>ENA-UOXP01000082-UOXP01000082.1-mixed-culture-metagenome-genome-assembly--contig:-NODE-82-length-64903-cov-30.062361_pt1 | contig 64903 bp, 16 predicted proteins | sample MGYA00238161_ERZ761639 | MGnify/ENA primary metagenome ERZ761639 (study PRJEB28913, sample SAMN08776760) | mixed culture metagenome | isolation source: Freshwater growth medium | place: USA...
AGACCACGTTCCCATATGCGGCGGCCGAGGCTGGCTGCACGCGCAACAGCGGCTCGATCTTCGGCGGGTTGCGCGAGCGCACAAGCTCCGGCGCGAGCGCGAGCTGCACAATCTCGACCTCGAGGATGTCGTAATAGGGTACCGGCGGCAGCTCAAAGCGCAAGGTGCGCTCGTCGAGCAGGCTCACTAGCAGCGCGGGTCTGACCTGGTCGTCCCAGCCCGTGTACCGGTAGGTCTGCACCGAGTAATTGGTGCCGAGCGTCACATTGCCGTAGTAGAGCCGCTCGCCGAAGCGCTCGACGCGTGGCGTGAGTGCGGCGAAGCCGCTTACGAGCGCGCGCAGCAGGCTCGAGTTGTGCGCGGTGACGTTGGGCGCCCAAGTGTCCCCATAGAGCGTCACGTCGAGCAGGAGGGGCGGGTCGCCCGCGATGATGAAGCCTTCGCTCAGCTGGTCGATGAGGGAGCCGTTGAGGGTGACGAAGCCGGGCGACGGCATGATGACGAGCGACGCGTTCGCGGCCACCGGCTGTCGCGACACGACGGCCTCTGGGGGGATGACGAAGATGAGCGTCTCTGGCTCCGAGATGGCATAGCTGGGGAAGGCAGGCAACGTGAGAGTGAGAGTGTAGTCGTCGTGACGTGTCAAGTGACGCGCGCTCAGCTGCGGCTGCACGACCGCGGCAAAGCCGAAGGGCTCTGCCTGTTGGCTCTGGAGCCCGCGCTCGAGCATCGCGTGCGAGGCGACCGACCCATCCAGGCCGACCTCCTCATCCCACTTCTCCTCCTCGAGCGTGAAGATGAGGTGGTACGGCTGCGGCATCTGCAGTGCCTCCTCGAGGGGCGTCTCGGCGAAGCTGCCCGAGACAAAGACGCGCCCGCCGAGCGCGGCGATGCTCACGGTCGCGTTGACCGTGAGCGGACGGCCCGAGCGGAGCGCCTCGCGCGGTATCTTCACCGAGAGGATCTCGGGCGCATCGAGATCGTACTGCGGCATTGGGGGCAGCGTGAGCGTCACCGTCGAGCCGTTACGTCGCAGCAGGTCACCGTTCAGCCTCGGCTGCACTGCACGCATCCACCCATGCTCCTCCAGGCGCGCCGACACGATGCCCGCCAGGAGCTTCGTCGTCGACTCTGAATAGACGCGGCGGATGAACATCTGGCACTCTCCGATGGTCGCATTCGAATCTGCGTTGGCGAGTGGCGGCGGCGGCGGCGGCGGCGGCGGCGGCGGCGAAGCGGGCGGCGAAAGCCGCCGTTGCCGTTCAGCCCATGCGAGCGAGCTTGGTTCGGCCTCCATCTGTCTTAACGCGTCCAGCCCAGCCATCGAGACCATCGTAGTCGCCGTGTCTATGGTCACGCTGACCAAGCCGAACAGGCGCTCGAGGTCCTGTACGCCCACGCCCATGGGCTCGAGTTCTCGATGGGTCGCCTCGACGCGGTCCGTGGCCTCAAGTCCCTCGGCACGCGCCGCTCGCCAGTCGGCGCCCCCAATGGCCAGAGAGGCCCACGAGGGCTTGAACAAAGGGGCGCCAGTGATGCCGTGGACGAACGTCTGCAGTCGCCACGGGTAGCCCCATGCCCAGGTCGAGGGTAGGGAGACGTTGGTGCCGTTGCCCACGTAGGCGCACGTCGCGTTGCTCTCATTGGTGGCGAGTGGGAAAGCAGGCAGCAGCGTCGCTGCGTTGGCCACGCACATCGTCAGGTTCGTCAGGTTGACCGGTAGGGTCGCATTGGGAGGTGGGGGGTGCACGCAGACCTCAAACTCTTCCTCAACGTACTGCAGCAGGGAAGGATCCCAATCATCGCCGTCCAGGGTGATGTTCAGCGTCACTGCCGTCATCGGTCTCGTTGTGTCGTGCAACCCTTCGGATCTCCGATTCGTCAGCGGCGGCATGATGGAGCCATCGCCCGCGCGTACATCCGACTCGGTACGCAGCACGCTGCTCAGCGAGGCCGCCCCTCGCTCGGGACGGATCACGACGCTCGGAAGCACCATGAGCGGAGCGACGCGCGAGACCACGGCGGAGGCAGGGACCGCGAGTGTGACGGTCTCCGGGCGCGTGATCGAATAGTTGGCCACGCGCGGCACTGTTATGGTGATTTGGCGCGGGCCGTCTCGCACAAGGGTGCCCTGCGCGAGCAGCAGCGGCCGCACGACGTCGTTCCAACCACCCTCGTCGTCCCGTGTCGACACGACCGCCCCGAGCAACTCGCGTGCCGCCGACGTATTGGTCGCATTGCTGCTGCTTTCCTTGTCGAGGGTGGCTGAGAAGGTGTCCCCGAGGAGAGTGAGCACGATGGTCGTCGGTGCCTCCTGCACCGCTGTCTCCACGCCCAGCTGGCTCAGGGAGCCGCCACTGACGGAGGCCTCCCCTGGGCGCGGCTGGACGACGAGAAGGCCGTGGCTCGATAGGTTTCGGCCCGACGAGACGAGATGAGCGGGGATGGTCACATCGATCGTCTCGGGCTCGTCGATTTCGTACGTGCCGGTCTGGGGGAGGACGAGAAGGCACCTCGAGTCGCTCAATCTCGTGAGATAGCGGCTCGAACGGCCGAGCAGCGGGCGCACGACGCGATTCCAGCCGCTCGACTCGCGCGCGCCGCCGCTCGCAAAGAGCGAGGAGAGCACCGCCTCGCTGGCCCAGCGATCATGGCCCACGTCATGACGGAAAGTGTTGCCGAGGAGCTCGATCACCACCTGGAGCGTCTGCGGGCCAGATATCGCGAGCTCATTTGACGAATTCAGCAGCGCCTCGGCGGCCGCGCACGACGAGGCTGTCATGCAAGGCGCACCTCGGGCGAGGGCGAGGCCATCCGACGTGAAGGCAGCGACGCCCGCGGAGGCCGTGATGGTGAAGGACGGCACGCTGGGTGGAACTTGGCCCGAACTGACTGCACTGGCAGGCACCTCAATCGCAATCGTCTCGGGAGCCGAGATGTCGTAACCGCCCAAGCCTCGGAAGTAGAGGGCGAGCGTCGTGTTCGAGAGCAGTTGGAAGTGGTCGACGCTGAGCGACGGGCGCATCAGGGCTCCCCAGCCGTTGGGCTCGTTCTGCGCCGAGACGAGGCCTTGGAGCACGCCGGCGCTCGGACTCGCGCCGAATGTGTCGCCCACGAGCTCGATCGTGACATTCTGCAGCGCCCCGCTCTGCATGGCAGCTTCGTCGACGCTGCCGCCATCGATCATCGAGCCATATGCGACGAGCCCCTCGGCCCCGGCCACCTGGATCACAAAGGGGGGTGACGCCAGGATGGTCTGTCGGGAGGCGAGCAGCTCGCCAGGGATTCGAATCTCAATGGTCTCCGGCTCGGAGATCTGGTAGGCCGCCGCGGGGTCGAAGTTGATCGAGATCGTGGTCTCGAGTGCGCTCGATCGGATTTCGTCACTCGAGCACGCGATCACCACGCCATTCATCGCGCACACGATGCTCACTGCCGCGCATTCGGTGCCCACGCACGTGGCCTCGAGAGCTGGGCGCACCACACTGGCCCACGCGCCGGCAGCGCCCCCCAGGGAGCCGAAGAGGATGGACGGGATGCCCGACTCGTCGCCCACAAAGATGTCGTCCAGCAGGCGCACGCGCAGCTGCGAGGCGCTCATCTGGACCGTGACCTCTCGTGCGTCGTTCAGGAGGGAGCCCGAGACGTACGCGCGGCCGACGGCGGGCAGCACTGAGAAGGGCGCGTTCGCAATGTGGCCGTCGGCGGCGCGAAGCTCGTTGCCCGAGAGCAAGCACGCGCGCGGGATGGCCGCGGTGATGCGCTCGGCACCCCGGTCGAGCTTGTAGATGAGGAGCTGTGGCAGCTGGATGGAGAGTGTCGTGTACGACTCCCGGATGAGGGCAGTCTCAAGCCGCTCGCGAAGGGCCACCTGGACGACGTTCTGCCATCCAAACTCCTGCGTCGCGCCCGCGTCCAGCGTGAGTCGGTCGACCATCGCGGTCGTGCACAAGTCCTGCGTGCCATCCGGGGCGAGCTGGCCCAAGGTGGGTACCCACCGCTCGCCCTGGAGTAGTGTGAGCACGAGGCGAGCGCCCATGACGGACTGCACCTGCCGCTCGTACGAGTCCGCGAGGAGACTGCCCGAGAGCGCCGCGCTGCCACGCTGGGGCGTGATGATGAACAACGGCCCGCTCGCGAGACGTGGCTGGCCGGAGACGAGCGCTGCGCCGGGCACGACCAGCCGGAGAGTCTCGGGCGCGACGAGCTCGTAGCTCGGGTGGCCGGAGATGATGATCTCGATGCGTGCGTTCGAGATGCGCCGCACGGCGCTGGCCGTGAGCTGCGGACGCACGACGGCATTCCACGACGACGCCTCGGATTGCATGCTCACGATGCCCGCGAGCAACGCGCTCGTGGCATCGCTTTCGCTGCCGAGACTCGCGACCCAAGCATCGTTTACGAGGTCCACAAAGGTCTCGTAGTCGGCGACCGTGTCTCGCACGTCAGCGGCCGTGAGCTGAACCGTGCGCGCCGTCGGAGAGAAGAAGGGCTGGTACCACCTCGGCGCGCCCGGCACGGCGCTGATCACAAACGAGGGCGACACAGGAAAGGCGACGCGCGACTCGAGAGCGGCGGCAGGCAGCGTGACCACGACGGTCTCGGGCACGTTGATCGCATAGCTCTGCTGCAGCGCGTAGCGCACCAGAATGCGCACCGCAGTCGCGCTGATCCGGTACACATTCTCCGGCCTCAATCCGAGAGCGAGGGTGCTACCCACGCCCGCGATCAGCGCGAGCGTCGCCTCCGACGTCGGGATCCCCACGCTGGGCACAAACGAGTCCGCAGAGAGCGAGATCACGAGCGTGTGGTCAATGGTCCGTATGGCGGATTCGTTCACGTTCCCGACGAGCGTGCCGGAGAGCAACGCGCGCCGTGGACGCAGCATGAGCGTTGGGTTGCACACGATGTCGGCCAGGCCAAAGTCGCCGGCAAGCCGCTCGTGCAGCATGGTGGCGGCGGCGGGCACCGTCAGGGTGACGCGCTCCACGGCAGAGAGCCGCAGCGCACGGAGCGGGGGCAGCTGGATGAGCAGCGCCTGCGCACCGAGCTGCACGAGCGACACGTTGCCGTCCGCCACGGAGGCGCTGTACTGAGCGTTGAACCCATGAGGCGCCGCGTCGCCTCCGATGGCATGCAAGCCGGCGAGCACGCTCTTGATGGCCATCTCATCGAGCGGCTGCAGCAGGCTCGTGCCCGTCAGCGTGACGGTCAGGTGGGTGGCTTGCGACTGCAGTACGCCCTCGTGCGGAGCCTCGAGGAGCGAGCCGGAGAGGCGCGCCGAGGCACCACTGGCGCTGATCACAATCGGGGACTCGACTTTGGTCGTGCGTCCGCTGACGATGGCCGCCGCAGGCACGGTGATCATGAGAGTCTCGGGCTCGAGTGGCCGATACTGTGGGGTCGGAGGGAGCGAGATCCGGACAGTCGTGTCGCTCAATCGCGCCAAATGGAGGTTCGTCATCGCCGGGCGCAAGGTCAACGAGAAGGGGTGCTGCTCCAAAAACGGCCGAGTGCCGTCCGAATGGAGGACGCGAGCGCTTTGGGACGGTAGGTACTTGGAAGGTGGCGAGCTCGGCGGCAGCGGTGCGGGCGGCATCAACGGCGGCGTGAGTGGCGGTGGAGGCGGCGGCGGTGGGTACGGCAGATAGAGGCTTCCAACGGCCTCGTGTCGAACTCGGGCCACGTCCGTTATCTCCACCGGCTCGAAGCTGCTCACCAGCTGATTGCTCATCTCATTCTGCAGCCCGATCGCAGGGCTCCACGCATCCTCGAGCAGCGTGAGCTCCAGCGTGGAGTCAGGGTTCTCTCGTAGCCTGTCGTCCGTGGCGCGATCAAGCAGACCTCCCGAGAGGCGAATCACGGCCTCCGTCGCGAGAATCACGAGTGTCGCCGGCCGTGAGGCACGTCGCCCCGATTCGACGGCCGAGGCCGGGACGGTGACGTAGATGGTCTCCGGTGCACTCACGTCGTACCGGTAGGCCTGTGGGATCGAAATGGTGACGCTGCTTGCACTCGCATAGTCCCACGCCACGTGAGCGAACGAGAGCTGCGGGCGCACGATGGCATTCCAGCCGCCCGCCCACTTGTCGGTCGAGAAGATGCCGTCAAGGAGCGCGGTGGACGCCTCGCCAGGGAGCACGACACGAGAGAGGAATCGATCTCCCTGGAGCGAGATGGTGAGCGTGTTGCCCCCAGCCACGCGTAACGTCGCCTCTTCGGCCGCGGGGAAGAGAGGACCGCTGAGCACGATCGCCGCAGGGGCCGCGCCGATCACGATGCCGCGTGCGGGGTCGGTAATGAGCCTCTGGCTCGAGCTTACGGCGCTTGCGGGGACGGTGATCACGAGGGTTTCGGGGGATCGGATCTCGTAAGAGCTCAGCGGAGGCATGCTGATGACCAACTCCCGATCGCTCACGCGGGTCACCGCGGTCACGTTGCGCGCGACAAGCTCCGGAGAGAGCACTGCATTCCAACCGGCCTCCTCGTCCTGCAGCGAGAGGAGCCCCGCCAAGAGTGCCGACGAGAGCCCGGGCTCCACCCCAACGCCCGCTGCCCACGTGTCATCCGTGAGTGTGATGCGGAGGTGCAGTCCACCCTGGCAGCATAACACCTCCTCGGTCGGCTGCTCGACGAGGCGGCCGCTCACACTGGCTCGCCCCTTGATTGGGAAGATGACAAAGGACGGCGCGCGCACGACCTGCGCGGAGCTCACCGCGATTGGAGGCACCACCACCTCAATCGTCTCGGGCTCACTCACATCGTACGAGGCAAACTGATCGATGGTGATGGTGACGATGAAGTCGGTGGTGCGCTCGACATTGCGCTGTGGAATGCCCGGCCGGACAATGGAGTTCCAACCGTACTCCTCCGACTGTAAGCTCGTCAAGCCTCGAAGCAGCTGCGCCGAGGCGCCCTCGCCCGTCTCGTCTTGCTGGCCGACTCCCTGCGTCCACGAGTCTCCCGTGAGCGTGATGATGATCTGGTACGAGGTGACGGAGCGGATCGAGGTTTCGTTCGCGGCGGTGAAGAAGCTGCCTGAGAGCCGAATGGTGCCCGTGTTGGCGCTAATCTGGAGCGCCGAAGACGATTCGCCGATGCCCGCAAAGGTCTCCTGCCGCGACGCGAGCGCGCCCGGCGGCAGATTGACCGAGATCGTCTCGGCACGGAGAAGGTTATACGAGGGGAAGCTCGGGAGGGTGAGGGTGATGGAGGAGCCCTCAACGTAGCTCAGGTCGTTGTACGTGAGCGCGTTGCGCACCACTCCGTTCCACCCGCTGTCCTCGCTCTGCGCCGAGACGAAGGCGCCGAGCACCTGTGCGGTCAAGCTTTGTGTCGTGCCATCGCCCCGCTGGCCAATGCCGTAGGCCCATGTATCGCCGACTAGAGTCACGGTGACCTGCATACCGCCGCCCTGCACGTCCGTCTCCGAATTATTAGCGACCAGAGAGCCGGAGAGCAAGGCGGTGCCAGCAGTGGGGTTGATCACCACCGGCGGCTGCGCCACCATGTGCCGGCCGGAGCGGATGGCCTCCTCCGGCACCATTATCACAATCGTCTCAGGCGCCGTAATATCGTACGCGGATCGGGCGTCGTTGGGCAGCATGATTTGGAGCGTCTGGTTATTGAGACGCGTCAGGTGGAAGGGCGTGAGCGCCGGCTGGATGGTTTGGCCCCACCCCGCCGGCTCGTTCTGCTGCGAGCGCAGGTTGGCGATGAGGGCACGCGCGGCGGCCTCGTTGGCATGCATCATCGTGCCGTTGCCGAGACTGTTGTAGACGAAATAGTTGACGCCGAGACCATCGGCCCACGCGTCCTGGAGAAGGGTGAGCAGAATCGTCGGCGGGTCGCGCGCACTCGTGATGGCGTATTCGGTCGGCTCGGCCAGTAGCGTGCCGCTTGCGAGCAGCGTGCCATTGGACGCGAGGATCCGGAGCCTCGGCGTCGCTACGATGGGCTGCGCCGACACGAGAGCCGCCGCGGGGATGCGCACCTCGATCATCTCCGGAGCCTCGATGTCGTACGAGAGGAAGCGCGGCAGTCGAATGACGACCGTTCGGGGGCCGGCGCGTGACACATGCACCTGCCCGAGACCAGGCTGCACGACCGCGGCCCAGCCGTTTGGTTCGGAGGCCCCCCCGAGGGGCACGAGGCCATCCAACAGAGCCCGGGCAACGGCCGCATCCTCCCCAGGCTCCTGACGGCCGACGTTACTTCGCCACGAGTCGCCGATCAGGGTGATTGCGATCTCGAGGGTCTGGGCCGAGCGCACCCCCTCCTCTGAAGGCTCGATGAGGAAGGTGCCCGACAGCCGCGCACGCCCGGTCGAGGGTCGCACGATGAGGGGCGCCGCGAGCTCGACCGGGGCGCCACTCAACAGGGCAGCCGGCGGCACGAAGAACACGAGCGTCTCGGGGCTCGTGATGGCATAACTGGCCACCGGTGGGATGGTGATTGCGAGGGTCACGTCGTCCAAGCGTTGCACATCCTCGGCGCGCAGCGCCGGTCGAACGACGGCGTGCCAACCAGCGGGCTCCGATTGGCACGAGATCAGGCCCTCGAGCAACGCAACGGCCAACCGCCTCTCCGCTTCCCCCATGTGAGGGAGTCCAACGATCGGCGACCAGATGTCACCTTCTAGGATCAGGGTCAGGTTGGTCGACGTATCGCTCTGCAGCACAGCCTCGAAGGGGTGCTCGTGCAGGTGCCCCCCAAAGCGTGCACGGCGTGAGTCCGTGCGGAGCACCAATGGCGGCGACGCGACGATGGTGGCGGCCGAGGCGACCGCGGCGGGCGGAAGACGCACTACTAGGGTCTCAGGCGTCGTGATGCGGTAGGCCGGCACGGGTGGCAGCTCGAAGATCAGCGTATCGTCGCCCTCGAGCGTCGCGTTGCGCCCTCTCAGGCTGCTGCGCACTTGAGCATTCCACCCGTTGCGCTCGTCGCCCTGAGAAAGCATCGAGGTTACGATCTCGTCGATGACGTGACGCGCCGCGAGCGCTGCTTGTTCGTTGGTAGACCAGCTCGTAGCCACGCGTGTGGCTGCACTCCATTGATCGCCGACCAGAGTGATGCGCAACGTGTGACCTCCGCGTCGGACGGCGCTCTCGCTCGGAGGCGCGCCGAGCAAGGAGCCGCTGAGCACGGCTCGGCCGGGCGTCGCTCGGATCACCACACTCGGCGCGGCGACGATGGGCAGGTTGGAGCGCACGGCAATCTCAGGGATGCGCAGGGTGAGCGTCTCCGGATTCGACACCTCATACTGCGCAAACTGCTTAAGGTTGATTTCGAGCTCGCGCGCGGACAGACGCCGGAGCCGACGAAAGTCGAGGCCGGCGAGGACGATGCGGTTCCAGCCAGCCGCCTCATGCTGTTCCGAGGTAAAGCCCGCCAGCAGAGCCGCGGTAGCCTCGGAGTTCGCGCCGACGCTCGGCACGAACTCGTCGCCACGGAGGACGACCCGAACGCTCAGGGGCGTGGAGGAGGTGAGGGCGGCTTCGGAGCAGTTTCGAAGCAGCGCACTCTCATGCCAGAGCTCGGCGACGCCACGGGTCGGGTTGATGCGCACGACGCCCGCGGCCCGTACGCGCTGGCGCGAGGCGAGCGCGTCGGGCGGGATCGTGAGCGTGAGCGACTCGGGGGCGGTGATGTCATACTCGGGCACTTGCGGGATAGTCACCGTCGCTACGGTACTCCCGTTCGAGAGCTTCCACAGCCGGTGATCGAGCGTTGGACCCACGACGCGATTGAAGCCATACCACTCATGCTCGCCAACGCGCAACCCAGACTGGAGCTGGCTGAATGCGCCCGCGCCCGTGTCGTACTCGGCTGCCTCGGCTCGGAAGGTGTCGTTGACGAGGTGGGCCTCGAGAGTATACGAGATGGCGGAGCGCACACTCTCCTCATCCGCGTGCTCGAGAAACGAGCCGCCGCGCACGATGGTCACCGTCCCGGGCTCGGGCAAGACCACGAGGCGCAAGGCCACCTCGAGCGACTGTGCCGAGCGTACTGCGACGCTCGGGATGGTCAGTGCGATCGTTTCGGGCACGCGGATGTCGTAGGCTGGCTGCGCTGCGAGCGTGATGGTGACCGTCGTGGCGTCAACGCGCCTTACATGCCGTGGGAGCAGCAGCGGCCGCACCACCGCATCGAAGCCACGATCTCCCTGCGCGAGGAGTGCATCCTCTCCCTCGGGATCCTCACCCACGGGACGGACCGCGCGCACGCCATCGAGCAGCTCGTGTGCAAACTTGGCTTCCAAATTTGGGACCCACTCGTCTCCAATGAGGCTCAGGCGGAGCGTGAGCTCCATCGCCCTCAAGTCCTGCTCGTGCAGATGACCCAGTAGCTCGCCGGATGCATACGCCAGCCCGCCGCCGGCCTCGAGCGTAATCGTAGGCGCCATCAGACCCGTTGAGTTCGAGGCAAGAGCGAGCGGCGGCACGACGATGGTGAGCGTCTCGGGAACCGTGATGCCGTAATTGGCGCGCGCCGGGAACTCGATGCGAAGCGTACGGGCGTCACGCCGGAAGAGGTGGTGCGGCCGCAGTGCGGGCTGCATGCGCACATTCCAGCCGTCGGGCTCGTTCTGCGCGGACAGCAGCGCGTCCAAAAAGTGGGACGTGGCCTCGCCGACCTCCGAGCCCAACTCGGCGCTCCACTCATCATCCGTGAGCCTCACCGTCAATGCCATCGGCTCAGACAGCAGCTGGTTGCGCTCCATCGACCATTGGGTCGAACGGCCCGAGCGCACCGCGCGCTCACTCCGGTCGTACTCGACGAAGCCGGAGTAGTTGGCCTGCCCTGGCACGGCGGTGATGACCAATAAGGGGCTCGCCTCCACCGCGCGGTCCGAGAGCAGCGCCGAGGCGGGCACACGCATGGTGAGAGTCTCGGCCGTGTAGATGTCGTACTCGTGGAAGGGCGGCAGCGTGATGCGGACTCGCTGCTGATCGAGCTGCACGAGCTCGGAGCCATCGAGATGCGGGAGAACGGCGAGATCCCAACCTCGGAGCTCGAGATTGGACGAGGTGATGCTACGCAGCACGGCCCGGCGCGCGCTCGCTTCCAAATTTGGACGCCACTTGGAGCCGTCGAGCGTCACGTCCAGGATGAGCCCACCCGCCCGCACGCCGCTCTCGTTCGCACCCACGAAGGTGCCCGAGCAGATCGCATTTCCCGGGATCGGGTGCACATCGAAGGCGGGCCGAGCGAGTGTCGACCGGTTGGACGTGAGAGCGAAGCCATTGACGGTCACACGAATCGTCTCGGCGGTGATGATGTCGTACTCAGCAAAGGGCGGCACTGTCAGCCGAAGCCGGCGATTGTCGACGAGCGTGAGGCCCGAGCACGGCAGATCGCGGAGCACGCTCGCCCAGCCCCGCTCTTGCTGCCTCTCGCACCGAAGGGTGCCTGATGGCGGCGGTGGAGGCGCCTGGGGGTTTGGCCAGGGCGGGAGGTACCAGCACCACTCCGAGTCAAGCGGTGCGACCTCGAGAGAGAGAACCGCCTGCAGACCGTTCACGCACATGGCGGCCGTCTGATTATTGAAGGTGTCGTGATGCAGCAGCACGTCGATGGTCGTACTCCGGCTCATGACGTCGGTCTCGGAGAGGCTTTGGAGGACCGAGCCTCCAAGCTCAGCAGTGCCGCGCGCGGCGAGCACCACAAACGAGGCGGCGTTGGGGATGCCCGTGGCCGCACCGCGCATCGCAGCTGCTGGCAGGCTCAGCGTGATCGTCTCGGGCGCGACGATGTCGTACTCGGGCACTTGAGGCATCGTGATCACGACGTGGCCGGGGTCGAGATACCGCACTGCCGACGGCGTGAGCTTGGGCCGAATGGCCTTCATCCAGCCGGTCGGCGAGTTCTGCTCACTAGTCAGTCCGTTGAGGAGCTGCATGCTCGGCCCATTGGGATCGAACTCACGACCCAAGGCCTGCACGAAGGTGTCGGAGACGAGCAGCACGTCCAGCCGCGGCTCCAGGCCCACACGGATGGCCACCTCGGAGCTCGTGTTTGCATAGGCGAGGGCAAAGTCGCCGGCGATGTCCACCGCACTCGGCACTGGATGCAAGATGAGCTGATGGGCCGCGGCGATGGGCATTTGGGACGTGAGAGCCGCGGCGGGCAATGTCATGCGCACGGTCTCTGGCGCGTCAATGTTGAACTCGTAAAACTCGCGGATGGTGATGGTGACCAGCGTGTCCGAGATCCGTTCGACGTTGGTGTGGTCGAGGGAAGGGCGGATCACATTGTTGAAGCCAGTCAAGCCATCCGAAGTGGATTGAAGGCCTGCAACCAGCGCTGACGTCGCACCTAGTCTAAAGTCGCGATCACCCAACTCCGCCACGAAGGTGTCACCCGCGAGAGTGATGTCAAACACGATGGGCTTCTGAGAGGCAAGCCAGCGCTCATCGACGCCCGTTGAGATCGCCTCGCCAGTCAAGGTGGCGCTGCCTGGCGTTGGGTTGAGGCGCACCGTGGGCCGCGCGACCAACGGCTGATCGTATAAGATCGTCCACAGCCGCCGATTCCGGGTGGGGTCGCCGCCAGGCAGCACGACGGTGATGGTCTCCGGACGCGTCACGGAGTACGCGGGGGCGGGCGGGATGGTGATGGTGACAGTGCGCCGATCGGAGCTCATGCTCACCTCGGGCGCACCCAAGCGGGGCTTGATCACGTTGTTGAAGCCGAAGGGCTCATTCTGAGCGCTTCGAATGCCAGCAAGCAGGGCCGAGGTTGGGCCGTTGCCACCATCCTCAACTTGCGTGTATTGGCCCCAATCGGCGCCAAAGAGGGTGATGGTGAGCGTGGAGACGCTGGTGCGTAACGAGGCCTCGCTGTTGCCTCCCCCGTAGAGCAGCGTGCCTCCAAGGACGGCCGAGGCCCCGGATGGCCGCACCACAAGCAACGGGCTCGCAAGAACGGACGTCAGCCCGTACTGTAAGGCGATGGCGGGCACGGTCAGCTGGACTTCCTCGTCGGCCACGAGGCGAAGGTCGGCCGCCTGACGCACCGAGATGTTCAGTAAGGTGGGCGTGAGCACCACGAGATCGTGAACCACGAAGCTTGGCGCGACGGTGGCTGACCAGCCGAAAAGCTCCCGATCCAGCACCGCTCGGAGTCCCGCAAGCATCGCCGCGCTCGCTTGCACGCCCGCGGCAGTGAAGGCACCAAGCTCGGGGGCCCAGACTGTCCCCGAGAGCGACACTGCGAGTGTGAACGCGCTCGAATCTTGGAGCGTCGTCTCGGCGATGCTCATGGCGTCGTTACCGTACGAAGACAGCGTCGCCCGGGGCGTGGCCGGGTAGATGACAAACGGCAGCTGGAAGTCGATCCCTCGGCGCGAGCGAACAGCTATGGAGGGCACGCGGACCGTGATCGTCTCGGGGGCGCTGATGTCGTACGTCAACGCTGGCTCGAGTGCAATCGAGAGGATGGTGTCGGACACCCGCGTGATGTTGGCGCTCGCCACTGACGCGAGCAGCCGAGGAGCGAGGACCGCATTCCAGCCGCCCACTTCGTACTGCAGCGAGCGGATACCCTGTAGTAGTGCCGTTAGCACCTCAACGCTCAGCGGATCGACCCAAGACTCGTCCGTGAGCCGCAGCTCGAGGGTGAGAGACTCTCCCACTTGGACACTCGCGTCATTACCGGAGGTCATCAGACTGCCTGCACAACGGCCCACACCAGCCATGGGCAGAATGACTATCGTCTCGGGCGCTGTTATGGCCTTTGCAGCCCTCGTCGCGGCCGGCGGCACCGTGAGCGAGATCGTCTCGGGCGAGGCGATGTCGTAGCCGGCCATCTGCGGAATCGTCAACTCGACGGTCGTGTCATCGAGCCGTGCAAGCTCCGCGCTCGTCAGCAGAGGCCGTACCGCCGCATTCCAGCCGCGGGCCTCTTGCTGTGCCGAGCTCAAGCCTTGGAGCAGCGCCGTGCTCGCCGGACCGTCGAGCCCCACCTCGGGCAGCCACGTGCCGCCGGTCAGCTTCATCGTGAGCGTGTACGACTCGAGCGAGCGCAGATCCGCCTCGTCGGCGCCATCAAGCAGCGCACCCGAGAGCGCGACCGTGCCCGGCGGCACGCCGACGACGAACCGGCCGACGACGAGCGGCTGCGCAGACCGTACCGCGTCGGCCGGGAGGCGCAGCGTGATGGTCTCCGGGGCGGTTGGATTGTACGCGCTGAAGCTGCCCGCTGGCCAGTGAATCGTGAGCGTTTCATTCACGGCTCGGACCGATGGCAGCACATCCCCCGCAATCTGATACCATCCGTTGGGCTGCTGCTTGTCGCAGAAGAAGCTGGTGATGATCATCGACGGCGTGATCACCTCCGTGACCCACGTGTCAGTGACGAGCGTCAGGCCAGTCGCGTCGTCTACCTGGCGCAGGTGGATCGTGAGGTTGAAGCCGATGGAGTCACGCAGGTCCGAGGCGGCAAGGTTGTTGGGGCCACGCAAGCCCGCGGATGGGACGGCAAGCACATGGCTGGGGCTCCATTCCTCAGGCCGAGCAAAGATACGTGGGAGACCGTCCTCTTGGACTTGGAGCGCTGGGGCTGGGGGCTCAACGAGCAGCAACGGGTGGACGCGTAGCGAGCCGATGCTTTCCACTTCTTGTTGCAGCGACTCGAGAGAGACATTCGAAGGGTACCCCGAAGTGAGCAGTGAGACGTTGACATGCGAGAAGTCGAGCAGTCGCGCTGGGATGTCAAAGACGATCGTCTCGCGTGCTCTGATCGAGTACGTCGCGCTGGTCGGAATGGCCACTGTCGCTGCGTTCTCGGAGATGGCGACGACGGAAGAATGTGTCAACAACGGCCGAATGCGGGCATTGAACCCAAGGGCCTCATTCTGTGGAGAGTGCAACCCCTGTGCCAGCTCAAGCAACGCCTGGTTGTCCGTCAGATTGAACGTCAGATTGCAGCAGAGGAGGAGTTGGAGCACGGGGTACGCTCCGACGGTGCTCGGGAGGCGCCGCATCAGAGTGGGAGTCATCTCGTCGAAGAAGGAGCCCCGCATGCTTGCGAGGGAGGTGCCAAGAGCGGGCTGCAGTGGGGGCAGCGCCGTCATGTAGTTTTGCTCCGAGGCGGTGACGGGGTAGTAGCCCGGGTCGGAGGCGTTGAGGTTGAGCACAACCGTCTCCGGCACCTCAAGACGATAAGCGGGCGACGCGGGTACCCGAAGCCGCACGGCACTCTCATTGAGACGGAGCAGGTGGCGCGGTGCAAGGCGCGGACGCACCGCAGCGGCCCAGCCTTGTAGTTGTACAAAGCCGTTGGGCGACTGCTCGTCGAGTGACTGGAGCGCGCTGAGGAAGCTCTGCGTGGCGGCGGAGCCCTCCAAGCCCAGCGACGGCACAAAGACGTCGTCTTCGAGTGTAAAGATCACATCGAGCGCCATCTGCGGCGAGCTGACGAGCGCGTCCGTCGGCGTGGCGGCGAGCCAGCTACCCGCGACACGCATCGAGCCTGCCTCGGCGCGAATGTGCAGATCGGGTGCGCGAGACGCCTGGCCGGAGGTGAGAGAACTCGCTGGCAGTACGAGGACGACTGTCTCTGGTGCGAGAAGGTTCAAGGACGGCGCCCCCTCAAACGCAATGCGGAGCTCGGTGCCACTGTGCACGGAGACGCTACGCCACGTCAGGCTCGGCCGAATCAGCGCGTTGAACCCTAGCGGCTCGTCTTGCAGTGAGCGGACGGCCCGGACCAGAGACTGCGTACTCGCAAAGTCCGTCCCAAGGGCATTTGACCACGTGTCGTCCGAGAGCACGAGATGGAGTGTGAAATTGCTACGCACGTCGGTCTCCGCGAGATCTCGTACTGATCTCATGACCCCACCGGGGAGCGACACGAAGCTCGTTGGCGCCGATGGCGTCGTGCGGATGACGAGGGGCGGCGTGGCCACGACGGCGACCGCTAGATCGCGCTGCGACTGCAGCACCGAGCCGGGCAGCTCCACCATCAACGTCTCGGGCGCCGTGAGCATGTAGGTCGGGTGCGGTGGCAGCGTGATCTCGACGACATTACGCTCGAGCCGTGCGATTCGCCCAGTCAGCGGGCCCGACAGCAGAGCGGACCGTATGACTGCATTCCAGCCAGTTGGCTCATTCTGCTGCGAGCGGATCGAGCCAAGCAAGGCGCGGGCGTCTTCATCGGTCAGCCCGCCGGCCGCCCCACCGCTTCCCGCACGGAACCGATCGCCGATCAAGCGCAGCCGAAGTGTGAGCGACAAGGTGCGAAGGGAACCGACGCTCCCCGCGGCCAGCAAGGTGCCTTCGAGTATGCAGTTGCCCGGCGTCGGCATAATGACGAACCCGCTCGTCGCGTTCATGGTCTGATTCGTCAACACCGCCGCACCTGGCACAGTGAGCGTGATACTCTCCGGGACCTCGATCTCGTACCCAGACAGAAATGGTACTTGGACGTGCACGTCGGTGTCATTCACACGCGTGACCAAGTTGGAGCTGGTGGCGAGGAAGGCGAGCGTCTCCCTAGCTATGAACGTCCACGACGAAGCTTCGATCGAAGTGGAGGTGAAGCCTCGCACGAGCTCGGCGTTGATCGGGTGCCCAAACAATCCTACCTCGGGTGCCCACGTATCGCCCTCGATGCTCAGGGCGATGGTCGTGCTCAGACTGAGAGTTTGCAGATCCGTCTCGTGTGAGAGTGCCGTCGCCATGGTCACCCTCCCCACATCGGGATACAGGATGATCGGGTGCACATCCACTGGCGCCCAGCGCGCCCATTCGGGCATGCTCAAGGCGCTCGAGATGTTGATCTCCGCCTCCGAGCGCAGCGTCACTGCAGGCAACGTGATCCGGACGGTCTCGGGCTTGAGGATCGAGTAGTTGGGGCTGATCGGCAGCGTGACCACCACCAGCGTGTCACTGCGCCGCTCCACGTTGTCCGCGGTGAGCGCAGGGAGCACAACATTGTTCCAACCCCACGGCTCATTCTGGGCCGAACGGAGGCTCTCGAGGAGCGCCGTCGTGGGCGCGCCTGGCGCGCCGACGCTCGGGGCCCACGCGTCTCCAAGGAGGGTGAACTCGAGCGTGTGGTTGAGCGGCGCACCCGAGCCCACCTGCGCGAGTAGATTGGGCGTCCAGCCATCGCTCGCGAGGTACGTGGCTGCTGGCGATCGCAGCTTGGCCTCGTAGTTGTTCCGCTCGACGACGCCTGTGGGGATTTCCTCGACGTGCATCTCCCACACACTGCGCAGCCGCACGCGCGTCGACACATTCGAGACGAACGCGGCGCCCAGCAGGCGCATCGTCACATTCTCGAGCGGCGCGATGTAAAAGTCGCGAGGCACCGGCAGCCGGTAGACGAGACTCGTGTTCGTGCTCAGCGCATCGACTTTGTACGAGACGTTGAACGCACCCGTCGGCCCGAGCAACGTGGTGTTCAGCAAGCCTGGCATGTGGCGTGCCACTTGATCGAAGATCAGGTCGCCCGCGTGGGTGCCGGGGATGCCGCACTCGGCACGCCACACGGCGCGCGGGCTGTACGCTTCGAAGACGACCAAGTAGGCATCGCTCACGTTGATGAGCGGCCCAACGGTCGCTGCGAACAGGAGCGTCCCACCGAGCCGCGCTTGGCCGCTCAGTGCACGCACGACGAGTGCACTCGCCGCGTGTATCGTCTGGCGGGAGAGGACGGCCAGTGGCGGCACCTCAACATGCAGCACCTCCGGCGCGGTGATCTCGTAGCTCTCAGCCCGCGGGAGCTGCAATCGCAGCGTCTGGTTGTTCAAAACGGCCGCCTCCGTGATCAGATGGCTCACGACAGCGTTCCAGCCGTTGGGCTCGTCCCCGTAGGCGTATAGGCGCACGCGGGCCTCGGGCTCCATGTAGCACGTCCCCGTCGACCTCTGTGTGGTGACCGTGCAGCCGAACCCATGGAGGAGAGTGAGTGGCGTCCAGTAATCGTCCTCGAGCACCACGTCCACGTATTGACCGATTTGGCCGTTGGGTCGAGTGGCTCCACTGACGGTGTTGCGGATGTAGTCTTCGGAAGGCGTCGTAGCGAGGCCGCCAACAAGCGTCGCGTTCCCAGGCGTCGCATTCACGACGACGAACCCACTCACGGGAGAGGTGAGCAGAGTGCTCACCGCTGCCGCTGGCAGGGTCAGCCGTACAGTCTCGGGAGCCAGAATGGAGAAGCCGTTGGCAGGCGGCACCGTCACCGTCAGCACACTGTCGCCAGCGCTGCCCACGCTCCCGGCTTGCATCGCCGCGCGTAGGACAAAGTCAAAGCCGGACAGAGGACGCGCGACAAAGTCGACGTGGTTCGGATCGGTCGACTCGACTGCGTCCAGGCTTTGGACCAGCTGAAGCCGGCCGTCGCCGTAGTTGAACAGTCGTGGGGCTACTCGAGCGTCATCCAGCTCGATGCGCAGCTCGTGCGACTCGCCCGTAACGATGGCCCGCTCGTCGAGCGCGCCGGACAGGGCAGCTCGGCCAACGGTCGGACGGATGACAAAAAATGAGAAGTATTGCAGCGCCACGGAGCTCAACACGGGCGGCGCAGAGATCATCAGACGGATCGTCTCGGGAGCCGTGATGTTGTAGTCCGGGTATGAGTCCAGCACAAGCGTGAGCGCCCTGCGGTTCCCGTCCACGTTGCCATCCACCTCGTCCGACTCGAGTCGGAGATTGACATCTGGACGCAGGCGTGGCGCCACGACGGCGTTCCAGCCGAGCGGCTCGTTCTGCATAGAAGCGAGGTCTTGCAGGAAGCGGGTGCGCCCCACATACGTGGGGACCTGTAGCCCCGTGTTCCAAAAGCGGCCCTGGTTCATGCCCAGAGTGAACCTGACCTGCTTGGTATCTCCCGGGAGATTTGGCCGGCGCAGGATCTCCTCGTCCAGCATGGCGGTGGACGTGGTCGCTGTCGTAGCTGTCTGCGTCACCACCACATCCGCGGAGGTGGCGCGGATGATGAAGCGGCCAGCAGCGTAGTAGTCGCGACGGGAACTGGTGGCCGAGGCCGGGATGGAGACGCTGATCGTCTCGTCCGTCTGCAGGACATACGAGGGCGTGGGTGGTATGGTGATGACCACCGTGCGAGCGTCGATGCGTTGCACGGCGTCCGCGCTTGCGCCGTCGCTGGACGGGCTGATCAGAGCGTAGAGCGCCGACTCCCACGTGACGAGCGTGGTGGGAGGCAGCAGCGGCGCGCGGTAGACGGAGAAGAGATGGTTGACGAGATCCTGGAAGCCCGTCGAGTTGCCGCTCCCAAGGTCGTCAGCCCACGTGTCATCGGTGAGGACGAGCCTTATTTGGGTGGTGAGATCCCGTATGACCGCATCGTTGACGGACAGGCCGTCCGCCGTCGCGTAGCCCACAGCAGCCCCATCGCTCATGATTTGAATGCCCAAAGTGCCTCGATCTGCCCGTATCACGAGGGGAGATTGCGGCGTTATCGGACGGCGCGAGAGAAGCGCCGTCCCGGGCAGCGCCACCACGACCGTCTCAGGGACCTCAATCGCATACCGAGGCCGCTTGGGGATGCGGATGGAGATGCGCGTGGGCGACAGAAGACGCACGCTCGAGGGGACGAGAGGCCCTCCATGCGCGGCAGCAGCGTCTCGCACTTCGGGCACGAAGCCAAACGAGGTACGCCCCCCCGAGGCCGTCAGGCTGGCGAGGAGCTCGGCGGCGAGCGCCGAGTCGGTCGCAAGCGTCGGTTCGAATTCATCGCCTGCGAGCGTCACGACAATCTCGCTCTCGGCCATGTTCACGACACGCTCCTCGTTGGCCGTCAGCAGGCTGCCCGAGAGCGTCGCCATGCCTGGATCGGCGAGGAGCTCGAAGGAGCCGGCGACGACAGGTTGCCGACCAAATAGGGCGCCGCCGGGGATGGTCACCGCCACCACCTCGGGCGTCAAGATCCTAAAGCCGGGTAGTGGGGGCACGCGGATCTCGAGCACCGTCGCGCTCAAGCGCGTCACGCTGGTCTGCGCATCGACCGTGGCCAAGCGGCCATTCCAGCTGTTTGGAAACGCGGCGGCCGCCTTCAGGCCTCTGAGACCATCAAGCACACCGCGGCTGATGGCCACACGCACCGGATCGTCGAGCGAATTGTCGAATGCAGTCACAAACCCGTTGCCATCTTGATAGATGCCGTTGAGGACGGCGCCGCTGAGCTCAATGCGCAGCACGTGCTCGCTGGCCACCACCGCAGCCTCCGTGGAGCCGAGAGCGAGATCTCCGGCCAACGAGGCGATCCCCTCGTATGGGTAGAGCACTAGATCGGGCGTCGCGACGAAGCTGGTGCGTGAGACGGTCGCCACGGCAGGCACCGTGAGCCGGATGGACTCGGGGAGCTCGATTTCGTAATCAGAGAATTGCGGCACGTGCACGATGAGCTTGCGATTGCTGATGAGCTGCATGTCGGGGAAGCGTAGCCGCGCACGGATGATGGCGTTCCAGCCGCCGGGCTCGTCTTGCAGCGAAGAGAGGCCCGCAAGTAGCGCGGAGGACGCGGCGGAGTCGGCGCCAACGTCGAGGCGGAACGCATCCTTGATGAGGGAGATCTCAAGAGGTACTGAATCCGAGCGCACCACCTCCAATGCCGGCTCCACCGCGACAGGTTGGTCCGAGGCCACGAGCTCCGGAGAGAGCCGTATGACTAGCGTCTCGGAAGGGCTGGTGAGCCGATACGCTGGCAGGGCCGGCACGCTCAGCACCATCGACTGGCTGTCGAGGCGTCTCAGCATCGAGTGGGTCAGCGCGGGGCGCACGACCGCCTCCCAGCCGGTGGGCTCGATCTCGGCGCTCGAGATGGACCTAATACTGGCGAGCAGCGCGCTTGCGAGCATCGGCACACTGGTTGGATCTTCGAGAGATGGCACCCACGAATCGCGAGTGAGAGTGATGACGAGCGTGGTCGGCGAGACACGGATCGTTCGATCTTGACGGTCTTCGGTGAGGGTGCCCATCAAGATGCCCACACCAGCCGTGGAAGACACGACCAACCGCTGGCCCGCAGCGAGCTCATGGCCGGCGTGCGTCGCGGCCGGCGGCACCGTGAGCGAGATCGTCTCGGGCGAGGCGATGTCGTAGCCGGCCATCTGCGGAATCGTCAACTCGACGGTCGTGTCATCGAGCCGTGCAAGCTCCGCGCTCGTCAGCAGAGGCCGTACCGCCGCATTCCAGCCGCGGGCCTCTTGCTGTGCCGAGCTCAAGCCTTGGAGCAGCGCCGTGCTCGCCGGACCGTCGAGCCCCACCTCGGGCAGCCACGTGCCGCCGGTCAGCTTCATCGTGAGCGTGTACGACTCGAGCGAGCGCAGATCCGCCTCGTCGGCGCCATCAAGCAGCGCACCCGAGAGCGCGACCGTGCCCGGCGGCACGCCGACGACGAACCGGCCGACGACGAGCGGCTGCGCAGACCGTACCGCGTCGGCCGGGAGTCGTAGCTCAATTGTTTCGGGTGCTCGCGGGTTATACTGCTGCAAGGCGCCGAACGGCCACTCGATGACAAGCGTCTGATTGCTGTCCAAATGCATCTGGACGTTGGTCAGCACCGATTCGGACGCATGGAGCAGCCGATTCCACGAGTGCGGCCCAGCGTCCCTGCTCGCTCGCTGTGCCGCCACCAGGGTCCAGGCAATACGATGCGTCCACCAATTGACCTGAGAGCTGCCGCCTCGCTCTGCAACGAGCTCATCTTGCAGCGCATCCGACCAGCGTTCGCCGTTCGTGAGGGTGAAGTTCACACGGAGGCGCGCGGCCGCTTGCAGTACGGCCGCGGGTGGGCCAGCGCCCGAAGCCTCGAAAGGAACGCAAACGCCCATCATGCATGCCTCTGCCGACCCCGCTTCGGCGCTCAGCAGGATGGCAGGCGCGTGCAGCCAGGGCAGCACGTGCTCGCCGTTGACGAAGCTGGTGCATGGGCACTCGTCGCACAAGAGCGCATTGCAGTACGACGACGACGGCGCTGACACGTGCACGTACTCGGGTATCGAGGGGTCATACGCGGCGAGGGAAGGCAACGTGAGGATGAGAGTGTGGTTGTCGATCTGTTGGATCGTCATGTCGTCACGCGGCCCCTCCCTGATCGTTCGAATCAGGCGATTGAAGCCTCGACCCTCGGCTTCGCCAGCACGAGTCGCATGCACTTGCCTGTGGAACTCCAGCCTTGCCATTTGCCTCAGAAATGGGTCGTTGTAGTACTCGAACGCCCAAAATGCTCGCGAACCATTCACCTCGTGCATGAGCGTCACGTTGACGGTGGCAAAGCCGTCGATGGCGCGAACGGTCGACTCATTGACGCTGCCTGTAGGGCGTACCAGAGTCTCGCTGCTGAGGGCAAGCTCCCGTGCCGTTGGCCGGACGACAATCTCGCTCGAGAGGGCCGCCGGCGGTTGGCGCGAAAGCAGTTGCGCCGGAGGCAACGCGACACGGAGGGTCTCGGGGGCACTGATCTCATACCCGGCCATGGGCGGCATCAAAATCTCAATCGTGCGCTCGTCGAGGCGCCTCACATCGTCGGGGCGGAGCGCAGGCTGCACCAGCGCGGCCCAGCCGGCTGGGTTGGCAGTAGCATCGACGTGGCTCACGAGCCCACTGAGCACATCGAGCGTGGAAGCTTCGTCGATCCCCACGCCGGGAGCAAAACGGTCTCCATGCAAACGGATCCGCAGGCGCACCCCAGTCGGGCCGCGCAGCTGATCCGCCTCGAGAGCCTCTGCGGCAGAGTCGCCCAGGTACGCATGCAAATCCACCGCCGAGGCAGCTGCGGCTCGGATGACGAAGCGCAGTGCATGCTCGGCCGCGCCGACGGCACGCCGACCATCGAGTGCGGCCCCTGGCAGCTTGAGCTCCACCGTCTCGGGCTCGGAGATCGAGTAGCTCGGGATGGGAGATGGTAGCCGAATGGTCAGGTTATGGCCAGTGTCCGCCGTGGCATTCTCGTTGCCCTCATCAAAGAACCACGTGCAGTTGTCCTGCAGCAACGGAGCGACCGTCTGCGCCCAGCCGCCCGGCTCGTCTTGGCGGCTCTGGAAGCTTCGCAAGATCTGGCGCCGTAGCTCTGTGTCGTTGAGGATCCCCACAGCCCAGGGCTCGCTCTCGGCGTCCTGCAGCTCGAGCACGAGCGTCGTCGGCGGCCTTCCGACCGACCCGCTCGGAAAGACTGCACGCACCGAGAGACGGCTTGGCGCCGCGTCGATGCGTAGCGCTTGCACCGCCGTCCCATTCCGACCCGACGCGAGCGCGGCCCCTGGGATGCTCAAGTGCAGCACCTCTGGGGAGCGAATCGAGTACGCCGTCCGAGGGAACGTGATGGTCAGTACGGTGTTTGCCTCGCTCAGGTTGACGTGCTGTGTGGCGCGGAGCATTGGGAGCACAGCCACATTAAAGCCGCCGGGCTCCGCCCCATCGGCGAACAGGCCGGTAGCGAGGAAGCTGCTCAGCGCCACGCTCGTGTTGGCCCACGAGTCCTCGCTCAGCTGCAGCACCAAGGTCGCCCCTCCCGCACGCAGGGTCTCCTCCGACGGCACTTCCACTAAGGTGCCTCGGACGGTGGCCGTCGCGTTCTGCTGGTACATGGGCTGCACCAGCCGCTCACGTTGAAGCGACGGCTCGGTGTTGTTGTAGAAGATCTGCCCGCCCAGAAGGCTTCGTCCTGGCTCGGGAGTGATGACTATGCGCTGGGGGGTCGTGATCACCTGGCGGCCTATCACCGACTCGGGTGGCACTGCGAGCGTGATCGTCTCTGGGGCGTCGACATCGTACTCGGCTACGGCGGGCACCGTGATGATCACCATCGTATCCGAGATTCTGACGAGCGTCTGCGGGGTCAGGACCGGGAGCACGCGCGAGTTCCATCCGTGGAGCTCTGACTGTAAGGAGAAGAGGCTCTGTAGCAGCTTGATGGTTGCCCCTGGCACGCTCAGATTGCCAACGCTCGGGTGCCACGCATCGCCCGTCAGGATGAGCGTGATCGTCGGTCGGGGAGCATAGATGTCGACAGCAGGGCGCAGGGCCGTCTCATCGGCGCCGTCCAATGCGGTGAGCAGCGTGACGCTCGCTGCAGCAGGCACGATGATGAACGATGGCTCTGCCACGATCGATTGGTTGGAGAGCACGGCCGCTGCGGGGAGCACGACGAGAAGCGTCTCAGGTTCGGACAGCCTGTACGAGGCGACCTGCGGCAACGTCACTGTCAGCCGTTGCGGGCTGAGGACCTGCAGGGCGGACACGTTGAGTGCCGGTCGGACGGTCATTTCCCATATGCCCGCGCCGTTCGGAAGGGATTGGATGCCGTGGAGAACCTCAAGGGCGACAGCCGCCGAAACGTTGCTCGTGAGAGCATCCGAAAAGGTATCGTCGCTCAGCGTGAGGGTCAGCTGTTGCCCGCCAAAGTCGTTGATGGCCGTCTGCGAGAGATTGGCCAGCAACGACCCGCTGGCGAAGGCAACGCCCGGTGTCGGCATCACGACGATTGGCGGCGTGGCGATGATCACCTTGCCCGAGTTGAGCGCGCTTGCAGGCAGTGTGACCACAATCGTCTCCGGGCGCGCAATGCTGTACGCGCTCACCCGGGGTACCGACACGTGCAACTCCCGGTCGCTCTGTCGCCGAAGATGAATTAGTGACAAGGCCGGCCGCACAACCGCCTCCCAGCCGTTAACTTCCGTGGAGAGTACACAGCGGATGCCGTCGAGAATCTCGACGGTGAGCTCGGCGGCGAAGGTGTCGTTCTCGAGCAGCACGACAAAGGACACCGAGTCTGCCTCGAGGTCGGCAATCGAGCGCTCCTGGATGAGAGTTGCGCTCGCGTTGAATTGAACGATGGCGGAGCCGGCGACCGCATCGACGGTGAATTGAAGGTGGCCTGACGGTCGAAGGTTGGTGCGCACGCAGCGGGAGGGGATGGTGATGACCACGTCCTCGCGGCTGATCAGATCATACTGCGGCATGGGCGGCAGAGAGAGGAGGAGCGTCTGGTTATCGACGAGCTGGAGCATGTCCAAAGTGAGCCGCGGGCCCACCACTGCGTCCCATCCAAACGGATCCGAGCCGCGCGAAGTGAGCCCCTCAAACATGCCACTCAACTCGCTCTCCACCCACTCATCGCCTTCGAGGCGAATCACCAGCGAGGTGGCGTTGGCACGCAGCAGGGTCTCGTCAGCCTCGAGGAGCGACGAGCCCGCGCCAACACGACGCTCGAGGACGGCCGATCCGCGCTGTGGTAGCAGCACGAGCGGCGGCCACGCGGCGTAGAAACGGCCGGACCTGGCGATGCTTCCGGGCACGGTCACAAGCACACTCTCGGGCTCCGAGATGTTGTACGCCGCAATCGGAGGCAAGCTGATGGAGAGCGTATGCGCATCCAGAGCCACGATGCGCAAGTCGGTCGGGCAGGGCGCGAAGATGGTCCGGTTGACGTAGTGGATCTCTGCATGCGCACGCGGCGCCAAAGGATCAGGTGCCGATACGTTCACTGCATACGGGATCCCGGACACCCAACGCAAATCTTTGACAAGATTGGTCGAGTTGAAGGGCAGCAGCAGGCATTGCGCGGCAATCGCAGCGTCCTTCGCCGCGCGTAGCACCGGCGTCACCGTGGCGCTCCAGCCAGTCCCGAGGCCACCGGCGGCGCCCACGCTTGTGATCGCATCGATCACTGCGTCCCACGACGATTCGGGAAGCGGGAGCGGGAGCGGCATGGCGCCAGCAGGCAGCCCAATCAGCGTGCGCACCAATGGATTGTTGCCCTGCTCCTGCCAATCGACCCACGTGTCATGGACGAGCTCGAGTTGCAGCGTGAGAGGTGTGCCGCTGGCCCCTTCTCTGCCCATCTGAAGCGTGAGCTCATCAGGGTGCTCGAGCAGCGTGCCGGTCACGGACGCCTTGCCAGGCTCTGCTAGGATCAGCAGCGTGGGGGCCGCCTCGAGCTCCCGGCGCGAGGCGAGCACCGCCGCCGGTACGGTAAAGGCGATCGCCTCGGGCGCGGTGATGTCGTACGCGGCGGCCTGTGGGAATCCAAGGCGCATCGTGCGATTGTCGACGAGATAGGCGTCCAGATCACGCGTCAGGGCTGGGGTGAGCATGGCCTCCCAGCCTCCAGCCTCAGGAGCCGTCGCAAGCGAGCGGAAGCCAGCGACGAGCGCCCTCTCGTACCCGGGAAGCAATGCAAACGTGTCGTTCTCGAGGGAGATGACCACGTGCACGTCGGCGCCCGCCGAGCGTACTAGAATCTCGTCCCCACTGGTGACCAGCGTGCCCGAGAGCCGTGCACCGCGGCTGACCGGCGTGGCCGAGATCTCAAGCGTCATCGCCGCCTCGAGATCGGCCTCAGATACGAGCAGGCTCGCGGGCACACGCATCCCAATGGTCTCTGGGAAGGCGATGCGGTACTCGGGCACAGGCGCCATGCTGAGGACGAGCGTCTGCGCATCGATCCGCTGGAGCATCGAGGGTGCAAGCCTCGGCCGAATGACTTGGTTCCAACCGCCCTCCTCATTCTGGTCAGAGAGCAGCCCGGCTAGAAGCTGGGTCGTGGCGGCGTCGCCCTCGGCTGTCCTGGCGCCTACTGCGGGCACGAACGAGTCGTTACTCAGCCGAAACTCGAGCGTGGCGTTGAAGTAGCTCTCTATCGAGCTCCACGGCGCCGAGTTGGCAAGGCCCGTTTGGACCCACGTGTCACGAGAGAAGCACACGTGCTCGTCGCTGAGCGTGCGGTTGCACGATTCGCCCATGCGACGAGCGGGAAAGAAACGACTCACCTCGCATGTGGGTACGGTGCGCATCGTGACGTTGCACAGCCCGCCGGCGAACGTGAGTGCTCCGGGCGTCGAGGCGATCGAAAGGGAGGGGTATACGGTGCAATTGGCATCCTTCGAGGCTAGCGCAATCGACGGGATCACAAACGAGAGCATCTCGGGCGCCGTGATTTCGTATGCGGGAGCCCTCACGTCGAGGCGTATGGTCGTGTCGTTGAGCCGCCAGACGTTGCCGTACCGGCCGAAGGCGTTCGATGCAAGCTGAGGCGTGACGATGGCCGTCCAGCCCGTCGGCTCGGTTCCGGAGGCGCGAATGCCCTCGAGCAACGCTTCGGTGGCCTCGCCAGCGCGGCCAATGTCAGCCACCCATGCGTCCGAGTGGAGCGTGAGGAAGAGCGACGCCCCGGTCTGCACCGCGACTTCTGTGCCATCGAGCAGGGATCCTGATAACCTGACGTACCCGGCCTCAGCCCGCAGCTGCAGCGTGTTCCGTGCCTCGATGCGCTCATTCGAAAGCACGGCCGCAGCTGGGATCGTCAGTTCCACAGCCTGCGACGCAAGCAGGTCAAAGCGCGCCGCCTGCGGCAAGAAGATTCGAAGATGCGTGTCGTCCAGCCGTACCACGCTCTTCTCCGTGAGCAACGGCGCCATTTCCACGTCCCACCCATGCCGTTCTGCGCTCTCGAGCTGCTGGCCGCCCACAAACCGGGGCACTGCCCGCAGACCGGAGAGCAGCTCGCGCACAATCTCGGCGCCTTCGGCCAGATTGAGATGGCGCACGAACCTGAAGAGGGGTACAATCAGCGGTCATCACAAGACAATCAGGGCCAATCAGAGGCAGTCTCCGGTTGAGATTGCGGACGAACCGATCGCCCTCGAGCGTCACGTCGAGCGTCAGCGCCGTGCCGTCCGTTGCCGCCTCGCGCAGGTGGTGCTCGCGATTCGACTCGAAGAGGGTGCCGCCGAGCGTCGCGCTGCCGCGGGTCGCATAGATGACAAAGGCCGGGCGCGCGACTGTGCGCTGCTTCGAAGCGAGCAGTGCGCCGGGCACGACGACGGAGATGGTCTCTGGCGCCCGCGTGTTGTACAGCAAGGATGTGGGGAGTCGGACAGCGAGGGTGTGCTCATCGAGCACGGTCACCACGTCGCTCTTGCCCGATAAGGTAGCAAGCACGGTCGACTCCCACGCGCCTTCGGCCAACTCATTCGATTGCATCGAGTAGATGAGCTCGAGCGCGAGCTCGTCGAGGTTGGCATCGTCGGCGATCCGGTCTCCGAAGAGTGTGATATTCACACTGTGGTCGCCCGCGGCTAACGTTACCTCGTAAGGCGGCGGCGGCGGCGCAGGTGGTGGCACCAAGGGCGGGGGCGGCGCGTACGCGCCTGTGTCCGATGGCACTGGAGGCAGCGGCGGCGGATGAAACGGCGGCGGCGGCACAGATGGCGGGCGACGGGGTGGCGGTGACGGCGGCGGGGGAGGGTGTGGTGGAAAAGGTGTGAGTCGCGGTGGGCTCCGTGGCGGTAGAGGTGGCAAGGGCGGCGGAGAGGGGGGTGGCTCAGGTGGGGGACGTGGAGGCGGCTTGGGTGGATACGACGGTGGCGGTGCGCCTGGCGGCGGAGGCGACGGCGAGGGTGGCAACGGGGGGGGTGGGCAAGGAGGCGGTGGACGCCGTGGTGGTGCTGATGGTGGGGGCGACGAAGGCGGAGCCTCGTCGGGTGGATAGCTTGGAGGCGATGGCGGCGACGGTGGAGCCGGCGGGCTCCATGGTGGGAGCAGCGGCGGTAGTGACGGCGGCGGCGGGTGGTGGAGCTGGAAGCGCTCCTCGCGTGTGTCGAACAGGAGCGGGCCGTGGAGCGTTGCCACACCCGGCAGCGCCTCGATCACCACACTCGGCGTCGCCACAATGGGCTCCCCGGACACAAGGGCAGCGCCGGGAATGTACGCGGTCAGCGTCTCCGGTGCGTCGATGTGGTATGCAGGGAGAGCCGGCAACGTGATGACGACCGTCGTGGCGTCGACGCGCCGGAGGTCGGAATAGACGAGGGACGGCCGCACAACGGCACTCCAGCCACGGTCCTCGGGCCCATGCGCCGCATCTGACGAGATCAAGCCCGCGAAAAGGCTCATGGTCACGTCCGCGCCTGTGCGCATGCCGAGCGTGCCGGCGAACTCGTCGTTGAAGAGTCGCAGCATGATCTGGGCGGGCGAGATCGAGCGTACGTGCGCCTCGGTCAGGGTCGTGCCAGTCAGGCCACTGCTCGCATCTGTCACGATTCCGAACTCCGCGCGCCCAGCGGTGGCGATGACCACAAACGAGGGACTTGCCAAGACCCTCTGCCCCGCTTCGAGGGCGGCGCCTGGGATCGAGACGCTAATCGTCTCCGGCACCGAAATGTCGTACGTTGGACACGTCGGCAGTGTGACCGTAACGACTGTCGTCTGCTCGCGCCTTACATTGAGCTTCTGCAGCCGGGGCGCGACGACGGCATTCCATCCGTTGGGTTCATTGGACGACGAGCGAACCCCACTCAGCAAGGCCTCCGTGGCCGCCGGGTTGACATATCGGTGCCCCACAAATGCATCCCACGTGTCATTGACCGTGGTCAGCTCGAACGTCAGGGTACCCGCGGCGGCCATGCGCAAATCCTCCTCGGTGAGGCGTTCGAGCGCCCGACCTGAGACGAGCACCGCACCGCTCGAGGCGCGAATCCGGAAGGCGGGCGCGACGAAAACGCGGCTGCCACTCCTGACCGACGAGCTAGGGAGCGTGAGCGTGATGGTCTCCGGAGAATCGATCTCGTACGTGGGATAGCTTGGGAACGTGATTGTGATCTGCTGCGTCGCCCGGTCGAGTGTCACGGCCTCGGCGGGTAGCGTGCCGCGTACGATCGAGTTCCAGCCGAAGGAGTTGCGCGAGCTGGTGGCCACGAGCGCGTCGAGCATCGCGGTGGTGACGCAAAAGGCCCCATCGGTACACGGTTCACCGATGCCCTCCGCCCACTCGTCGCCGCTCAGCGTGACCGAGAGCGAGTAATTGGCCTGTCGGCGCAGGTCCGCCTCTGCGATGTTTTGGAGCATCGTGCCGCTGAAGAGACCAATGGGCGCGGGCGCCTGCACGATGAAGCTGGGCTGGGCCGAGATCGGCTGCGCATTGCTGCCCGACTGCCGAAGGACCGAAGGCGGCAGCACGACCGAGATGGTCTCGGGCGAGTTGATGGAGTACGCGGCGAACTGCGGGATGGTGATGTTGGCGGTGCGCAGGTCGATGACGCGCACGTTCGTGTAGTTGAGCGTCTGCCGCACGATCGTGTTCCAGCCGAACTCTGCGTCCGAGGCCTCGGCGAGCACGGCACGGGCGAGCTCCGTCTGGAGATCCTCGGAGGTCAGCAGCGCATCGACAAAGTCCACATCGTTCAGGTACATGGTGAGGTAGTTCTGGCCGTTCGCCGATTGGATCGACTCGCCGTTGGCATTGGCAAGGAGGGTACCTGAGAGGGTGGCACTGCCGCGCGTGGCATCGATGATCAGCGCTCCCGCCGGCCCTGCGGCAACCACCGCGAGGCTGGCTCCCGAGAGCACGGCCTCCGCTGGTATCTCGACGAAAATGGTCTCAGGAGCGGTAATGTCGTACGCGGCCGCTTGCGGGATCGAGAGCACGACCGTGGTGCCATCTATGCGCGTGATGTCACTCGGCCTCAGCAGGGGCCGGACCACCGCGTTCCAGCCCGTGGCCGACTCGCTCTGAAGCGAGGTAAGCGATCGGAGCAGCGCCCAACTGGCTTCGGAAGCCTCGCCCACGTCGTCGCGGAAGAGGTCGCCCGTGAGCACGATCTGCAGCTCGAGCGATTCCATGGAGCGCAGATCGCTCTCCGTCTTATCGCGCAGCAGGAAACGGCCGTTGAGTGAATTACGGTCGGTCAGCTCGGCACGAGAGCCCGGTGCAGCGAGCACCCGCAGCAACAGCGGGGCGACGATCTTAGCGCCTGAGCTCAGCGAGCTCGGCGGTAGCTCGAGGGAGAGCGTCTCGTCCATCAGAATCTCGTAGCTTGCCGACGCGGGGATGCTCAGCTTGAGCAAAGAGTCGGCCTGTCGCTCAACGCGGACGAGCGGCTGCAGGACCGCGTTGAAGGAGGTGGCGATGGTTGTTGAGGAGCGCAAGCCGTGACGAATATCCGCCACTATGTCCGCCGTCAGATGGCTCACAAAGGTATCGTGGCGCAGCTCGACGTACAGCTCATACACAGAGGGCGCCCCCGGCACGGCCGCAGAGAGACTTGTCTCCTTGAGGCCGTCGAGCAACAGGGTGCCGTTGAGGTCCATCTGGCCGGGCGTAGGCCGGACGACGAGGTCGAAGGCCGCAAGGGTGGCATTCAGAGAGTGAGTCGCCTCGCTCGGGAGGTGCAGCCTGAGCGTTTCGGCCTGCGCGATCTCGTACACAGCGAACTGGGAGAAGGTGATGACGAGCGTGATCCCGTCCACGTATCGCACATCCTCGGCCGCAAGGCGAGGGCGCACAACGGCATTGTAGCCTGAGGGCTGATCGGTGGTGCACTCGATCGAACTGAGCACCGACTGCGCCAACGTGTAGTTCGGCGTGCGGTGCCCGGCGCCGTCGGCGCCCCAAGCTTCGGCTTCCCGCCAAGTCGCGCCGATCAAGCTGAGCACAAGGGTCAGCTCCCCCGCGGTCGCAAGTGCTTGCTCTGTGAGCCCCCCCTGCCCGAGCAGCGTGCCTCCGAGAGAGAGCTGCGGCGCATCCGAGCTGATCACGAACGAGGCGGCCGGCACCGCGGCCGCAGAGCGCACCGAGGCAAGCGGGAGCGTCACCACTACCGTCTCCGGTTCGGTGAGGTCGTACAGGTCCATGGGAGGGAGATCGACGCGCAGCTCGGCCTCGCTGACGCGAGAGACGTGCCTCGGCTCGAGCGCCCTGGACGCGACCGCATTCCAGCCTCGTGCCTCCGAGCCACTCGAAATCATGCTGGCGAGGAGCGAGGCTGTGGCGGCAAGGCCCTCGATGCTGGATAGTCCCACAGCCGCCGCCCACGTGTCGTTGGCCAAGGTGAGCCGCAAGACGTTGGTGCGCGACTGCATGGCGGCTTCGGTCAGCTCGCTCGATGGCCGTCGAGGCGCGAGCTGCACCGACTCGACTGCGATCGCGAGCGTGCCTGGGACCGCCGCGATCGAAAAGGCGCCCGCGTTCATGACAGGTGCGCCAAACGAGACGAGCGACGAGTGAATGGTGACGCGCACCAGCTCCGGGGCGTGGATGTCGTACTTGGGGAGCGGCGGCAAGCCGATGACGACCGCACTCGCATTGACGAGCGTCACGTTGGGCGCAGTCACATCGAGCATCGCGTTCAGACCGCCCGATTCCGCCTGATCGGAGCGGATGCCGGCGAGCAGGTGCGCGGGGGCATCGTCCGCGGCCCAAAAGTGATGAATCTCTCGGCCGATGGTCCGATTGATAGCCCATGTGCATCCCGAGAGCACGATGACGAGGTCATTCCCGCCGGACGAGCGCAACGCCTCCTCTGACGCACCCACAAGAGTGCCCTCAAGGGCTAGAGTGCACGGCACCGGCTCGATACGCAACGGTGGCTCGACGACCTGCACGACGGCCGAGGCGATCGCGGAGGCGGGCAGGACGACGGTCAACTCCTCGATCTGGTCGGGCAGATCGTACCGAGCAGCTCCGCCCGCCCGACCGACGATGACCAGGTCGAGGACGGTGTCGTTAACCCTCGTGAAGTTGAGCGACGAAAGGTCCGGAAGCACCGTCGCCGTCCATCCCAGCAACGTGGCTGGGGCAGCAAGCAGACCCGAAGTGAGCTCGAGGCAAGCCTGGGGGCTGAGAGGGTCCACCCAGAGGTCGTCAAAAAGAGTGATGCGCAGCCGCAGCTCGTCGAGCTGGATGGACGTTTCACGAAGCGACGCGCGTCGTGTGAACGAGCCAGACAGCACCGCTCGCCCGTTGGTCGCATTGATGGTGATCGTGAGCGGGTTCTCGATTGCAAGCGGAGCGTTGGAGAGCAGCGCAGATGCAGGCAGCGTCACCTCAAGCGCTTCAGCCGAAGTGACAAAGTATTGCGCCATCTGGGGCAGTGACAGCTCGACGAGCGTGTCAGAGAGCCGAGAGAGGCGCAGATGAGCGAGCTCATCCGTCTCCACCTCTGTCATCAGCGCGTTCCAGGCAGTGAACGCCTCAGCCGGCGCTAGTTGCATACCTCCCACGTCATGGTATATGACTGGGGGATGCGTCCGCAGGGAGGCGAGTAGCTGACGGCTCGGGCAGATGAGATCTCCCTCGAGGCAGTACTTATCGTTCCGGCCAATCGCAGGATGCCATCGCTCGCCACTGTAGAGGGCGAGGGCGAGCGAGTATTCGGTCGCCGAGCGCAGCATGGCCCTCGTGAGCAACGAGCCATCGCGGAGAGCAATGCTCGCGTTCCCGGGCTCTGCGTCGATGCGCAGGCCAGCAGAGCCCGTGACGGCGCCGTGACTGAAGGTGGACGTCAGTGGCTGGCCGGAGACGACCAGCTTGGCTGGGACGACCAGCGTGAGGGTCTCGGGCGAGTCGATGGCATACCCGGGATGTGCGTCGATGGCAATTCGGACGGTGGTGTCGTTAATACGCGTAACGCGTTCTGGCACGCCGAGGAGACTCTGACGGATGGTGGCGCTCCAGCCTCGGCGCTCGGCTTGCATGGACGAGAGGGCGCGGAGCAGAGCGACGCGCAGAGGGTCGGTAAGGGTCGCATTCTCGTACACGACAAGCTGCAAGTACTCACGCTCGAACACGTGCGCCGGACGGCCGTTGACGGCCGAGCATAGCGAGGGGGGGACCACGGGCGGAGAGGGCGGTGGCGAGGGCGGCGGCGGCGAAGGTGGCGGCGAGGGCAGTGGAGGCGAGGGCGGCGGCGAAGGCGGCGGCGGCGAGGGCGGTGGAGGGGAGGGCGGCGGTGGCGATGGCGGCGGTGGCTTGGGCGGAGGCTTGGGCGGTGGCGAGGGTGGTGGTGGCGAGGGTGGTGGTGAAGGTGGTGGTGGTAAGGGTGGTGGCGAGGGTGGAGGAGGCGACGGCGGTGGTGGTGAGGGTGGCGGCGACGGCGGCGGGGATGGAGGTGGTGGCGAGGGTGGCGGCGAGGGCGGAGGCGAGGGTGGTGGTATAGGAGGAGGCAAGGGGGCCTTGTCTGGTAACCAAGGGGGAGGCAAGGGTGGTGGCGACGGTGGGGGCGGCGAGGGTGGTGGCGAGGGCGGTGGTGGTAAGGGTGGTGGCGAGGGTGGAGGAGGCGACGGCGGTGGCGGTGAGGGTGGCGGCGACGGTGGCGGGGATGGAGGTGGTGGCGAGGGTGGCGGCGATGGCGGAGGCGGCGAGGGCGGCGGCGAGGGCGGCGAGGGAGGCGGCGAGGGTGGCGGCGGCGAGGGCGGAGGCGAAGGCGGTGGCGCTGGTGGAGGTAGCAAGGGTGGTGGTGCAGGTGGCGGCGAAGGAGGCGGCGGAGAGGGTGGTGGTACAGGCGGTGGCGAGGGTGGAGGCGGTAAAGGCGGCGTCCTGGGCGGGGGCCGTGAGGGCGGTAGAGATGGCGGCGGGGACGAGGGTGGCGGCGAAGGTGGTGGCGAGGGAGGCGGGGATGGGGGTGGTGCCGAGGGTGGTGGCGCCGGCGGCGGGGGGAACAGAGGCGGCAACGGTGGCGCATGGGGCGGCGGAACACACAACTGACGCTCGCGCAGCACGTCGGCCTTCACCCAGGTGTGGCCTCTCTGCAAGACCAGTTCCAGGTAGTTCCCTCGTGCCTCTCGAAGCACCCGCTCGCTCATATCGTTCGCGAGCCCCCCCCCGAGCGTCACGTGCACGTCCCCGCTCGTGTAGTCCGTCGTGATGGGATCGATGACAAGTGACGGTTCGACCACCAGACCGTGCATGGTGGCCGGCACCGTCGCGGCGGCTGGCAGTGTGAACGTGAGCGTCTCCGGTGACGTCAGGCTGTATCCAGACGCGGCTGGGATAGTGATGGTGAGAACCCTTGCGGAGGTGCGCACAAATGTGAGCGTGGATCGCACGACGGCCTCAAACCCCGCGGCCTGGTGCGGGGTCGAGGCAAAGCCGGCGCGCAGCGTAGTCGCATCGAGCGCGGCGCTCAACGCGTAGCCGCTGCTCGTGCCAAGGGTCACTTCAAGCGTGTACGAGCTGCTCGCCATGTTCGCCGCGGTGCGCCGGTCGCGGTGAGCGGCCGAGTCGTGTGTGAGGAGCGTGCCGCCCGAGAAGTAGGCAGCCTCGATTGGTGCCGCCGCCACGGGGACGTTGGCGACGAGCGTCTCGTCAATATTGCTCGAACGAAGCGTCGCGGCGCGAAATCGGAGACCGATGGTCGCAGCGGCGGTGAGGCGATAAAGCGGCGTGGGCGGTATCTGGAGCTCGAGGTCTGTGTCGTTCAGGCGGCGTACGTACTCGTACCGCCCGTCGAGGGCGTCCTGCAGCGCCTGGGGCGCGATGATCGACTGAAGCAGCGCTTTGGTCGAGCGGGTTGGTACGAGTTGCAGCGTGACCGGATCGCGCATGTAATGGCCGAGGTCATTCGCCCACGCATCGCCTCGGAGCCTCAAAAGGAGCGTCTGGTGCGATGGCGAGCGCAGCCGCTGGTCCGTCATGAGCGCGGCACCCGCCCAGCTGGCCGAGACGGCGCCAGGGTTGGCGTACACGACAATGTGGGCAGAGGGTGCAAGCGCGTGGCCGGAGCGCACCAGGCTGCCAGCCAGTCGGATCGAGATCGTCTCGGGCTCCGTGATGGAGTAGCCGGCGAGGCTACCAATGCGCAACCTCACGAGAGAGCTCGAGAGCTGCGAGACCACGCTGCCTGGCCTCGCCGCCTCGCGTGCAGCCAACAAGGGGACGACGACAGAGTTCCATCCCGTGGGCTCGTCTTGGAGGGAGAGCAGGCCCGCAAGCAGCGTGCCCTTGTGAATGCTGTTAACCCACTCGGCCTCTCCACCGAGGGTGAAGGTGAAGACGTAATCTGTCGCACCTGCGACCAGGATGCCCTCGGAGACTGTCAGCGCGCAAAACGGCGCAGCGCCGCCCGCACCCGCCTCCTCACACTGGCCGTCACCACCCGTGACGGTCACCGAGCCACGCTCGGCTCGCACAATGAAGCTCGGCGGGTCGATGGCGCGAAGCAGCGTATTCGATTGCACCGTGGCTGCGGGCAGCTCCAGCACGATCGTCTCTGGGTAAGAGATGACGTAGCTCACGCCGCCCGCTGGCACGATCACGTCGACGAGCTCATGTGACTGGCGCACGATGCTGGCATGCGTCAACTGCGGTGCAATGTGCGCATTCCAGCCGCCCGCCTCTGTCTGCATGGAGCGCAGCACCGAGAGCAGCGCGGTGGTCGCCTCACTCCCCTCGACCCCCAAGTCACGGGCGAAACGCTCATTATACAGCCGGATGGAGAGCGTGTGCTCCTCCGCTGCGAGCTGCGCCTCGGTCAGAGCACCGAGCAACGTGCCAAAGAGGGCCGCCTGCCCTACCTCGGCGCGGATCGTAAACATGGGGACCGTCGGCAGAGCTGTCCCCGAACGGAGCGCGGCGGCTGGCACGGCGACCTCCACCGTCTCGGGCGCAAAGATGGCGTAGTCGGCCATTTGTGGAATGACCACGTCGAGCGTCTGGTTGTCCACGTACGTGAACAGCGACGGGAGATCGTCGGCGAGGGCCACGGTGCGCTGCCAGCCGCCGCCACTGTGCACGGCCATCCCCTCGGCGGCACCGTTGGCTGAGAAGGCGAGCGCGTACTCCTCGCTGTCATCGACCGTCGACGAGTTGAGCGAGCGAATGCCCGCGAGCAGCGCCCGCGCTGTCGCAATGTACGCTGGATCTTGCCGGTTGGCGCCAGTCGCATTGAGCGCGTGCACCCAGTAGTCGTCGCGCAGCGTGAGGCGGAGGGTGTACGCGCGCGGGTCCTGAAGCGCCTTCTCGCGCGCATTCTCGAGGAGATCGCCCGAGATCGAGACGGAGCCTGGCACGGGTCGGATGACGAACCGATCCGCAACGGCCAGTGCGACCCCCCCCTTGAGCGCTGCCGCGGGCACTGTCTGCCCGATGGTTTCTGCGTCGGCCAGGTCGTAGCCCGGGACGGCGGGGAGGTGGATCTCGAGCTCGGTCGGGTTGATGACGTGTAGAATCCCATCCAGCACCGGGCGGGCCGAGGCGAGCAGCGCCGGCAGCACAGCCTCGTCCCACCCGTGCTCTTCCTCGCCATGCATCGATCGGAAGCCGCCGAAGAGAGCACTTGAGCGCGCACGGTCGGTCGTCAAGGCTGGGTGCCACTCATCATCGACCAGCTGAATGCTGACGAGCAGCGCCTCGCCGTGGCGTACGTGGCTGCCCATCCGGCCGGCGCGCACGTCGGCTTCGCTCACGCCGCTCGAAAAGTTGAGGCTGGCCACCGGTGGATGGGGATACAGCGTGAAGGTGCCTGCCGAGAGGTTTGCCTGCGCGTCTCGCAACGCGCACGAGGGTAGGGTCACCAAGACCGTCTCCGGCTCCAGGATGTCGTAGTCGGGCATGCCGGGCACGTGAACCTCGAGCGTAACGTCGTCCAGCCGCACTACGCGCAGGTACGGCTGCAACCGGCGGTTCCACCCCGTGTCCGCAAAGGTGCTGGCCTGCATGTTGGCGGTGAGCGCCGATGCGGCGGAGCAAGAGGAGGGGATGCCTATGTAGCCAGGCCCCAACGGGTCTTGAGTGGAGTTGGTGTAGTTGACGGCAAAGACGTGCGTGTGGTTGGTGTAGTTCGAGTTATTCGCCGGGGGCGGCGCGGGTGGTGCCGAGGGCGGCTGCAGCGGCGGCGGCGGCGGCAGCGGCGGCGGCGGAGGATAGATGCAGATGGAGAGGTCGCACATGGTGCCATGCAAGTCGGCCACCCAAGCGTCATGGCGCAGACGTAGCGTGAGCACCGAGCCTGCCGCAGCGCGCACGGCCATCTCATCGCCCATGGGCACCAGCTGCCCACTGAGTACCGCTGTGGTCGCACGCATCACGATCGGCCACCGGGCGCTGATCGAACGGCACGAGACCATGGCACTTGCCGGTAGCATCACGCTGATCGTCTCCGGCGCAAGGAGATCGTACGAGATCACCCGTGGGAGCTGCCAGAAGGCGGTGCGCTCATCGAGCCGGTGCAGATGGCGGGGTGCCAGCCGCGGCACCACCTGCGCCATCCAGCCACCAGGCTCGTCGTCGGGGTCAGCATCCGAGGTGAGACCTCCGAGGAGCTCGGCGAAGACGCTCGGCTCGTGCAGATCGTCGACGAAGCGGTCGGCTGTGAGCGTGATCGTGAGGTTCGCGCCTTCGGTGGCCTGCAGCAGACCCTCTTCGGGGCGACCCTGAAGCGAGCCGCCCAGCCGGGCAGTCCCAGCCGTCGCCATGATCACGAGCGGTGCCACCAGCCGCGGCGCCATGCGTGAGAGCACCGCCTCGGCAGGCACCGTCAACGTGATCGTCTCGGGCGCATGCAGCCGGTACGCGGAGACCTGTGGCACGTCGATGGCGAGCGTGATGTCGTCGACGCGCCGTACCGAGCGCACGCTCAGCCCCTGCGCCACCACTGCCCAGCCGCGCTCCTGCGCGACGAGTGGCCGCAGCCCGGCGAGCAACTCGGCCGTGGGACCAAAGGTGGGTTGCCCCATGCGCAACGCCCACGTGTCCTCGCGCAGGCGAAGCTCGAGGGAGCGCATCCTCACGTCCGCCACATCGTGATCCGTGGCACCGTCGGCAAGCGTGCCCCCCAGCACCACCTCGCCCGCGGAGGCGTTGATGCAAATCGAGCCTGCCGCCGAGATCGGCGAGCTCGAGAGCAATGCGGCGGCCGGGACGACGAGCCGGACGGTTTCGGGTGCGCCGATCGAGTACTGCGGGCACGAGTCGCACAGCTGCGGAAGCTGCACCGTCACCGTGCCGTTCACCGGCCGACTCACATTGGCATGCTCGAGCGCACGCCCGATGACGGCGTTCCAGCCGTTAGCCTCTGACTGCTCGGACGTAAGTCCGGCGAGGAGGGCGGCGGTGGCCTCGCTCCCAGGCTCGCCCACACCCTCTGCCCAACCGTCGCCTGCGCCGATGGTGATGTGGAGTGTGGCCTCGGCCGCCCGGGCGCGGTCACGGGTCGCATTCCGCAGCAACGCCTCTGTGGCGACGCTCAGCAGCGGGCCACCCAGCGTGGCAGTGCCTCGGAGCGCGGCGATGCGCAGCAGCGGCGAGGCGACAATCTCCTCTTGCGACGAAAGCAGCTGTGCGGGGAGCGTCACTGTCACCGTCTCGGGTTCGTTAATGGCGTACGCCTCCACTGCTCGCATCGTCAGGCGCACCTCCGTCGCCGAGACGCGCACCACATCCGACGTGGCCAGCCTAGGACCGATGATTGCATTCCAGCCAGAAGGCTCGTTTTGCTCTGAACGGATGCCCGCGAGGAGCGCCGCACGCTCTACGTCGACGAACGGCGCCGTGCTCACATTCGTACCGTTGGCTGCCTGGGGCCCATGCGCCGCCACGCCACCCGCGCCACTCGAGGCAGCGAGGCTGTCGTCTGTCGCATTGTCGGCGGAGGCGTTCCGCTCCAAAAAGGGGATGAAAGAATCTCCCTTGAGCGAGATCGTGAGCTCCATTGAGGAGCTGCCGCCACTGAGGCTCTCCTCCGACAGGCTCTGGAGCAGCGAGCCTGAGAGCGAAGCGCGCCCCGCTGAGGGCAAGATGCGGACAGTGTTGTTCGAGTCGAACCCGTGGTTGGACAGGACTGCGACAGGCGGGATGCTCAGCCGAATCTGTTGCGCCGAGAGGATGTCGAAGCCGGCCATCTGGGGGATCTCGATGCTCAGGCGCGTTGCGTCAAGGACAGTGATCGAGCTCGCCGAGAGCACTCCCACACTCGCCGAGTCCCACCCCCCCGGCTGCGGAACGATCGCGTGCAAGCCGTCGACCAAGGCCTGTCCCGCGGCGCTTGCATCGAGCCCATCGGCCCAGGCGTCGTCCGCGAGAGTCACATCGATGGTGCACGGCTCCAACGAGCGAATGAGCTCCTCGCGCGCGTCCACGCACGTGCCGTCGAGCACGGCGGAACCCCCAACTGGGAAGATGGGCACGACTGGCAGCGCCTCGAGCACGCGCTGCGAGACCACGGCGGAGGCGGGCACGGTGATGTGCAGCGTCTCGGCCGCAAGGATGTCGTACTCTTCAACTGCGTCGAGGCGCAGAAGCAGGTGCGTGTCGGACACGCGATGCAGCACGTCGGGCGTCTCGAGCAGCCGGGGTACTACGACGCGGTTCCAGCCGCGCGCTTCGGACTGCGCGGAGGCGATGCCCATGATGAGGTCGTACCCCGGCGACGAGGTATCGCCCACTGGCGAGGAGAGGCTGGCGACCCACGCGTCGTTGTGCAGGAAGATCTCGATCGTGTAGCCCGTCCCACGATCGTGCCGGCTCGAGCGCAGCGCCGTCTCGTCGTTATGCGAGAAGAAGACGCCGCTCGGCACCTCCACAGTCGCTTGGTAAACTTCCGCGTGGCCTTCGAGTTCGAGGACGGGCTCGTCGTAGGGCGGCGGCGGCGGCGGCGGCGGGAGGCCCGGCGGCGGTGGCACGAGGAGGGCCGGCGTTGGTGGCCTGATCACGATGGGGCCTCCGACGCCCAGCATAACGCCGGACACGCTCGCAAAGTGCGCTGAGAGGGCGCCACGTGGGATGCTGACGTTGGCCATGAGGTGCGTGAGCACGGCCTCCTCCGGCACCTCGATGAGCAGCGTGGTGTAAAAGGTGCTCACGTTGCACGTGCTGTGGTTGACGGCAGACACGACGTACTTGGCGGCGTCCCCCACAGTCGGAGTGCCGTCGTCGCGGAACCTCGGTAGCCCCTGGGTCGCATTGCACGCTCGGCTGACCACCTCGACAGCATCGTGCAGCGAGATCGCAGTGTGGTTGAGCGGCTCGGGTTGAGCATCGTAACCCGAGCCGTTGACGTAACCCGACTCATTGACGTAACCCGACTCATTGAGCTGTAGCATGCTCTCTTTGATGGCACCGAGCAGCGCACGCGTCGGCGCCGAGTCGGCCTCTCCCAGGCGAGGCCACCAGCCGTATGAGCGCTGCTCGGGCGGCAGGCGCAGCGTGATAGTTCGGCGCACGGTGACGTTGGCGTACGTGGGCGGCAGCGTGTCGGCGATGAAGGTGCCCGCGACCGTGGCCGAGCCGCCTGCCGCCTCGAGGCGGAAAGGAGGCGTCGCGACCACATCGTCCGAGGCGGAGGTGAGCGCGGCGGCAGGTATGACGACTCCAATCGTCTCGGGCGCGCGGATGGCATAGGTGGTCGCGGGCCCAAAGGCGGGAAGCGTCAGGCGCAGTGTGAAGGCATCGACCACCTCGAGGCTCAGGTTCCCCAACCCAACGGGCACGAGCGTGAAGTTACCGATCGCAGGGTCGAAGTGCTCGCAGGGCGGCCGGTTGCACGATCGGCGTGCGAAGCCGTTACGCGCGAGCTCGAAGTCCAAGATCGCATTCCACCCTCGTGGCTCGGACTGCAACGAGCGCATCCCACGCACAACCGCTCGGCGGATCGCGTCGTCGTGGGCGAGCGCGGCCGCCCACGTATCGGCGAGCAGATGCACTTCGAGTGAACGGGCTGCCACCACGGGCGGCGCGCCGCGCGTCGTCGCGTTCGCATGGAGCAGAGTACCGCTGAGCGTGGCGCTGCCGGCGGTCGCACGCACCACGAAGCTGCCGAGACCCTCATCGAGAGTGACGTGGTGGTTCAGCATGGCGGCCGCTGGGACCGTCACGTGCACCGTCTCGGGAGCGTCGATGCGGTACGCGGGCAGCGGCGGGATGGACAGCGTCAGGTGGGATGCATTCTCGCGCGTCGCGCGCAGCCGGCCGCGCGCCGCGAGCTGCCAGCCGCTCGAGCCGGCGAGCAGACCGGCAGATACCCGAGAGATCCCCGAGATAGGGCCGAGGTCATCGGACCCAACGAGCGCGCGCGAGAGCGCTTCGTACGCCGCGTGGCCCGGCCGGCCCGCGTCGAGCGCCCACTCACCGCCGCTCAGCACGAGCTGCAGCGAGTGTGAGCGCGCACGCAGCTCGCTCACGCTGACGAAACCGCCCACGAGATTGCTGAGCACGCTCACGCGTGGCACGCTCACATCAAGCGTCAGGTTCGCATACGGAGGGTTGGCCGTGAGGTTGTTCTCGGTCGCCCAGAACGGCGCACCGATGGAGACCGCGTCCGTGAAGCGCACGTCGAAGGCTGGGTACCACCCGGTGCCGTCGATGCCAACGAGGTGCAGCCGCAGCATCGAGTTGCTCACGCGCTCCACGTGCTCGGGTGACAGGTACGGCGCGACCGTGGCGAGCCAGCTGTGCGGCTGTTCGGCACTGCCGACCACCTCGCGAGCGAGCCACTCCGCCGTCGCGCCGAGATCGATGCCCAGGCGGGGCGCCCAAGCACGCTCTTCGCGTTCGAGGATAAGCGTGAAGCCCGTGAGCGTCAGGTTGACGTGCTTCACGTGCCGCGCTCGCAGCTCCTCTTCTGACATTGATGGCGGCGATATGATTAGGACTGGCGGTGACGGCGGCACAAGTTGGCCGCGAGCTCCGCCGGCCGCCAGTGCCAGCAGCAGCTGCAGCAGCGGCCGCTGCATTCTGGTTGGGCTGCCAACGCAGCGGCTGCTGCAGCGCTGCCGACTACTCTGGTGGCTGCTGCTGCTGCTGCTGACGCTGCTGACGCTGCTGACGCTGCTGACGCTGCTGACGCTGCTGCTGCTGCTGCTGCTGCTGCTGACGCTGCTGACGCTGCTGACGCTGCTGGTGCTGCTGCTGCTGCTGGTGGTGCTGGTGCTGGTGCTGGTGCTGGTGCTGGTGCTGGTGCTGGTGGTGCTGGTGCTGTTGCCGCTGCTGCTGCTGCCGCTGCTGCTGCTGCGATTTGGCATGTCGACTTGATGCCGGTGTGGCGAATGATTGCTGCGGCGACCGTCGTGCTCTAGTACTACGAGCGCCCCAGCCATTCCTCGATTGGCGCCTCTCCCTCCGCCGTCGTGAGCGCGCGGTGCGGCGCGATGATTCGGCAATAAGCGTCGTAAAATGCTTTGAGTGTGCTTTGAGGGATCTAACGTTCCGAGGATCTACATGAATGCCATCCCTCTTTTTCAACGCATGTTATCGATGCTTACACATGTTGAAATCAGATGCGTACGGGACGCAATCTTGGCTTCTTACGTGTGTGATGGATTGAATGAAGTTGAACAGTGTGGTACAGGCCTCTGCCCGCAGTGTATCCGGATAGAGGAGGGGGTCTCGCGAACTATTTTTCTTGCTTCATTCGTAAATTGAAGCAATCTCGCGCTGCGAAAGCCCGATCATGCTTGCGTTCGTCTCGGCTGCGGCGGGCTTCGCCCCCACCCTCACTCCTGTGGCGCCTGCGTCGATGCGCGCGGCGCCTGTGCGCATGGGCTATGAGACTGAGCTCGGCGCAACCGGCCCGCTCGGCCTGTGGGATCCTCTCGGCCTGGTAAGCGCTGCCTATTCAACCCCTCTGCTGCGAGTCCCTGCACGTCCCTGTGCCTTGCACGGCGGCGCCTGACGCCTGGCCCGCACGCTCCACCTCGCAGTCCTCCAAGGCATCGCCAGCGAAATTCGCACGCTGGCGCGCGGTGGAGATCAAGCACGGCCGCATCGCGATGATGGCCACGACGGGCTACATCGCGCAGTCGTGCTTCCGGTTTGGTGGGTACCTCTCTACGTCGGCGAACATCAAGTTCGCGGATGTGCCGAACGGCATCAAGGGCCTCGCGGCCGTGCCTCCGCTCGGCCTCGCGCAGATCCTCCTGTTCATTGGCCTGATGGAGTGCGGCACGTGGCGCTTTTATGAGGGCTCGTGGCCAGGCAGCGTGCCCGCCGGCAAGGCGCCGGGCGACGTGGCGGGCGAATTTTGGGTGCGGTACACTGATCCGGCGGAGAAGAAGTCCAAACTCAACATCGAGCTGAACAATGGCCGCGCGGCGATGATGGGCATTACAGGCATGCTGATGCACGACCACCTGACGGGCTCGTGGGTCCCGCCTGGCTTCTGAGCGCCGCGTGGCTCGAGGTTTAGGATCGGCGGGAGACGGCGCGGAGCTGCTGCCGACGTTCGCCGGCGTTCTGTACGAGCGGGCGCGAGAGGTGCCGTCCTGTATCGACCGCCGAAGTATCAAGTAAGCGCCGGCTGCTGCCCACTGGATTGTCCGGGCTGCGCACAGTATGAGAAGCTCTGCACATGAACCCATTCCGCACGTGCGGTATGTTGATAAACAGTTGTGCTGTTTCTTGAACGTGAACATGTACATGTAGTCACACCCTCAGTCGCCCTCGCCCTCGGCCACGCAATGAACTTTCATTGCCGTGGGAATCGGACGTATAAGTGCGCCGGCGCGCCGCGCGGCGGGGGTCAGGTAATAACAGGGACAAAGTCCGGTCGATACTTAGTAGACGGCAAGGCCAACGCCAAGGGTTAAGCGGGTACCATCACCATGGCGGCTACGCGATTTTGGATTCGTACATTCGTTAACAAGTGAACATAACCGTGTGTGCAACATGTACTCAAAAGATCCTCCGGTACGCTGTATAGAATTTCGAAAATTTGAATCTCGACAGATTCATCTTTTCAGATGTACGACGGGACCGCCTCAAGCTCCATGATGCGGTCGATCATCTCTGGCGCCCCTTCGGATGGCAGCTCGACCGCGAGCATCGTGCATGGCGGGAACAGGACCTCGTTCTCTCTCGCAAACTGCGAGAGAATCGACACGTCGGCTCCGTAGTGATACCCATCGTCGGTCTCGGGGTTCGCGCGCAGCCGCCACATCACGTTCTTCTCAGCGCTCATGTACTGGAGCGGCGTCGCGCGCTCGGTGCTCGTGGACATAAAGGTGGCGTCAGTGGCGACGACCATGCCCAGCCGATCCCTCGAGAAGAAGCTGCGATCGAGTTCGCCGCGCACGCCGCGATACAGCGTGCGTTGGGCCTCGTCGGCCGTCGCGGCCGCCGACAGCTTTCGAATGGCTGAGCAGAGATGGCCCACTGTCGCCGCAAACGTGTGCGCCGGGTGCGTCGCGAGCGCCCGCCGCAGCGTTCCATTGAGCGTGCCGATCTGCCGCAAAAAGTCGTTGATCACGATGTAGCTCGGGCCCGTGTACAGGCGCACCGCAATCACCTCCTCCTCGCTCAGGTACGCGTGTCCCTCCGGTCGCTCGCTGGTTGGCGTCCGCCGTGAGGCGATACGTTTGTTGGCCACGGACAGGAATTCATCCAGCGTCCAGCCGTCGTGTTGTTCGTCACGGATGCCCGGCGTGCAGTCTTCTTTTCTTTTGGCCGTGCCAACCACGTACTCGTACTCGTCTTGCAGCCGGTACAACACGCCCGCATAGTCCGTGAACTCGAAGCCCTCGCGGCAAAACTCCTGCTCGATCGTCAGCACGGGGTTGGCTGTAATGTCCTCGATGCCCGCCACGTACGACTCGCGATCGCCGTACCGCAGAGTGGCCTTGCTCCCGACGAGCTTGCCGACCGAACCCGAGGGCGACCTACCAACCACTGCCGAGGGCGACCGACCAACCACCGCCACCGGGAAGCGAGAGGTTACGCTCGGTGGTGGTCGGTAGGTCGCTGTCACGACTAGCAGCCACTGCTCCGGACGCACGTCGACGCCGTCGACCTCTGCACACCACGTGCCTGGCTCCTTGATCTCTCGCAACCGAAAGAGCGTGTGAGGCGGGAAGCAGATGCGTTGTGAGTCGGTGCGGATGCCCGCGTGCATCAGCTCATCGCGCTCGCCGCGCCCGCGCGACTTGAAGCAAACGATCGGACCAGCGCATTCGGCCGCATCGCAGTACTTGTACTCGCCCGGGCCGGTCTCCCTGTCCTTGAAGCAGTGCCGAAAGCCTTCGGGTACAAAGCACTCCTTCTTCGTCCAGCCTTCGATGACAGCGCTGCTCGTGACTCCGCAGAAGCCGTTTCGGTCGTACTTCGCGCCCTTTTTAGCGGCGTCGAACAACTCGCCCCATCGTGGCTCATCGTGCACCAAGCCGCCTTTCCCATATACGTTGCGGTAACATTTCGGAATGTCACCGCCGCCGGGCGCCCTTTGATCCGTCTGGACGCGCTCAACTTGTGCATAGAGCACCTCAAGCAGCTTGTAGATGGACGCACAGTAGCGTCCGCTAGACTCACGCAGCGAGAGCGCGAGCACACGCCGCCTCTGCACGAGCACCGTGAACGCCTGCGCCTCCTCGAGTGTGAAGCCATGGGCTACGCGATCGTCGATGTCTTCCTGAAACTTGGTCTGGACGACCTCGATGCTGTCGCGCTGCAGGATGCCAGCTTCTGTGAGCATGTCGTCTCTGATAGGGACTCCCTGATCGCGCAGCCATCGATTCTGCTCCAGTGCCATCTGGACCCACTCGCCTTGCCAGTTTCGATCCGGCGCCGGCGGCATGAGCACCTCCGAGATGGGCTGAAGATAGAGTGAGCGGAGGGAGCGATGAGGCTCGTTCTTTCTGAGCGCATCCTCGAGCTTCTCCATCGCCTTGGTCAAGCAGTCGCTTGCGCTCATGACGTCGTGGCGCAGCCCATAAATCAGCAACGCGCTGCCTTGACGCCGCGGCGTCAAGGGGGAGAGCGGACGCGGTGTGCAATGAGGCGGATGAGGCGAAGGCGGCGTCTCTTGATCCGCCGTATCCGCCGTATCCGCCTTATCCGCCGGCTCACTTTTCGCTGGGGCGGCGTTCGGATCACCGACAGCGCCGTGGACCGCCGTGGACCGTTGGCCTGCGAACAGTCCGAGCAAGCAGCAGACTACGCAGAGGCCTATTTGCTCGTATACCGCGCCTAGCACGAGGGCGATGCCGAGCGAGGTGAGGGCGCTGATAGATGGGCGAGGTGCCTTGCAGCGAAAGAAGAAGAGCGAGCTGACGACAATGAGAAAGCAAGTCAGCAGAGTCATCCAAATCAGCGCGTGGTCGTGCGAGTCAACCACGACCGTGGCACTGTCTACGACCTGTGCCCGGTCATGCTTCTTCCACCCCAAGCCGGCCGCCTCGTGCATTGCGGATGTGTCAAAGAGCCGCTCAATGAAGGACATGTAGGAGACGGACCAACCTTCCATAGTGGATAAATAGCCCGGCGCTGGTGGTGGTACTGGCGGCTCAGCACCACTCATCATACCCAGCAGGACGGACAAGTAGCCCGGCGGCGGCGGCAAAGGCGGCTGGCACGCCATGTGCGCGCTCGGGAAGTTTGATACAAGTGGGGAAAAGGGCACTATTTCACTCTCCTCTAGAGGAGAAGCAGGATTATCATGAGTACAGGGCCTTAGAGGCAGAACATGTGAACATCAGTTCGTGACGACTTGACATGTCTTGAAATCTCGGACGGTTTGCGCCACGAAGCGGGTTCGTGCGTTGCGTGCGGGCGTCCACCGGACGGGTCCGTGAAGGGTCGCGCTTGCCGAGCGTATTGTCATGATCGACGCCATGAGTGCCGTCGAGCTTGTCGACCTGAGTCGTCTACAAAAGGCCTGCCTCGACATGGAGTGGGAGCGGCACACGCAGTACATGGGCGAGATCTTCTTTTACGGCCAGCAGCGCCTCGACAAGCGCATGGAGGCCCACCGCAAGAAGGAGTTCGAGAAGCAGCGATCCTATGCGGTCCAGCGGCGATCGGCTGCGACCACAGCACCGCACCGCTCTGCGCCCACATTAGCTGCGCCGCCGCACCGTGCAGCGCCGCCACCGCCGCCGCCGCCGCCGCACAACATGCAGCCGACGCACTCTCGCTCGGCGCCCGCTCTGCTGCCGAAAGATGTCGGCAACGGTGCTCGCAGCCCGAACCGCGGCACCGGGCTTGGTGGACCTGCATCCGGACCGTCCACGCTCCTTCCGCGGTACTCGTCCAGTGACTTGATCCCGAAGGAGGTGAACACCAAGCTCCTTCCGGATCGTATCACCAAGTACCTGCTCGAGATGGCGGCCGCGATGCCCGAGGAGCTCGTCGTGCTCGTCGAGATTGCGCCCCAGCAGAGCCGCTCGCTGCACCAGTCGCGCGAGCAGTACGAGCGGCACCTCGGGCTGCTCGACGATCTGCTGAGCGACACCCTGCTCAACTCCCTCAAGTATCCCAGCGAGGTGGCGTTCCGGATCGGCAAGGTGCAGGAGTGCCCAGCGAGCCTGCAGGACGAATGGGCCCGGCTCCGCCGGCGGGCAGCGCCAGCCGTGGCCTTTGACGACTTCCGGCAGCACGCGGTGCGCATGGCGCTCCTCACAAATCCGAAGCCGGACCCGGGCACGCGCTTCGCCGCCGACAATCAATTGGCGTCCAACCAATCGTGGAAGGGGAGTGCGATCGGCCGGTGCCCCGAGAAGGCCGCGCCGCCGCTGCGGCATGGCGCGTTTGAAGTGTACTTGGTGGTCCAGCGCGCGGGCAACTTGCGTCCGCGCGTCGAGCTGCTCTTCTCGAAGCTCTTCTCACGCTGCTGGCCGCGCGCGAACGCCGTCCTCGGGCGGCTGCGCAAGGCGCTGGACGCCGAGTTGCGGCTGCGCGAGGACGAGAACGTGCTCGCGCGCGTGCGCGAGTCCAACGAGCCGGCGGAGCTACGCGCGGCGCTGCAGGAGTTGTCGGTGCTCGCCGATAGCCCAGCCGCCCAAGTGCTGCGCAGCCGACTGGCAGCTCTGTGCCCGCCTCCCGCGCCGCCGGCGCTACCTACGCCCCGTGGGCCAAGGGTGTCACCGACGACCGCGAGCACGTCGTCACCGGTGGCGCATGGGGCGGCCGCACTGCCGACGACGACGCACTCGGCCGAGGCAGCGCGGATCGAATACGTGGCAGGCGTGGGCGCGGTTTCGTCACTACCAGGCGTGGGCGCGGTTTCGTCACTACCAGGCGTGGTGGGGTGCGGCAAGCTACTCAGCCACGGCGAGCTAGCGGCGCTGCGACAAGGCATCGGCGGCGGGGCGGCCGCCGAAGCCGCCGCAGGTGCTGCAGCTTCGGAAGCACCGACATCGGCACGCCGGCCATGGCCGGCAGTGGCCCTTGAAGAGGCGAGGGGGGTGGCCGCGGCGTTGAAAGCTACCGAAGAGCCATTGAGGAGTGCAGCGCTCAGCACAGCGCTCATGCAGGAGGAAGAGCAGGAGGCGGCCGAGGTGCGGTTTCGTCACTACGCGGTGTCGTCACTGCCAGAGCAGGCGGCGGCCGAGGCAGCGGTGGCGGTGGCGGCGCAGGCAGCGGAGGAGGCGAGGGCGGCTGAGAGTGCGGCGGTGCAGGCAGCGGAGGAGGCGAGAGCAGCCAAAGCGGCTACCGAGCTCGCGGCGGAGGTGGCGAGGGCTGCCCAGGAAGTGGCCGAGCTGGCAGCGGGGGAGGCCAGTGCAGCAAGGGCGGCCGCCGAGCTGGCAGCGGGGTCGACGAAAGCGGCTGAGGCGGCGAGAGCAGGGGAGGCGGCGAGGGCTGCACGGGAGGCGAGGGAGGCGGCGGCGGCTTGGGCCGCAGAGGCAGAGGCAGAGGCAGAGGCTGCAGCGGCAGAGGTAGTGGCATCGGCAGAGGCATCGGCAGAGGCAGAGGAGGCAGCGGCAGAGGAGGCGACGGAGGAGGCGACGGAGGAGGCGACGGAGGAGGATCTCTGGGCGGCGGCATTGGAAGCGCGGGCAGCGGAAGAGGCGGCGGCTGAGCTCAAGGAGGCTTCTGATCTCGAGGGGGCCTCTGCTCTAAAGGGGGCGGCTGGCAAGATCGCGACCTCGAAGCAGGCGGCGGGCGAGATCGCGGCACTCCAATCACAACTGGCGGCAAAGCGCGCGGAGCGATTCGAGCTCGAGGCCGAGGCCCGGATGGAGACGGAGCGTCTCGAGGCGGCGAAGCTGGCCGAGCGCCTCGCAGTTGCCAAGGCGGAGGCGGAGGCGGAGCAGCTCGAGAGAGAGGCCGAGGCGAGGCAGGCCGAGGCGGCGAGGGAGGCGGAGGCGGCTCGCAAAGCCGAGGAGGTACGCAAGGGCGAGTTCAAGAAGAAGGCGGCCCTCCGGCGCAGCATGATGAGTGAGAGTGAGAGGGATCTGTTCGCCGCCGCCGCCGCCGCCACAAACGATCCGGTAGGAGCGGCACTCCCAGCCCCTTGGGTACTCTCGGCCATCCCGGCGGCGGCGATCGTTGACTCCATGATGGAAGAGGACGCGGAGGTGAAGGCGGAGATGGGCGCAGGCGGGAGCGCGGAGCACTCGCCGGGCGAGACGCAGATCGCGACCTCGAAGCAGGCGGCGGGCGAGACGCTCGCGCCGCCTCCGGGCCGGCCGCGGTATACTCGTCTGACCTGAGAGACTGGTCAGACTCTGTGGACTGTGCCTGAGGGCTGGCACCGCACGGCCCGCACGGCGTGCGAGCGCGGTGCTTCATCAAAAGGCGTTCAGCTTTCCGAGGTACGTTGAGGTTCATCGTACAGCCTTCAGACTATCAATTGCACATCGTACAATCATGGTAACCGATCAGCAGAAATCAGAATGTGTAGAACCAGAGCGGGCCGGGGCCGCTCGGCGCCCTTCAGCTGGAGGCGCGCCACTCGAGCCGCTAACACCGGAGCCGCTACGCGCTACCTCGGTCCTCGCCGTGCTGCGGTCGTCCTCGACTGTGAGTCCGAACGGTGTGATCTGTGCGCTCTGTTTGCCGGTATGTCGCGGCGATCCGCGCGTGTGCCGCCCCGCGACGGACCCGCGTGTCACAGGTGATCCAGCGATCCACCTCGTGTTCGTCGCTTTCTTTGTTCTCAACGCTCAGGACGGTCCGGCGCAGGACGCAGGTCACTGAGAAAAGTCGCGTATCCCAGCCGGCTTACAAGCGAGCCGCTCCGCTAGCCGGATATATAGCTGCCGTTACCGGCAAGCGGCAACCCACTGTCACTTTGAACGACGAGTTGGTGCTGGGCTGTGGGCGTGATGAGTGGCAGCGTTGGTCTTGATTGTAAACGCGCTGGGGCTCGATTTCGAGCGCATTTCCACCTGGCGCTTCCTATGGGATGGGCTGTGGCGCACCCTGTGACGCTCCGGGGCCCGAGGGGTCGCTCGGCGTCTGCGGTTGCAGGGGGCTGAGCGTGTCGTGGTCAACATGGTTCTTGACCGAGGAGAGGTCCGCCATCGAAGACGCTTTTGTGACCCGGCCGACTCGAATCTGGAACGGCTCTCTCTGGCGCATCACCATGGGTACAAAGCCAGCTTGACCTTGATGTGGTCTTGGTAACCTACCTGTGGGTGCATTCGCCCGACGGAGGAGGCGGATTTGCGGAGGAGGCGGCATGAAATAAAAGTTTGAATTCGCCCGTGTAGAGCCTCTGTAGAGCCCGACGCGGCACCGACCGTTGACTAAACATCCTTGGGGGGAGCGACAACAGAAAACTCACGCCTCTCGCATGATTATTCACAGCCAATTCACACTGTGCCGCGACCGAGTGTGGAGACAGGCAGAGTAGGTCTCTCTCGACAGGCGCGGGCTCGGCCGACTCTTGTGGCAATCGCGGGCAGACCCACCGCGCGTGCCTCAGTAGCCAGCTCAGCGCAGGTCCAATGTCTGACGCGCCGATGGCCTCATCGCCGCTGGCCGGCTTTGGCAGCATTGTTTTCGCGCAGCTGCGGTACCTCGTGCAGAACATCAATAAGAAAAACCAGAAGGCCTCGAGCACAGAGATTTCGCACCTGCTCTGGCTGTATGGCGAGTCTTCGTTCGTGCACCTGATCGTGTGCCTGCTCGAGGAGATTGACTTTCGTGACCCGAAGCTGCAAAAGGATCTGCTCAAGGCGCAGCTGCTGACGCAGGAGTTCGCAAAGCTTGCCGCGCGCCCGAACTTTGTGAGCCTCTTCTGCGAGATCATCGCCAAGGCGGCGCTTCCCACGCCGCTGCAGGAGGACTTCTTGCACGCGGTGGCCAAGGCGGTCAAGGCGACCAACGCGCAGCAGCTTGCCCTGGGCCTTGGGCTCGCGCAGTGCTCGGACCAGGCCATCCGCACAGAGGGCTCCAAGTTTCTGCGTACGCGGCTCAACGAGCTGACGATGCCGCCGAACGGCGGCAAGGAGGCGGTCGCGGCGCTGCCCGATGACCTCGGCCATTCGCTCGTCTTCTACCTCGAGCGCCAGGAGGGCTTCGCAAAGCAGCGCGTCGCGCTCTTGAAGCTGCTGCAGCTCTGTGCGCCGCCTACCGCCTTCTGCGCGAACCGCCTCTGCGCGCAAGCCCCACTCCTCGCCGCCCCGTAGCGTCCCTTTCGGCGCCCCGCGCTCCAGTCCTCACCCCCCGTGCCGCCCTCCCTCCCGCGCCCTCCCCCGCCCCCGTGCCCCCGCCCGACGCGCAGTGCACCCGAAGGACAAGACCCCGCTCACGCTGCTGCCGCTGATGCACACCGTCGACGAGTCGTCCGTGGAGCTCAACTCCCGGACCACGTTCGAGCAGGTGGTCGCGATGCGCTCCGCCGCGCCCACGGGGCCGCCGCCGCTGCTCCCGTGCCGCGGCGACGAGCTCGCGATGCTCATGGAAGATCTGGGGTACTCGTGCTGCGCCTCCGTCAAGACGCTCAGCGAGCTCCTCGGGGAGTTCGAGCCGCCCGACGCCGCGTGCGTGGGCGCCGTCGTGGGCATGATGGCCAAGACGGTCACGGCGCTGGATGACTCGCTCTCGCTGCACGGCGCCTTCTCGACCGCCGTCTCGGGCCGGTACCAAGACTTTGACGCCAAGTTCGACGCGGACAAGGAAGATGCCGTCAAGGCCCTGACGTCGTGGAACATCCCGGCGTTCGTCAAGGCGCTGCGCGAGCGCTGTCCTGCCCTCGACTGGGCCTCGGTCTTTGAGCACCTGGACACGCCCGCGCTCGAGGTACCCTCCGCCGCGGGGCTCGGCCTCATCGTCGAGGTGCACCGGCAGGCGCTCGGCACGGCACTTCCCGCGCGCTGCCTGCTCGGCCGTTGGACGAATACGCATGCACAGCTGCAGCTGCTCACCCACCTTGTGGGGAGCAAGGGGCACGCCGACGTGGACCTGAGCAAGGCGCGTCGCGTGGAGGCGGCGCCCGAGGCGGCCGTCAAGCCCGAGCATCAGGCGTGGCTGTGTGTGGACCTGACGGGCGCGCTTCTGCGCCTGTCGGCGAGCGGCCATTATCGCGAGGCGCAGGCGCTCTTTGCGGACGCGCTCGCCCACGTGCCGCAGCTGCTGCTCGGCGCGCTCGTGCAGATGGCGCCCGCGGGCTCGGCGCTGGAGACGCCGCTGCAGTATGAGCTCCTCGAGCAGCTCATGCCGCGCTTCCTCGGAGGCGAGCCCGCGCCCGCGACCAACACGCTGCTGCGCGCGATGTGGGCGTCGCAGCCAGCCGCCGTGACACGCGGGATGGCGCAGCTGCATGTGGCGCAGCCGCAGTCGTTGCTGCGGCTGCTCGACATCGCGCAGGCCTTGGGCGCGCTCGACGCGGCGCTTAAGCTGCCTTCGTATGCCTTCACCCTCGACCTCGCATCGGTTGCACAGCGGAAGGACCTGATCCAACTCGAGCCGTGGGTGACGCAGACGGTGCAGCGTGACGGGCCCAACTTCGTCCCCGCGACGCTCGCGTACCTGCGCGACAAGATGCTTGGCGCGGGCGCTGGCTCGAGCCGCATCAACGCCGCGCGTCAGGACGTCAACATCCTCTCCGTCGACGCTGCCGCCGGCATCTTCCGTGGGCTGACGGGGTCGGCGCTCGCTCCGGCGCTCATGGAGGAGGTGAGCGCGCTCTATCGGCAGTGCGTCGCGGCCAAGCCGAAGCTCGCAAACCTCTTCAACCCCGACGGCAGCACTGGCGCGGCCGCCGCCAACACCATGCCGGCGGCGGACGGCGGCGGCGCGGCGGCGCAGGCGCAAGCGCAAGCGACGGCGCAGGCACAGGCGCAGGCGCAGGCGCAGGCGCAGGCGCAGGCGCAGGCACAGGCGCAGGCCCAGGCCCAGGCGCAGGCGCAGGCGCAAGCGCAAGCGCAGGCCGCCGCCGACGCGCAGGCGGCGGCCGAGGCAGCGGCGGCGGCGGTGGCGGCGGCGGCGGCAGCGGCAGCGGCGGCCGACGCGCAGGCGGCGTCTGCGTCCTCTTACCCTCCTTCGATCCCGCCGGGTATGGGTGGCTTGCACGTCGGCGCCTCAATGGGTGACGATCAAAGTGGCCCTCCCATGGGAAGCACTGTGCTGAGCGCCCCGATGGGAAGCGGCGCGGGCGGGCTCAACCTGGGCGGCGCGCCGGCCATGGGCCCCGCGCCACTGCCCGGCATGCCGGGCGGGCAAGAGATCCACTTTGCGCAGGGCATCGAGGAGGAGGCGAATTCGTACTTCCAAAAGATCTACACGGGCGCCTCGTCGATCGAGGAGGTGATCGCGATGCTCAAGCGCTTCCAAGCTTCCGACCTGTCACGCGAGCAGCAGGTGTATGCGTGCATGGTACACAACCTCTTCGACGAGTACCGGTACTTCCCCAAGTACCCGGACAAGCCCCTACGCACCACCGCCCTCCTCTTCGGCGCCCTCGTGCAGCACGGGCTCGTGTCGCACATGACGCTCGGCATGTTCTTGCGGTACGTGCTCGAGGCGCTCAAGAAACCGCCGGGCTCCAAGATGTCCAAGTTTGGGTCGGCGGCGCTCGAGTCGTTTAAGCAGCGGCTGCCCGAGTGGCCAGTCTACTGCCAGAACCTGCTCCAGATCCCGCACTTCCCCACAGTGCTGCCGGAGCTCGTGGCGGTCGTCGAGACAGCGGCCTCGGGCCGCGGCGCCGCCCCGAGCAGCGGCGGCACGGGCATGCCCACCACGACGCCACCGGGCATCGGCGAGCCTCGACCGCCCGGGACGGCGCTCGGCGGCCCGCCCGGCGCGCTCGGGATGGCGCACGGGATGGAACCTACGGCGAGCGTCTCGATGGCGGGGGCTGACGCGGGGCCCGCGCCATCGCTCGCCATCCCCGGGATGGCGGGGGGGATGCCGGGAGGGATGCCGGGGGGGGGGATGTCGGGTGCCCCCGGCCTCGGCGGCGCCGGCGTCGGCTTTGCGCCGGGCGGTTTGGCTGGCTCGCTCCTCAATTCACAGCCAATTCACAGCCAATTCACAGCCAATTCACAGCCTGGCTCGCTCCTCAATTCGTTTGCCCCGGGTGGACTACAGCCGACGGACCCGCAGCTGCCGACCGGCGTGCTCGGCGCGCCTGCCCTCGGCACGTCCGCCTCGCAGCCGCCGCAGCCGCCGTCGCAGCCGCCGACGTCCGCAGGCACGTCGGGTTCGGCCGCCGCATGCGCGTCGGGCTCGGCCGCAGGCACGTCGGGTTCGTCCGCAGGCACGTCGCAGCCGCCGGCCAAGACGGCTGCCGCGCCGGCGCCGCGCGCCGAGCTGCAAGCGGCGCCCATGGCGGCGGCCTTCTCGTCGACGAGCGGCCTCCTCTCCGGCTCCGTCGAGAACCCGTCGACGGAGGTGGTGGAGCCTTCAACCACGGTGCAAGACAAGATTGGCTTCCTGCTCAACAACATGCAGGCGTCCAATGTCAACGAGCAGGCGGCGGCGCTCAAGGATATCCTCGCGGAGGAGGTGGCCTGCGTGCCCTGGTTTGCGCAGTACCTGGTCGTCAAGCGCGTGTCTCTCGAGCCCAACTTCCACGGACTGTACGGCGCGATGCTGAGCGAGCTGCGCCTCTCGCGCCTGCAGCGCGCCGTGCTCGCCTCGACGCTCCAGAACGCGCGCATGCTGCTCTCGTCGGATAAGATCCGCTCCTCGTCCTCGCAGCGCTCGCTGCTCAAGAATCTGGGCTCGTGGCTCGGCCAGATCACGCTCGCACGTAACCGCGCGCTCCTGATGCGCGACCTCGACATGAAGGAGCTCATCTGCGACGCCTTCGAGCACGGCTTGCTCATCGCGGTCGTGCCCTTCGTGGCCAAGGTGCTCGACTCGTGCGCCCACTCGCGCGTCTTCCTGCCACCCAACCCTTGGGTCATGGGCCTCATGTCGATGCTGCTCGAGCTCTATCAAGTTCCGGACCTCAAGCTCAATCTCAAGTTCGAGATCGAGGTGCTCGCCAAGACGCTCAAGATCGAGCTCGCCGACATCCGGCCGTCCAACAAGCTCGCCGGGCGCACACAGGACCGCGTGCAAACGTGCGATTTCGCCAACCGCGCAGGCGTCGCCGCGGGCGCTCTCGGCGCCGGCTTCGGCGCCGGCTTTGGCCAGGCGGGCGGCGGGCTGGGCGGTGGTCTCGGCTCGATGCTCGCGGGCGGCGCGATGCCGGCGGCGCCCTCGGGCGCCATGCCGGGCGTGTGCGGCGTGCTCGGCGGCGGACTCGGCAGCGCGAGCTCATTCGGGGAGGCGGGCGGCATCGGCGCCCTCGGGCACGGCCAGCCGCCGCCGCCGCCGGGCCCGGGTCCCTCGGCCCTCTCGTTTGTGGACAAGGCGAACTCGATGATCGCGCAGCAGCAGCAGGCCCAGCAGCAGCAGCAGGCGCAAGCGCAGGCCCAGCAGCAGGCGGAGCAACAGGCGCGCCAGCTCGCCGAGCGCCAGACGCAGCAGCAGCAGCAGCAGGCGCGCGAGACGGCGGCCGCGATGGCGCAGCTCTCGTCGATGCCGCCGCCGCCGGGCAACGTGAGCCTCGACACCCTGTCTGATCAGACCGTGATCCCGAACCTGTCGACCTACCTTCACATCAACCCCGGGCTCACGCTCTTTGCCCAGCAGCCGCAGCTCAAGCGCATCGTGCCGGTGGCCATCGACCGCGCCATTCGCGAGATCATCCAGCCGGTCGTGGAGCGCTCGGTCACGATCGCCTGCGTCACGGCCCGCGAGCTCATGCTCAAAGACTTTGCCATGGAGCCCGATGAGTCGCGGATGAAGCAAGCGGCGCAGCTGATGGCGCAGACCCTCGCCGGCTCGCTGGCGCTCGTCACGTGCAAGGAGCCGCTGCGCGTCGCATGCCAGACCAACATGCGCACGCTGCTGCAACAGGGCGGCGCGGACGCGCAGCTGCTCGAGCACGTGGTGCAGGTGTGCTCGTCGGAGAACATCGACCTGTGCTGCACGCTCATCGAGAAGGCGGCCAAGGAGAAGGCGGTGCGCGACGTGGAGGAGGCCCTCGCACCCGCCTTCGCCATCCGGCGCAAGCATCGCGAGCAGACCGGGCTGCCGTACTACGACATGTCCATCTTCACCTCCGGCAGGTACCCCGCCTCGCTCCCCGAGGCGCTCCGGCCAAAGGCGGGTGGGCTGCTACCCGCGCAGCGGCGCGTGTACGACGATTTCGGGCGCATCCCCCGCGTGACGGCCTCCCTCGCGCAGCAGCCGCAGCCAGGCGGGCCGCAGCCGCCGCCGGGTGGACCGGGCGGAGGGGGCGCCCCCTTTGCCATCGGCGGGCAGGGCGGGCAGCAGGTGGGTATGCTCTCGAGCTTCCAATTGCCCGGCACGCAGCCCGGCCTCGGCGTGAGCGAGTTTGGGCGCCCCGGGCTCGGCGGCGCATGCGGCCTCAGCGGCGCGATGCCCTCCTCGCTCGGCGCGATGCCGCAGCAGGGCTTTGGGAGCACCTCGTCCTTTTTGGGCGCGGGGAGCTCCGCCGGCGCGGGCGGCCTGGGCCCCGAGGCAGCCGCACCGATGGCCATGGGCCTCAACACCGAGCAGGCCTTGCAGAAGCTCGCGCTGATCATGGCCAAGCTCGATGCCCATCTCGGCCAGCTGGTGCCTCTCGGGTACACGTCGCTCGCCTCGCTGCCCGCCGAGCACGAGGTGCACTCGCTCGTGCGCCAAGCGAGCACCGTCGCCGCCTCCACCCTCTCACGTGACGAGTCGGCGCTCGCGATGGTGCAGCGCATCCTGAAGCGTATGTTCGAGCAGGCTGGCGGCGGCGCGCGGCTGTACACGCAGATCAACGTGCAGCTCGTGCTCGCCGTCCACCATGCGTCCAAAAAGGTCAGCCGGTTCCTCACGGACATGCTCCTCTACTCCGAGGACGAGCGCAAGCTCAATGGCGAGATTGTGAGCGCGCTGCTGCACGCGGGGCTCCTCTCGATGGTCGAGCTTTCCTCGCACCTCGCCAAGCACATTGACGGCGGGCGCAACGCCGCGGCGACCGCGTTTGCCATCCGGATCGTGCGAATTGCCCTCGTCGACGAAAGCCACGCCACCACGCAAGACTGCAATGAGATCCTCACGGCGCTCGCCAAGCTCGCCAACTCGCCCGCGCCGCCCGAGGGCCTCGTGCGCCTGCTCCAGGATATCTCTCGCACTCTCGGCGGCAATCTCGGCGGCAATCTCGGGGGCAATCTCGGCGGCAATCTCGGCGGCAATCTCGGCGGCAATCTCGGCGGCGCGCCCGCGCCCGCTGGCGCCGGCGCGGGCCCGCCGCTGACCGAGGTGCGCTTGGCGCTCGCGGCGCGCGCGCCGTCGGCGAGCGAGCAGCCGCCCGAAGAGCCCGGGATGGCGCGTGCGCGCGAGCAGGTGATGCCTCTGTGGAATGAGTGGCTCTCCATTTATGACCAGCCCAACCCGAGCGACAAGGCGTACTCGACCTTCCTGGGCACGCTGCAGGCGGGTGGCTGGCTGGGGCTCTCCGCCAACGGCGAGCGCTTCCTCAAGGTCCTCTTCGACAGCGCCATCAACGCGGCGGCCCCGCCGGGCGCGCCGATGGGCTCGAATGGCAAGCCGCAGCTCACGTTCGCGCCCCTCGACGCCGCCTCGACGCTCGTCGTGCTCATGATCAAGTACGTCGGCACCGGTGAGAGCACCGACAGCGCCGCCAAGGCGCAGGCCCAGCTGCAGCTGCTCAAGCGCGCGCTCGCGGCGCTCGTGCAGCACGTGCTCAAGGCCTTCGACTCGCGCCCGCACGAAGCCAACCAGCGTGCGTACCTTCGCATCCTCGGTGCCATGCTCTTCGAGATCAACTCGCCCGACCCGGCGCTCGATCCGCTACAGCCGCAGGCGCTCGCGGCCTTTGCGGCCGCCCTCCAGGCGCTGCAGCCGTCGCGGCTGCCCGGCTTCGCCTTCGCGTGGCTCGAGCTCCTCTCGCATCGGATGCTCATGCCCAAGCTGCTGCTCGCGCGTGGCCACAAGGGATGGCCCGCGCTCAAGCGGCTCCTCGTTGGGCTCTTCACCTTCCTGCAGCCCCACCTGCTTGCGGCGGAGCTCTCCCCGCCCACGCGCACGCTCTACCGCGGCGCGATGCGCGTGCTGCTTGTGCTGCTCCACGACTTCCCCGAGTTTCTGTGCGACTACCACTTTGCGCTGTGCGACGTGATCCCGCCGAGCTGCATCCAGATGCGCAATCTCGTGCTCTCGGCCTTCCCGCGCAACATGCGGCTGCCCGATCCGTTCACGCCGAGCCTCAAAGTCGACCTGCTGCCCGAGATCTCGCAGCCGCCGCGCATCCTCTCTCCGGTGACGCGGCCCCTCATCGAGGCCGGGCTGCTCGGCGACCTCGACTCCTTCCTCGCAACGCGCCGCCCCTTCAACCTCCCGCAGGAGCTACGCCATCGGCTGCTCCATCCGGACGGCACGCCCAAGGGCTCGCTCATCTCGGCGCTTGTGCTCCACGTGGGATCCGCGGGGATCGCCGCGCTCCAGGCGAGCCAGGTGCAGTCGCACGCGCAGCCGCAGGCGCTCGCGCACTCGGCCCCGATGGACATTCTGCAGCGGCTCGCGGCCGACCTGGCCACCGATGCCCGTTACGTGCTCCTCAACGCCATCGCGAACCAGCTGCGCTACCCGAACAACCACACGCACTACTTCTCGTGTGTGCTCCTCTACCTCTTCACCGAAACCTCTGACGAGCGCGTGCAGGAGCAGATCACGCGCGTGCTCGTCGAGCGGCTCATCGTGCACCGGCCTCACCCGTGGGGCCTGCTCATCACCTTCATCGAGCTCATCAAAAACCCGCGCTACAACTTTTGGGCCAAGTCGTTTACGCGCTGCGCCCCCGAGATCGAGCACCTCTTCGCGTCGGTCGCCCGCTCGTGCATGGGCCCCGGCAGCGCGCCCCCCGGCGGCGGTGCGGACTAGTGGGAGGGCGTCCAAGTGTGCGGCGCAAACGCGCGCCCCGCGCTCGGCGCCCTCCTGCTCGCGCGGGCTCGGCCGTACAGGCCCCGCGCGCACGTCCGGCCGCTGTAACTCGGGGTGAGCGTCGCTGCATGGCATGCCGCCAGTCGCCGGTCGTCACCGGCGCGTCCTCAGGGCAAGGGCGGCGAGCATGCCAGGGAGGGGGGTCGAGACTCCGCGCGCGCCAGGCCGCGGAGTCTCGTGCATGCATACCGGGTGGCTGGCTCGGCCTCCGCCCCGTGGCGCGCTCTTGAGCGCACGGGGCGTTGAGGCTGGAGAGCGAGAGGCAGGTGAGGCACCTTCCACAGTGAGAGGCTCCTTCCACAGTGAGAGGCTCTTCCACAGTGAGAGGCTGGTGAGGCACCAAGAGGTGCACCTCCAACCAGGAGTTGCAACGACCTTTTGGGCACGAGAGGCCGCTTCCACAGCCTCGGGCGTCGGGTCTCGCGGCTCGGGAGACATCCCGAGCTGCATGCACTATGGCACCGAGCGCGGAGAGGCGACCGTCGCGGGCTGCGCAGCATGGGACCTCGCCCTTCTCGCCGGGGGGCGAGGGCGCGCGCGGCTCGAAGGCGCCGTCCGTTGCGATGCTGGCTCGGAGTCGGCGCACGGCGGCGCACGTGGGAGGGCAGGATACCGGCGGCTCGAGAGGCTGTCCTTCAGCCCGAGCTGCGTGGGGGGGGTCCGCTAGCGGCGGAACAGCTAAGAGTACAGCCGCGCGCGCAGGACGCTGCGATGCGATGGGCTAGGTCGAGGCCGTGAGCTGCCGCTGTATGCGCCATGTGGCATGTCTGGAATCATGAGTGTGCAGTGTGGTGGATAGAGAGGAAATTTGATAAGTGTGTTGTGAACGCATGCGAGCGTGCGTGCTCACCTGGCGCGCTGGCGGCACTCGCCTCCGCGGGTCCGCGGGCGCCGCCGCGGGCTCCCCGTCCGGGGCGACCCGGCCCGCCCCGCCCCGCGCCGGGGCACGGCGGGCCACGCTCGACGCTGTGCAGCCACGCTGCGCTGGTCGTTGGATTATTTACCCAAGGGGGTAGGGGAGGGATTAATATCTGGATTTGCACACAATCCTCATACCCTGATTTCAAACTGAGTGCCGTGTGGCGTGTGGCTTCGCTTGGCCCATGGCGCGCGCGAAACAGCGAATCTCTCACACGCGCACTGATTCGTGATTGAGCGTCGAGGGTCACGCTTACTGCCCATCCGCGGCGGGCACGCGGTACTTTGCGCGGAGCGTCGCCAGATCCTCCGCGCCGAGCGGCCCGTCGGCCTGCCACGCATCGAAGAGGGCGGCGAGGCTCTTCGTGGTCGCCGCGTCTGCAAAGTCAAGCGTAAGCTCGAAGCGGTTGACGCGCACGATGCCCTGCAAAAAGTCGGCTGCCCATCTGGCATTGGCGGAGCTAGCGGCGGCGGCCTCGCTCGTCCCCGCCGCCGGGGCATCGTTCGCAGCAGCCCCTCCGAGCACGCGCTCGAGGATCGCGCTGACGATGCCGTCGAAGATGGCCGCGTCGAGCTCGGTGCGGAAGAGCATCGGCAGCGTCTCGGGCTCGATCTGCGCCAGGTAGGCGTACTTCTGGGCGTTCGTCTTGCACTGGCGGCGCCACACGCGCACAAACTCGTTGGAGGACGTCGGCACGGGAGGCGTATCTGGAGGCTTGGCTGCGGCAGGGAACGTCGGCAGTGCCGTGGGCAGCGCAGCGGTAGGCTCGATCTTGGGCATCACGAACGCATCAAAGGCCTTGCCGATATCCGCCTGCACTTGGCTGCGAGGCTTTATGGGCTTGAGGTGTGCGCCCGCCACGAGCTTCTCGAAGTCATCATACTCCACGCGCTGTGCCACCGCCCGCAGCTTCGCATCATTGACCTGCTTCTTTTGCTGGTCGTGCTCGAGCGCGCTGAGCATATCCTGCTGCAGCGTATCGAGCGCCGCGATGTTGTTGTGAGCCACGTGCGCCGGCTTGCTCATCAGGCTCGCCGCCCCGTCCGCGCCTGCACCATCACGGACAGCCTCCTCCTCACCCACCGGCGGCTCGTCAGGGTCCATCGGCGGCGGCAGGTCGCGAAACCACACCTTCAGCCGGAAGGCGTCGTTGCCATTCAGATAGTAGCGGTGTAGGCGCTTGTCGCGCACGAAGCCGAGGCTCTCGTACAGGCGCATGGCGCCCGTGTTGGTCACCTCGGTCTCGAGCACGGCCTCATCCGCGCCCGAGTCGCGCATCGCGCACACGGCGAGCTTGACCAGCTGCCGGCCCATGCCGCGCTTGCGCATGCTGCCCGAGACGGCGAGCATCGCGATGTAGCCACGGAGTGCGCCGCTGCGATGGCGGTCCTGTTTGCACACGATGGTACCCACGATCCTGGGCGGCGCTGCCGGATCGTTCCGGTCCTTGGCGATCGCATTGAAGCACAGGTTGGGCCAGTTGTTGATAAAGTAGCGGTATGTGAAGATGGAGTAGGGCTCCGAGAGATCGAGAGAGATGAGGTCGATGATTCCTTGCAGCTGCTCTTCGCCCGCGTACTCCGAGTACGTGAGCTCAATCGAGTCCTCCTCCGCAGACGGAGCGCCGGAGCACGACGCCTCAGCAAAGGACATCCTGCGACGATCTGGATTCTGATCGGCGATGCTGCACGCGCCAAAAAAAGTTCATGAAATGTGTGATGTGAAGTTCATGCAGGACGGTCCACCTAGACACTATGACCTAGACGAAAGCCGCGGAATTTTCGCGAAGCATGACTCAGCCAATGCTGGCGCTTGCGCTTGTCGCCGTGTTTGCGTGCTGCGGCACGACTGCATGGCTAACCATGCGCTCGCTCAGCCAGTCCACGGAGCTCAGCCGTCTCGCCGCGTCCACTGCGTCCATGCAGGCGTCCATGACTGAGCAGTTCACTCTCGCCGCTGCTGCGCGCAAAAGTTTGGAAGAACAACTTAGGGACGCCACCGACGCAAATAAGTCATTACGCAAGCAGCTGAAAGAGATCAAAGATGGAGCAGCTACCGCCGACGCACTGCAGGCACTGGCCTCGAAAGTTTCGCCGCTGGAGACGAGCGTCACCGTACTAACTGGAAAAGTCGAGGCCATGGCGACGGACGCCAACGCCGCCAAGCAGAGCCTGGACGAGAAGTTGGCCGAACTCGACGAACGCCTTAGCGAAGAGCTGGCAGCGCACGCATCGACAGTGGCGGACCTCCACACCGGGCATAATGACACGACCGCCGTCCTGCAGGCGCTCGTCGAGCAGGTCGTCACCTTCAAGAAGGACAAGGAGGTCACGAAGCCGCAGACCACGAAGGTGGCGCGCGCCGCCCAAGACGAGGCATCCGACGCGGCAACCATCGCTTCGCCTACCAAGACGGCCGGTTTGAACGCCTCGCCGCCGCCGCCGGCCCCTGCGCTCTCCCCGCCAGTTGCCGAGCATGCAAATGGAATGGCGGCTAAGGAAGCGGAGACCACCAAGATGGAGGAGGCGATGGCGAAGGCCAAGGTGGACAGCACAGGGGTGCAAAGTGCAGCGGCCATGGCGGCCATGGCGGCAGCAGAGGTGGCGCCTGAGGGTATGGCCACAGCTGAGACAGAGACGTCGCAGGCTGCGGCAGAGAGCACCGCAGCCACAGGTGAGAAGAAGGTCGAGGCATCAGCAGCGACCTCGTCAAAGGATGCGGGCAATGCGACCAGCGAGGCGGCAGTGGCGGCGGCAGGCGATGCCAAGGACGAGGAGGCGGACGAGGAGGAGTTGGAAGCCGACGAGGACGCAGCAACGGAGAAGGCGGTGGACGACGATGCTGCTGATGAGGAGGCGCAACCGGCTGATGACAACGCCACTGCGGAGCGAGAGCAGGCGGCCAAGCAACTCGAGGGCTGATGCTGTCAGCAGCCGGGGTCCCTGGAGAGGCGTCGGGGGAAAGGTGAAGCGAAATGTCGAAGGTGAGCGGCTCCACTCCCGGAGAGCACTGTGGGGGATCAGACTGTGGTGATGAGCTCACAGGGTCCGTGACGGAAAGCTCACAGAGTCTGCTGAGAAATGACGGCGGTTTTACACTGTCTCATTTTTTAGGTAGTCAGTGCGGCCACTACACGCTCTATTTAGTACACGTAGACGGGGGCCCAGGGCATCTGTAAGACCGGCGTTAACTCGCTTTGTGTTCTAAGAATAGACCACGTTGAACGCGACGGCAATTCGTGGCGCGCGTGTCGTTGTGTTGCCATCCTCCAAGGGCTCCTCGACAGGAGTGACGCTGTGCGGCACCCATGACGGAAAGAGCACAAGGAGCCCAGGCTCGGGACAGAGCAGCCGAGACTCCATGAACTGTCGGTCTTCCGCGCCCAGCACGACCATCTGCGCGCCCGGCCGCGGGTCCTGCAATCGTAGGCAGCCGCCCCGCATGCCCTGCGGCACCGACACGTAGTACACGCCCGAATACGAAGAGCTCGGGTGCACGTGCTCACGCATGGAGCCACCGCTGTCCAGCCAAACTGCCCAGCCGCGAAGCTGCAGCCGCGGCTCGAAGCTGTCCATTTGCGAGTACCGGACCATGGACTCGGCGTGCGTCAACAATCCCCGATGCAGCCGACGGAACGCAGACAGGTCGCGTCGCTGGAGCAACTGATCGTCCGTACGCCAGCCGTTGCCCACCAGAGATTTGGCAATCGTACTCGACGCGGCGGCAGCCCTCTCCGCGGTGAAGAGCGAGGTGAGCTCCTCGTTGAGCGCTTCGTGGCCATCCAGCGAGGCCGAGTAGAGTGGAGTTCCAAAGAGCAATCGCAGCCACGCCGACGGGTGAGGCCCTGAAAAGTGGCCAGCTCCGTCCACATCCATTCCGTTGACAACAGGGACGGGCGAGGCGCCTGTGCGATCACGCTCCGCCAGCACAATATGTTGCGAGCAGCCAGGCCGTGCTCGACAGGCCGCAGCTAGGCGAGACTGTACATCCAGTAGCTGGAAGTCATCCAGCCTCGCAATAAGCTTCGCCGCCACGCGCTCAGTGAGCCCGTCCATTCTATATTCTGAGAACTTTTTGGAAAATATTTCCGCGACAACGAAGATTTATCTATCGTGTTAGCGCACTAGCTTTCTGGACGAC
>ENA-UOXP01000086-UOXP01000086.1-mixed-culture-metagenome-genome-assembly--contig:-NODE-86-length-63060-cov-6.002286_pt1 | contig 63060 bp, 58 predicted proteins | sample MGYA00238161_ERZ761639 | MGnify/ENA primary metagenome ERZ761639 (study PRJEB28913, sample SAMN08776760) | mixed culture metagenome | isolation source: Freshwater growth medium | place: USA...
GCCCGTCGCGCCCAGCATATTCTCAAATGCAGAAAGCTCTGGCACAGTGAGTTCATTCCCTTTGCGACGGCGTTGTGGCACAAAACCACCCATCGCAGCACGGCGCTCGGCCATGTATTTCATTTCTGGGCTATCGTCAGCTGGTTTGTAGAAAGATAAGTTTTCGACTTGCTCGTCAGTGAGTGGTAGATCAAATCGGTCACGGAATTTTTTCAATGACTCAATATCCATACTCTTTTGCTGGTGCGTTGTGTTTTGACCTTCACCTGCAAGGCCCATACCGTAGCCTTTAACGGTTTTGGCTAATATGACGGTTGGCTGGCCTTTATGATTGACTGCCGCTTGATAAGCAGCAAACACTTTATGCGGGTCATGACCACCACGATTTAGGCGCCAAATGTCTTGATCAGACATGGCAGCGACCATTTCTTTCAGTTCAGGATACTTACCAAAGAAATGCTCGCGCGTGTATGCGCCCCCTTTGGCTTTAAAGTTTTGATACTCACCATCCACACATTCTTCCATGCGTTTTTTGAGTAAGCCATCTTTGTCCATGGCTAAGAGCGGATCCCAATAAGAACCCCATACCACTTTGAGCACATTCCAACCTGAACCACGGAAATTAGATTCCAGCTCCTGAATGATTTTGCCGTTGCCACGTACTGGACCATCTAAACGTTGTAAGTTACAGTTAATCACAAAAATCAGATTGTCTAGCTTTTCGCGTGAGGCCAATGAAATTGCGCCTTGTGACTCAGGCTCATCCATTTCACCATCGCCACAGAATACCCATACTTTACGGTCACTGGTATCAGCGATGCCGCGGTCGTGTATATATTTTAAGAATCGTGCTTGATAAATCCCTGCCAATGGGCCTAAACCCATGGAAACGGTAGGAAATTGCCAGAAGTCAGGCATCAACCAAGGGTGCGGATAGCTAGATAAGCCGTTGCCACCTGTTTCCTGGCGGAAGTTATCCATTTGCTCTTCGGTAAAGCGGCCCTCTAAAAACGCACGTGCATACACACCAGGTGAGGAGTGGCCTTGGAAGTAAATACAGTCACCGCCAAAATTCTCGTTGGGCGCACGGAAGAAATAATTAAAGCCGGTGTCATACAGTGTGGCTGCTGATTGGAAGCTAGCAATGTGACCACCCACGCCAGGGGATTTTTCGTTGGCGCGCAATACGGTCATGATGGCGTTCCAGCGCACCAGTGCACGCACGCGACGTTCCATTTCTGGATCGCCAGGCAATTTAGCCTGTAAGTGTGTTGGTATAGTGTTTACATAGGCTGTAGTGGCGCTATATGGCAGATTGCTGCCAGAACGACGAGCTTTATCAATCATCGCCTCAAGTAAAAAATGCGCACGTTCTGTGCCTTCTGTTTCAATGACGGAAGTTAAAGCATCTAACCATTCTTGAGTTTCTAACGGGTCTGTTTCTTGTAGGTTGTTACTCGGGTTTGTTGCCATGCGTGAGATTTCTCCATCGCGCAATTGTGCGCGTCAATAACAAGAGCGTGGTTGCTGCCTATACAGTGAATTTAAAGCGTGCAGCAACTCAACGTGAGTAGGGTTGTTCTTAAGCATAAGTGTGTCTTTTTTATGCCATTTGGTCAAGTTAAAACAGTGACTTAAGCATGTTTGAAATTTAGTTCTGCTAGTGTTTTTACAGATAATCTATATGAGCATTAAAATGAGAAATGTCGCTAAATTGTTGCAAAATTCAGAAATATGTAATGAAAAATCACTATCTTCTGAATAGTTAACTAAATCGTGCAGGTGAGCGTTCAAAAAATGATGCGCTATATTTACAATTTGTTACTACTAAGCTCGCGTGCATCAGTAGCGCGTAGAATCATTGAGGATACAGCACATGTATCAACTCAATATATCCAGATGTAAACAGTTGAAGGTGATGTGTAATCGATTAAATCGATAAGCGAGTAGGATTAAACCTGTACTGCGTTGACTGCTAGGGAGATTGCAGCGATGAAACAAAGTAAGGCAAACCCCTTTTGGCTAAAGGCAACAGGGATTTTGTCGCGTACTGAGTTCAGCGCTAACATCACTAAAGTCGTGCTTATCGTAAACGGAATCGCAATTTGCCATTCGATATTCGATTTAGCGCTATAAGCAGCCAGACTGCTAATAGAAATGAGTGCGACCGCTGCTAATGTAGTGGCTACAATAGTGGCTTGTGTAAAGTTGGTGACGCGCTGCAAGCTGGGTACGACGACGAAGCCACCACCAACGCCTAATAATCCAGACAGTAGTCCAGCCAATCCACCGGTGGCAATTAGGCTTCTTGTACATGGCGCCGTCCAAAATAATGTTGAGGTGGCAGGGTTGATTGCACATGCAGGTGGTGGCGCGTTGCTGTTACTTTCATCGATTAAGTGCGCATGTTTCCAAGTGCGGAAAGCGACCGCGATTAAAATCCCTGCAAATATGCCGTTTAACATGGCGCTTGGAAGCCAATGGGCTAAAAGTACACCAACTGGTGCACAAAGTACGCCTAATAATGCAATGAGCATTGCCGCTTTATAACGTACGATACCTTTTCTTAATCCTTGCAATGCTCCGATAGAGGATGCGACTAAAATCGCTAATAGCGCCACAGGCGCGGCTTCTTGCACTGACAGGCCTAAGCTAAATACCAGTAATGGAATAGCTAATATGGTGCCGCCAGCGCCAGTGAGCGCAAGCACTAGGCCAACAACTAAGCCTAAGCCCGTACTGATTAAGGTAATGTCATCCATGCGTTTAACTTAACCGCAAGCGCCGCAACGTGCTAACCATTCGCGACCTTTGAGCATTAAACGCCAATAGACAAAAGGGAGGATATGTTTTTTGAGTATCCATGCTGACCATCTAGGTTTGGTGGAATCCCAATTAAATGTGGGCACCAATTTTCCGCCATAACCAAATTCGGCCAAAATGATTTTTCCTTTTTCCACAGTGAGTGGGCACGAACCATAGCCATCATAGCGAGACGGTAATGCTAAACCAGCTTTTAAAGCTAATACATTTTCGGCCACTATCACCACTTGTTTACGCACGGCCGCCAATGTTTTAGCGTTGGGGGTAGATGTAGCATCACCTAGTCCAAAAATATTCGGATAACGCACATGTTGAAGCGAATGTTGATCAACTTCAACCCAGCCATCAGCATTGGCTAGAGGACTGGTTTTAATGAATGCAGGTGCTGACTGTGGCGGCACCACATGCAGCATGTCAAACTTTTTAGTTTGTATACTGATATTGCCTTCAGCATCTTTCATTTGAAATGTTGCCGTTTTTTTAGGTCCGTCTACTTCAATCAATGAGCTGTTGAAATTAAGTTGCGCACCATAGCGATTTACATATTCCATAAGTGGCGCTACATATTCTTTTACACCGAATAACACACCACCTGCATTATGAAAATCTACGTTTATCCTATTCAGTAAGCCATGACGCTCCCAATGTGAGCAAGACAAATACATCGCTTTTTGTGGCGCTCCAGCACATTTAATTGGCATGGGCGGTTGTGTAAAAATTGCGGTGCCAGATTTAAATTTTTTAACTAACTGCCAAGTGTAAGGCGCTAAATCGTAACGATAGTTTGAAGTCACGCCGTACATACCCAGTGATTCTTTTAAACCTTTGATTGCATCCCAATTCAAGCTTAAACCTGGGCATACGATGAGATGTTGATAGCTGACTTGTCCTAAACTGTCAGTTGAGACTTGATTGCTGTCAGGGTCAAATGCCGTCACTGCCGCTTTTAACCAAGTGGCGCCCTTGGGAATGCAATTCGCCATATCACGCACCGTGTCACTTGCTTCAAATTCACCCGCGCCAACCAACGTCCATGCAGGTTGGTAGTAGTGCTGGGTAGAAGGCTCAATGATGGCGATAGATAAGCTGGTATTTCGTTTTAATAAACTGGCGGCAACACCACAACCGGCTGAACCACCGCCAACAATGACGATATCAAAAACGAGTGTTTGCGATTGCATGTAATTGTTTCACTTTTATAAGTAGGGTTAAGCTTAAGCGTTTTTGGTTTTAACCCAGCGCACGAATCTTGTTATCAGGCATTTACTTTTCATCCAAGCGCACATGGCTTGTAGCGGGTTAGAGTTTTGGTTGTTTTGTTGTGCGTTTACACGTGTCAACATTTGCGATGCGCGGTTACCTGTTCTACAAAACCCTAGCACCGGCTTAGGCGCAGTGGACAATGCTTTGCTAAATGCTTCCACTTGGTCTGCTTGGATCTGATTTGGTACGACAGGGATGTACACATATTGCAAACCATGCTCCTTGGCCGCCGCTGCAATTGCGCTGCTGGTGGGTTGTTCTGCGCCACCTTCTAGGTCTGGTCTGTTATTGATGATGGTTTTAAAACCTAGACTTGCAATTTCCGCCATATCACTTGGATTGATTTGGGGAGAGGTGCTGTAGTCATCCGTCATTTTAGTAATGTTCAGTGCCATTGCGATGTTCCTTCAATGTTTATGGGTTTGTGTATTTCGTACAAAATTCTTGGTGTAATACCCGCATGACCGCCATGGCCGCTTTGCTGGAAATGCTGTAAATAATGCTTTTCCCTTCGCGTCGTGTGGTGACCAAGTTCGCTTCTCTCAATACTGTCAGTTGTTGCGATAAAGTCGGCTGGTGAATACCTAGCTGGGCTTCCAGCTCGCCTACAGACTTTTCGCCCAGCGATAATTGACATAACAGCATGAGCCTGTCTGTATTTGCCATGGCGCGCATCAAGTGACATGCCGTATCGGCTGAGGCACGTAGCGCATCAAAATTGATTTCAGAGTGTGTAATAGTAGTTGTCATGATTAATATTTTTATATTATATTTTAATATATAATGTATTTCAATATTTTAATCGGAGTTTATATGTTTAAGCAATTGTTTGATACAGAGTCATCTACATTTACTTATTTAATTGTAGATGACATAAGTAAAGAGGCGTTGTTAATTGACCCTGTAGATAGTCAACTACAAGTGTATATAGACTTATTAAGTAGTCTGGGCGTCACACTAAAATATGCATTAGAAACGCATGTGCATGCTGATCATGTGACAGCAAGTGGAAAGTTACGACAGCAATTTGGTATACAAACAGCTGTGAGCCAGCAATGTGGTGCAACTGCTGCAGACATACAACTGAATGATGGAGATACACTAATCGTCGGTCAACAAACGATACGCGTGATTGCGACGCCCGGTCATACCGCAGGTAGTGTGAGTTACCAGTGGCAAGACAGGGTATTTACCGGTGATGCATTATTGATCAATGGTTGTGGGCGCACCGATTTTCAGGGTGGAGATGCGGGCACACTTTACGATAGCATCACACACCGTTTATTTACCCTATCTAACGAGACGTTGGTCTATCCCGGCCACGATTATCAAGGCAGATGGGTGAGTTGTATTGGGCAGGAAAAAGCAATTAATCCACGTTTAGCGGGCAAAACACGCGATGCGTTTATCAGCATCATGCAGCAGTTGAATTTGCCTAAACCAAAGATGATTGATATTGCGGTACCTGCTAATCGTAAATGCGGCGTTGATGAGGAAACAGTGCTACAGGGCTAGATTATTTAAAGCGCTGATAGTCAGTGCACAATCAGAATTTTTAGCGTTACAATGCACGTCATTCATAGGAGAGTGACGATGCAGCATGCACCCATATCGCTAGACTGGTTAACCATGTTTCCAGCTTTGGAAGAGTTGGAGCAACCAGCCAAAACCTTACTCGCACAATATGCACGCATCGTAGAAGCGCCTATTGGTACTGTAGGTTATAGAGAGGGTGGTGCTTGTGGCGCGTATGTCATGCGTTTGGCGGGCCAATCCCGTGTCTATAAAATGTCTTCGAGCGGACGCGAAATTTTACTTTATCGTGTCAATGCAGGTGAAACATGCGTCATTACGACTACTTGTTTGCTCGGCAATAGTAACTATCCAGCCTCTACCATTGTCGAGGAACCGATTCGCGATGTGATTATTCCTGCGGCTGCATTTAATCAACTAATGATTGATTCCAAAGTGTTTAGAACCTTTGTGATGACTAACTATGGCGCACTTATTAGTGATCTGATTGTGTTGCTGGATGAAGTAGCGTTTCATACGCTGGATGCACGTTTAGCTAAACTGCTGCTAGATGCTGGTACGAACAATGTGAACAGGACCCATCAACAAATTGCTGATGAACTGGGCACTGCGCGTGAAGTGGTGAGCCGACAACTGAAACGCTTTGAGCAAAAGCAGTGGATATCGATGGGGCGCGGTCAAGTAGATATCCAAGACCGCGCACAACTGTTAAAACTTGCCAATCACTAATTTTGTATCTGCTTCATACAAGCCTGTGCTTGTAATTGTGCTGCTTTAGAAACAACAGGTGTTGCAACCTCTGCCGTGGTGATTTTGCAGTCTATGCATTTGCCTTTGGTTGTTTCAAACCCTTTGACAGTAGATAAGCCTTTGACGTCTTTAAAAATGGCATCATCAATTTCAGCATCGGTTAAATTAGCCCCTGTTAAATCTGCCCCTGTTAAATCCGCTTTGTTTAAGTCGCCACGATAAAGATTAGTGTTGCGCAAATTGGCGTTGCGCAAATTACCAAAGGAAAATGCTGCGATATTGAGGTCAGCGCCCTCAAAGTTAGCGCCTTCAAAATTGCCGCCTACGGAGTCAAATTTCATTTGTCCCATGGGTTGGTTGCCCATGTCTAGCCCAAAACGACCATTCACGATATTGGCACCATGCATATCCACATTGCCTAAAGTGCCTATCATTCTAGTGTTTGTTAAATTGGCATTGCTGAAATTGGTTTTGCTAAAAATGGCTTGAAAAATAATTGCGTTACTCAAGTTTGCGCCAGTAAAGTTAGCATTCTCTAATCGTGCTAAATTTAAATAGGCGCCTGCTAGATTCGCCCCACTTAAATTGGCACCTTTTAATTCAGCCCCAAAAAAACTAATGTTTTGCATATTGCAGTGGCGTAAATCCAAGCCGTTAAAAATCAAGTAGCCAGCATCTTTGTTACTTAAATCGCATTGCTGACTCTCTATTTGTTTCATCGCATCAGCTTGCGAAATTTTTTCGCGTTCCACTTCAACATTTTTGGCATAAAACGTGGCCGCTTTAGCGATGATTGCGTCAGGCGTGACTAAAAAAGCTTCTTTTGCATTGGCGTTACCAAAGCAATAGGTTTTTCCTTGGTAGAGTGCGTTAATCTCACATTTGGTTTTCACCATGGCACCGTTCGATAACCCCGTTGTGCAATAGTCGCCAAACTCCCCTGCTACCGATAGTGTAGAAAATAGTAGTACAGCTAATCCTGTTATGTAATGTGTGTATCGCATGATGTGCTCCTGTTAAGTCCACTTTTATTAGTGGGTGATTGCAGTATAGGTATGTGAAAATTGTATACAGTAACTTTAGTCACATAGCACTTTATGTGCGTATTGCCTCACTCATGATTTTCATGAATATCCAATTTTTCAAATATTGATGTCGTCAACCAATGTGGCAATCTCGTTATGTGCTTATCTGCCCAATAATGCAGATTACTCAGAGGAGATTAAAATGAGCGTTAAATTAAGTCACAGCGTATGGATAGGTTTATTGGCTACATCTGTTTCATTACCAGCATTAGCTAATCACGAATATGAAGACCGCGCCCGTGTGCTTTCAGTGACACCACAAATTGAACGTGTGAACACACCAAGTCAAGAGTGCCGTACAGAATATTTACAAGAACGTTATTATGAAGCCCCTGCACGTTCCAATACAGGTGCGATTGTCGGTGGTATTGCTGGTGGCCTGATTGGTAGCCGTTTTGGTGGCGGTAGTGGTCGCATCGCGACAGCTGCTTTAGGTGCTGGTGTGGGTGCAGTAATGGGGGATCGTTACGATAACCGAGGTGGCGCATACGGCCGAGAGCGCGTTGAAACTAGACCAGTTGAACGTTGTGTGACTGTAGACCGTTGGCAGTCTGTGACCACAGGATATGTGGTGAATTATGAATACAATGGTCGTCATTACTCGACAGTCACAGACCAACATCCTGGAAAGTTTATTCCTGTGAATGTAGCGGTTAGGCCTGGCGGTTATGTAACGAATGTTGTTTATAGCCCATCAGGTTGGGATGATAATCGTCCACGTGGTCATCGTAAGCAACGTGATCGTCAATATTGGTAACTTAGTGACTGTTAAATCAAAAAAGCCGTACTGCAAAGTACGGCTTTTTCTTTGTCACTATATTTTCATTGCTTTTACTTTTATTTTTACAATGTAGATTCTTGTAGCAAACTGAGTTGCCTAAAGTTGCCAAGCGCCGCTTCAATTGGCATTGGGCTACTTAAGTAAAAGCCCTGTCCGTAGTCAACGCCCATTTTTTTCAGTAGTTTCATGGTTTCCGCGTCTTCCACAAACTCTGCAATGGTTTTAATTTTCATGGCTTCAGCAATACTTTGAATCGATTTTGCCATGGCTAAATCAATGTCGTTACGCGTAATGTCTTTGACAAAACCACCATCCATTTTTAGGTAGTCCACTGGTAGATTTTTCAAGTAAGCGAAAGAAGACATGCCGCTACCAAAGTCATCTAACAAGAACTTGCAACCAATCGCTTTCAACTCCTGCATGAGGGTGATGGTGTTGGTTAAGTTAATAATCGCGGAAGTTTCAGTGATTTCAAAGCAAATTTTATTATGAGGTACGTTATATAACTCAAATTGGTCTTTGATAAAGCTTAGCAAGCCTTTATCACTGAGTGACATGCCTGATAAGTTTATCGAAAGTAAGAAATCGTGTTGCTCATTTGTGTTGATGAGCTGGTGATAGATGGAAAACGTTTTATTGATGACCCAGCGATCAATTTTAGACATTAAATGATAACGCTCAGCTGAGGGGATGAACGCCATGGGTAAAATAATAGTGCCATCTACATCAATTTTACGAATCAAGATTTCGTAGAAAATATTGCTATTGTCATCTTGCAACGGCAGGATAGGCTGACAATATAAGCAAAAACGATTGTCATCCATCGCTGAGTTAATGCGTGATACCCATTCCATTTCAACATGGCGTCTGGCTAAATCATCATCATGATGCCTAAATAAATGGATTTGATTACGGCCATTGTCTTTTGCTGCGTAACAGGCTGCATCTGCGTAACTGGTAATGTCGCCTAAATCTTGCATGTCCGATGTAATTTCCACCATGCCGACACTCACGCCAATTTTAAACATCCGGTTATCGTGGACAAACCTAAAATCTTCCACCATGGAGCGCATTTCTTCTGCAATTAGCAACGCGTTTTGTACATCACAATTAGTCAACAACAGACCAAACTCATCGCCACCAAGCCTTGCAAACGTATCTTCTTCACGCACGCGCTGGCTCAGTATCAAGCTGATTTGTCTTAGTAATTCGTCACCCGCACGGTGACCACACGTATCATTCACCACTTTGAATTGGTCTAAATCCATGTAGCAGAAAATATGCTGAGCGTTGCTGATTTTTACATCATTCAGTGCCACATTGAGTCTGCGTTCAAACTCTTGCCGATTCACTAAGCCTGTAAGCGCATCATGCTGTGCTTGATGGCGCAACATGCGGGTAGCGTCGTGCACACGGTCTTGTAAGCTGTCATGCGCTAACTGTATGTGGTTGGCCATCGTGTTCAGCCCGAGTTGTAGCGTTTTAATCTCACCCGCGGCATCCTCGTCCACGCGCAAGTTGAGGTGCCCAGCCCCTAAATTTTTCACAGATTCAGCCATGGAAATAATAGGATTGGTGATGCTGCGGCCTAATCGATACGCTAATAGACTACTCACTAGAAACCCAATAAATCCAAGTAGCAAACTTTTCCAAATCATCGACTTTTTAGTAGCACGGATGCGGTCTTTGCTAAGCGCTACATACACCTGACCGACAACTTCTGCACGTTTGTTGGCTTCGAGCATGTTATTCGTGCCGTCGTAAAAGTCATCAATTTCTACTTTGCTACGGATAATAGGCGCATTCAATACAATGTATTCAGATTGATTAATCTCTTTCACAGTTAAATCATTGGAGAGATTTGGTTTTACTTGATACGGAGTTTGTCCGCTCACCGCAAGTCTGAAACCTTCGGCGTTTGTAATGAGCACAGAAATAATGTCATCTTCACGCGAGATGGTTTGTTGAATCAGCGTTTGTAAGAACGTGATATTGCCAGATAGCACACCATACTCGCTGGCAGGCGCAACTTGCGTAGCGATAATTCTGCCGCGATCACTAAGGGAGTCATTTAAAGTGTTGATGCTTTTTGAGATGGAGTAAGCGGTCAAAAAAAGTGTAATCGCAAAAGTAGGCACTACGGTGAGTAGCATCATCCTTGCTTTAATACCAAGCTTATTAAAGAAGCTCATCTTTCGTCCTTTAAAATTTGCTGATAAATCCACGCGTCGTTAGCAATTTTGATGTCGAGTGAGCGCGCCACTTGACGATTAATTTCGATAGAGAATTTATTGGCAGCACGGGCAGGTGGCAAGATCACTTGGTCTTTAGGCAATTGTTTAATCGTCGATGCGATCTCAGAAGCATATTGTTTAGGGCTGCTGAATACCGCCGCAACAGCACCAGATTTAGCATACGATTGTGAAAACCCAATGACAGGAACCTGATGGCGATAAGTCGTCAATAAAATAGTTTGCGCAGTTTCGCGGGTATAAATCAATGGGTCAGGGATCGCTAAAAGTAACTGTTTACCCAGCATCAACCTTTCCAGATTAAATTGCAACTCATCCGCTTTGTTCACTAAGCGAATATTGACTTCCATATCCACTTTATTGGCGGCACTCTGTAAATCATTACTCTGAAACTGGGAGACTGGCCCAAGGAGTACACCCAATGAATTCAGCGTTGGGAATATCGCTTTGATGAGAGAAAGTTGCCGCTCAAACGGTTGGTCTAGGTAAATGGCTGAAAAGCGTGCAGGACTGCGATTACTCTCTTTTACAATGGATTCATAACTAGATTTAGGTACCAGCACCCCGATAACAGGTGTGCTGTCGTCTAAGTTACCTGCATAGCTTAGCGCCTGCGTACCGACCGCTATCACTAGGGTGTCTTTGGGAATGTTGATAGATAAGCCACTGTCATTTTTTGACACATGCACTTTAATCCCACTTTGATCGTTAATTTCCAGTTTTAGCTGCTTCACAAACTCACTAACCGCCGCCGTATCATTGGTCGTCAGTATGGTTACATTCGTCCAAGCCTGTGCTTGCGTAGAAACAAAGCAAAGTCCTATCACAACACTGATATACAGTATCAAGTGGTATCGAAAGCGCATTATTTGAGACAGCAGCATCATGCGATTAAAAATCCAACCTCACATTTACAAATGCGCGTCTACGCAATGTGTTATAAGTTGCAAACTCTTTTTCATGGCGGTCGGTTAGGTTTTGCACGTTAAGTGATACTTCGCCATCGCGTGCGGCAAGTCTGAAACGTTTCGCAATTCTTGCATCAAAGCGGTGATTGCTATCGACTGGATTGCCGTCGCCAAATGCTCTCACTGGTGAGTTGTAATAGCCTGCAAAACTTGCATCCCAATCTGAATTAAAACGGTGTGTCAGCAAAAAGCTGGCAATGTCTCTAGGTGTTGCATCGATCACGTCATCTATTTCGTTTTCTTTGATATTGTTGGGGCGATTTTTGATGTGCGCATAATTCAGCATCAATTTGGTGTCTGGTGTAAAGGACAACAGAATTTGTGTTTCAAAACCATGGGTGTCTGTTGAACCCTGATTGCGGAATGTGCCTACATCTCCTCCAACTAAAGTAGTATTTGGTGGCGCAATAAAATTATCGTTATCAAACTCGGTAATATAGTCATCGATAGTGTCGTGAAATAACTTAGCGTCGATTGAGATATTCGCCCATTTGGCAACATAACCAATTTCACGCGACTGTATTTTTTCTGGCTTTAAATTTCCCTCATTAAAAAAACGCTGGTACAAGAAGTTTTGAGGAGCTGTGGTCGTCACAACTACGCCCCCCCGAAATTTTTCTTCTAGATAGCTTGGTGTGCGAAAAGCTTCTGAATAGCCAATACGGAAGGTCTGATGGGGTGTCACATGGATATTCATGCTGGCCCTCGGGGAAAAATCCGTATTGGTAAAGTCGTTGTCCTCAATCATAAAACCACCATTCAAGGTCAATTTGGGGTGGATGTCATATTGTGTTTGTGCGAATAGTCTTTTTAGATCAAAAGTTTGCACTTTGTCGCTGCCAATCCAAAATGGCGAGTAAAGACGGTCACGGCGGATGCTGCCGCCAACTGCATATTGGAAATCATCCGATAAATGCGCTGATAGCTGTGTTTCGATATCGTACCTATCAAAATTGTAGGGGTTTCGAAACGATTGCACACTAGGCGATGCTGGAGCAGATAATGCCGCAGATGTAACGACATCATCGCTGTTGTCTCTTGTATGAAAAGCCTGCACATAAAAATCATACTTGGGTGAAAAGTGCATGTTCCATTTCACCATCTCATAATGATTGCTTATAGCGTGCGTTCTAGGAGTGAAAAGTAGCGCATCTGGTTTTTCATCTCCTTCCTCACGCTTGCCTTCCGCGTAGCCGAACTGAAAATCCACATCATGCATATCCGAAAGTTTTAAATTAGCACGCGCGTTGATTAAATTAGTACGTTTAAAATCTGCCCGATTGCTTAAGCCATCGTCTTCGCGATAACCTGCGCTAATACGGTAGTTGAGATTGTTGATACCACCAGAGTGATGATAGAACGCTTCGTTTCGCCCATTGCCATGATTGAGTGAAACCCGATTACCTGAGGCGCCAGTCGGTGATTGCGTGATGATATTGATGGTGCCTAAAAACGCATTGGCACCGTAGCTGGCAGCGTTTGGTCCGCGCGTGATTTCAATACGCTCGATATCATTGATGGTAATCGGTATTTCGCTCCACTGTACGCCGCCGTACAGAGGTTGGTAAATGGATCGACCATCAATCATGACCTGCATACTTCTTGAGTAGGCATCGGTCATGCCATGGTAACTAACGACATGATTCGTATTTTGGATAAAGCCAGCATTCGTACCCACATAAAATCCGGGGACCAGTCTAAAAACCTCAGGTAAATCAATAATACCGGCAGCACGGATAGTTTCTCGGTCAATAACAGTAGAGGCTATAGGCACATCAGAGGCGGATTGGCGCAGTCGTGCAATCGTCAATACTTGAGGCACCTCTCCCAAGTAATCCTCTTCTGACAGCGTGGCTAGATGCACAGAGTCTGTTTCTGCAAAAGCATATGTGTTGCTTAGCAATAATGTACACAAACTCAATAAAGTGAATAGTTTCATAGGCTTATTCTCACGTGTGTGAACACGGTTGCGTCATTGACGATGTTGCCTTTGATAAAACATGCATCCCTTGAGGATAAATATTCAATGGTAATAGGCCGATGCATTATACAATAATGTCTATGCGTGAGATTTCTCTTGCGTGCCTTATTTTTCATACTGAACACTTAATAATCATGAACTTATCTATCTTTGAGCTAGCATACTTGGGAAGCCAAGCAAAAGATACTCCCCATTCGGGTAAAGCTAAGTTGTTAAGGTTCGCAAATTCACGCTGGATAGCAGAAGCCACCGATCAACAATGGATGCATCAGCTTGGGTTTTTACCCGACCCAAATTGGCCGTTAGCGCAGTTGTTATGGCTGGCAGAGCCCGCAATAACTAGAGCACAGTTACAGTCTGCAGATGGTCATGGATTACTGTTGGCACAGCCCGTGCATTTCTCGCTACAACGCGACTCTTTTGGGCTGGATGCTTTAATTTCGCTTTCAGCAGATGAGTACCACATGCTTACCCAGTACTTGAACAAGTTTTTTGTGGATGAGGGGTTAACACTGATTCCGAGTGTGACGCAGCAATATTGGTTTTTACAAACCTCCACGCCTTGGCAACTCTCTACGCATTCTTTACAGTCTGCGATGTATCAAAATATTCAAGGATTTATGCCACATGGGCAACATGCGCAAAAATTGCGTCAAGTCATGAATCAAGTACAAATGTTGCTGCATGAACATCCTGTTAATCAACAACGCATTGCGGATGGTTTGCCTGAGATTAATAGTATTTGGTTTTCTGGTAACAGCAGACCCGCGATAAAGACATCCCACAAGCACATAGGCTTAGTGGGTCAGCATCGCTTAACTGCAAGTCTCGCTGAAGCGTTTCAGTTGACGCATTATGCGCATATAGACAATGCGATTGCGCAAGGTGTGCAAGATGCACTTATGTTGGTAGATGGTATGGACATGGTCGATTGGGATGCACTGTTTGTCACAGTCAAGCGCAGAAACATTCAGCGACTCATGATTCATTTACCCATTGCTGGTGGGACACTGCAGCTCTCACTCACGCCTATTGATTGTTGGAAATTCTGGCGTCAACCCAAATCTTTTGAAACGCTTATGCAACAACATGTCCAAAATCATTAAAACCCGTACTTACTCACAAGCCCAGTTACAAGAACTCACGGCAGCAGGTATTCAGCCATTGTTGGCTAGGTTACTGGTTGCGCGTGGCCTTGCCTCTCAAGAGGAGTTGGAAAGTGGGCTCAAATATTTAATTCCTCCCAACCAACTATATCAAAGCCAGTTGATGGCGCAGTATTTGGCGGACAGCATTGCACAACAACGTAAGCTATTGGTGGTGGGAGATTACGATGCAGATGGCGCTACAGCAACTGCGGTAGCAGTTAAAGGCTTGCGTGGTATGGGTGCGCAAGTCGATTTTTTAGTCCCAAATCGTTTTGAATATGGCTATGGTTTAACGCCAGAAATCGTAGACTTAGCCAAGCAATCCTCCCCAGATGTGATTTTGACTGTAGATAATGGGATTGCCAGTGTAGAGGGGGTGGCGCGTGCCAACGCATTGGGCATGCAAGTGTTGATTACGGATCATCATTTACCAGCAGACGTGACACCAGATGCCACTTGTATCGTGAACCCTAACCAACGCGGTTGTGCTTTCCCTAGTAAGCATCTGGCGGGTGTTGGTGTGATGTTTTATGTATTGCTGGCATTGCGTGCTGAGCTGATTACTAGAGGAGCGATGGATGCAGTACAGCCTTATCCATTGGCAGAATTGTTGGATTTAGTGGCACTGGGTACCGTGGCGGATTTAGTCAAGCTAGATCGCAATAATCGGATTTTAGTTGAGCAAGGGTTGCGGCGTATCCGCGCTGGTGCTGGCTGTGCAGGTATTCAAGCCATATTGAAATGTGCCAGCCGCAATATGCATAAAGTCACTGCGCAGGATTTAGGGTTTTATGTAGGACCACGTTTGAATGCGGCAGGGCGTTTAGATGATATGACCTTAGGCATTCGCTGCTTGCTCGCAGAGGATATGCAAGAAGCCATGCATTATGCCAATCAACTACATAATTTGAATACGGAACGTCGTCAAATTGAAGCAGAGATGCAGCAAGATGCATTCACGGATTTAAACATCGAGGTTATACGGCGCGCCTTTACAGTCAGTGTGTTCCAACCTGAATGGCACCAGGGGGTGATTGGTATTTTGGCCTCACGTATCAAAGAGCAATTTCATCGCCCAGTGATTGCATTTGCCTCGGCAGGCGATGGTTTATTAAAGGGCTCTGGACGGTCGATTCCTGGTTTGCATTTGCGCGATGCCTTGGACTTAGTCACCAAGCGGCATCCACAGCTCATAGTAAAATTTGGTGGCCATGCAATGGCGGCTGGACTAACCATTCGTGAAGATGGCTTTGAGCTGTTTAAACAGAGCTTTGAGGCAACTGTCAGAAATTTAATCACTGAAGAAGAGTTGCTGGAATCAATCGACACGGATGGCGCGTTAGAAGTGACTGAGATGACGTTGGACACTGCGCAACTACTAGAAACCCAAGTGTGGGGTCAAGGCTTTCCTCCGCCAATGTTTTATGACAGATTTCGTGTGGTACAACAACGAGTGCTAGGCGAAAAGCATTTGAAATTGCAACTGCAAAAAGAAGATGTCAGATTTGAGTCGATTTATTTCAATCAAATAGAGCCATTGCCAGAACAAGTCCACGTGGTCTATCAATTGCAAGTCAACGACTACAACGGTCAGCAGAATGTGCAGTTGCTGATTAAACATGCAAATGTTTAAGTTGTGATGTGCATGATATAAAATAGTGCTATCTCAGATGAAAGAACAACATGTATAAGTACGTCAAAGATATGATACGTTGGGCAAGTGCACCATCCGTAATTGACCATCAACAGTCCTCAAAACATACAGCAGAGCAAGCATCGCAGCACAGCACATCAGCCGATTTGAGTGCATTGGCCACTACGCTAAAGCAACATAGGCTACAGGTGGCTGAGATTTACGCCAATGCCCTTGTGCATTCACCTAGATGGGTACCCACATTAGAAAAGGGTAAAAGCAATTGGCTTGAGTTCTTGCAGTTAGAGTTTTTTGCGATGGCCGATTATTTAGCCATGTATTTTGAACGTGCGGATGCGACATTCAAACAGTTGTTGCTCGGTGAAAAGATTAAATCTTTGTACGATGCCGATGCGAATGAGCAAGCTAGGGTAGAGATTTGCAAATTAGTCTTTGCGGAAGAATTAAAAGCTTTTGAGCAAAGTATTAAGCCGCTGGTGACAGATATACAATGGAATCTATTAGTAGGTGAACTTGAGTCTATTCAACATGTGTTAGACGCAACGCCAGCACACAAAAAAAGAATCCTGCTGGTGGGTGATTGCTTGTTTTTAGATGTGATTCCCTTTGTTGCGCCTGCTTTGCTGAATGAAGATATTGCTATACAAACGGATTATGTCACCTCGAAAAATCCTTTTGAACGCAGTGAGCAATTACGAAAACTGAGTGCAGAGAAATTCGATCTCATTTTTATCAGCCCGTTTACTTATGATTTTTCTGTGGAGCTTTCCAAAATCAGCGATTGGAAGCAAACGCTTCATAATTTTTGGAAGAGAACACCCCTGATTCAGAATGCGTGGCTGGAAGCGGAATCCACCATCAAATTGGTGGCTGATTTATATGATTGTCCTGTTTACGTGCATAACGCATCATTTGTGAATCGCGATGATCAACCACACAGACTGTTCATTCGTAATCTACTCACCTACCCGCATCGACAATATGCGAGAACAGAGCTGAATCAAAAACTATCTGGATTATTAGACGAGATTAATCAGGCAAGCTATACCCATCTATTTTTATTTGACGAAACTACAATCGTTAAGCAAGTGGGGGAGATGCAAGCAGGTGCGTTTTTATACCGAAGCTACCTGCAACACCCAGCAGCGCTTGGCAAATTTTTTGCGGAAGCATATACCGACATTATTTACGTCAACACCTACCTCACCAAAAAGAAATTGGTCATCTCCGATTTAGACAACACATTATGGAATGGTGTGATTGGTGAAGGCGCGGTTGAGCATTACCACGATCGTCAGTTAAAGTTGAAACAACTCAAATCAAAAGGGGTGGTCTTGGCGATTAACTCCAAGAATGACCCTGTGAATGTGCATTGGAGAGGGGCTACTTTGTCTGATGATGATTTTGTGTATGCCGCAATCAGTTGGGCGCCGAAAGTACAAGCCATTAAAGCGATTGAACAAGATCTGAATTTGAAATTGAAAAGCTTTGTGTTTATTGATGACCGCAAAGATGAGTTGGAGTTAATGTCGCAAACCTATCCAGACATTTTGTGTTTAGACGCCACGCAGCCCACCACTTGGAAACGCATTCAATACTGGCACGATGCGCTCGAAGTAGATATGGAAATGGATAGGACGCTGATGTACAAACAGCGCGAAGAAAGAAAAGCATTTGTTAAAGAGGATGTCAGCTCAGAAGAAGAAAAAATCGCATTATTTACCTCTTTGAATCTGCGCTTGATCATTAAGCGTCCAGAAGTGAGTGAGCTCAAGCGCGTGACAGAGCTGATTAATCGCACCAATCAGTTTAATTTAGAGGGCTTTAGAACCACCTATAAAGAAGTGTTAGATTGGTATGAATCGCCAGATTACTTGATTTTGACGGGGCAAACAGCTGATCGCTTTGGTGATATGGGTGTGACTTGTATCGCCGTCACCAAACAAACGGGTGACCAAGTTGAATTCGTTGCTTTTGTATTAAGTTGTCGTGTGTTTGGCTATCAATTTGAGTATGCCATGATGAACCACATTATGCGTGTTGTTAAAGCGCGCCAAGCTACTACATTGGTAGGTCGTTATGTGGCAACACCACAAAATATGCCATGCAAAGATTTCTTTAAAAACGCAAACTTTGTAGAAACAGGCGGTCAATGGGTTTTTGATTTAGCCAAGCCGTTGCAGGCTGATGCATCATGGATTCATGTAGAGGTTGAGAGCAGTTAGTCACCTTAGTGTTGCCAGTTGTGTGCATGAATCAATAGCTAAGCAACCCTTAATACACGGCTAGTGAGCGCCGCCAATACGGCGACAATATGCAAAGATGATGTTGATCTGATGTAAAATGTCGCAATTATATTGAAAGTCCCCCATGGCCCGTCCTTTTAAACAACAACGTGACTCTGTACGTAAACCAAAACCAGCACCAGAAATATTAGATGCTGAAGGTAATGTCACGGCGCAACCAACGCAGCGCTTGCATAAGCTCTTGGCTATGGCTGGCTTGGGCTCGCGTCGCGATATGGAGGAGTTGATTGCCAATGGGCGTGTCACCATCAACGGAGAAACAGCACAGGTCGGTGCAGGTGTCACCCATCATGATATGGTGCGTGTGGATGGACGTCCACTGCGCTTGTCTTTTGAAGCAGAGTTGCCGCAAGTATTGATTTACCATAAACCTGAAGGCGAAATTGTCAGTCAGGATGACCCTGAAGGGCGCGCGACTGTATTTGATAAGTTGCCGCGCATCAAGCAAGGTAAATGGATTGCCATCGGCCGCTTAGACATTAACACCAGTGGCTTGTTGATTTTTACCAATTCTGGTGATCTGGCCAATCGTTTTATGCATCCTCGCTATGAAGTTGAACGTGAGTATGCGGTGCGTGTGTTTGGTGAGTTGACAGAAGAACAAATGGCCATGTTGACACAAGGCATTGAGTTAGAAGATGGGCCTGCCAGCTTTGACCGTATTATCGCGCAAGGGGGAGAGGGTGCTAATCATTGGTACCAAGTGATCATCCGTGAAGGCCGTAACCGCGAGGTGCGTCGTTTATTTGAGGCATTTCAACTGCCAGTGAGCAGGCTGATGCGTGTGCGTTTTGGTCCAGTGAATTTACCACCACGCGTTAAACGTGGCAGCATGTTAAAACTTGAGCAAAAACAGGTAGTGGAGTTATTGGAGTGGGCAGGATTGCCTGTGCCTAAAGCGCCTCTTAAGCAGTTAAACCAGCGTGAAAAAGACAAAGCTACTACAGTATTTGTGCCCAAAGTGCGTAAGCAACGTGGCAGCATTTTAAACCGTGAACCACGTGACCCGAATGAAACAGGTTTTGTAGCACGTTCAGGCCCAAAAGAGTCCGCGCCGAGAAAGCCAATCAGCAAAAAACCAGTCAATCGACGTATTCGTCAATCCACCGATTTAGCAGCGCCGGCCATGCAAAAAAAGAGCGATCGTAACCGCGGACGCGGTTAATTTAAGTCAGTAATTGCGCTTTGGTGAGCAGGAACACAAACTGATTGCCAGAGGCGACTTCTAGCCAAGTAAACGGCAGATCTGGGTAAGCATCCAATAACGCTTCACGGTTGTGGCCGATTTCCACGACTAAAATCCCGTCATCATTCAAGTAGTTTGCCGCTTCATGTAATAGGGTATGCGTGTGATCCAATCCAGCTGCACCACTGCCTAGTGCCAGTTGTGGCTCGTTCCGGTATTCTGTTGGTAATTCCGCCATGCTGGGCGCATCAACATAGGGTGGGTTACTAATGATCAAGTCATACGTTTTGCCAGCCAGTGCCGTAAACATATCCGATTGAATCGCTTCAATTTGTGCTTGTAAGCCGTAATTGGCGATATTGATATTGGCGACCGCAATTGCATCTGGTGAAATATCCACTACATCGATTTGTGCATTGGGGAATGCATTGGCAAGCAATACGCCTAGGCAGCCACTACCGGTGCAAATATCTGCGGCAGACTCCACCATTTCTGGAAATTCAATCCACGGCTGAAAGCCATCTTCTAGTAATTCTGCAATGAATGAACGAGGCACAATCACACGTTCATCGACATAAAACTTAAAGCCACGCAGCCATGCCTCTCGCACCAAATATGCAGTAGGTACGCGTTTAGTGATGCGTTGCTCAACTAAATGATGTAAATGTTTACGCTCTGACTCTGTGAGTGTTGCATCTAAAAAGTTATCCAGCGTGTCATGTGGTAAATGCAATGCACTCATGATGAGCCATACGGCTTCATCGTAACTATTGTCGGTACCATGCCCAAAGAAAATATCTGACTGTTCAAATTGGCTTACAGTGTAGCGAAGCCAATCTCGTATGGTTGTGAGTGATTGGGTAATGCTTTGTGTTGGATTCATTTAGCAGGGTTTCATTTGAATAGGGTTCACTTGAGTAATTTTTGCATGGTGAGTTTATACGTTTCTTTCAATGGTTCAATATCTGCCACGCCCACGCACTCATTGAGTTTGTGGATAGTGGCATTGAGTGGCCCAAATTCAATCACCTGTTTGCAGATGTCTGCAATAAAACGACCATCGGAGGTGCCGCCAGTGGTCGATAGTTCTGGGGTGACTTTGTAGGCTGTTTCAATCGCTTCAGAAATGGCTTCCACCAAGTTGCCGCGCGGCGTGATATAGCTTGGCGAATGTTCCCACACCAAATCGTAATCCAAGGCATGCTTATCTAAAATCGCATATACGCGCTCTTTTAAATTGGCTTCAGTACTCGCTGTACAATATCTAAAATTGAATAATATTTCCACTTCGCCAGGCACCACGTTGGTTGCGCCTGTGCCACCATTCATATTGCTGATTTGCCAGCTGGTGGGAGGGAAGTATTCATTGCCGTTGTCCCACACTGTTTCCACCATGTCTTTAATGGCTGGCGCAACCAAATGAATTGGATTTTTCACTAGGTGTGGATATGCGATATGGCCTTGTACGCCTTTAACAGTGAGCTTGCCCGATAAAGAGCCACGTCGACCATTTTTAATCATGTCGCCCACTACTTTGTTGCTGGTGGGTTCACCCACAATACAGTAATCAAAATACTCACCGCGTGCTTTCAATGCCTCTACTACTTTGACCGTGCCATCTATTGCAACGTCTTCTTCATCAGACGTAATTAATAGACCAATCGAACCTTGATGATTGGGATTTTCTGCAACAAACTCTTCAATACTGGTCACAAAGGCGGCCAATGAGGTTTTCATATCCGCCGCGCCACGCGCATACAACATGCCATCTTTAATGGTGGGTTCAAACGGTGGTGTGTACCATTTTTCTAGCGGGCCTGTCGGTACAACATCGGTATGTCCTGCAAACACTATCAGCGGTGCAGTCGTGCCGCGACGTGCATAGAAGTTATCGACATTGCCAAATCGCATACGCTCGATTTTAAACCCCAGTGGTTCTAAGCGAGAGATCATCAACTCTTGGCAACCGGCGTCTTCTGGTGTGTTGGATTTCCGTGTAAGTAAATCAATGGCAAGGTTAAGTGTAGATGACATCGGTAAATTCTCTATTCGTTGTGCTTCCTAAATATTTAAGAAGATTTGAATATGGATTGATATTCGGTTTCAGAAAAGCCTAAGGCTAGAATTTTACTGTCTTTTTCGAGGATTGGGCGTTTAATCACAGAGGTTTTTGCCATCATCAGTGCGATGACGCTTGCATCGTCTGTAATCTCCTGTTTGGTAGCTTCATCTAAACCACGCCATGTGAGGCCAGCACGGTTAATTAATTTACTTTCAGGCAGTTGGGATAGCCAACCATTGAGAAGTTCAGCAGTTACACCATGCTTTTTAAAATCGTGGAATTCGTAGTTAATCTGGTGGCTATCTAGCCAATCACGCGCCTTTTTAACCGTGTTACAGTTTGGTATTCCGTATAATTTCATCCACTTCCCCTACATAGCATAATCTATGATTTTAGCAGGGAGTGATGCGGTACTGCTTATACTTCTTCTGAAGATGGCGTTAAATCAAGATAATCACTAATGGAGAACTCACCTGTATCGTTAAAGTTTGCATGTAGCTTGTAATAAATTGCAAAGAGCTGTTCAGCCGGCACTGGTTTTGAAAAGAAGTATCCCTGTAGTTGGTCACAGCCTGTTGTAATGAGGGCTTCACGCTGATCGTCTGACTCTACCCCTTCAGCCACCACTGTTAGGTTAAGCGCATGCGCTAACTTAACTACGGCATCGACAATCGCGAGTGCTGAGCCATATTTTGCCACCCCAGAGGTAAATGATTTATCCAGTTTCACTTCGCTGACTTCTAAGTTTTGTAGGTAAGTCAGACTAAACGGATGCAAGCCAAAATCATCAATCGACACTTTGAGGTGTGCAGATTTAAATTTTGAAAGTAATTTTTTAAACTGACTTTGATTATGGATAGCATGCGTTTCAGAAATCTCAAAAATCAGACTCTGCGGAGCAACATGGTATTCCTCCATGATTGATTTAATATGATCCACCAATTGTGCATTGCGGAATTGCTGCCGTGATAAATTGACAGAAAGATTTAACTGAATACCGTTTTTATCAGCATCATGAATGGTTTTGCAGGCTTCTATCAGTACCCAATTATTAATTTTATCAATAAAACCAAAGCGTTCTGCGGCTTCAATAAAATAGATAGGGGTGAGCAAGCCTTTGCTTGGGTGTCTCCAACGCAATAAAGCCTCTGCACCTGCTGGTGCTTGAGTCTTAGAGATGATCTTGGGTTGAAAATACAAGGTAAACTCATGTTTTTCTAAGGCATCCAGTAGTTCTTTTCTGATTTTTTGCATTTCATCAGACGCCTGTTCAATTTCGGCATCATAAAATCTAAATTGATTACGACCATTTTCTTTGGCCTTATACATGGCAGCATCTGCACTCACTTTGAGTTTTTCCAAATTGCCGTCACGTGGATAAATGGCGACACCAACAGAGCATGAAATCTCAATCAGATGGCCTTCAATAAAGAAGGGTTCTTTGACTGCATCTATTACACGTTGTACCACTGCCACGATGCTTTCATGGGCATCTATTTCGCCTAGAATCGCTACAAATTCATCCCCGCCAGCACGTGCGATGTAATCGCAATTACGTATCGCTGAATTGAATCGCTCAGCTACTTCAATGAGCAGTAAATCGCCCACATGATGCCCAAAGCTATCGTTTACAGGTTTGAAATGATCTAAATCAATATAAGCGAGCGCCATGCTATCGCCAAGACGATCACAGCGCTTGGCCGCCAATTGTAAGTGTTGGTTGAGTGCATTACGATTGGGTAATTTTGTCAGTGGGTCAAATGAATCCAGTGGGTTGGTGACCGAGGTGGTGTTTTTAAAATTGATACGTTTGACGATGTTCGGGTTTAATCGGTCATAAAATACCACCACGATAAATGCAGTAAGAAAGACAAAAATCAATACCATGGCAAACAGCATTGTGACAAAGCTGGAGTTCAAAATGCTGCCATCACTTTCATATGCGCTTACAGCACTTAAGCAAGTATTAAATGCGAGATGGGTAGATAAAATGCCAGTGGAAATTAGGATGGAAAAAAATGCGCGTACAGAATAACGATGCGCACCGTCGTAACTTTTTAACCAGTAAAAAGTAATGATGCTCAGGATGCCAACGCCCACCGCAATGGAAATAGCTAAAATTGAAGGTAGCAGTAAAATTTCAAATTGTCCTGCGAGCATGGCTTTGGTAAAGAAGATGAAAATGCCATACCCCGAGAACCCTGCTTGCAGTCCAGAGATAATCAGTGAGTAAATTGGTAGTGTTAATTTATTAGCGGTATGCAATACAGCGTAGGCTACACTGCAAGAAAACCCTAGTGCTATGAGTAAGTAGAAGTAAGAAAGCTCATTCATGTACGTGTGATTGAAAGCTCTCATATTCATAAAGTGAATCGAGAATAGGCCCAAGCCCACCAACAAAGTGTAAACAGAAAGCAGTTTGATATATTTATCAGGGTTCGCTTTGTATAGAGACGCAACAAATCCAAACGTAGCAAAACACGCCAGCGCTCCGGCGATCAGCGAAATCAGCATGATTGAACTGCTAAAGTCTGTAAACATGTTTTTTCTGTTTTTGTTAAAGTTAATAGGTATAAGCAATTGGTGTGCCAAGTGCTTAAAGTCACCGTTTCTTGTGGTTTCTAGGCTGGCTTCCCACGTCTACGGCTGATGCACTCTCACTTTTTAACAGTCTTAATATCATGTATGGAACAAGGTCAGGCAAGGAGGTATGGGCATTAAGGTGACGATAACCTAACAGTTTAGTAATCATCACAAAAAAGAAGGGAGGCATTTAGCCTCCCTGGAATCTGTATATTGTGTAGGTTAGATTAGATGCCGCGAAGTAGCTCGTTAATGCCAACTTTACCTAGTGTTTTTGCATCCACTTTTTTCACAATTACTGCACAGTACAAGCTATAGCTGCCATCTTTGGATGGTAAATTACCAGACACTACAACTGAACCTGCCGGGACGCGACCATAAAACACTTCGCCCGTTTCGCGGTCATAAATTTTAGTGGATTGACCAATGTAAACACCCATTGAAATCACGCAATTGTCTTCAACCACAACACCTTCCACTACTTCTGAACGTGCGCCAATGAAGCAATTATCACCAATGATGGTAGGGCCTGCTTGTACTGGTTCTAACACACCACCAATGCCAACACCGCCAGAAAGATGTACGTTTTTACCAATTTGGGCACATGAGCCTACTGTGGCCCAAGTGTCTACCATGGTGCCTTCACCCACGTATGCGCCTATGTTAACGTAAGAAGGCATCAACACTGCATTTTTACCGATGAATGAGCCGCGACGAACGATGGCATTGGGTACCACACGAAAACCGCCCGATTTAAAGTCTTCCTCAGTGTAGTTAGCAAATTTTGGCGGCACTTTGTCAAAATATTTTGTGCATCCACCATCTAGCAATACATTGTCTTCTAGGCGGAAAGAGAGCAGTACCGCTTTCTTAAGCCATTGATGCGTCTCCCATTGTTGTGAATCGCCAATGCGAGATGCCACACGTAATTTACCAGCATCTAAATCTGCTAAGAGTGACGCTACGGTTGATTTAATTTCTGCAGAAGCGTTGCTTGGGTTGATATTAGCGCGCTCTTCAAATGCGGCTTCAATAATGCTTTGACGTGGATCCATAATATTCTCTTTGAGTTTTGTGTAGTGCAAATGGGTTGAATGAAACAATGCGTGAATAATACTCACGCACAAAAAACAGTATTTTAAACCAAATTAGCCAAGTGCCAAAAATAAAGCGCATGAACTCGTCATGCGCTTTATTTTTGCGAAGATACTACGATGGCTATTTTTTGGCTTTAGCGGCTACGTATAATGGTCTAACTTTAGGCGCTAATGCTTTTAAGTCAGCAATTCTGTTTTCACTGGCAGGGTGAGTGCTTAAGAATTCAGGCGGCGCACCGTTAGATTGCGCACTCATTTTTTGCCAAAGTGTAACGGCTGCATCTGGGTTATATCCTGCACGCGCTGCGAGTTCTAAGCCCATTTTGTCTGCTTCACGCTCTTGTTCACGGCCGTTAGGTAGTGAGAAAAATAATTGCGAACCCATGCCTGCTGCTTGTACCGCAACTGCACCAGTGGTACCAGTCGCAAAACCTGCGAGGGCTTGCAAGCCAAATTGCTGTACATAGGCCTGCGACATACGTTCACGACCATGTTCACGTAATGCGTGCGCAATTTCATGACCAATCACGGCACCTAACTCATCATCGGTTGCGTTAATTTTTTCAACCAGCCCAGACAAGACCATGATTTTGCCCCCTGGCATACAGTAGGCGTTGAGTTGGTCGTTTTTTTCAACGTTCACTTCCCATTTCCAATTCACAGCATCAGGCCTGAAAACACCAACTTGGGCAATCAGCTTATTCGATATGCCTCGTACCCGATCTACCATGGCTTTGTCTACGTTGAGCGTTTTTTTGGTCTGCGCTTCTTTGAGTGTTTCGGTATAGGCTTGTGAGGACATGGTGTCTACGCTGCTCGCTGGCAGTAACATAAATTGGGAACGTTTGACGCCAGATACGCTGTCGTTGGTGGTGCTGGCACATCCAGCTAAAGTGATACAAAATGCAGCGGTGATAGCTAAACAAATAGTTTTCATCATGTCTCCTCAAATAATTATTGTGATGTTGACGTTAACGCATCACGCGTATTTTGGTTGATTCAATCACGCAAGCTCTAGTGAATACATGCTGCAGCATCATACAACAGCCATCGTTAAATTTTAACTTGCGTTCCAAGCTCAACCACGCGATTAGGGGGTAATTTAAACTGATTCGTAATGGTTTCAGCCGTGCGAAACATAGCAATAAATATCTTTTTACGCCAAATCGACATTTCAGATTTTTCTTTGGCCAATAAAATTTCTTTACCGATAAAGAATGATGTGTCCATTGTATCTAGTGTCAGGCCATGGTCCGCGCACAGTAGTAAATCTCTAGGTAGATCGGGCTCATCTTTAAAGCCGTAATTAACCAAAACACGATAAAATTCAAAAGGCATCGCTTCTACACTGACTCTTTCTTGTGGATTGGTATGCGGAAAATCTGTAAAGCGCACCGTTAGAATAATCACTTTTTCATGTAGCACTTTATTGTGTTTAAGGTTATGTAATAGCGCGTGTGGCACACCCTCTGGATTAGGCGTCATGAACATGCCTGAACCAGCCACGCGTGCTGGTGGATGCGCGCCTATTGCTTCAATAAATGGTGCTAAGTCCATCGACTCTGTTTTTAGGCGGGTATAAAGTAAACGTCTGCCCGTTTTCCAAGTCAGCATTAAGATAAAAATAATGCTACCGATGATTAACGGTACCCAGCCACCATCTGGTATTTTGAGTACATTCGCACTAAAAAAAGCCAAATCAATGATTAAGAACAGCGCCACAAGTAAGCCTGTTTTGAGCTTGCTCCAGCCCCAAATCTCCCTAAACACAATGGCGGCCAGTAATGTGGTGATGACCATATCGCCTGTTACCGCAATACCATAAGCCGCTGCTAAATCACCCGAGCTACCAAAACTGATGACCAATACCATCACTGCAACCATTAACCCCCAATTAACGCGAGGCATATAGACTTGGCCTTGCTCACTCGCCGAAGTATGCGTGACGTGCATGCGTGGTAAATAGCCTAACTGCAACGCCTGTCTAGAGACAGAAAATGCACCAGTAATCACAGCCTGAGATGCAATGACTGTGGCCAGTGTGGCAAGAATAATCAGCGGGAATAGTGCCCATTCAGGCGCTAGATGGTAGAAAGGATTTTGTATAGAGGCTGCATCGTGCAGCATCAAGGAGCCTTGACCAAAATAATTAAGCAGTAATGCAGGCAGTACAAATCCAAACCATGCAACACGTATGGGTAATCTACCGAAATGCCCCATATCGGCATACAAGGCTTCAGCGCCAGTGACGGCTAACACCACAGCGCCTAGCGCGACAAAAGCAATCCATGGTTGGCTGGAAAAGAAATAAATAGCATAAAGCGGATTAAGTGCACGCAAAATAGTAGGGTCATGTGCAACATTGATGGCGCCTAACACGCCGAGCGTTGCAAACCAAAGCAGCATCACTGGCCCAAAAAAAGCACCCACGACCGCCGTGCCTTTACTTTGTGCCCAAAATAAGCCGAATAAGACGACTAATGTAATCGGCACAATCATGGCATGTAAGCTTGGTGCTGCAACCTCCAAACCTTCTACTGCAGAGAGTACGGAAATAGCAGGCGTAATCATGCCGTCTGCATAAAACATGCAAGCCCCCAAGATGCCTAACATCATGATTCTACGTTGCTTGATTGGGTTGGATTCTGAATTGCGGCTAGCCAATGACAATAACGCCATGATGCCACCTTCGCCACGATTATCTGCACGCATGATAAAGGCAACGTATTTAATGGATACGATAAGAATGAGTGCCCAAGTGATGAGAGACAAAATGCCATAGACATTTACCACATTGAGCGCAACGGGATGGTGTCCTACCGCAAATACTTCTTTCATCGTGTAAAGTGGGCTGGTACCGATGTCACCAAAAACTACACCTAGAGCGGCTAGAGACAGAACATGCAGTGGTTGTTTAGCAATACGTTGGTTTTGCATAGAGTGCGAACGCGACGAGACTGATATCTAAACGACTATGATAAACATTTTAGGTAATAAACACACTAACAATGCATGTGTAAATTGCATATTTCAGTCATGTATTCATTATTTGTGAACAAATGATGATGGGTATTTTGGCTGCTATGTTGTGTGAGGGTATATGCCTAGTTAAATAAAAATATACATCTGTATAATAAATATCTATAATATACAGATGTATAAAATAACAATAATGAGTACGACATGCCTTGGCGCGTTCACGCATCCCTAACACAACCATCTGCAATTAAGCAAAAAGGTGCGTCTTTAGTCGAGTTTATAGTCGTTGCCCCAACCTTGCTGATGATGATATTGGGTGTCATGCAGACTGGTTTGGTGTTTCATGCAAAGAGCAATATCAACTATGCCACCTTTGAAGCGGCTCGGGCCGGCACGGTTGGGCATGGCCAAGCATCTGTTATTCGAGATGCGTTTACACGTGCAATGGTGGGTTACTACGGCGGTGGGCGTAACCTAACCGAAATAGCACAAGCCACAGCACGTGCTCAGGCCGATATCACCCCTGCCACCATGCAAGTTGAGCTCCTATCGCCTACCAAAGAGAGCTTTGATGATTACGCTAGCCCTCAGTTGGCAAGTAGGTTGCAGGTCAATCACCGCGTCATTCCCAACAGCAACCTCAATGCCATCAATTGTCCACTTGATCGGCCCAATTGTAGTTACAACCCCAGTACCAATAAATCTGGGCAAACCTTAAGTGATGCCAACCTACTCAAGGTACGCATTACCTACGGCATCCCACCTACAAAACAAGTGCCATTGGTTGGCAGACTCTACGTCAAAGTGCTACAAGGCTTATCGGGTATACAAGGCGAGTCCTCCAGCATGCTTGGTTTGAGTCAAAGCGTAATGAGCGTGGCAGACTCAGATACATTCAAACAAGCATTGCTCGCGCAAGGACGCATCCCGATAGTCATGCACACTACGATGCGCATGCAATCAGAACCTTTTGAGAATGGCAATGTGAGTAGTTCAGGCACTGGGAATAACGGCGCGGCTACCCCTCCTGAAGAGGTGGGTGGCGAGGATGGACCGACCACAGGGAATGACACGTGCCCAGAGAGTGACCCCAACTGTCATGAGCAAGATGCTGGTGAGGAAATACCTTGTGATGCTGCAACAGACGCTAGCTGTGGTGCTGAACCAGATCCATGTTTGCCAGATACCACGCAAGAAAGCATACAAGCAGAAGTGTTATTTGCTTTTAATGAATACACGTTGACTGCGCAGGGTAAAGCCGCTTTAGATAAGCTCATTCAACATATTAATGCGCATAAAAACGATGCACATCGTCGAGATAAGCTCTACATCACAGGGCATACCGACAAAATTGGCAACCATGCAGACAATCTCACCTTATCTGAACAGCGTGCCAATGCTGTGTATGAATATCTCTTACAAGGCTTAGATGCCGACGTTGATATCGATATCATCACCAAAGGTGCGGGTGAGACTACACCTGTTACCAACAATGGTACTTGTACCGAAGTCAATTCCACAGCAAATATTGCCAACTGCGCACCAGATAGAAGCGTTACCTTCACCTCCGTCTACGACAACTTCAATGACTAAATACCCCGCGTTATTTCCATATTCAATACCCTATGCTTTGAGACCCACGCTCACTATGTTCGCACCACTATCTATGCTGAAACACAATGCTCCAACTCGTCTAGTGATCACCCAATGCCTATATTTTCTGATGTTGCTCATGGTGTTGGCGTTCCCATGTCAACAGCTTCATGCCGCTGATACAAGTGGGCAGACCACGCAAGCACCTAGCGTCAGTACAGATCCCAATGCCCAGCCTAGTATTTTAGAGACCATAGGCATCCCGAATAGCCAAGCACCCAACCCTACGGGTACTGCGGCGTGCACAGGCAACACAGGCTCTCCCAGCTGCGGTGAACACAATGTCGCTAGTCAAAGTAATCAAAGCCAAACCAACTTAGGTGCGGGCAACCCCATCAACGTCATTACTGGCAATAAGTACCAAAGAGAAGAAGATTTGCCGGCCCTCCCTGGCTTGATGGGTATAGAAGTTGTGCGGCACTACAACAGCCTGCATATGGGGCTGGGGCAGATTGGCTATGGCTGGCGCTTAAGCTATGAAACTGATTTGCAAGTGGTGAACAATACCTTACGTATCACACAGGCCGATGGTAGCCGCATTATATTTAACCGTAGCAGTATTAACCCCAGTGATTGTGCTTGCCAAAATCCAGCGCAAGGCCATGTCATGATCTACCACACGGCCAAAGGGGATGAATACACTTGGTTTTGGCTAAATGGTAAACAATTGCATTTTAATCACCAGGGTAAATTAACACGTATTACAGCGCCTTCTGGAGAAAGTGTGCATCTCACGCGTGGTTTAAAAGGCGAGCTACTTAAAGTCACCGATCCACAGGGGCGCAGTTTGATCATGCACTACGCTGATAAGCGTCAAGCCGGTTTTAAAGGCATTGTCGCCATTGATACCCCAGTAGGTCGTTATCACTATAGCCATGAAAATGCGCCAAAGAGCAAAGGCATTAGTAATCTCACACAAGTAAAATATCCAGCAACAGATGTTCAAAAAATAATTGGGCAAACACCACTACAGCATGCATTAGTAAAGCACTACCATTATGGTGAAACGGTTTACATTGCACCCAAAATGGCAAATGCAACACGCAGTCCTGCTATCCCACAAGCCGCACATTTGCTCACGGGTATTAGCCTAGCCTGGCAAGAGGGCAATGCCGCAAAAACACAGCGTATACGCACTTGGGGGTACGATGCACTGGGCCGTGGCATTTTAAGTGTGCATGGCCTGCCCAAGCAATTAGACGCCAATGGCAATGCCATTGCAAACACGGGGGTACAACAGGTCAATTTGCGCTATCAAGTTGGACCTGCCAAAGCAATACGTGTTTGGACGCCACCAGAAAAAAACACACACCACCACCCACGCATCTCGCACAATGGCCAAATAGGTCAAACCATACTTACCAATAGCCTAGGGCAGACTACGATATACAACTACACCCTAATTGCAGGTGAGCATCGGTTATTACAAGTAGTGGGTGCTGGATGTACAGAATGCGGAGAGACCAACGTCGTATACGGCTACGATAAACTGGCCCGGCTAAGCCATGTCACGCAAGTTAAAGCGTTGCAACAAAGCCATGTGTCACAGGCAACCAAACCAAATAATACCAATACATCTGGCAAAGCTATTGCCAAAGATAAAACCGTATTACAAGGCCTGCACACCACGCAGACTGAATACGATAGCATTGGCCGTATCATCCGAATTTCTAGCATTGAATACGACCAAGGTAAAGCACTACCCCCTCAACTTAAGATACGTTACGCCTACCCAAGCACGCCAAGCTTTCCGCAACTCAACACCGCTAAACGTGCTGTGCAAGAACTAGTACAAGTGTTTAGCGAACCTAGTCTCATTGCAAAACCCAGTGTTGTCTCTGGTCGCGAACATCAATGGCATATTACCTACAACCAATTGGGTCAGCCTTTGCAGAAGAAAGAGACAGGTTACCGCCCAGCATTACCTAGCGATGTTAAAAGTAATGGACAAAAGCTGGCTATCGCCATCAGCCGTAATATAGATTACCGCTATCGCATGATCAACAACCGTAGTTTACTCAGCAGTGTGGATGGACCATTGCCTAATGGAAAAACCAACACACCTAAAGACAGTGATGTTACGCAATACCAGTATGACAAGTTGGGCCAATACCTCACTAAAATCATCGCCCCAAACAATATCATCAACCAACTTACATACGATAAACAGGGGGAAGCTCATGCTAGTGCAATGACGGGTGGTACGGGGAGGGTGGTAAACAAGATAGATAACAACAGTATTACCTACAGTTATCATTATAGTCACTCTGGAAAAGTCATCTCAACGCAGCGTTACCCTGCATCTTTAAATCTAGACACCGCCAAAGCTTCAGGCTTATTGCAAAGTACAGCGATGGCATATGATGTCTTTGGTAATAACACCATGATTAAACGAGCAGATGGCCAAGCAATACACTTGCAATATGGTGTTGATGGCAAACTGATTGCGATGAGAGATGCTTTAGGGAATCGTGTTGAATGGAAAGACTGGGCTAAGGGAAGTTTAAAACAAGGTGAGACGGTAACCACACAACAATGGTTTACTGCTGACGCCCCAGACACGGTAGCGCGAGCATGGTACTTCTGGCGTGATAATCAAAACAGACTCACGCAACGCTTAAGTCCTGATGGTGGGGTCGACACATGGCGTTATGCTGATCGTAAAGCCAGCGATACAGAGCAAACATTGCAAGCAGAAGCGGCCAATGATGCCAATTGGGTGCAACACATAGACCCACTGAATCGCATGAGGCTGAATGCCGTTAGTAGCCAAGGAAGCGTACAAATTCGCGCGACTCCTGCTGGCTATCTTGATGCAAGCTTTATATTGAACGCTAATACGGTTAACACCTCAGCAACAAGCAGTCATAGTAATCAGCAACCTATCAATCAACCTGTGCAAGTGTTAGATGACTTTGGTCGTGCGATATTATTTAGTAGCCCTCAACACGGTACGCATATTGCACAATACAATGATGCCAATCGCATTACTAACATACAACAAGCCGATGGCACGCGCATTCAGTATACCTATGATATAGCTGGTCGCTTATTAACGAAAACAGCACAAGCGCCAAAGACTAAAGTAACTGATTCAGTCATTTACTCCTACAATCTGTTTGGCCTAAAGCAAGTGAAGGATAGCATTCAAACTATCACGTACACCCAAGATATATTAGGACGTGAGATCGATAAGGCTACAACACTCAGACTTAAAAATCGCAACGCAAAAACTTACCATATCCGAACACGTTACAGCCTAGATGGCCAGGTTAAAGCCAAGCAACTCATCAATGGTGATTGGCTCGTCTTTAGCCTTGAAGAACAAACAGGTCTAACCCAAGCCATGACCATTCATAGCACTATCTGGCCTAGCTTAACCAACAAGATAGCAACCTGGTTCAATCTACCCGATTTACCTCTACAGATTGCCACCAAACAAACAGTCGTCACTGATATTAAAGTCCACCCTTTTAACGGCATTACCCAACTAACCCATGGCAACGGGTTCAGTGATCACTATGACTTTGACTTAGCCGGGCGCTTAATGAGCGTATCGCACAGCAAACAACCACCAAACAGCAAAACGAATAGCCCATTCATCAAAGCCAGCTATACCTACGACGCAGGCAGACGCCTCACCTCAGAGCAAATCAGCACAGCGGATTTGCAGGGCAAGGTTAAAGCATATACTTACACTGGCTGGAATGACTTCTCCACCCCACCAAAGTCAGGCTTTATCAAAGCGGTGGTTAGCACAACACCAAACAGCAATATGGATGCTGGAATACCCAAAGCTAGATTCAGCTATGCAGACACGGCAGAAACAACACTAGACCAAGCAGGAAGAACCACAGCTGATCAGCACTATCGCTATCAATATAATGTATGGGGTAAACTCGCCAGTGTGCAAAACAAAGCCAACCAACAAACCATCGCCAGCTACCAAAGCAACGCCTTAGGTGAACGTGTGATGGCGAGTTACCCTAATGCAAACAATCACCAACTCACCCAACCCCGCTACTTTGTATACGACAAACAAAAGCGTATTGCCGAACTGGATGAAGCAGGAAACGTGATTCAACAATATCTGTACGTCAATCAAACCCCTGTTGCTTTGATTAACACACCGATAGCATCAAGTGACACCAATCAAGAGGGTGTTATCGCTATCCACACCGATAGACGCCATGCCCCAATGATGGCAACCGATGAACAAGGCAAGGTTATTTGGCAGGCGGAATACGATGCATGGGGCAAACTTATTCAAATCAACCATCAAGAACAAAGCAGTCAGTTTAATATGAACCTTCGCCTACCCGGTCAATGGCAAGACCAAGCCACAGGTTTATATTACAACTACCAACGTGATTACAATCCAGACACTGGCAGGTACTTAACCCCAGACCCACTCGGCTTCCCTGATGGTGCTGACCCTTATGCGTATGTGAATAATGACCCACTCAATAAGGTGGATCCGTTGGGGCTGTATCAAATAGATGTGCATTATTACATGACTTACTTTCTAGGCGTGATGGCGGGATTGACAGAACATCAAGCCCTTGTTGTTGCATCTGCAGCGCAGTATGTGGATGATAATCCGTTTACTTGGCCAGTTGATCCCAATAGGCCTGCTGGAGCATATTCTGAGGATGTCTCTGGCGCGATTACTCGATTATCAAGCTATCACTTTACGCAAGCGGGACATGATAAGTTAACTGGTAATATTAACGATGTGATTGACAGAGTCAAAAACCCGCAAAACCCTCAATTAACTCGACTGCTTGCAGCCGCTAATGCCAATTATAAAGGTGCCCCCTGTAAGACGATTAAGGAGCAACTATTTGGCGAGTATCTTCACGCGCTTGAAGACACTTTCGGTCATCGAGACCAGTTAAACGCACCCATTGGCGTAAATGATGGACTAGGTCATTTGGCATATGATCATGAGCCTGATAAAACTTACAATCAAACTGTAACTAATGCTGAATGGTATGCCATAAATGCTAAAGGTGATTGGTGGCTACGTGAATCACATACGCTAGAAATGGAAAAAGAAGTATTTGCACAAATCCAGAAAAATTTTGGTGTACAAGGTGTTAGTAAAAAAACAAAACAGGCTCTTACTATTGATGACATTATTAGCACTTTAGAGAGATTTAATAAGATTCATGAAACAGAGGAATCCACAAATGAATTGTTCACTGGTTCTGCAAAGCTAATGGTGCTGAATAGCTTTTTAACACAACATGGATTCTCGGAGATACCAGTTTATAACGTAACCAAAGCCTGTGAGTTCAGGCAGGATGCAATTGGCGATATCGCAGGCAATCCACCGCCTGGTGTCATTCTAGGGACGCCACTAAGCTGCCCAACAACTAGAGGGCAAAACACAGAATGACTAAGCGTATTTATATCATTTTGTTTCAGATAGCACTGGCTGTAATTGGCTTCGTAATAGGAATTGCATCACTTGTAATGATTGCGATTGGTGTTTCTTGTTTAGGGGAGTGTTCAGGGTTGCAGTGGCAGTCAATAGGGTGGCTTGCATTTCTTTTGCCTGTAGTGATACCGCTCGTACTAGTTAGATTAGTCTTTTTTGCTGATATGAGCATTAAATTTACTGCCTATTTATTAACTATGGCATGCATATTAGATTTGCTTCTGGTCGTACTCACATTGGAAGAAAAATTACATTTCTCCAGAAACTCTCATTTACCACAAGGCGATGACTTTAAAATTATTATTGGCTTGTGGAGTGTGTGGCAAATTTTAGCCTTACTCACATTAATCCTTCAATTTCGAGCTAAAAGAAAACTTTCTGACAAAGAATAAATGGGGTCACAAAGAAAAATGGGGTCATACACGATATTTATGATAAAGAAAATTAATCGTATCTGACCCCATTCCCAGTGACAACCCTTTGTAAATGCTACTTATAGGTACGACGCAGGCAGACGCCTTATCTCAGAGCAAATCAGCACAGCGGATATACAAGGCAAGTTTAAAGCATATGCTTACACAGGCTGGAATGACTTCCCCGCCTCACCAAAGTCTGGCTTTATCAAAGCGGTGGTCAGCACAACACCAAACAGCAATATAGATGCTGGAATACCCAAAGCTAGATTCAGCTATGCAGACACCGCAGAAACAACACTAGACCAAGCAGGAAGAACCACAGCTGATCAGCACTATCGCTATCAATATAATGTATGGGGTAAACTCGCCAGTGTGCAAAACAAAGCCAACCAACAAACCATCGCCAGCTACCAAAGCAACGCCTTAGGTGAACGTGTGATGGCGAGTTACCCTAATGCAAACAATCACCAACTCACCCAACCCCGCTACTTTGTATACGACAAACAAAAGCGTATTGCCGAACTGGATGAAGCAGGAAACGTGATTCAACAATATCTGTACGTCAATCAAACCCCTGTTGCTTTGATTAACACACCGATAGCATCAAGTGACACCAATCAAGAGGGTGTTATCGCTATCCACACCGATAGACGCCATGCCAAAATGATGGCAACCGATGAACAAGGCAAGGTTATTTGGCAGGCGGAATATGATGCTTGGGGTAAAGTCATCCCAGCATCATGGCGAGAGAAGCGTGGTAATCCAAACCAAAGCAATCAAGCAAATACCTTCAACCTTGCACTACGCTTACCCGGCCAATGGCAAGATCAAGCCACAGGTTTATATTACAACTACCAACGTGATTACAACCCTGAAACAGGCCGCTACTTAACCCCAGACCCACTCGGCTTCCCTGATGGCGCTGACCCCTATGCCTATGTGAACAACAATCCATTGAATAAGATGGATCCATTGGGCTTATACCAAAGTGATATTCACTATTACATGACGTTTTTCTTGGCAGTAGCGGCAGGCGTGCCTGCGGACGATGCAAGGATTATTGCATTGGCAGCGCAGTATGTGGATGAGAATCCAGCGACTCGACCAGTTAACCCAACCAATACGGCAACAACGATTTGGAGTGCAACATGGAATCAACAAATGTTGATTAAATATCACTTTACTTTATCTGACCCTAAAACAGGGAATACAGTTAAGGCTTACGATAATAGTTTGCTATATACAGTTATTGATAATCCATCTGATCAACTTAATAACTTACTTGCTGCTTCAGTCAATGCAGAATGTAAAAATGCACAGCTTCAATTCTTTGGTGAATATCTACATGCCTTTGAAGACACTTATAGTCATCGGGATAAAACCAATAAACCTTATGATGCACTAGGCTGGTTTAATTTAGGCGTAGGTCATGGGTTGGATGAAAGTGAGCCCGATTACACATTTGACAACGAAACTAACGGCTGGGATGTGAGGGCACAACGCACACTTGCAATGGAGTTAGAGGTATTTAACAAATTCAACCTCTCGTCATTCAAAACAGGTAAAGAGATTGATATCAATATTCTGAAAGCAACATTAGAAATATTTAATGGATATAAAGAGAGTGAAGAGCAAAACCAAGCAGGTAAAGGCAGGTTTGAAGATAAACTTAATCTGCTTAACCAAACACTTTCTGAGTGGGGCATCAAAAATGCAGATGGAAGTGCAATCGACTTCTTAAATCAAGATAGCTTAGAAAAATTGTTGCCAATAGCCGAATCCAACCGTGACCAGTTCCTATGTGATGTGAAAGGCAATCGCTTTAAGCAATCTGATTATCCCGGTACCATATTACCCACGAATCCATGTCCAAAATTATGATAAGAACACTTGCACAACTTTACCTAGTTGTATGTATTGCAACGTTTTCAATAACTACATTTGCCGATGGCACATGTAAGCCAATCAAAAGACTTACTTTTGACAAACGAATCAGAAGCAAAGTCCTTGCAGAAACAATCACGCAACTGGGTAACTATTGCCTGAATCAAGACATTACTACGCCGAGGGCATATGATTTTGAGGGGGAACGAGGGGGAGGGGACAATGTGCTCACAATCGAGAGTTCTAATGTCAATATCAATTTACAGCAAAAAATGATATACGGAGAGGAGCGAGGCACAGGTGCAGTAACCACCTCTTGGCATGAGAAAGATACTCCATATCATCACATTGCTATTTATGATGGAATAGTAAAATCACGTACGTTCAGGGGAATCGTCATCGGCAACTCATTTATAGTCAGAGGCTTTCATAGCTCTTTTGACGATTTTATAGGTGAAGGAGAAAAAACAGATTTGCAGTTTAAATTTGCTAATAAGGACTGGATGGAGCAGAGTAAAAAACTGATCGAGATACGCAACAACTTTCCGCTAACCGAGCACCGAATTGAAAATGTTAAGATTTCGGCAGGTGACCTAGCTATTGCCATGAAGGGCGGTGCAAACATCATCAAAAGCAATACTATTAAAGTTACCAATGGTGGCACCGCAAGCATCTACCTGTTCGGCCCCAAGCAGTTAATTGAAAACAACATCATCATCTTTAAGGGTAAAACCCGCACTTCACGCTCTAGTGCGGCTCCCATCAAGATACACGCAGCCGATGGCAGTATCATCCGCAACAACACCATCATTATTGAAAGCTCTGGTGAAGATATTCCACAAACAGCCATTAGCATCTTTGACAGTAAAAATGTGGTGATAGAAAACAACCAAATCTTTGGTACCAAATCGGTTTATAAGATATGGGATGAAGAAGACAAAGGCAGCTCAGTGATTGAGAGCGGCACCACATTTCCATCGTTTTGGAAAAAGCAAAGACCAAGCTTTTGATGTGATCCAAATCGACCCAACCACTGGCAAGGTATCGGGCAGGGTGGGAGAGTATGGCAACCCATCTGTAGATACCAACACAGGCGTCAGACCAACTGACACGTTTACTAAAAGCCTCAGAAACAGCGGAGAAATGCGTGAGTAAAAATGCTGGCTTACAACTGTTTGGTGAGTATATTCATTCCTTTCAAGATACCTTTGCGCACCGCGATCAAAATAACAATCCATTCCCGCTGAGCGTCGGCTTTGGTCATGGCGGGTATGGCAGTCACCCAGATTATACTTACAACCATTGGTCACTATTGCCGATTGGCAATTGGGATAATAACGAATCCCGCACCTACAGCATGGAACTACTCGTCTTCTTGGAAATGAAAAAATACGCCACTGGTGATGATGTGATTACCCAAGGTAAGATCAGTGAGCAGGCCTTCTACCAATTTCTCAAGGAGTTTAATGACATTGAAGAGAGTGAAGGGGATGGGTATGTGAAGGGCAAGCAAGATCTAAGTGATCCCAGCAAATCTACTTTGCCATCAGGCGCAAAAATTACAAAACTACAAGATAAGCTTGATGAATGGTTTGATGGAGCAATTGATATTCGTAACTTCAATAACGCAGCCTACAACGAAAGTCTTGCAGCTAATAACCGAGCCAGCTTCTTATGTAAAGATGGCAAGCCCTTAGATCAAAAAGTCTATGAAGGCACGATACTGCCAACCACATGTAATTAGAGGATTCACGATGAAACGATTAAAAGCACTGGGATTAGTGGCATTGCTGGCAACAGCCAAAATCTCAATGGCGGAATGTATAGAGCTTGGGGTAAAAGAGCAGGACCAAAAATATCAAGGTTATGGAATTCACTCAACTGGAAACTATTGCATAACCGCGGATGTATCGGTGAATGAAACCTGGCGTTTAAATCTCGGATGGAACCGAATCTATAAGCGTCCGGCCGCGTTGGGAGTCAATGCATCTGATGTGGAAATCGATTTACAGAAGCACACCATGACCAGCAAAGCCTCAAATGCAATCAATGCATTAGCTATAAATATTGTTAGCAATCAAAAAAATATCCTTATCAAAAACGGAACCCTGAGCGTCAAAGGGGAACAGGCGATTGGAGTCTATAACAGTAACACGTCACTTCTAATTAAAACTCCTGCTGAAAATAACAAGATCAGATGGTGTCGTTTGAGTTATCCCGAATGCGAAGAGGTTTCTTACCTAAACTCCATCGACAAACTCCCCCCCAATACCAAGACGCCCATATCACCATTGATAATATGAATATCTTTGCCACCTATCGCGGTGTGCAACTGGCAGATAATCACAACGCCATCCGCAACAGCACGATAGAAGTGAATGACAACACCGCTATCTACTTAATGGGCCAATACCCTGTGATAGAAAACAACACCATCATCATCCATAGCAACAAGAACGGCGATACCGAAACGCAAAAGCAATACAACATCCAAATTAAAGATGGCGCGATTAAACTGCGCGATGCGCAAGGCGGCATTATCCGCAATAACCGCATTATTTACAAAGGCGGCTTATTTAGTGGCAAAGCGCCAGTCGCCATCAATCTGCTTGATTCCAAAGATGTACTGATAGAAGGCAACACCATAGAAGGCTTTGAAAACCTTGTGCGAGAAAATGGGGATACTAGCTATACAGAGAACAAAAATACGATTAAATGAGTGTCTTCATAGGGTGTGCCGCTTACAGGCCGCCTTAGAAGGTGTTATTGAAAGAGTCACCACATTCTTATTGTTCTAGAAAAAAATCAGATTTACTCACGCTGTCAACCAGCTGACAAAAAACGTGCTCAGTGAGTCAAAGTAGAGCAAACAAATGAGGCGTGGCTAGCGAAGAATTATCGCTTGCCCAATCTTTATGAATAATTGGGCATAGATAATAAGCAAATCAATGGGGTCAGACACGATTTGTTGGCCGTTTTATGGGGCTGTGGGATACGGTGTTGAGTAACAACTGGTCAAGGCATACATACAAATTAGCTATGCCAGATGCTTTTGCCTATGTCGTGCAAGCGGTTGCCTTAAATGAATATCGCGCTCATACGTTACCCTTAGGTCGTACCAACCCACTGGACCACCATTCATGGGGATCGTTTCCTTTAGAATCCATAATGAGTGCAAGCATACCTGCCACCCAAACGCGAATCGAAAAAGGCCTTATTGGCGCCCATGCAGGTATTGGTGGTGGTTTTTCGGAAGACCAAAGTGAGTTGGCACGGGTAGCACTCTTGTGGATGGTTAAGCAGGCAGAAGACGCTGGTGTAAATATGCTTACACCACCAAACACTATTATTGCTAACCCCATTATCCACGACAAAAGTGACGCCATCCGGTTTGGCTCACCCAAAGATGGTTCGGCTTTGGTGAATGACAAAGATTGGGGTGTAGAAACCCCTAATCCACTCATCTAGCTACCTAACAGTATTTGATAGTTCACAATTTGATTGGTTATCAGTGCTAATGATAACTGGCAACCAATTAACACTCAATTTCTACTATAAAGAATAAAAATATAAAGTTTCCACTTGTTTTGAATTTACTGAAATATCACATTTATCTGAGCTAACTCCTTTTTTGGATTGAATAGCTTCTGCCACAATACCAAATGCGCCCCCCTTTGAGCTCAATACAGACCCAAAATAGCAATGTGCAGATATCGGTATATCTTTGTACTTGCTTTGAAAATTTTTAGTTGGTGTAAATGGGGGAAATGATCCTTTCATGATTGAGTCGTCATTTACTGTAATAGTTAGTTGATTTTTATCGGGATAAAAAATCCCTCCAAATATTAACTCCTGACCTGAAACATTGTAAGTTTTTTTGTTTGCAACTTGAGGAGGTGTTGATGCGCAAGCAGTGAGAAAGGTCACTGTGCTAATTAAGGATAAGGTAGATTTGTTTAAATTCATCATGTTGTAATTATCTTTTTATTTAAGGTTTACTGCGCGAATAAATCAAGCTTAGGATGCTTAACCCAATACCAGCTACGAATATGAGCACGAGCTTTAGGGTGGGTTTAATTATACACTTGTTCAATAATATACAGTAGTATATTTAATTATGTGAGTGGTAATTAACCTTTGCTAAAGGTATTGGCTGGGGAAATAAAATAAAAATGTTACGCATCGCGAATGAGACAAAAGCGCTTCGCACGGCCTTGCTTTAAAAGTAAGCTCGCTTACAAGCTGCACGCCAGCTTGTTTTATAGCATCTAGTTGGAGTGCAGTTAGGTTGTGACGTCGATGGTTAAATAGGGAGCAGAGGAATTGGCGTAGCAAACTGTAGATGGAGCTAGTAAGTATCGATATCCTCTAATACTAATGAAAAGCATTTTTAAATTAGCGCATTGATGCCAAACGGCATACGCAAGTGGACTAACCGCTATTACAGAGTGTCAAAAATACCGGTAACACCCAACAATTTTTATGTTGAAGACGGCACTCTAGTCGAACCCAAGCTTTTGAGTTTATTGCTTGCAGCCCTTAACGGCCCTTTGAGTTTTTTAAGGTGATATTGCAAGTCAGTTAAAATGCTTTTTGCAGGATGCTGTTGAATGAATTGTCCAAATGGCTTACCTTCTTTAGACACTTGAAAGTAGGGGCTAGGTACACTTGGGTCGTAGTCTTCAATAGACATAAATTCTAGTACATAGGCCCAGCGGATGTCGTCATCTGTTATGTTTGGTAGCGTTTTGTGTAAGGTGAGTGATGAAAATAATAAGACATCGCCTGCTTCTGCCTCAATCATGATTTCGTCTTTAACATTGCCTGTATAGCATGTATGCTTGCCATCATAATAATGGCCTAGTCTGCCGTTTAGATGGCTTTTTGGTACGATGACAATGGTACCGTTTTCGGCCGTAGATTTAGTTACAGCAATCCAAAACTGAAAGTGTTCACATGCTAGTTCGTTGTAACCGTTATCTTGGTGCCATGGAAAAACAGGAGAGCGTGGCCCTTTGCCGACAGCCTGATCCCAGCGAATCCAAAAATCCTTGCCGATAATGTTTTGTAAAAAATCAACAACCTTTTGTTGACTAATGAATGATTGAATAAACGGGCTGTTGTAAAACAGATTGCTACGGAACTGCATGGTGCCTTTAGATAGTCCGCCTTGTCCTTCTGCGGGCTTAGCTTTTTGAATTGCATCAAGCAATGCAGGCATTTGTGCATCAGAAAAAAACTGTTTTAAAAGCACGTACCCATTTTCAGAGAACTGTTTTTTTAGGTTTGTGTAATCAAGTGATTTTGCAGCGGACGACATTAGTTATGCCCTCTCAATTTTAGTAATATTTATATTAATAATTGACTAGATATTTGCATAATAACCACTATCTGTAAAGTGTTATACATAGCTCATTTGGGCCATTATTATTTTAAAATATTCGCTTTTAATGATCCTTTTGCAAACGTAATTTCGATGAGTTGGTGAGGGTTAAGTTGTTGGCTATCAGAGATGACATTCTGCTCCATGTCTTTAACAATGGCGTAGCCTCTGTTGAGTACTTCACTTGGATTAAGTAGCCGTAATCGGTCGGCAATCGATTGCAGTTGGTGTTGATGCCCACGTAATTGCTTTTCTACACCTGCCACCATTCTTAATTTCAGCTGATATAAATAATTTCTTGAGGTCTCTAATTTTTGAGCGGGGGAGATCAGGCGCCTCGTTAAATAGTCTAGGCGTTGCGCTTCAGACTGCATGCGTTTTTGTAATCGCTGCTGTATAGATTTACTGAGCATGAGTACTTGATTGCGCATAGCCAGCATATCGCTACAGGCTAATTCAGCGGCAGCAGTGGGCGTTGCTGCACGTAAGTCAGCCACAAAATCGGCAATGGTAAAATCGGTTTCATGACCAACACCACTGATCACTGGAATATGGCTGTCATAAATAGCACGCGCAACAATTTCTTCATTAAATTGCCATAAGTCTTCTAAACTGCCGCCGCCTCTGCACACAATGAGCGTATCGACTTCATTACGTTGACTCGCTATCGAAATGGCATTGGCAATCATCTGCGCAGCCCCTTTGCCTTGCACAGGGGTTGGGTAAATCACAACTGATATGGAGGGATTGCGACGCTTTAACGTGGTGAGTACATCCCTTAAAGCAGCCGCGTCAGCAGAAGTGATGATACCAATCGCTTTTGGGTACTGAGGAATGGATTTTTTGTTGGCAACATCAAACAACCCTTGTGCAGCCAGTGTTTGTTTCAAGCGCTCATACGCTTCGAATAAAGCACCTAAACCAGCTTTTTGCACAAATTCAACAGTCAGTTGAAAGTCGCCTCTGGCTTCATATAAAGTGACCGTACAGCGTGCTTCTATCTTATCGCCTTCGCGCGGCACAAAGTCGACATAACTGTTGCGGCCCTTGAACATGACACAACGTACTTGTGCCCCAGCATCTTTCAGCGAAAAGTACCAGTGACCAGATGCAGCCCGTGTGAAATTGGAAATTTCTCCACTCACCCAAAACAAGGGGAAACTCATCTCGAGCACTTCTCGTGCAAGACGGTTTAACTCGGTTACCGTGAGGATTTTTTGGGGTAGGGTGCTGTCAGAAACTGTCATAGACAGTATTATCCATTACAATTTGGTTTTGTTAAACGCGTTTTAAGCAAAGGACAGTTAAATGCCATCATTTTTATTAAGACTAACTCAAGGTAAATTAGGCTATTTACTTGGGTTTGCGCTTTGCTTTGGTATTGTGGCATTGGCATTGGTAATACAGACCACCTATCAACTGGAACCTTGCCCGCTCTGCATTTCGCAGCGTATGGTATTTATGGGTTTAGGCGTATTGTTTTTGATTGCGGCATTTGTGCCACCTAAAACAGTCATCAACACTATCTTGATGGGGCTACAAGTCATCACTGCTTTAGGCGGGGCAGGCGTGGCGATTCGTCATTGGTATTTACAAGCCAACAAAGAAAGCATGATTGCGGACTGTGGTGTTGGTTTTGATTATATGTTTGAGAATTTCCCTCTAGAAAAAGCGTTTAAATTGCTATTCCGTGGCACAGGGGATTGTGCTGCGATTGATTGGACATTATTAGGGCTTACACTGCCACAACTGGCACTGATTTCCTTTGTAGCGTTTACAGCGTACGCCATCTGGTTGTGGAAACGGTAGGCAGTATGAGTGAACAAAACAGTCAGCAAGATGAATTAGATGCGCTGAGAAGTTGGGGCAAGAGTATTAAGCTTGGGTTGCTGGCATTGTTGCTATTTGTGCTGGCATGCCTTGTGTATGGTTGGTTTAACGCCTTCAGCTTTTGGCATGCGTACGCAGATGCTGGTATGAACTCCAGCATTGCTCACGCTATTTATTATGGTGTGTTTGCAGGCCCAGTGATTGTGGTCGTGGTGACATTGTTGGCTAGATTTGTGAAGAAAAAATGAAGATTAAAACGTTAGACGACTTTGTCGGTAATACCCCGTTAGTCAAACTGCAACGCATGGCAGGTAACACTAGTAATACGATTTTGCTTAAGTTGGAGGGCAATAATCCTGCTGGTTCAGTCAAAGATAGACCCGCGTATAGCATGATTCAACGTGCGGAAGCGCGTGGCGACATTAAGCCTGGTGATACCCTTATTGAAGCAACCAGTGGCAATACTGGCATTGCGTTAGCCATGGTGGCCGCCATGCGCGGCTACAAAATGGTATTGGTCATGCCGGAAAATCAAAGCATAGAACGTAGGCAGAGTATGAAAGCGTATGGTGCTGAATTAGTGCTCACGCCTAAAGACGGTAGTATGGAACTGGCTAGAGATGTAGCAATGAAACTGCAAGCCGAAGGTGAGGGCATTGTGCTCGACCAATTCGGTAATTTAGATAATCCACAGGCACATTACGAAGGTACTGGTCCGGAAATTTGGCGAGATACCGAGGGCCAAGTGACACATTTTGTCTCTAGCATGGGCACTACAGGTACGATTATGGGGACTTCTCGGTTTCTAAAAGAGCAGAATCCCAATGTGCGTATCATCGGTGTTCAGCCAGAAGAAGGTTCGCAAATACCAGGGATTCGCAAGTGGCCAGAAGAGTATTTGCCTAAAATTTACGACCCTAAGCGCGTGGATGAACTACGATATGTTAGCCAAAAACATGCAGAAAACATGACTCGCAGACTCGCTACTGAAGAAGGTATTTTTGCAGGTATCTCCAGCGGTGGTGCACTATATACGGCATTACAGTTGTCTAAAGAACTGGAGAACGCAGTGATTGTTAGCATCGTCTGCGATCGCGGAGATCGCTATCTATCTACAGGAGTCTTTCCAAGCTGATATGTGGCGTATCGCCCTACTTGGTCTGTTGTGCTCTACTAACGCGCATGCGTTAAGTAATCTCAGTATTACCGCAGATAGCATTCAATATGATGAAGCTGTCTTGACGGATGCTAAAATCACTCTAGATTTAAACGGCAATGACCAAGCAGTGGTCGATGCTAAATCCTTACAATATGGCAGCGCCAAATTAGACGATGCCCACATATTGTTGGATTTAAAAGCCAATACCACCTTGCTCATCAACGCCCGTCAAATCACCACACCACAGTTTGATGCGCGCAGCCCGAATATTTATTTGGATTATCGCAGCAGTAATGCGCAACCCAGCTTAACTTTTGACGCAGAAATTAAACCTGTCAGCGATACCGAATGGGCTAAATTTAAGCTCAACTGTCTGATTCCAAAGAATAAACAGCAAGACACATGGCACTGCGTGGATGGTTTGTACTATGGGGAACGCGTCAATATTCCATTTACCATTGATTTTTTGCCGCAACCTATGGGTATCGAGGCGAATATTCAGTTCAAGCAGGCTAAGTTCAGCGATGCATCTGGTTTGCATGCAGGTGAGAAGCTCACAGGAAATGTCGTGCTATCTGCTCAATTAGTGCAATCCAAATGGCATTGGAAAGGCGTGTTTCATTGGCAAGAAGGCGAGCTATTTTGGCAACCTTTTTACTTTGGGCGTGCAGGCAATACCTTTGATATTGCTGGTACTTATCAGGCGCCGATGCTCAATATTCAACAGGCTAACTTGCAACTGAGCGGTATAGGGAGTCTTTCTGCAAGCGCTGATATCGATGTAAAAACCAAAACTTTTCATACGATTAAACTAGATGCGAGGGAAGTGGATTTTGCTGGACTCTATCAAACTTTTATTCAGCCCATGGCGCAAAAGTCTGTTTTTGGTAATTTAAAAGTCTCTGGGAGAGCAGATTGGCATATTGAAGTAGAAGAAATGCAACCGCAGAATTTTGAATTGAATATTGAAAATGCCACGATTGAGGACTTGGATGGAAAGTTTGGATTTACCAATCTCAATGCCCATATTCCATGGGATTACGATGATGCCAAGCAGATATTTTTAGCATATGAGCGTGGCCATATGCTTAGGCTACCATTGGGGTTAACTTACTTAAAAGCGGAAGTTAATCGCTATTCGATTGTTACTCCGCAGCTCACATTGCCAGTGCTGGATGGCGCATTACTGTTTGAAAATGTATCGGCAGCATGGATAGGCAATGGCATGGTTTGGCATTTACAAATGCAACTGCAACCCATTTCAATGAATAGTTTTAGCAAAGCTTTGGGCTGGCCTGAAATGCAGGGTAAGATTGACGGACAGGTTCCTCTGATCACTTACGCCAATAAGCAACTCAACATGGATGGCCAAATGCAGTTTAATATGTTTAAAGGCATGGTGGCGATGTCAGATTTGCGTATCGATAATCCGATAGGGATAGGCCCAAAGTTATACGCAAACTTAACCATGCGCGACATCGATTTGGGTGATTTAACACGTACTTTCAACTTTGGTTCTATCGAAGGTAAGCTAGAAGGGGATGTGAAGGATTTGCGCTTGGAGAATTGGAAGCCGGTGCACATGGACGCCATTATTCAAACGGCTGACGGCAAGCACACTAAAAAAGTATCACAAAGAGCGGTAGAAAATATTACAGCACTTGGTGGTGAAGGCACTGCGGCAGCGCTACAGCGTACTTTTTTACGGTTTTTTAAAGAGTTTAATTACGAAAAAATAGGGTTGAGTTGCCAGCTTAGACAAGATATTTGCAAAATGGGCGGTGTAGAGTCAACCCCAACTGGCTTTGTCATCGTTAAGGGTAAAGGAGCGCCGTCTGTCAATGTAAATGGCTTTACCGAATATGTGAGTTGGAAAGATTTATTAGCCAGAATGCAACGCGTAACAGATGGAAATACCAAAGCAGTCGTGCAGTAACGAAATCAACGGTTTAGTCATATCAAGTAATAAGATAAAAAGGAATTTTAATGAAACATTGGATATTCGGTTTAGGGCTAGTAGCAGCAATCGCTTTGCCAGCTTGCGTCACCATTAATATTTACTTTCCAGCTGCTGCGGCTGAAAAAGCCGCCGATAAAATCATTGATGAAGTGTGGCAGTTGAAAGACGAGCAATCAGGTGCGCAACCGTAGCCTGCAGATACCCCGGCTAATCCAGCAGAATAATAAGCGTCAAGACAAAGGAATGATCATGTATAAACAAATATGGATGTTACTGCTCAGTGCAATCTTGATGGTAAGCAGTATGCAACAAGTGCACGCTGCGCCTGATTTGGAAGCCAACACACCTGTGATTAGCGCAATTAAAACCAGCATGCAAGCGAGACATGCGCAGTTGCAAACGCATTACAGTGCAGGTGCGGTGGGGTTGACGCAAGATGGTTTTATTGCAGTCAAAGATGCAAGTGCAGTACCGCTTTCGCAGCGTGGTGGTTTGGCAGGTTTAGTCAAAGATGAAAATGCAGATCGCGCGCGCTTATATAAAGAAATTGCAACCGCCAATGGCCACCCTGAATGGCAAGGTGAAATTCAAAGTACATTTGCCGGGCGTTGGATTGACAAAGCGCAAGCAGGTTGGTTTTATCAAAGTGCTGGTGCTTGGGTCAAAAAATAATTTCCAGCTGTCTTCATGTAGGCGCGCTTAATATTTCACAGAAAGTTAGTATGAATTGGTTGATATTGGTATTGGCTGGGTTATTTGAGATTGCTTGGGCGATAGGTTTAAAGTATACCGATGGTTTCACAAAGCTTTGGCCAAGCGTGGCTACGCTTGTCGCAATGGTGATTAGTGTAGGCTTGTTGGGCCTTGCGATGAAGTCATTACCCGTAGGCACCGCATATGCGGTGTGGGTGGGGGTGGGTGCGGTAGGCACCGCCATCTTGGGTATTGTTTTGTTTAATGAATCTGCCAATATTGGGCGTATTGTCAGCCTGTTGCTGATTGTTGCAGGGATTGTCGGGCTGAAATTAGCAACGCCTAATTAACGCCTGAGTACGTTAAATTAGACCATTAACGTATATTTGTTTCACGCTTTAATTCATTGGTATTTCGCATACACTGTACTTAACTTCTCACAGTAAAGGGAGTGTAGTGATGCCAAGTAATCTTTTTGTATTACCTGCCTACGGCAAAGCGATTACCTTAGACGATCAAGGTGTTTTTTATGTGATGAATCAATATGCAGACACCATCCAAAACGTGATTCAACTAGTGTATCAAAACGATCAGTGGTGTTTGTTTCAGTTACAACCCACTAGTGATGCCGATGAGTACTGTTGGACTGCAATGACTGGTGATGCTGACTATGAGCTCAACAGTATGCCTTCCACGCAAATTGCCTACCATTTTTCTCGCCCAGAGTTTGCAGAGCCCAAAGGCGCTTGGCAAGTGATTCGTAACCAACGTTATGGATTTGGTAAATTTACACCGATTGATACACAACAGCCTGTAGCTTATGCCATCTTGATGTTTGAACAAGGTGAAATAAAAGCGGTGATTCGCTTACATCAAGCAGAGGAAAGTTTGAAGCAACAATTAACCGAAGAAAAAGTGTATCGACAAGCAGAGTTTGCTTAAGGTTTGGATCATTTTCCTAAGGTGGATGAAGTTCCATCTAAATTCTCAGCACGACTAAGCCAGTTGCTGTAAGCCCGCCAACACTTTTTGGTGTAAGCTTACGGCATGATCATGCCGACGTTAATTTTTGATATTGAGACCATTCCAGATACCGATGGCCTACGTAATTTATATCAACTTCCTGCCGAAACCAGCGCAGAAGAGGTTGCCAATATAGCCTTTCATCAACGCAGACAACACAATGGTAGTGATTTCCTGCCATTACACCAACACAAAGTCTGTGCCATTTCTTGTGCGCTTCGCGAAGGCAATCACTTTAAAGTTTGGACTTTAGGCGATGCCAATGCCACTGAAGCGGAAATCATCCAACGTTTTTTTGATGGGATAGAAAAATACACCCCACAAATTGTGTCATGGAATGGCGGAGGTTTCGATTTGCCTGTGTTGCATTATCGCGCCATGATTAACCAAGTGCAGGCACCACGCTATTGGGATCTGGGTGAGGATGACAAAGATTTTAAATGGAATAATTACATTAGCCGTTATCACATGCGGCATTTAGATTTAATGGATGTGTTGGCCATGTTTAACGCACGTGCCAATGCCCCGTTGGATGAAATAGCACAGTTATGTGGTTTTCCTGGTAAGTTAGGCATGGACGGTAGCAAAGTGTGGGGCGCGTATGTTGCGGGTGAAATCGAAGCCATTCGTAATTACTGTGAAACCGATGTAGCCAATACTTATTTAGTGTTTTTGCGATTTCAGTTGATGCGCGGGCATCTTAGCCCAACACAGTATGCGGCTGAAATACAATTGGTGCGTGAAACCCTGCAAAGCTACACAGGTCAACATTGGCAAGAGTTTTTACTAGCTTGGCAACATTGACCTGCTGAATATCAACACTATTTGCGACGTAAGCCGACGAAACCCAGTAGTGCTGACCCTAGTAACCAAATCGCTGGTGGTACAGGGACAGCAGACAAGTCACCGTCACCGCCGCCACCAGGCGTGTTAGGATTGTTCGTGTCGTTAGGGTTGTTAGGGTCCAAATCTGATGGCGCTACATAAGGCGTATTTCTCCCACCATTTCCACCGCGTCCGCCGCCGCCCATGCCACCACCGCCAGTAGATGGCGCTGACATAGATGCTGGCATAATGCCTGCAACGGTTGCATCATCTAAATCTTGTATGTATCTTTCAATGCCCGCACCCGTTTCTTCCGTGGGTAATTCAAATAAGCCATTGACATCATTAGAGGCAACCATTTCACCCTCTAAAAAGAAATTTGTTTTTCTAAAACCGTTGTCAGCTAGATATTGCTCTACCTCAGCGTAGTTTTTTTCCCAGCGCTCGATAAATGGCGTGTGCAATTCTTGGGTGTATGTAGACTTAGGTTTGTTTTTTGCTTTTAGCGCAGCAATTTTGTCAGCATCCATACTGTTAATCGCATTGTAATGACTGGTGTATGCAAACAGCGACAATAAGCCTAGCAAAGCAAACACCAAGTATTTTGATTTTTTTGTTTTAGATTGTTTACGTGCGCGTGTACTCATGATGCGCCCCCAAGTCCGTGTTTGAATTAAGTACGAACATTACCTATATGGGGGATGCCGCGCAATAGCTCATTCGCACTAATGAAATGAGCTATTATTTGTTAACTATATGATTTAATTAAATATTATATAGGGTTGTTAAATGGGGTCAGTCTGATGCGTCCATGTCAGCTTCGTCAATTTGGTCTTCCTCTGTGGTGTTTTTCCAATTCAAAATAATTTTCTTAGGTTTGTCTGTGGTGATGGAGAAGGAGTGGCTTTGCTTAACGCCATTGTAGTCAGCCACAACCTTATAAGTACCCGTAGGTAAGTTCACTAATAACTGCGGTTGCGCACCCATCACGTCAAATATCAGCGTATTGCGCTTATCATACATACTTACATTCACATCTGTGACTGAGCGTCCGCTTTTGCCCTCAGAAAAAATGACACGTAGATTAAACTGTTGTATGTGTTGACGCATGACTTCTACTTCGTCTGCACTAATACCACCTGTCATGTAGCTAATGCCTTGATCCGACATTTTTATCGATGGCGCATCGGCAAAACCGTACAAGCTGACACACAGCAACATAGACCCCATTAGGCTTGAGAATAAAGTGTTAAGGTTTTTCATGGCGAGTACCTTTTCATCAATGTGAATTGATTATTCTACGCCTGCATCAGCTAAAATAGTGGCTATGAGAAGAAATCGTAACCAGTCCCGCAAAGAATCCGCCCTTAACCCAATTACCGAAGCCTTGATTGAGTCTCTAGACCAAGAGGGACGAGGTGTAGCGCACGTAGAAGGCAAAACTATTTTTATCGATGGCGCACTGCCTAATGAGCGAGTGCGTTATCAATCTCACCATGTGAAATCCACCTATGAAGTGGCCAACGTGGTGCAGGTCTTAAAACCTTCCAACCAGCGTGTGACGCCAAAGTGTCCGCATTTTGGTATTTGTGGAGGCTGCAAATTGCAGCATTTAGATTTTGCTGCACAGGTAGCCGCCAAGCAGCGTTTGTTGGAAAATGACTTTAAACATATAGGCAAAGTACAGCCTGTGAATATGTTGCCGCCGTTGTATGGACCTACTTGGGGCTATCGACATAAAGCACGTTTGAGTGTGAAATATGTAGAGAAAAAACAGCGTGTGCTGGTTGGCTTTAATGAGAAAGCTACACGCTTTGTCTCGGACATGAATAGTTGCGAAGTGTTGGTGCCAGAGGTGTCGGCATTGATCCAACCGCTACAAGACATGATTGTGCAATTAAGCTTGCGTGACAAGATTCCGCAAATTGAATTAGCAGTGGGCGAGGCGGTTGCAGATATCCCTGTGATTGTGTTGATTTTTCGTATTATGGGAGGGTTAACCAGTGAAGATGAGGCCCTATTAAAAACGTTTGCAGATTTGCATCAAGTGCAAATTTGGACGCAAACCAAAGGCCCCGACACTATTCTGCCGTTTTACCCCCTGCAAGCTGCGCAGCTACAGTACAGTTTGCCAGAGTTTGATTTAAGCTATCCATTTAAACCAAATGAATTCACTCAGGTGAATCCGCAGATTAATCAGGTCATGATACGTCGGGCCATGCAACTACTTCAGCCGCAATCGAGTGAAACCATTGCAGATTTCTTTTGTGGCATCGGCAACTTTACCTTGCCAATTGCACGCAGTGGTGCAGCCGTATTGGGTTTAGAAGGGCTATCAAACTTGGTGGAGCGTGCCAATGAAAGTGCTCAACTCAACCACATCCAACAGGTCAAATTTGGTGTGGCCGATTTGTTTAAGATGACAGAGTCTAGCTTGGCTGAGTTGGGTCACTTTGATAAATGGTTAGTCGATCCGCCACGTGATGGGGCATTTGAATTGGTGAAAGCGATTACGCCAGAGACGGCACCACAGCGTATTGTCTATGTGTCGTGTAACCCTGCCACTTTAGCGCGTGATGCAGGTGTGCTGGTAAACGATAAAGGCTATACCCTAGCAGCGGCAGGTGTTATCAATATGTTCCCGCATACTGCCCATGTAGAGTCGATTGCGCTATTTACTCTGAATTAGTTTGATATTAAAAAAGGCGGTGCATTTGCGCCGCCTTTTTTGTGGATTCATTTAGTGATTACTTGCTGAATGTAGAGACTTAACTTTTATCTACACTGTAAGCAGTTTTTCCACCCACGGCCAGTAACAGTAAACCACCTGCCATCGCGATATTTTTCAAGAACAGAATAGACTGCATTTGCTCTGCAAAATTGCTATGGAAGATAATGGCGGTCAGCACTGAAAAGCCAGCCAAGGCCAGTGCGGCATAACGCACTTTAAAGCCAACGGCTACTGCTAGTCCCCCTAATAGCTCCAATGCAATGGTAGGCCAAAGCAACAGAGTGGGTACGCCCATGGCTTGCATATAGCCTGCGGTGCCTGCAGGGTCCGTTAATTTACCAACGCCTGCGATTACAAAAATCAACGCTAACATTATTCTGCCCAATAATTGAAGTATTCCATTCATTTTTTTGACTCCCAAGTAATTGTAGAGAATTGCGAAATCCATCATACGTCAACAATCTAGGTTTGTCATATGTTGGCGCGCTAATTGCTATTACAGTCTGATGTTTAAACATTCACTAGGGTATTGAGAATCTTACTATGCGTGTATCTAAAAAATTAGCAATGGTGTTGTGTGGATTTGGTGTGATGTTTCCAGTGATCGGCACGGCAGACACGCTGGATGAAAAAGTGATTCATAGTCTTTGGGTGTTGATTGCAGGTGCTATGGTCTTTTTGATGCAGCCTGGTTTTGCTTTGTTGGAATCTGGGATGTCTAGATCCAAAAATGCAGTGAATGTGATGATGAAAAACTACATGGATATCTGTGTGGGTTCATTGCTGTTTTGGTTATTAGGGTATGGCTTAATGTTTGGTAATAGCCCCACGGGTTGGATAGGTACTGACTTGTTTGGATTGGCGAAAGCGCCCGACTGGGACTTTAACCTATTGTTTTTTCAGATAATGTTTGCTGCAACTGCCGCTACGATAGTGAGCGGAGCAATGGCAGAACGCACCAATTATGTCGCGTACTTGATTGGTACTTGTGGTATCACCGCCATTATTTATCCCATTTATGGCGGCTGGGCATGGAACGATCATGGTTGGTTAAAGCAAATGGGATTTATTGATTTTGCTGGTTCAACAGTGGTGCATTCTGTAGGTGGATGGTGCGCGTTAGCAGCCATTATGCTGTTAGGTCCAAGGTTAGGGCGCTTTGGTGCCAATGGCGAAGTACGTGATTTACCAGGCCATAATTTGGGTTATGTGACGATAGGTGGCTTTTTATTGTGGTTTGGCTGGTTTGGTTTTAACGGCGGAAGTACCTTGGCGGCAGGCACAAATCTTGGGCATATCTTACTCAACACGCACATGGCAGGTGCAGCAGGCGCAGTAGGCGCACTGTTTTTAAGCTATATGTTACGTAAACCTGCGCTGATGGCCAATGCAGTCAATGGCAGTATCGCAGGCTTAGTTTCAATCACGGCTGGATGCGCCAGCATGGAATTGCCCTATGCAGTGCTCACAGGGGCGATTGGTGGCGCGATTTCAGTCCTAGGTGTGATGTTGCTAGAGCGTCTGCGTTTAGACGATGTTGTGGGTGCCGTGTCTGTGCATGGCATCTGCGGAGCATGGGGCACGCTAGCGGCGGGTTTGTTTCTAATAGGCAATATGTATAACCCACATCAAGTGATTGTGCAGTTAATCGGTATCAGCGCCGCATTTTTATGGGTATTTGTCACCGCTTTTACGCTGTACTGGCTCATCTCAAAAACTACTGGTTTGCGTGTGAGTGCCATGCATGAGCAACGTGGCTTAGATATTACCGAGCATGGCGAAATTGGCTATCCAGAATTTAGCCATGACTCTGCTTACTCTTCCGAAAATTTGAAATCGCTTGAAAAATTGTAACGGTGCACCTCACCACTTGATAGACGGGTGAGACGAAAAATAAACGATGGATGGACTTAACATTATCATGGATTTAAAACTAAGACGCAGAGCGATTTATACTGGGATGCGACCGTATTTTGACGATGCAGCTTTGTTAGAGGCAATACATCTTTGGCAGATCAAATATTCTGACAAACCTAAATTTGCCTTTACTGAATTCTTATCAGAGTGCTGTCAAGACAAAGCGCTCAGGGCACAACGCACCACAATACTGAGCTCAATTTTTAAAGCACTGGATACGCCTGAGCGTGATCTATTGCCAGACCCGTTTGATATTGATCAGGACCAACTAATCCAGTTAACCCCTGCAGAAAAAATATGTGATGACACCACTATTGTATTTGTCCATTTTTTAGACAACTTGTTGAAATCTTTAGTAGACAAAGATGCACTCACGGTACGCATTTATATATTGAATCAGTTTCCAAGTTTACGTTTGGATGAGTTGAGAAAAGCATTTCTGCGTGATTGGCTAGATAAAAAGTCTAATAAACTCCCTGTCAGTTATGAGCTGAGCGTTATGCGCCAGGTGGTTAACTTTGCCTATGTGGCTATTTGTGAGATAAAAGGGCCAGTGAAAGCAGACCAATTACTGTCGCAAGCCATTAAATCATCGGACGAATTGGCGAAACAGATGGAGATACCATTGCATGATTTTTTATAGCGCATTGCGATCATCGGCTTATTAAGCTTGCCTTAACCTTAGTCTTCTTAATATCAAGTAAAATGGTGGCAATGAGATTGTCGCCATTTTTTTTAATTGCTGGTTTAAGCCTAATCTTAGGTTGTTCTCCATCCCCTAAGCAATCATCTACTCCCGTCATGCGTATGGCGATTGCGCAAGCGCCACTTAACCTTGACCCGCGTTATGCTACAGATGCTGCGTCAGAACGTGTGAATCGCTTGCTATATCAACGGCTGGTTGAATTTGATGCCAGCTATCAAGTGATACCGAGTTTGGCCGATTGGCAAATGGTGTCACCACAACATTATCAATTTACCCTCAAACAACAGGCGATTTTCCACGATGGGCAAACGCTCACCGCGCACGATGTTAAAGCGACTTATGAGAGTTTATTGGCATTGCGGGATGCCCCACATCGTGCTGAATTTGCGCATATTGCTCGTATTGAGGTGCAAGATAATCAAACAGTGAGTTTCTTTTTATCTAAAGAAGATAAGCATTTTGTAGAAAAACTCATCATAGGTATATTGCCGAAATCACAGCTGGCGCAGGGCCATGACTTTTCACATGCACCCATTGGCAGTGGACCGATTAAGTTTGTGCGCTGGCCAAGTGCATTGACCTTGGCGCGTGTGAGAGATGGACAGCAAATTACGTTAACAGAAGTGAAAGACCCGACAGTGCGCGTGCTGAAATTGGTACGCGGTGAGGTGGATCTGCTACAAGGAGATTTGCCGCCTGAGCTGGTCAAGTATCTACAAACAAACCCTGATATCACAGTAAAGACCAATCAAGGCACCAATTTCTCGTATCTTGGTTTAAATATGCAAGACCCTGTGTTAAGCAATTTGAACGTGAGAAAAGCGATTGCGCATGCCATAGACAGACAAGCCATTATTCAACAAGTCATGGTAGATAACACCCGTTTAGCTGGCGCTATTTTGCCGCCAGAACACTATGCAGGTAACGCTGGATTACCAGCGTATGCATATCGCCCGCAGTTGGCCAAACAATTACTTGAGCAAGCTGGCATTCAATTGCCGCTGAAGTTGGTATATAAAACGTCTACAGATGCACAGCGTGTACGATTCGCTACTATTTTGCAGGCGCAAATGGCACCCGCAGGTATTGACTTGGACATTCGCAGTTTAGATTGGGGGACGTTTTTTGAGGACGTCAAACAAGGCCATTTTCAACTGTATGGATTGACTTGGGTGGGCATAAAAACGCCTGAAATTTATCTTAAAGCCTTTGGCAGCCAATACATACCGCCGCAAGGATTTAATCGGGGCAGGTTTCATGATGCGACTGTAGATGCACTTTTGGCAAATGAAAACTGGCCTGCGGTGACGCAGCGTATTCACCAGCAATTGCCTTATATTCCTTTATGGTACGAAGGCCAATTTGCAGCTTACAGACAAACGGTTAAGTATTATTCACCTAAGTCAGATGGAAACTGGGACGGCTTAGCCACCTTAGAATAGCCTAAGCCACACTCACACCAAATATCTTACCCACCATGGCGGTAATGAGCATAGCAAGCGCGCCCCAGAAAGCTACTCTGATAGCGCCTTTTATTAAGCTGGCGCCACCTGCTTTAGCTGCCAAGCCTCCCAATAATGCCAAAAATAATAGCGATAGCAAAGCGACCACTGTGACAACGAATGGTTGTGGTGACAAAACGGCTGCAAGCAAAGGTAATGCAGCGCCAATTGCAAAAGTACCTGCGGAAGCAAATGCTGCGAGTAAGGGTTTGGCCGATACTATCTCGGATATGCCAAGTTCATCGCGTGCGTGCGCACCTAGCGCATCGTGTGCAGTTAAAGCAGACGCCACTTGCAGCGCTAAATCCGCATGTAAACCGCGCGACATATAAATGCCCGTCAACTCCTTGAGCTCGCTTTCTGGCTCGTGTGCTAGTTCTGCTTTTTCTTTGGCTAAGTCTGCCGCCTCAGTATCGGCTTGCGAACTCACCGACACATATTCGCCTGCCGCCATCGACATCGCACCTGCCACTAAACCTGCTAGTCCCGTGAGTAAAATGCTGGCATGACTTGCCTGTGCAGCCGCCACGCCAATGATCAAACTGGCGGTCGATACTATGCCATCATTCGCACCGAGTACTGCCGCACGTAGCCAGCCAATGCGATGTGATTTATGGAATTCAAAATGGCGCATATTTACTCCCTAACACCATGACATGATACAAACGTAAGCGATACCAAAGTGTACACGTAATACTTTGGTTTTTATGTGACACACAATATTTTAGACAATAACAATAAGTTGGTTGTATGCATGCTGTGTTTTATCAGAATGCCGTAAAATACTCCACATCATGTATATCGAAATCTCCATTCAACAACAAACGCTTACCTTGCTCAGCGATCACCACGAACTGCTGGCAGAGTATCCGATTTCAACGGCAGCCAATGGCGTAGGCTGTGAAAAAGACAGCGGGTGCACGCCGCTAGGCGAGCACATCATCCGTGCCAAAATTGGGGAGGGTGCTCCAGCCAATACAGTGTTTGTTGGACGTCGACCCACAGGTGAAATTTGTACGCCAGACTTAATGGCAGCGTTTCCCAATCGTGATTGGATATTGACCCGTATTTTGTGGTTGAGTGGCAAAGAGGTAGGCAAAAATCGCTTAGGTAATGTGGATACCATGCAACGGTATATTTATATTCATGGCACACCCGATAGTACCGACATGGGGCAGGTGGGCTCACATGGTTGCGTGCGTATGCGCAATGCCGATATTATTCAATTGTTTGACACAGTACCTGTAGGTACTCAAGTGTTGATTCAAGAAGCCTAGTGATTAGTCAGCTTGTGCGTGATGATGTATATAGAAAACTAAACTGAATGCATTTATTCAAGCGACTATTTTCCGTGATTCCAGTGGTGTTTGGTGTACTGCTACTCACATTTCTGCTTATTCATTTAGTGCCTGGCGACCCCGTAGAGGTGATGTTGGGGGAATCTGCCAGCACTTCAGACAGTGAGACCCTGCGCGAGGAGCTAGGGTTAAATCAACCCCTCGTTGTGCAGTTTGGACACTATCTTAATAAATTGGCGCACGGTGATCTTGGCCAATCCATACATACTAAAACGCCTATTACAGAACTCATCAAAGCGCGCTATCCCGCAACCGTCCAACTTGCAGTGGTGGCACTCTGTTTAGGGGTATTGATTGGCGTGCCCATGGGCATATATGCAGCATTACATGCAGGTCATTGGCAAGATTTTGTGATTACACTGATCAGTGTGCGCCTTTCTGCCATGCCGGCTTTTTGGCTAGGGCCATTACTGATGTTGTTGTTTGCCGTGTGGTTGGGCTGGTTACCCGTCAGCGGGATGGATCACCATGCTTCAATCATTCTGCCAGCGCTCACCCTAGGGTTTGGCTTAAGTGCAATTCTCACACGCATGACCCGCACCAGCTTGTTAGAAGTACTGAATGATGACTATATTCGCACAGCACGTGCTAAAGGGCTGAGTGAACGAACCGTCATTTTACGACATGCGTTGCGCGCAGCACTGTTGCCCATTATTACCATTGTTGGTTTGCAAATGGGTAGCTTATTGGCGGGTACAGTGATAACAGAAACCATATTCAGTTGGGATGGCATTGGCCGATTGTTAGTCGAAAGTATCGAAAAGCGCGATTATCCAGTGACACAAGCCTGCGTACTGATAGTGGCATTAAGCTATGTGTTGATTAATTTAGTGACGGATATTGTGTATCAAGTAGCAGATCCACGCATGAGGCACGCTTAATGGCTAGAACCTTTGCGCTGACTATTCTCATTTTCTGGTTAGGTGCCGTGTTATTGGCGCGCTTGCTGGATATACATGGCAACGCGATTGATTTGCAGCATATTTTAGCTTCGCCATCGCTGCGTTATTGGTTTGGCAGCGATGATTTGGGGCGAGATATTTTGGCGCGTGTATTACGCGGTGCTGAAATCTCTATCATGGTGGCCATCGTTGTCACCATCATTAACATGCTAATCGGCGTGACCATTGGTTTGCTGGCAGGTTTCTTCGGCGGCAAACTAGATCGTTTGCTCATGCAGATTACCGATGTGTTTTTAGCATTCCCAGGTATTTTACTGGCCATTGCCTTTGCTGCCGTACTAGGGCCGGGTATGTTGAACTTAGTGTTTGCTTTATGCCTCACAGGCTGGGTGAGTTATGCCAGACTCACGCGGGGTCAAACTCTTAGCTTGCGCAATCGCCAGCATGTGCAAGCCGCGGAGTCGTTGGGAGCAACGCCTTATCGTTTGATGTCTCGCCATATTTTGCCGTTGCTCACCTCATTGCTGATGGTAGAAGCCACTTACAGTTTGGCTAGCATCATGATTGCAGAGGCCAGCCTTTCTTTCTTAGGCTTAGGCATACAAGCACCCAATGCTTCTTGGGGCGCTATGCTGCGTGACGGAGTGCGCTACATGTTAGTCGCGCCACATTATGTGTTGATTGTAGGTTTAAGTTTGATGAGTTTGATTTTGGCGATTAATTTGGGTGGGGATTATCTGCGCGATAAACTGGATGTGAGAACAGCCTAAAATGTAGTCTTATGAATACGAGAGGTCAGCAATGAGAAAGCAGTACCGATATTACGATTTAATCATGGCTGCTTTTGTCTGTGTGCTGGTGTGCTCTAATTTGATTGGCCCTGCCAAAGTTACGCAAATCGATGCGCCATTTTTAGGCACACTCACTTTCGGAGCTGGCGTTTTATTCTTCCCTATTTCGTTCGTGTTCGGTGACATTCTGACCGAAGTCTATGGCTATGCCGCCAGCAGACGCGTGATTTGGGCTGGCTTTGCTGGCTTAGCCTTCGCAAGCTTGATGGCATGGGTGATCGTGGCATTGCCCCCCGCGCCGTTTTGGCAAAATCAACATGAGTATGAAGTGGCATTTGGTAGCACATGGCGCATTGCATTGGCCGGTTTGGTGGCGTTTGCTGTGGGTGAATTTGTGAATAGCTATATCATGGCCAAGATGAAAATCGCAGCGGCAGGCAAGCATTTGTGGCAGCGCACCATTACCAGCACGATATTTGGTGAGGCCATTGATACGGTGATGTTTGTGCCACTGGCGTTTTGGAACACGGGCATTATCCCTAACGATAAAATCCCCTTGGTGATTGGTGCGCAAATCATCGCCAAAGTATTGGTAGAAGTGGCCTTTACCCCCGTGGTGTATAAAGTAGTAGCATTCCTAAAACATGCAGAACGCGAAGATTATTACGACAAAGACACTGATTTCAATCCATTTACACTAGAAACTACGCGTTGAATATGCGGTAGCATGTGACTGCTTGATGTAATCAATGCGCTCTCGCGGTACAATCTATACTTACTGTAATAACGCATCTCAGCTTTTTCAAAGCGCACATGGCTTGCCTTTTCTCAGCATCACCTATTTTAAGTTTCATTAAGGATATTCATTGACACAGTTTCAAACCGCCACTTGGCAAGAAAAAAATAAAACACAGCAAGCAAGTTGGCACTCAGAGGCCAACTTGGCGGTGCCCAAACAGATTGTGATTGCCAATGATGAAACCAAAGCGGATGAAGCATATAAATTAGCTTGTGAAGGTACTGCCTTGCTATATCGTGGAGATTTTCAAAATGCCAAGCAGTTACTTCAAGCCATCACGCGTCGCGTCGACCGTAAACCAATCAAAGCGGCCAATAGTTTGACCGAAGCTTTTCACCAACACCGTGCTAGGCAAATTCAACGCGCCAATATTACCAACAAAATACTCATTGAGTTACAGCATGCAAAGTGCGATTTAAAACGCGCCCCTGATGTGAAAGAAGCTGTGTTGGGCGCGCTAGTGATAGACGAGAAAAGAGATAAATTACCTAATGCCGTCTTGCTTTCATTGAGAGAGTTGCTTGGCATGATAGGGGCGCATGAGTGGCGCAAAAAAGGTGTGTATATAGAGGCTTTGCAGGCGCATGTGCATGCACACTATGGCGTGTATTCTCCAGTACGTGGAGAGTATTTGGATTTGATTAATCAAGCACCACTCAACAACCCCACAGTAGCGTTTGATATTGGTACCGGTACAGGTGTGATTGCTGCCATTTTAGTCAATCGAGGTGTGAAGCAAGTAATTGCTACCGATAACAGCGAACGCGCGATACGCTGTGCGAGTGAAAATATCCAACAGCTAAGTTTGACGCAATATATTCAAGTGCAGCAGGTGGATATGTTCCCTGAAGGCAAAGCGGATTTGATTGTATGTAATCCCCCTTGGCTACCCGCAAAAGCCAACGCGCCAATTGAGCATGCGATATATGATCCAAATAGCGCGATGTTAAAGGGGTATTTGCATGGCATTCAGACACATCTAAATGCTGATGGAGAAGCTTGGTTAGTGATGTCTGACTTAGCGGAGCATTTGGGGTTGCGTGCGCCAGATGCATTAACTCAATGGGTTGCTGAGGCTGGACTCACTGTCGTAGAACAGTTAAGTATTGCGCCTAAGCATGCCAAAGCCAGCGATCAATCAGACCCGCTATATCCAGCGCGGTCTAAAGAAGTAACTTCGCTGTATCGATTAAAATTAGGCGCTTAAAACAGATTCCATTCTTTAATCGTCTGTGCTTCATCGGTGTTAAGTGTGTACCTTGCTTGCAGTTCACCCGCAATCAAATCTTTTTTGCCTGACGCCATAAGTGAGTGATTACCTGTCAGTTTGCCTAAAGTCGATTTGGTCTTGCCTTTTAATTGCGTTAAACGGCCATAAATTACGTACGGACTCATTTAGTTCTCCCATGCTGTTGTTATGGAGCGATTAAACAGGGTTTCTTTGAAGGTAAGAATTGCCTTTTTCCTTAAATTGTTATCAGATAACTCCTACAATCATAAGCAAGCATTGTTTAAAAAATATTAAATGAAGTGCTTTCAGCTAAAATGCCAAAAAGATTCATCGGCAGCTTTACAGTATTTTTTTTGGAAAATAACAAAATGAGTTTAGGTCCAGTTATGTTAGACGTAGTCGG
>ENA-UOXP01000092-UOXP01000092.1-mixed-culture-metagenome-genome-assembly--contig:-NODE-92-length-60360-cov-32.666512_pt1 | contig 60360 bp, 32 predicted proteins | sample MGYA00238161_ERZ761639 | MGnify/ENA primary metagenome ERZ761639 (study PRJEB28913, sample SAMN08776760) | mixed culture metagenome | isolation source: Freshwater growth medium | place: USA...
GCAGCAGCAGCAGCAGCAGCAGCAGCAGCAGCAGCAGCAGCAGCAGCAGCAGCACTAGCAGCAGCAGCAGCAGCGACGGCGGCGGCGGCGGCGGCAGCAGTAGCCGGCCACGCACAGCCGCATCACTTGCTGTTTGACGCAGTCCAAAAGAGCTGAGAGCACTTGCCATTATGGTGCTCGCGAGAGCGAGCGCCTGCTTGGTAGTCGTGGTTGCTGCTATGTATTTTGTGCACGCGGGGGACCGGATTTCTTTATTCGATTCCTTTCCTTGTTATTTCAGGTCCGCAGCGTCACGTTCTGGTTTCCGTGGGTGTTGACAGACCACACCTGGTTTCTTATAAATGAAATGGCGCTACGGCAAACGCATTTTTGGTCTGAGAGGTTTCCAAGGCGATATCTTCTCGATCGCCTCATTCATCATCTCGACAAATCTGCGGGTTGAGTGAGTCGGACCGCGTTTCATCACGTACGCTGGTGGTTTCAAGACGGTCGGATAGCCCATCATTAATTGGCGCTTGGACCACTGCCAGCCATCGCCCGTGTCGAGGTCAAACGTGTAGTGGTACAGGTAGTACTTATCGATCCTGTCGATGCCCATCCCGCCGGGCTCCGCCTGGAACTCAGCGAGGACCTTGTGCCTGACGCCCGCCTTCGCGGAGGCGAGGGCCCAGCCCCACATCTCGAGCACCCACCCAAAGTCCCGGTTCGCCGCGGGGTCGCGCTTGAGGGTGAGGCAAAGCTGCCACCACGGCTCCGTGAGCTGCAGGAGCTGCTTCTTGTGAATGATCACCGGCGACGGCCCGACTGGATCGACTTGATCTGGGTCGAAGTACTTGCTGATGACCGGCTTGAGCTTCGCGGGATCATACTTGTACGTCATGTAGTAGAACCCGAATCCTACGGGCACGCTCGGAGTCGCAAAATTGGGCAGCACCTTCAAGAAGAGATGGTCCGTCTCCATGAGCAAGATGTACTCCTCGGGGATCTTGGCAAAGTGCGGAAGCTTCAGGAGCTGGCGTACGCCCCACGGTCGGTTCATGACGATGAACCCGTGATCACACGAGTCGCAGTTTCCGTTGGAGAGCTGGGCAACCAGCACCGTGGGAATCTCGTCCATCAACCCATCAGGTCGCGCCCCCGGCGTGTTCAGCAGCCGTGTGAAACCACCGAGGTCCGAGCACGGGTTCTCCGCCTTGAGCTTCTTGTAGTGATAGTATGCGATGCGGGACTGCCACTCTTGGTAGGTCCCTGACGCGGCCGTCAGTACAACGTGATACGGCTTCCGTGGTGCCGCGCATTCGGGCGCGGCTGCGCCGACCTCTTGCGGCGTGGCTTGCTTGCCCCCGTTTGTGTTGGCGGTTGCAGCCTCAATCGCCGCCGCCTTTGCTGCCGCCTTTGCCACCAACTTTGCTGCACGCCTCTTCTCTTTCGCCGTCAAGGCGGTGCCATCGCCACCGCCACCGCTACTGCTAGAGCTGTCAGGCGCGCTCGTCACATCCTGCACCACAGCATGAACGGTCTTCGCAACCTCATCCGGCACCTGCTGCAATATGAGGGTGACTTCACCCTGTGCGTACAGGATTGAGTGCTGGAATTGTATGCACAGGATTGCAATGAGCAGCAGGAACAAGAGAATGGCACGGAGCATCCGCGCCTTCAAGTCCGTGGTGTGGCCGACTTAGCCGTCGCCTGGGCTTGATTCGACACAAGTTCGCCTCCAAATATGGAAATATGGGCGATGCGAACACCGCCCCACCAAGAACTGCCGGGAACTATTGCATCGGTGCCGTGTTCTTTGCAATCCCCAGCAACTTTTGAATCAGAACGCCGCTTCCGCGGTTACGACCCCGAGCGCTCCGCCACTACTGTTCCGTCTACAGGCGCGATGCCGGAGAAAAAGGAGGTTGTGGTAGACGACTGGCGCGCACGCGCGAGGGAAGCAGACGCATTACTGGTCAAGTGGGGTGCGCACCCTGTGCCCGGCCTCGACCCGAAGCGCGCCGAGGCCATCGGCCTCAAAGTAGCGGTGAAAAGGATCAACTACGGCAGCAGCTCACAGGAGCTGCTGCCGATGTTTACGCACGAGGGCTCGATCGCACGATATTGCCGGCGTACGGGCGAGCTGATGCTGCAGGCTTCAGAGCACTGGAAGCAAATCGAGGCCAACACGCGCGAGACAAATGCGTACTACAAGCAGCTCCTCACAGTGTCGCGCGTGCAGGAGGAGGCATACCGGACTGCGACCGACATCCTATCCAAGATCATGGCGCGGCCGGGGCTGCTCAACGTATGGGAGTGCTCGTGCCCGGGGCTGCTGCGCTCCAAGAAGCGCGAGCTCGAGCTGCAGAAAGAGGGGACGCACATGTACCTTGAGACGCTCAAGGAGCTCACGCGTATTGAGCTCGTGTACGACGCGGTGGTGGCGCTCAAGAAGATCGAGCAGGAGCGGCCGATCCGCGAGTCGGACATTGCGGTGGAGTACAACAAGGTCGCCGCGCAGTCGCGCATCGAGAGCGACAAGATCATGTCGCAGGAGGCGGCGCTTGCGCGAGAGCTCCGCGCCATCGGCGACGGCACCGAAACCATCGTAGCCTATTCCCTCCGGCTCGAGCACTGCCTCGAGACGAACGTTCTTAGCCTGCGTAAGCAGAAGCTGCTTGCGGCGCCAATCGAGATTTTCCAGCTCACGCATGTCGAGTTCCTCGACCTCGCGGAGAATAAGCTGACCGAGCTGCCTGGCGAGGTGACCCAGATGACGCGCATCAAGAAGATCTATCTGGACCGCAATCAAATCACGAGGCTACCGCACGAGCTGTACAAGCTCTCGAACACGCTCACGCTGCTCGGCATCGCCGATAACCCGCTCGATCACGAGCAGCTCCAGCTCTACCTAACAGGCCTGCCAGTACTCCTCGCTCACCTCAAGGCCACGCGGCCGCGGCGCGTGTCCGACGCGGTGAGCGTCACCATGCGTGAAGGGGGAGTCGATTTTGTCGGCGAGTACGACCTCTTCACCTCGGCGCTGCCCCGGTACGCGGAGCCGGTCGACGAGGCATCCCTCAAGATGGCGTCCCTCCGCGCGTCCCTCCGCGCGTAGCCGAGATGAGCCTGAGCCCGGTCTTGCCTCCGGCCCGGCACAGCACCTATTCGCTTTCCCTGGGTGACGGTCAGCGAGTAAGGGCCCGTTTTAAGTTCCAAGGTGATGTGCCAGGCCGAATCAGGCTTTGTGCCTCACGGTCATCATGTCATGATCATGATCTTATACACGCGCATGTGCGTGGGACTATTACCTGAATCTCGCCTAAAATCAATCGCGAATCGGCCGACCGGCCGTCGCCGACAGCCGCCGGATAAAACGCGCTACCGGCGCGGGCCCGGGCGTCGACCGTCTGGACCGACGAACCGCGTGTGCCGCGCGTGGCGTGGCCTCTGCGTACTATGAACAGCGTGGAGGATCAATGCAATGATCTATCACGCCGCGTCATCTCAGAATCTGCAATCTCCGTTCGCATTGGCACGGCACGATTCGACCTCTCACATCACACATGTGGGGGTGGCGGCCTGTATGACTGTGCATCCTGCTCGACTGTCCTGCATATGAAGGATAGATTTCGTTTTGCATTCGATGCGTCTTGCGCCGTCAGCTGAGGGCTCCTTTCTCAGATGCCATCACCTTTGCGCTGACGAGCTGCTCACTCATTGCTCAGAAGTCATCATCCTCGCCGTCGACCTCGTCGCGCGTGCGCAGGAAGTTGACGCGTCGTGCCTTCTCCTTCTTATGTCGCTCGGAGACGGCTACCAAGTCCTGTGCCACGTCCCACGAGCCACGCACGAGAGCGAGGAAGTCCTCGCGTCGGATGCACATGCACTCGCACCCTTCGTCACTGACACACGTGACGGTCGAGTTGCGTGTCGACCTCGAGAGGCATGAGGTCTCACCGCAGCACTCGCCCGCGCCGCGCTGCCCGATGGTGTATCGGCGCCCGTCCTTGCCCTCACAGGCAACCTGCACGCGCCCGCTCGTGATGATGAACATGTGACGAGCGTCCTCCCCTTCCCTGAATAGATGCTCCCCCTTGGCATACCGTCGCTGCTCGTTGTTGCTCATCATGCGAATGAAGCGGAGGGAGCGAAGCACCGAGCGGCTCGCATTCGCCGTCGGCCGCCGTGGCGGCATGAGCGAGTTCTCGGGTGTGTGATGGGGATCACGATGGGCGCTATCGCCGTCAGCGCTGCTTCTGCCGCCGTCTCGGTTGGCGCCGCTGCTGCCGGCGGCGGGGTTGGGTATGAGGGGCGCTGCTGAGGCCGCGGCCGTGGCCAGCCCATTCCTACTGCCCCCCCTCTCCCCTCCTGCAGAGCCCACTCCCGCGGCCGTGGCCAGCCCACTCCTACTGCTGCTGCTAGTGCTGCTAGTGCTGCTAGTACCGCTAGTGCTGCTAGTGCTGCTAGCGCTGCTAGTGCTGCTGCCGCCTCTGCTGCTGCCGCTAGCGCTGCTACCGCTCATGCTACTGCTCGGGCTGCCGGCGCTGCCGGGCACGACGTGCGTGCTCGACGTCATACGGCGGCGCACGTGCTCCGGGTCAGAAGAGGAGCGATCGTCGCCGACCGCGTGCTCGGGCTCGAAATCGTCCCTGCCGAGGCGCACCACGCGAACTTCGGTCATGGCGATCATCGTCGAGTGGCGCTTGCGCTCGCCGCTGCCCAGGATGGCCGAGGTGCCAAAATAGTCGCCCGCGCCGAGCTCCTCCTCGGCTGCGACGAAGGCTTCGAAGCGCTCGGGCGGTGGCCTCGTGAGGCGCCGCACACGCCCACTCGTGATCAGATAGAAGAAGTCGGACGGATCTCCTTCGCGGAAGATGACGTCCCCTTCGCGAAAGAGGGTCTCCTTCTCCTTGATCGTGGTCGCCGCCATGTTCAGGTACTGCTGATAGTAAATCTTGCCACTCCCGCCTTCATCCATGGCAGACACCATGTGCGAGACCTCGGCAGGCGTCATCTGCTGCCCCAGCCGTTGGATCACCCCGGCGAGATCGGTGGCCGCCACGTAGCCCTTCCCCTCCGGATCGAAGACCTGAAACGCATCCGCGAGCAGCTCACGCGCCTCGACGTTCGCGTCTGCCTCCTCAACGGGCACACTGTGTGGCAGCGTTGGCAGCGGCGGCGGCACTCGACGGTCGGAAAGCCTCTTGCGAATGACCGCCTGCTTGTGCATCGAGGCGACGAGCGCAGTGGACCACTTCTTGCGCATGCGCTGGTACTCCTTCAGGTTCGTATCCGAGCCGCGGATGGGCACCTCCGACACGCCCGTCCCCTTAATCCACGCTTGCGTGAGCAGCATCTCGGAGGACATGCGTTCCCTGGGCTCATGGCGCAACAGCGCCCGAATGAGCTGTTTCGCCTCCTCCGAAACGGCGGTCCATTGCTCGTGAGCAAACGAGAGCTGGCCCGCTTGGATGTTCTGGCGCATCTGCGCGTCCGTGCGGCCGGGGGCATCGAAGGGGTGCTGCCCTGCGAGAAGGATGTACATGATCACGCCGAGCGACCACAAATCGACTTGCTTGCCGTATCCATGCGTCGCAAACATCTCAGGCGCCCAGTAGGCCCAGGTGCCCTGCTTCTCCTGGAGGGTGTCGCCGTCCTCCTCTTTGAGCGCCACCGAGAGCCCGAAGTCGCAGATCTTCACCGTCACTTCGCCCGTGGCCCCGTCGGGCTCCGACAGGAGGAGGTTCTCGGGCTTGAGATCGCGATGGCAGATCCCATTCAGGTGCAGCCACGCGACGCCCTGCGCGAGCTGGCGCATGAGGCGCGAGGCCTCCTTCTCAGAGTAGGGCCCCTGTGTCACGAGCCGCTCGAAGAGCTCGCCGCCCGTCACGAGCTCCATCACGATTATCCACTCACTCTCCGTCTCGAAGACGTCGCGCAGCCCGACCATGTTCTCATGTGAGCCCACCATGCGCTGGATGGCGATCTCGCGCCGGATGGTGCTCGCGTCGGTGCGACTCTTCGCAATCGTCTTGATCGCGACGGCCTCGCCGCTCTCGCGGTTTACGCCACGCCTCACGGTCGCAAAGTGCCCGCAGCCGATGACGTCGCCCACCTCGTAGCGGTCCTCCAGGTGCGCACCTGTCGTCACGGACGGCTCCTCCTCCTCCTTGGACGCCTCGTGCTCGGCGGGCGCACTAGAGGAGAACGAAGCGTCCGACACATGGCGCTGCGCTAACGAGCGCATGACGGATGTAGCCACCACTCCGGAGAAGACAAGCAGGAGCGGCGTCTCGATGCCAAAGCCCACGGCTGGCGTGCGCTTCGTCGGCTGCGCCGCTGCGCTGCCGAGACGGGAGGCGAGACGCGCAGAGCCCTGCCGCGCGTGCATGAATAGCCGGCGCATTTGCGCGGCCAGTCGCACGCAACGCTTTCCTGGGCACGTGCAGAGTCGAAGCCGAGCGTCGAGGGGAGACGTCTGCAGCCCGAAGCGAGGTGTGAATTTGCAGTGTGAATTGCCGAACTCTCCCAATTGTATCGAATCTGCATGCCCGACTGCGATCGCGATCGCATCCTCATGCCCTCCCAGGACCCCGCCCTCCTCGACCGCCCTCCCTGCCCCCAGCCGCAGTTTCGCACCTCGTCCCGCGGACAGCACACAGTGGCACAGACCGTCAAACGTGCCACGGGCACGGCTCATACATGTAGCGGCGCGCAGCGGTCTTGTCACCACGACCACGCGCAAGCGGCGCCTCTTCTTCTCCCCTCTGAACTTCCCTCAGCCTGAGCCTCAGTGGTTGTACTTGTTCATGAAGACCACCTTGAGGTTGGAATCGATCAGGTCACCGCCCACCTTGGTCTCACTCAGCGGAAGGCCCGTGTTCGGGTCCTTGCGGGTCAGGAGCGCAACGGCCTGCACATGGTTGATGCAGATCACGCCATCGACGCTCAGGAGCGTGTCGCCTACCGAAATCCCAGCCTTGAACACAAGTCCGTGGGTGACTACTTTCTCCACCTGCGATGTACGAGCAGGGTTCAATGCGTGGCAATCAGTGGCAATCAGTGGCAATCAGTGACGACAACCGTTGGCGATCAGTGGCTTTATTGCACCTTGACACCTGGCCGCCCTACACGATCCTGGTCCACGACGGTGATCCCGAGGGGCATGTCGACACCGAGCTTGCCGAGGGTGACCTCAGTCGACTGGCCCCAGAGCACGAGGCGCACCTCGCCGAGGCACTCATTCATGAGCGACACCGCCTGTTCATGCGAATCCACGAGCTGCTCGTTCACTGCGATGATCGTGTCGCCGCAGTAGATTGCCGCCGCATCGGCCAGCGAGCCCCTTCGGATGCGCTTGAGCAGCACGCCGCGCGTCGTGTGCGCCAGGTTGGAGCACGTCATGCCAAGATCGCCCTTGGTCTTGTCGAGCGTCACCGCACGCGTTGAGCCCGACGCCGTCAGCGTGAGCCGCCGCCCCTCTGCCGCCATGTCGAGGATCTGCATGGCCGCCACGTGCGATTTGACCTCCTCGCCGTCGATGGCGCGCAGCTGATCGCCCACGTTCAGGCCGTTGCGCGCTGCCTGGCCGGTCGGGTTCAGGCCCGACACGATCACGCCGAGTGTGGGGTGCGTCTGCAACTTGATCCCATGCTTGGGCTCCTTGGAAGACCGATCAATCTTGAGGCCGACGTGCTTTTCGGCCACCCACGAGTCGGAGGCATCCTCATCCCCTCCAAGCATGCTCTCCTTGTAGTTCGAAGAGTCAAGCTTGCTGTGCTGCCGGCCGCCGCCGTACGGACTGCTGCGCGTTGCCTTGCGGCTCTTGAGCATGCGGAACGGACCTCCGGGTGAAGACGCGTTGGCCGAGGCGTTCTCGTCCTGCGAGGATCCGAGGGGTGCGGACGAGAACATCTTTCCAAAGAACGACATTGTGGACGCTTTGAAGGGAGCGCTCGTCTTTGGTCATTTTCGTGGAATTTCGATCACACGAGATCACGGATGATCGGTCCACCGTAAGTAACTCACTCAACAACTCCCAGGTTAGGCTTCCTGATCTGTTACCGTACCGTCCTCGGCAGCACCTCTTGCTTTGTAGCAATTTTCCACTTGCAGCTTGTCAACAAAGCGGGCGAATACTGCTTTGCCTTTGGCAACCAGACCTTTCTTATCGACGGCGCTAAGCACTTGGTCATCGATGCCGCTGGTGCATGGCACGTGTGTCGTAACACAAACGACCACAAAACGAGTATCATAGGAGCGCTCCATCAGTCGGTCGGTCAGCTGCTCGTTTGTTGTTTGGCCTCGTACTGCTTGGGCGTCCATGTCTTCATGCTAAAGGCGTGGATGGCCTTCATCGGTTCGGCTATCACGTCATTCACCGCACGCTGGCGGTCGAGCAACCCCATGCCGTCGAAGGCTGCGCTTACGACAATGGCCTCAAACTTAGAGCCGCAACCGTCGCTCGTATCGACGACCTCGACGTGCTCTGGCACGAGCGAGCTGCCGGTGAGCAGCTCCGTCAGCTCCGCGGCGGTCACCGGCATGAACGTCAGCCGTCGTCGGTCAAGCTCCGGTTGGAGGCTGCCTTGGAGGCCTGGAGCCGAGGAGCGTGAAAGTCATGCGATCTGTGAACGGGCTGCAAAAAAGAGAATTGGTCTACTCAGGACGAACGACAAGGTCAGGCTGACCCCGGGTCGACCTCCAACGCGTGAATGTGCCGTGAGGTGTGTCCATGAATGAAGTGCGGCCGAGAGTTGGCATTCCTTCGACGTTCAACTCTTCAACCCCAGTCCCCTGCTGATCGCAACGATGGACGGCTTGGGCCTCGGCCTCACGGGGAGCGCGAAGCCCTTATTAGTACGTCCTGTACAGCTGGAGCCACCGAAGCTCCCGACCCTTCCGACGAAGCAGGGCCGGCCTTCGCTGACGAGCCATTCGCTCAACATGGACGTGCGAGGTGTGGCAGCCACGCGGCCACTGCTCATATTCAGCGCCACAGGGACGTCACATCATGGAGCCGGCCGCCCCGTGTATGGCGATGACGCCACCGGCAGCTCCTCTTCGTCATCAGCGTCGGGACAGATCAGTCCTCCTGGAGCTCCTCTGGCTCTTGGCCGCAGCCTCGCAGGCAAGTTGGTGGCGCGCGCACCTCCCGAGGCGCTGCGCCGGCCCGCGGGGCCTGGCAGCGCCGGCTCAAGCGCCGGTGCAAGCAGCAGCAGCAGCAGCGCCGCCGTGGCAGCGGAGGGCCTTCTGACAGGCGGGCCTGCAGCGCACCTGCGCACCAGCAGCAGCGGCGGAGCCGGAGCTGGCGGCGTGATGGACGCGGATGCGATCGAGCAGCTGCGGCTGCGCGCGGTGCGTCGACTGCGTGAGCAGCGCGAGCAGCGCGAGCAACAGCAGGCCGAGGAGCGACAGCGCTTGACCGAGGCCAAGACGCGCGCCAACAAAATGGAGCAGAAGTCGCGCGACCTCAAGGAGGCGGCCGAGCAGAGGCGAGCGGAGGTTTACGCGATCAACACGCTCATGGCGGCGCGCGACGATGGGGCGTTCCGCGTCTTCGTGGCCGCGCGCCGCAGCGAAATTGACGCCATCGAGGCGCGTCACGATCGCGAGATGGCCGAGTTCGAAGAGTCGAAGGGGCGGGAAGCACAGGCGAAAGAGGCTGCGATCCAAAAGAGGCTGCGGGCGGCGTCGGACGAGGTGGCGCGCGCGAGGCTTCAAGCGGAGGCGGAGGCCGCGGAGAGCGTCAAGGGGAGGGAGTCGCGTAAGGAGGAGATCCGCACGAAGGAGGAGGAGCGCGAAGTGTGGCGCTCGCAGGTCTACGCGATCAACAAGCTCATGGCCGCTCGGGACGCGAGCGCGTATGGGGAGTTCAAGCGATCGCGCGGCGCGGAGTACGACGAGGCGCCCGAGACGGCGCAGCCCTCCTCGCCACCCCCGCGCCCGCGTCCGAGCAGCCCGCGGCACGGGCGCGATCTCATGTATCCGGACCCGATCTCTGAGGAGGACAAGCTCAAGCCATACCGCACGGCAAGCAGCCTCATCAGTAAGTCCGCGTGCGCGGGATGGCCCTCCGTAGCGAGAAAGAGCAAAGACGTGAGCGCCCGCAGCGGTGCCGACGGGGGGTCCGCCGCTGGCAGCAGGAAGAGCGGCCCGCCGGGCGAGCGCTGCGGTGGGCGCTCATCCTCGAGCGGCACGACCGACGCCGACTTGCAGATTGCCGACGCGAAGATGGCTCTGCTGTTGAATCACGGACTCAACCGCACGTGGGGTGGGCCAGGGGAAAGAGACCTTGGCGCGGACAGCGGCGACGAGCGCGATGCGGCGATCGTGGCGCGTCTGGCGCGCCCGCGGGAGGGGCAACGGGATTATGACCTCGACGACGCCAAGGCGCGCAAGGCGGCCACGGTGTGGCAGCAGCAGCAGCAGCAAGAAAAGGAGCGGCACGCGCGGCGCGAGCATAAGCGCGAGGAGACGTTCCACGCGCGCGAGGAGCGCGAGATCTTCCGCGCGCAGGTCTATGCGATGAATCGGCTCTTCCGAGCAAAGGAGGAGGCGTCCTTCGAGCAGTTCCGGCTCCAGCGTGAGGCAGAAGGGTTGGACTCGATGAGTGCTCCATCGAACATGGCACGCGAGTTGGCCGACGCGGAGGCAGCCGAGGCGGCGTCTGTCGGGCCCATGCTGAGCGGCCCCAAGGCCACCGCCGCCTCGCGTCGCCTCGATCGCCTCCTCGCTGAGACGCTCGAACCGCCCAAGGGCGCGAATTCGACTGTGGATCCTCTCGTTCAGACCTTGCTCAATGGAAATGCCGCGCCGCCCTCGCGGTCGTTGCCCCTCCCGCCGCCACCGATGGTGGCGGCCGCAGGCCCGCTGGCCTCTCCACGAGCGAGCCGCATTGGCAAGTTTGATCCGGCACAAAGGCTGCTGCAGAACTCGCCGTACGCCAAATCACTCAACGCTCAAGTTGCCGATGCCGCCGCGGCCGCCTTCTGACGTTGTACATTCACATCTGAGCCCGAACCGGAACTCTCCTGGTCACTGCGGCCGTGCGTTCACGGCCACGCAATCTCGCCCGTGCACCGCAGCGCGCCTGTGCTCACATGTGGTGTGGATGCTGTATCAGGTTCGATCGCTGCGGCTTTCGAACTTGGCGGATCTGGATGTCTTGCCAAAGTATTCGAGCTATTGCCCTATGCGGCTATGGCCGGACCGTCACGATTCAGCGTCGTGTCAGTTCTCAGTTTTCTGTTTTGTGTTCGATAAAGATGTTACATCCGCATGCAAAATCTGTTCATATGGAATATGATTACTTCCTTTGACTTTGTGCACTTCGTTCATCTTCATCACTCAGTTGTTGATCTATCACATGCCGTCGACGAGGCTGAACGCCACCGTTGAACAGCCTCGTTGGCCGGGGCGGCCATTCCACGTGGCATGTCCGACCGGAACGCTGGCTGAGCACTGCGCTCTTTTGTCCAGAACGTCCAAGATGGCAGTCGTGCGCGAGCGGAAGGGGCCTGGCTGCTCAGAGCCAGAGGATGACACAGCCGAAGTGCTGTCCTCGCTGCTGGAGGGCTGCGACACTCGCAACTGCCTCTACGTGGACGTGGGCTGTAACATCGGCTACTTTGCAATGCACGCGGCCGCGCTCGGTGCGCACGTCGACTGCGCTGAGCCTACGCCATTCTACGTCGATGCGATAAACACATCAATCGCATTGAACCATTTCCCTGAAGGGCAGGTGAAGCTGCGGCAGGTCGCCATCACTGCAGCACCCGCAAAACCCGCGGTTCCTAGGGATGGAATCCCTTACAGCTGGCGAATGGTGATGCAAGCGAGCTCAGCTTCAGATCCGAGCGAGCTCACCTTCTCCAGCGCGTATGCACCTTGCGACATCGGCCTGGCCGAGCAGCGGCGCCTCCGGAACTGGAAAGTGCCGACGATGCCGTTGGAGCAGCTCCTGCGCGGCCGTCGCGTGGACCTGCTCAAGATCGACGTGGACTCGATCGAAGGGGCGCTGCTGCACACGGTGGTGGGTATGGTTCGACGTGATGAGACACGCGTGCAATCAATCCTAATCGAGCTCGGCGATGACGCGCTCGGCTTCGCACACTGCGAGAACGGCACGTCGGTAGCCAGCAGCGCTCTGACGGCCTACTACTGCAAGAGGTACGCGAGCAGCCGACCCTCCGCCCACGGGCCGCGGTTTGGGGACGCCGATGACCTGTGGCAGATGCAGCACGAGCTCAATTACAGGTGAGCAATACCCTTCTGCATTTCACAGTTCTTGTCATAAGCACTTCTATTCACACCATTCGCCTGAGTGCCATAGGTGTGACACCACTGACACCTTTCGGATGGCCTCTCCATGCATGGTTCCATGCATGGCACCTGAGATGGCACTGTGAACCTCTATAAGCCTGACCCAAACCCTCAGCCTCAGCCTCAGCCTCACCCTCACCCTCGCCCTCACCCTAACTCTCACCCTAACCCTCTCCCCCCCCCAACTGCAGCATCTTTCGCATCAACGTGCATACGAACCGCGAGTTGCTCGACTGGCGAGGTCGCGATCGCAACCCTGTGCCGTCTCCGCTGCAGCGGGGCTGGCTGCCAGTGCGGGGTCTGCGGGCGATGCGCCAAGTGGAGTACCTTCTGCCCGGCACGGCGCGCAACGAGTACCCCGCCTTGCTACGCAAGTATCAATCGGTCCTCATCACGCGTGAGCCGCTCCTCGAGCTCGTAACCCATCACCCACTCGACTTAGGTGAGCGGTTGTGGGCTTGTGGCTCACGTGCTCCCCTAACCCTAACCTTACCTCTACACAGCATCATCCTAACCCTGCCCCAAAACCCCGTACTTAGGCCTCGCCGGACTCTACGGAGCCGGACTCATCGAGAATCAACGTGGCGCACGCGGGGGATCGTGGACGGCGCTCGCTGCGCTCAATGAGGGCAACCCGGCCGTGTATGGAGCGGCCGGCGGTGTGCAGACGTGGGCCGATCCAAAGAGCGGATCGCGAGCGTACGTGGGCTCTCCCGAGTCTGTGCTGTGATCGATGCAATCAGTTGCGAGTACTACTTGGAAGCTGACGCGTCCTGGGTCATCCCATACAATCCCATGCCGTTCCATGCATCCCTCCCACGCGCGTGTCCCCGAGCGGCACATGCGCCGTGGTGTGACGTCCCACGCGTATGTATCCGAGCGGCACATGCACCGCTGTGTGAATGGCGTGTGACTGTAGTGAGCCCATCCCTTATTGGATAGGACCAACAGCCAGGGTTCCAGGGAGGAGGCTTTAAATGGGACCGGCGACCGGGAGTCAGGGGGGGGCGCTGCGCACAGGCGGCAGCTAATATACAGTCACAGTTCAAGGAATTTTATTGTGGGGTGGTCTGCGGCTGCGTCGCAGCCGGCTTCAAAGGAAAAGAGTACTAATAAACTGCACTTGAAAACATGAAACTCCCCGTGACTGACAGAAAGAGCGGGGTCCACGCATGCAAAGCCAAGGCAGGCGGAATGCATGCAATTTTCAGGGCAGACTAGTGAATCATTCGTGACAGCAGCGGCGGTGTGAAACTCAGTACAATTGTACCTTGCACAGTTGTTCATGTGGGCTCGCCGCCTCCGCGCCTCGGGCGATGCCGCGGCGAAAGAATGTGACGCAGCCACCTCGACCGCGCCGCGAGTGGCATTTTGCATCTCTGGCCTGGCGCGCTCCTTTGCGACGCCATTCATGCTCGATCAACATTGGCAGCTTCTTGTGCGGCCGCTGGCGCCCGACGCATCAGATCGGAAAGCTGATCATGGCCACCGTACCTTTTTTCACCTCAAGAGCGATCGCAGCTCGCAGTCCGCCAGCATTCCAACAATTCTGCTCGCCCTCGAGCGAGGATGGTCGCGCCCCATGCTGGGCGAGGCTGTGGTCCTCAACGGGAGTGGCGCGATAGCAGCGACCACGGTGGGCTGGCGCGGCGAGGATGCCAACGCGTTCGCAGCCGTCGTGGAAGCGAATGACACGCTGCTTGAGGCCCTCCAGCCCGACGCTAGCCTGTGTGAGATTCAAGGCGCCACGAGGCACTACCTCAACAAGTCCTTCCCGCGTGGCGCGCACATGGCCCTGGGGCTCTCGTGGTGCGCTGCGGCCATCGCGCGGCACGAGGCCGCCCACGGCCAGAGATTCGGGCTGGTTGCATACGCACGCCCGGACCAGTTCTTTGCTGGCCCCGTGACGCCGTGGTGCCGCTGGCCGTCCGCGACGACGGCGCTCGCATGCCACGCCCCTGGGTCTGATGGCTTCTGGGCAGCTCCGCGCGATCTCGCCGCTCAGATCTTCGGGATGATTGAAGCGCTGGCAGCGTGCCAGCCCGGACAGGCGCATCTGGGGTCCTATCAGTGCACGCACGGACCCACCCAAGTCAAAGCATTCATGCCGATCAATTGCCACATCAAGAATGGACGTCGTCTGGCCACTGCGCTGCGGCCCGCGTGCTGCGGTGAGAGCAACGAGGCGCTCTTGGCGAGAGTGCTGCACCGACCGACGCCAGTCCCGATTGCGAGCAACGGCGGCTGCAATACGCTCTTCCCTCTCCTCAACTTCAAACTTGTCCGGCTGAGCGGCGACGCACCGTGCAGCGTACTCCCGAGCAGTTTCTGGAGAGGACTCTATGGCGGTCACGTATGGGCCAAGCGAATCTTAGCAGGCTCGGGCTTTGCGCAGGCTATGGAGGGGGCGAAGCAGTTGCGGCACATCTTCCTCGACGCTGTGGGCACGCCCGGCAATTTGACGGTCGGAGAACTTGACGCCACCCATAGCGGTCCAGGATCGAGGCCGCTGACGTCGTGGACGGAAGGCCATTTGGCCAAGATCGAGGCGGCCGCGATTGAGGAATGCAGGAAGGCACTCAAGCCCCTCGACGCGACGTGGGCAACGACGACGTGGGCAACACGGACGTGGGCTCCTCTCGTGCCCAATCAGGTGCTCAACGGCACTGGAAGGCGACTTGCCGATGTGCCGCCAGCGCCCGACTCGCCGCTCAACGGGATGCTCTCCGCGACCATCGACGTGGCGAGGCTGCGTGCGAACGGGACGCTGCCCATACCGCCGGGTACGACGGAGATCATCATGGAGATTGGAGCCAACACGCGTAACACAGCCGACCTGGAGCTGTTGCCGCACCGTCCGGGAGCCTATTTGATCTCCTTCGAGCCCTTGCTCGATAAGTACGGCACTCTCCTCTCTCGCAACAGCATGCACGACCATCGCTCCCCTCTCGGCCACCACCATAAGCGAGGGCTGGTGCTGCCCTTCGCGGTGGCCAAGAGGGATGGCTTTGCCACGTTCCACCTGGACGGGACGGTGGATGGGTGCGCGTCGCTCCTGAACGCGACAGGGCGGCGAAGCATCCATGGCTGCGCCTCGACCGGGAGCGGCGACAGGGAGGAACGACGGGTACCCACCGTCTCGCTGCGGACCGTGCTCGGCAGGTGGCTTGCCTGGGAGGAGGGTGGCGGCTGGCCGGTGGCCTACCTGAAGATCGATTCGCAGGGCATGGACGTGCAGGTGCTCGAGTCCGCAGGTGAGCTCATGGGCCGCATCCAGCAAGTGGAGATGGAGGTGGTGCGCGACACATGCCCAAGGATGTATGAGGCCGCTCCCAGCTGCTCTGAGTCGGTGGAAGCGATGGCCCGGTTTGGATTCACAGCCGAGAAGACGTGCGCGAGCGCCAGATTTCCGGGAGCGAAGCAGCACGGCCGTGATCGGATCGGGTGCGAGGACGACTTCATCTTCAGCAGAAACGGCCACGGTCGCAAAGACCAAATAGCGACCGGGGTCACGGTCAGACACGGTCGCTAATTCAAGCACATGAAGCGTTTGATTCGAAGTGTCAATTGTACATCGTACATAGGAAGTTCCTACAAGGTAGGGTAGCACATCAAGCCCGGTTCATCAGTTACGACAGTGACCATTAAACCACTCGCGGAGTGAACTCGAGGTCATATGCAAACTCGAGATCTCGATATGATAGTGGGGCGCGCATTCGGCCCAGCGAATCTGGTTCATTCTGCCCCCTGAGGCGAAGTGGCTGCTCGCGTCACCCGTAGGCGCGGCGGCGCTGCTGCGCTTCGTCGGGCGGGCGGGCGTGCCTCGCATGGGCCACGGCATAGTTCTTGGGACTCCCGGGCGCCATCCCGGGCGCACGCTACACCCTCCCACAGCAGCGCTCTCGCTTCCTATTGGATCGGCAGCAGGCGGCGGCAGCGCTGGCGGCGGCGGTACACGGGGTGGTGCTGGTCGCGCCAGAGGAAACGGCTCTGCTGCCCTCGACCGTCGACGCGTCCCTCGATCCCACTCGACTGAGGTGCTTCGCCGACTTCTCCACGCCACCTGGCACCTCCGACCTCGCCTGCGGAGGCGGCGCAAGGCGGTCGGCGGGGACGGCGACCCGCGCACCCGGTCGTGGCTCGCGCGTCGGCCGGGAAGGCGAAATGAAAGGCGAACACCAAGCAACACGCAACCCCCTGTACTAGTAATCTGAAGTACAAGAACAAGTAGTTCACCGAAAGACACGGTCCGCGCTGACGGAACACACCCATGAACACACCTGATGTGACAAGATGCATCGCATGCAACCTAGAAACAACCACACACACATCGCATGGACTGCGCAGGGGGGCATCGGCTGCCGTGCTTTCCCAGCGTGAAGTCCGTGAAGTTTTGCACTGAGACCCTAGAATGACGAACCTTGCCTTTCGAGCCGCTCGTGCCTCCTTTAAGTGCCTCCGAACAGGCAGACTGATTGTATGACGTTATGGTTGAATCAATCGGCACGATGGTTGAGTCGGTCAGCGCAGGTTCGCAAGCATCGAGGCAAGACCCACGTGGACAGGAAAGTCGGTGCGACTGAAGCCGGCGTGTGTGCGTGAGAGTTCGACAACGCCCGGTGGAACGTCCAGGTCGGGGATCCCCGCGATCGGGTGCCCCTGGAAATAGCCGAGCAGCACGCGAGCGACGGCGAGGTCGCAAACGACGACGGCGTCGCGGCGAGACGCTTCGATAGTCAGCAAGACCGCCCGGATCTGCACGATCAGGTCGTAATATGACTGGCCACCCACGCCAGGGTACCGATAGTTAAGCCGGTCGGCCTCGCGCAGCTCATACTCTTCCGGAAAGAAGTCACGCAGCCGGCCGCCCTGAAGCCCCTCGAGAGAGCCGAAGCACAGCTCGTTGAGGTTGCGCGACTCATGCACGGGCAGGTTGCGCGCGCGACTCCGCAGAGAGCTTCGCGAGGGTATCGAAGAGGCTGTCGAGGCGGCCGCATTCTCCTCCGCCGTCTTCTTGACCGCCTCGGCCTCGGCAACTACGGCCGCTGTGCGAGCAGCTTCTTCGACGGAAGGAAGCTCCAGCTCCAGCACCATGGGCTTCTCCGCCGCGCGCTGCATCTCTTCCTTGATGCGGGCCATCACCGCAGGGCGCGACACGCCCTCCATCGGCTCGCCTGCGACGCTGACGACCTTGCTGCCGACCACCACGCCTTGATGTTCAGCCTGCGAGCCCGAACTCACATTGAAGATGGTGACGTAACCGTCAACCTGGCCGAACGCCATCCCCAGAGGGCCGGGACCGAAGGTGACCGTGAGTCGAAGGCGAGTCATCGCAGCAAGCGCCTCTGCAGGTGCTGCGGTCTCCACAGGCTCTTGCTTTGTGCTCTCAAACGGCGAGGCGATCGCTGCCACACGCCCGCCGAATAAGGACGAACGATTCTCGACCTTCTCGGCCGCCGCCTTCTCGGCCGCCGCCTTCTCGGCCGCTTCCTTCTCGGCCGCTTCCTTCTCGGCCGCTGCCTTCTCCTTAGCCGCCTTCTCCTTAGCCGCCTTCTCCTTTGCCGCCTTCTCCTCCAAGTCGTCCAGATTGGCAAACAGCTCAGCAGGCGCCTCGGCAAGTTTCTCGGCAGACGGCCCGGCTGGTGCAGTCGCTGGAGCCGGTGAAGGCGCTGGAGCTGCGTCCTTTTTGCTCTCAAACGGCGCCGCGATCGCCGTGGCGGCGGCATTGGCGGCAGCAGTAAGGCCACCGAAAAGCGACACACGTTTCTCCGTCTTAAAGGCCGCTACGTGGTTGGCCGCTGCCCTCACAGCCGCCGCCAGGTCGGCGTCATCATCTCTCTCCTGGCCTTGGACCATCGATGCAAGCAGGTCAGCGTCGGCCGGCATGGCGGCCTGCTCGGCAGTCGCAGGCGCAATTGAGTTCACTTCTTCAGTGGCAGTAGCGGTCTCGGCGTATGCTTCTGACTCGAGCTCCAACACCATGGGCTTTTCCGCCGTGCGCTGCATCTCTTCCTTGATGCGGGCAACAACCTCTGCGTGCGGAACGCCCTCCGTCGGCTTACCTGCGACGCTGACGACCTTGCTGCCGACAATGACGCCCTGCACTTCCCCCGGCGAGCCCGGGGCGACCTTGTGGATGGTGACGCACCCGTCCACTTCGCCAAACGTCAGCCCAAGGCGGCCGGGGCCGAAGGTGACCGTACGCCGAGCAGATGAGTCAGGCGACGTCGGTGATGCGTACTTGGACGTCGGTGAATCGGGTGACGTCGGAGACTTGGTTGGAGATGCATAATTTGACGTCAGCGCAGCAGGCGCCTCTGCAGGTGCTGCGGCCTCCACAGGAACTTCCTTCTTGCTCTCAAACGGCGAGGCGATCACTGCCACGAGCCCGCCGAATAACGACGAACGCTTCTCGACCTTCTCGGCCGCCGCCTTCTCGACCTTCTCGACCGCCGTCGTCTCGGGCGCCTGCTTGGCCGCTGCCTTCTCCTCCGCCGCCTTCTCGGCCGCTTCCTTATCGACCGCCGCCTTCTCGGCCGCCGCCTTCGCGGCCGCCGCCTTCTCCTCGGCCGCCTTCTCCTCGGCCGCCTTCTCCTCCGCCGCCTTCTTGGCCGCCTCGGCCTCGGCAACTACGGCCGCTGTGCGAGCAGCTTCTTCGACGGAAGGAAGCTCCAGCTCCAGCACCATGGGCTTCTCCGCCGCGCGCTGCATCTCTTCCTTGATGCGGGCCATCACCGCAGGGCGCGACACGCCCTCCATCGGCTCGCCTGCGACGCTGACGACCTTGCTGCCGACCACCACGCCTTGATGTTCAGCCTGCGAGCCCGAACTCACATTGAAGATGGTGACGTAACCGTCAACCTGGCCGAACGCCATCCCCAGAGGGCCGGGACCGAAGGTGACCGTGAGTCGAAGGCGAGTCATCGCAGCAAGCGCCTCTGCAGGTGCTGCGGTCTCCACAGGCTCTTGCTTTGTGCTCTCAAACGGCGAGGCGATCGCTGCCACACGCCCGCCGAATAAGGACGAACGATTCTCGACCTTCTCGGCCGCCGCCTTCTCGGCCGCCGCCTTCTCGGCCGCTTCCTTCTCGGCCGCCGCCTTCTCAGCGGCCACTTTCTTCTCGGCCGCTTCCTTCTCGGCCGCCGCCTTCTCGGCCGCCGCCTTCGCGGCCGCCGCCTTCTCCTCCGCCGCCTTCTCGGCCGCGATCCGCGCTTCCTCCTCGGCCTTCACCGCCTTGGCCGCCGCCTCCGCCTCAGCCACGGCAACTACAGCCGCTGTACGAGCAGCCGCCTTGGCCGCCGCCTCCGCCTCGGCCTCGGCAACTACGGCCGCTGTGCGAGCAGCTTCTTCGACCGACGGAAGCTCCAGCTCCAACACCATGGGCTTCTCTGCCGCGCGCTGCATCTCTTCCTTGATGCGGGCCATCACCGCAGGGCGCGGCACGCCCTCCATCGACTCGCCTGCGACGCTGACGACCTTGCTGCCGACCACCACGCCTTGATGTTCAGCCTGCGAGCCCGGACTCACTTTGAGAATGGTAGCGTGACCGACCACGTGGTCAAACACCATCCCAAGAGGGCCGGGGCCAAAAGTGACCGTGCGCCGCACGCGAGCCGGCATAGCCTTCTTCTTCTCAGCCTCCTCACGCTTCTTCTTCTCAGTCTTTCGCTCAAAGGAGAGCTGTCGCGCGGCGCCGAAGAACGTGCGTCGCTCGGTCTCCGCTTGTGGGAGCCCTGCAGAGTCAGCCGCCGGCGACTCAGCCGATGCTGGATCGGTCCGCCATGGAGGTGCGCGCGTACGAGGAGATGATGCCGGTGGAGGGGATGGAGGGGGTGACGCCGAGCGGGAGCCCGGGGGAGGGGATGGAGGGGGTGATTGGTGCGCAATCAGATCGCTGCTTGAGCCGGTCAAGTCGAACGCGCGCACAATGGCCTCGCGGAGGATCTCGGCCATCTGGCCGTACCGCAGCAGTGTGCCCGTCATCACGACCGGCGGCTCGCGCGTCGTGTCGAGCCGACTCATGAGCGTCTCAACGGCCGCCTTGCCGAAGGTTAGACCCGCCTCTGAAAGCCTCGAGTCACCGCCCCTTATCTGCTCGGCGTCGTTGCAAGACTGGCCGCACAAGACAATGTGCACGCGGCGCGGCGAGAGGTGGATGCTGTGCATGAGCTGTACCACCCAACGGCACACAAACGAGTCACCATCGCACCGTGAGACGACGACCTTCTTGCCCGCATCCACGATCTTCATGTAGCGCAGCGGTGGCAGCTCAGGCGTGGCGTCGATGGCGTCGGCCTCTGCGTCTGAGATCGGTTCGTACACCTTCTCGTACGCGTGCACGCGCCCCATGAAGTCATCGCGGGCCGCTTGCCGCTCGGCGTCTGTCGTCGCCTTCTTGTAATCATCATTCGTCAGCTTCAGTTCGTAATTCGCGCGAAGGATGCTCTCGTCGTTACACTCGGACTCGAGAAAGATGAGCGTGACCGCGGGCGTGGCCTTTGCGCATCGCTCGATCACCGCGCGCCGGCGCGCAACCGTGGTATTGGTCGCGTCGAAGAGGCCGCATGCGAGGCCCCGCTGCGCGGAAAGCCAATTCAACATATCCGTCAGCGTTTCCATGGCCATCTGTTCCTTTTGCTCCTGCGCCGACTTATTGTTCGGGTCGAAGAAGCTCGCGTCCGCACCCGCCTTGCCCTTATCGCGCCGTTTGTTGCCCGCGTTGAACAGCTTGCATGCCACGCCGAGAAAGATGAGGTAGCGCAGGATCGCCTTCGAGATGAAGCTCTTGCCGCGAGCCGGCAGACCCACCATTGCGATCACGATACGTTCGCTCACGGCCTCGTCGTCGGTCACTGGGTTCGAGTAGGTCATTTTGCGTGTCCGCTTATGCAGCAGCGCCCTGTGTGCAAAGCGGGCGGTCGCGACTGCCATGCCGCTCACTGTAGTTGCAATGAGCCCTTCAGAGCTCTGCCGTCGGTGGCCCTTTGCGCTGGTCCCCCGGAGGCCCTTGCGCCGCACGTGGACCAGACGGTAATAACAATACATGAGCCCAGCGCCGGCGGCGCCGAGTGCGACCATCGTTCGCCCTCGAGATGCGAGCGACATCCATGTGAGCGGCTGTATCGTCATCATTTTCCTCCACGCCGGAGCGCTTTCTTTCGTTTCTCGGCAGCGATCTCGCACGAAATCTCAAAATCGAACTCGGAGGTCGAGCGTGTTGTTCGCGACGATTGCTTTCTCACCACCCCAAAGCTGCTGCAGCAGCTGCTGTTCAACACAACGCGCATAACCTCCGGATCCCCAAGCACGAGGGCCTCAATCGCTATGCCCAATGGACGGAGGTGTGGCCGATGCTGCTGCTGCTGTTGATCAACACAACGCGCACTTCTCCGGACCCCCAAGCACGGGGGCCGCTACGTAGATGTAGATCAGGCATTTCTTAGTGAGAGACCGCCGGGCCAAACTGGGAGAGGGCGTTGCAAACAGAACATGATGATCGCAATTGCTGGAACCGTTTCTGTGTCACCTGACCTCTCGGGTCGATTCGTACTGCGGCGCTAATGTAGCGCGCCCTCGTGGGGCGTGATATGTCCATTGTCAAAAGGCGAGCGAAGGGCGTGGTTTTGAGATTGCGTATCTCGTCTCGTGAAATTGCGGATCGAATCGTGAAAATGTCGCAGTTCTTTCTCCTTCTCGTGATTCCGTCTGCTTTGGCGTACGCCCTCGGCGGGCATGCCGGGTCGTCGTGCGTGCGCCGCGCGGCATCGGCATCGATGCTTGATCCGGCGGCGCCTGTGCTCACCGGCGCTGACCTGCGCGACTCACTGGCGCGAGCGCTCGACAAGAGCCCGAAGAAGTACATCGCGCTGCTTGGCTCGACGGGCTCGATCGGCACCCAGACGCTCGACATCTGCCGCGAGTACCCCGAATACTTTGAGGTCATCTCGATCTCGGCGGGCTCCAACGTCGAGCTCCTCGCCAAACAGTGCATCGAGTTCCACCCAAAGGTTGTCGGCCTTGCGGCGGCTGAAAAGGAGCAGGAGCTGCGCGATCGGATTCGCGCGGCCGGCGCTCCGATGCCCCAGATCGTTGTCGGCCCCGAGGGTCAGACCGCCGTCGCCGTCGCGCCTGGCGCGGACACGGTCGTCACCGGCGTTGTCGGCGTCGCCGGGTTGCTGCCCACGATTGAGGCCATCAAACTCGGCCGTACGATTGCACTTGCGAACAAGGAGACGCTGATCGCAGGCGGGCCGGTGATCCTGCCGCTCCTCAAGAAGTACGGCGCCAAGATGACGCCGGCCGACTCCGAGCATTCGGCCATCTTCCAGTGCCTGCAGGGTGTGCCTCCGGGCGCGCTCCGCCGCATCATCCTGACAGCCTCGGGCGGCGCCTTCCGTGACTTTTCGACTGAGCAGCTGATCGCACTCAACGCGGCGGAGCCCGAGACGGTGCGCAAGAAGGCGTCGACGCACCCCAACTGGGACATGGGCGCCAAGATCACCGTCGACTCGGCCACCATGATGAACAAGGGGCTCGAAGTGATAGAGGCGCACTATCTCTTCGGCTGCGGCTACGATGACATCGAGATTGTAGTGCACCCTCAGTCGATCGTGCATTCGGCGGTGGAGACGTCGGACACGTCGGTGATCGCGCAGCTCGGCTGGCCCGACATGCGCCTTCCCATCCTCTACTCAATGAGCTGGCCGCACCGGCTCAAGGTTGACTATGGGCGCGGGATCGACGAGAAGTTTGACCTTGTCAAACTCGGATCGATGTCCTTCAAGGCACCCGACGTGGTCAAATACCCGTGCATCCCCCTCGCGTACGCGGCCGGCCGGCAGGCGGGCACCATGACCGGCGCACTCAACGCCGCCAATGAGATGGCGAATGAGCTCTTCCGTGCTGGCTCGTTCGACTTCTTCGGCATCCCTAAGGTGATCGAGAAGACGATGGAGGCGCACCAGCCCGATTTCCTCCAGAACCCCACACTCGAGGACATCGTGCGCGTCGACGCGTGGGCGCGCGAGCAGGTCAAGGCGGAGGCCAAGCGGCTCGCCAAGACGCCTATCCTGCTGTAGGTCCGCGCTCGTATCACAACATACGAGATGGCGAGCTGGCACCGAGTAGACGGTATCATGTCGCTGCGCTGCACAATACTGTGTCGGGCCGCGCCGCACTAAATTCTGAAAGGTCTTGTACAGCTATTTCCGTTCTACTAAAGTAGTACTCGACGACCTCACATCTCTGTTGGGACCTTGAATGTTGCCCAAAATAGGGGTGTGCGGTGTCGGGTGGCTAAGTGGTCGCTCCCGGCGTCCACGTCGCTCCGGTCGGTCTATTAAGTCGGACCGCTTTGCGAGATCGCGTGCGCGAGATCGCATACAAAGTCGCGCGACTTTGCGTGCGGGATCACGTGAAATTCAGAAGGGATAGGGATACTTGTGCTCTCTTGCATGCATGTGGTCAGAAAATTGGTTCTTTCCTTGAGAAAGAATCAGTTGAACAGACTGGCACTGCGGACGCTTGCATCGCGCTAACATTTGAAAGTCGACAGACAGCAACCGCAAATGCTGGCCACGGAATACGACTACCCAGACGTTAGGCTTCCGTGGGACGCCCGCGATACGCATGCTGCCCTTCGTGCGCTCGGCCGCCTGCGTGTCAACGAGCTGCAAAACGGCGCACATGCAGGTCTCTACGCGCGCAAGCTCTGCCGTCACATCGGCTACACTGATTTTCGGAATGCGAGCTCGGCAGCAGTGGTCAGTACGGGTGGCTACAACGGGACAGGGGGGCAAACGGGTGCCGGAGACCACGCCCCGCCGAAGCTGTATTACAAAGAGCGCCGGCAGTTGCGCGCAGATTGTTTCCTCACGGTCGGCGGCCGTCGCCCACATATTGACGCTCGCTCAATCACACGAGAGAGGAGCCTCATGGTTCCAGTGAACGGCAAGCTGCTCTCGGTGGATGACATCGTGTACGCATACGAGCAGCTGTTTGAGGTGCGCGGCATGCACTCGGATATCACGTTCATGGGCGTTGGGTTGCAGCAGCACCCCCTCGATGCATTCGCAATCGGAGACCTGCTCTGGCGCGTGCGCCCGCGCCTGCTGATCGAGCTTGGAACCTCCGGCGGCGGCGGCGCCCTCTACTACGCGCGCATCATGCGCGGGTACGATCCTCAGGCGCACGTGCTCACAATCGACCCTGCGATGAACACGATCCCCCTCGTGAATTGGAATCACAGGGAGATGCGCGCCTTTTGCCCGTGGTGCAAGCCTGCCAACTCCACACGCACCTGGCGCCAGGCCGTTACGTACCTACGACACCTGCCCTCCTCGGCCACCGCGTTAGGGATTGCGCGTGCAATGGCGGCGAATGCAACGGCCGTGGGGCTGCCGGTGCTGGTCGTTGAGGACTCGGACCACGTGTACGAGCACGTGAGGGACAACATCGAAGCGTACGCGTCGTTGGTCAGCCGAGGATCGTACCTCATTGTACAGGACACGCGCGCCGGCCGATTCCCTGGACCGACCAAGGCGATCGCCGAGTTCCTGCTGCGTCAAAAGGACTTTGAGTCCCGCGGCGGCGCTTTCGTGCGCGATCGGCGCCCCGAGCACTTTCTCATCTCGCAGCACTCGGGCGGTTTCCTCCGCCGGTTGTGGCCGAACGAACGTCCTGGCGAGTTTGATGAGGACAAGTAGAACAAGTTGTTCTACTTGTCCTACACCTGTTCTATCACCTGGCAAGTTTGATGGGAGATAAACGGGAGATCTTTAGCCGTCGAGACGAGTGGCTGCAATTAGGGGTTCTTAGTAGCTACAAATTACGACCCAGGGGTACCGAGCCGGCGGGGCCCTGCGCACTTGCCGAACTCTGAACTGTCATCTCTCATGCGGCCGAACTCCGCTCACCATGAAATGGGCTCCTCACCCTCTCGTCTGTCTGTGTGTCTTGACACTCGTGGGATTTGACGTGTCATCTTGTAGCGCGGTTGTACGGTATGCCGGGCGCTCACCGGGCGCTCTCCCGTCGCGCTTGTCCGTTCGGCGGCTCGCCCTCTCCCCCCTGCCGCTGTCCATCGCCCACGCCCCACCCCGCGGGCGGCACCCGCCAGCACCGCGCACCCCCCCCGAGAGCCGAGTTGGCAGTTGCCGCGGACACGCACACGTCCGCGGCATGCCACACACCTCACACAGTACCCGAGTTGGCACGCGCCCATAGAGTTGCCCATTTCAGGCGACACACATCCTTCACATCCATGTGGCCACGCCGCACTAACCACGAGCACACCCACACACAGCCCACACACTGAGCGCGCCCGGCGCCTGTCGTAGGGGCACCGCCCCTCATCCGGCTCGCTCCGAGCGCACCACATGTGCAGCTCCCTCTCTCTCTCGCTCATGCGTGTGGCTACACCCACAGAGGCTCACATTAGGCTCACAGAGAAAGCTCTCCAGCCCTCTCTCATCCCTCAGAATCTCTCGCCAACCTTGTGAGAATTCTCCGCGTCGCTCAATGCGGCAGCAAACTCCGCGTACGAGATCTCCCCGTCGTCGTCCTGGTCGGCGTACTTCTTGGCGATGGCGAGGATGTGCTCGTGCGGGAAGGGCAGGTTGAACGAGCGAATACCCAGCTCAAGCTCGAAGAGCGAAAGCTTGCCGGACTTGTCCAGGTCAAACTCACGGAACGCCGTCTGGAGCAGGTTGTACCTGAGCGGGAGCGCAATCAGCGGTCATCAGCGGCAATCTGCCATTGTCAGCGACTCTCAGAGCACTCGGAGGCCATCAGACGTGTGTACTTGGTCTTAATTGACTCAGCGATCCTCCTGCGCTCGCGCTCGAGAGTCTTCTCGTCGAGCGGATTGGTGTCGACGACTGCTTCCATCACGAGGGCATTCGGGTTCGAATGGAGCCACGCCGCCTTCTCGCGCTCGTATCTGGACTCCATGTCCATCGGGATCGCCTGATGAGGGGGAGACAGTGAGGGGTCACATCAGAGATCATCAAGAGGCAATCAGGGCTCATCGGTCTGGACTCTATGCCCATATCGGGATCACCTCCTCGACGACCACCGGCGCTGAAGTCGTCCCCTTCGGTTTCTTGGACTTGCGCCGGCCGCGCTTGGGCTTCGCATCATCGTCCTCGGCCTTCGCCTCGGTCGGCGGCGCTGGCTGACGGGGAGTCCTCGTCGGCGCAGGCTCACGGGTCGAAAAGTTGACCCTGGCGCTCATTGGTCCCGAGGGCGGCGGCACGGGCGGCGGCACGGGCTGCTTCGCCACGGGCAATGCAGGCGACGCGTCCTGCTTGGCTGCGGGCGTAGGGGAAGTGCTGAAGGAAGTGCTTCCGCGGTGAGTTGACGTGTAGTGGGGGTTCGCCGCGGCTTGTTTGGCCGCTGCGCGCTTTGCCATGAGTTCCTTCGACTTCGCGGCGAGGTCGATCGCCTTGAACTCCTTTTGCAACTCTTTGTCCGACTTGCCTTGGAGAAAGGGCGAGGCTTGTGCATTGTCTTCGGCCTTGAGGATCGCCGCGAACTCTGCATACGAGATCTCCCCATCGCCGTCTTGGTCTGCACAGTCGAGCGCAATCTGCATCACGTGCTCGTGCGCGAAAGGGAAGTTGAAGTGCTTGACCGCCTGCTCAAGCTCAAACGGCGAGAGGCTCCCTGACTTGTCGATGTCGAACTCGCGGAACGCCTTCGCCAGGAGCTTGTACCTGGGCAAGTGAGAGGTGGAACCATGTGCGTGCGGCGACGGTCAACAGGGGCGGGCGCGCGCAGAGGCACAGGCACAGTGGCGCAGATGTGCACATGCCATGTGTATGCATGTGTAGAATGTGTGCCATGAGCACGTGTGCAGTGTGCCATGGGCACGTTAGAGCACGTGTGCCATGAGCACGCATTCGTGCGCGTTGAGGCCAGCATGCCGCGTCTGCTCACTTAGTCTCAATAGCCTGCGCGAGCATCTTGCGCTGCTTCTCAAGCATCGCCTTGTCGGCGTCCTCGACACCGGTACGTAGCTCCTCCTCGAGCAATTGGTCTTTCGAGAGCCCCTCGCGGTCCTTTTGGTACCGCGCCTCCGCCGCCTCTCGTTTGGACATAGGGGCAGCCTCCGAGGGCAGCATGCCTGCAGGCCCGTGGCCGCTGGGTGCAGTCCGAGGACTCCGTAGAGGGCTGAGGTGGCGCGGCGAGCGGGTGCCGGCAGCGGCGTAAATGCCCTGATCATAGACGCTACCCGGGGGCGCAAAGCGGTCACGCGTCGGACTGAGTAGGGGGCTCCCGCTCATCTGACTTCCGCGCGGCGAGGACAGCCCGGGCAATGCTGTGCCACCTCTCAGCGACGCACGGGGCGAGAGCGCGAGCGAATCCAATCCAGGCCTCGGCTTGCAGTGCTCCTTGGCATACGTAGCGGTCTGCTCCGCTGCAACGAGCCGCTGCAGCACAGCGTGCTCCGTTGCACCGGGCAGCACGCCCGTGATGGGCCCCAGCGTCTGCTTGAGCATGGTTGCACGCATGCTGGCCTGGGCTAGGGTCATCTGCTTCACAGACCATTGCGCCTCCCGCTCCTCCTGAATCTGGAGTTGCGCCCGGGCGCCGCCATGGACCATCGCGAGCCTGCATGGGGAGAGAGAGAGGCAGGGACAGCACACATGAGTTGAAATGGCAAGCGTGCGACCGTGATGCGTGAAGGAAGGAGAGAGAGAGCCGCAGATGCAATACTCACGGAGAATGGAAGATTTGGCCGAACTTCGGTGGCCGCCGCGCCCAAGGCGTCAGACCGCGCGGGCTGAAGTTGCTTCGCGGGGATAGGCCTTGCATCGATCGCGGCGAAAGGTCTTGAAATGCAGGCGGCTTCAGGTGCGTGACGACGTGTGCAGCATCAGGGCGCGTCAACATCGTGCACAACGTGACGACGGTCTGCAGGGACGTTCAGCAGAAATCCGTTACATGGACATCTAAACTTGCATGCATGGCTGCGCCGCAACTTGGAACTCACCGATGGTGTAATGCCAAATCTACATGGCCCGGGCACGCCGTCATGAGCGCTGCTTCAGTACCGGCCTCTTCTGAGTTGGCCGCGGGGAGCGGTCGGCTCCGGGGCTGCGGCTGTTTGTTATGTATGAGTCGGCCGCGGATCCGGTCGTCGCGCGGTTGTGCGGTGCGGGTGCGTTGGTGTGGGTTGGGTTGGTTGTGAGGTTCGTCTGTGTGATCCGTGTGCCCGTGTGCCCGTGAACGTTAACACGACAGACGCGACAACCGGTGCTACATGTACGGCACTGTTACTCCCGTGTGTCACGTGTGTCCCGGCTCCCCAAGGTGAACACTTAAAGGTGACTTTTTACCAGTACTGACTGACTTGACTTGTCTTGTCATGATTACGTACCACCGGTTGTCGCGTCTGTCGTGTTAACGTTCACACGCCCAGACCATCCCCGTTCACAAATGGCGTCTACCCGTACGGAGCGGGTCCTGTGCGACCTCCGCGGGGTACTCGCGGACGAGGCGGCCGTGTCGACTCATCTCTCGCTCATCTGCACGGGCTACACCGTTTCGGTCATCCTGCCCAGCCCGAACCCGCAATCGATCGGGCGGGCGATGCTCACTGGACCGGGCGCTTACAAGGCGGTCTTGGCTGCGCACGGTGAGCAGGCGGAAAGCGCTGCGCGTGCCTTCAGAATGCTCAGGATGCACCACGAGTGGTTTTGCCCCTGCGGCGCATCAGGCGTCGAGCCGCTTGCGTACGCATCCTCCTGTGCAACTTGTGGGCGCACACGGCCACGAGATCTTGCCGCAGCAGTCGCTGAGATCAAGGCTATCGAAGCAGCGGCAGCGGCCGATATGTCGGTGCCAGAGCAGCCCGAGGCGCTACTCGCGGCCGCACCTGTGCTCGCCGCGTACTGCGCTGAAGCCCGTCCTTCTCGGCCGCCGCCGCCGCTGCCGCAGCCGCACGTGCGACGAGAGGTGCTCAATGACCAATTCGCTGCGGAGGACGCCGCTGCCGCCGCTGCATTTGCAGCGGCGACGGTCACACCGCAGCCACTTGAGAGTGCTCCAGCCACCCGGGCGGACGTTTCGGCGCCTCCCACCAAGCGCAGCAGCAGCAGCAGCAGCAGCGCAGACCATGTTGAGCCCTCGGCCGCCGCCTCGGGCGCCGATGCAGCCGACGTGCTCCCACCAGCCAAGAGGCAGTGCTGCACTAGCCTTGGTAACGCTCTTCATACGAGCGCACCGCCCTCCGCCGCTACCACCGCAGCTCCTCCTGCCTTTCCACACGGTGCTGCTCCTCCGGCCTTTCCACACGGTGCTGCTCCTCCGGCCTTTCCACACGGTGCTGCTCCTCCGGCCCTTGGTCTCGCCTCCGCCGTGCGCGTGCCTGGCGCCAACGTGCGCCCCATCGAGCGTGCGGAGATCTTCCTTGGTGGTGTGCATGCGAGAGGGCCAGTGGCGCATGCGGTGGAGCAGGTACGCACGTTCTTGAGTGCACTGGCTGGATGGGAGCTCGAGTGCGTGCATGTGCAGCCGGAGAAGCGTCCCGGCTGCATGCGCGCTACCCTCGAGGGAGACGGAGCGTGCGACACGGCGTCGCGACTGATCGGGCGCGTGACGCATCCTAAGAGGAACTTCGAGGAGGTCAAGATGCATATCTACTGGCACTGCCCGTGCACACGCCATCCCTTCGCGATCAGGGACGACGGGGCCTGTCCGGTTTGTGGAGAGCGCAAGCCGCCGAGTCTGAAGCGGGCAGCCGAGAGAGTCGAGGAGATCGCTGCGGAGTTGTGGGAACGGCAGCAGCAGGCGCAGCAGGCGCAGGCGCCGCAGGTGCCGCAGGCGCAGCAGGCGCAGCAGGTGCAGCAGGTGCAGCAGGTGCAGCAGGTGCAGCAGCAGGCTGCTCGGGAACCACTCGTGGCACTGCGCCCGCAGGTGACACCACACCAGCTAGTTTGTGGGGCGATCGTACTGCAGCAGCCGGCGGCTCTACGGCCGCCGCCGACCACAGTGGCGCCACTTGCTGCGGCAGCTTCGAGGGACAGCGTGGGCGCCAAAGCCCTCGACGTGTGGAATAGCGCCGGCGTGGGCGCCAAAGCCCTCACGCCCCTCGACGTGTGGAATGGCGCGCTGGGCGGGAACGCGATTGCGGCCAAGCAGCCAAGGCGGGCGCTGATCTACGACAAGCTGGACGCGTGCCTCTCGTCTTGCCATGGGTGGGGCGGCCCGATGGGTGGTGCAAGCGGCTGGCGGGCTTGGGCATTTGATGTGCCTGGCCGGGGCGACGGCGCTCCCAAGCTGTATCTCGGCATGCAGCTCGCCGATTTCGCGGGCACGTACGTGTCGTTGCGCCCCGAGCAACGGAACGTGTACGAGATCATTGAGGCGAGCCATCCCGTGTGGCCCTACTTTGACCTAGAGTACGAGCACAGCGCCCGGCACGGCGTCCAGCACGGGCTCGGAGAAGCCCACTATCCCCCCCTCAACCACCACGTCGACGGCGACGCCCTTTCTACGGCCGTGGCGCGGGCCGCGACGGAGGTGCTCCACGAGCAGTTTGCGATCGCGTGGCAGAACTGGACTGCTGAGGGAGCTGGCGCGCGCGACCCTTCTCTCTCGACTCTCGACTTGAGCGCTGCGCTTCCGCGCTGGAGCCATCTGGTGACGCCATCGGGGACGTCGACTGCTGCTGCTGCTACTGCTGCCTCTGCAGCCTCTGCTACCGCTGCTGTCCTCGCACCGTCACTTGAGGTCGAGGTGGTGGCCCTCGACTCCCACAAGCCGACCAAGTACTCTCGACACCTCATTCTCCGACCTCACATTGTGGACATTGTGGAGATGGCCGCCGCCACAGCCACCGCCGCGCCCGCCTCAAAGCGACTACCTCTCCCGCTCGCAGGCACGGCCGCAGCCAAGGTCCTCGCACGCCTCGTGTGCGACCGGTTAGGAGAGGTGCTCCATGTGCACACCAAGAAATCGGCGGCGCAGCCACCGAGACCGGCGCCGTTACCGGTAGGCGAGGCAATGGGCGAGGCTGCCCACGCCGCGAACGCTGGCAGCGCAGCCGAGGCGGCTCTGCGCGCCGATCCTGCTACCGCCAGCGACGGCGTACCAGAAGCGCCGTCCGCCGACGATGGTGCCGGTACTCAAGTGGCGAAGCCGGCCTCTTTTGTTGACCTGAGCGTCTACACTCGCAACCGGTGCTTCCGCATCGTTGGGTCTGCAAAGCTGGGCAAGCCCGACGCGCCGCCGCCACCTGCGCTCGTGATCAACGACGCCGCGTGCGCGCACCTGCCCGTCGAGCTGCTCTCGCCACCGCCCTCGTCACGTTCGATGGCAGAGCAGCTCGAGCTGAGCCTCGTGATGCCTCTGCTCGCCAACGGCTCTTCGTCTGACAAGAAGACCCAGACTGCTGGCACGCGCTCGTCGGATCCCGATGCAGTGGCGGCCATGCACGCCCTCACGCGTCGGCACTGGGCCACTCTCGATCTGCCCGAGGCGCTCCTCGCCTCCTCGCCTGCGCAGCTCCCCTCTGCCCTCGACTCGGAAAGTTGGCGTGGCCCTCGGAGCTCGATTGGACCAGGCAGGCTGGACGCCGGGCTGGACGCCGGGCTGGGCGCCGGGCTGGGCGCCGAGCTGGGCGCCGAGCTGGGCGCCGGGCTGGGCGCCGAGCTGGGCGCGACGGCGGCCGCTGCCGGCCACGATGGCACACATGAGGTTGGCAGAGGCGATAGGGCCGTCAGGCATGGCCGAGGCGACGTGTGGGCAGAAGGGGCGGCCGCAAGTCCCGAAGCGTGGCTGGCATCCATCGAGGGACTGACGAGCACTCCGCTCCTCGACATACCCCCCGGGCTGGACGGCGGCTCGCTGAGCAAGCATCCCTTTGTGCGCTATGTCCGGCGGGGCCAGGACGGGCGCGTGCCACGACCGTTTGATCGGCTGGCCGCATGGGCGACGCTCCAGTTTGGGAGATGGGGCGGCGGCGTGCAAGCGAGCGTGGGCATCGGCAAGTGGATCTACTTGCGCTCCGAGTTCCCTCTCGAGCGGCTGCTGCACCTGACCGCCACCGGCACGCGCTTCTGCTTTGCCAAGGGGCGGCAGCACAAGGGCCAGCACGTCATGCTCACAGTCGATCTCGTCGCGCAGGTGGCGTACCAACGATGCTGGGACAATACCGATTGCGTGGTGCACGGCCCACGGGGCATTCACCTCAAGAGCAAGCATCCGCTTGGGCGCCCACCGATCGATGTGCTCCCCACGTGGGCCGAGCTGCAGAGATTCGAGGAGACGAACGAGACAGCATAAACAAGAAAAGGCGTCCGATACTCCGATTCGCGTTCGGTTAGATCCGCAAAAACCAAGTGTTGAAAATGCAGGTTAGCTTCAGAGCGGATGTAGACTGTAGTACATGGTATTCCCTAGTACTACTGCTGTAGGCCGCAGTAGTATTTTTGTGTGATATATGAGTGTCGGTCCCCGGGACCCGGCTCCCCCGGACGTGAAGAGAGTGTTTCTCTGTTTCTAAAACAGCGAGCTGGCTGACCATTTTTCACACAACAAGAACCATTTACGAACACTGTTCTAAAATAGGCACTGCGCGCGATGGTTTGCGATACTATACCTTCTTTTGTGTCGCACTTGTACCGATTCGTTTGCGAGGGCGCTGGCGCTTCGACATGCGGCCAAGGAAGAGGAGCTCAAACCAGTCAAGGAGTCTGACCCGCTGAAGGAGTCTGCTCCGCTGGTCGAAAATAAGAGCGAGGATGGCGAGGGCACGTGCACCAAATCAACGGACCACTATTGCACTCGTCGCTTTGGTCGAATTTCACAGCTAACGTTTCACAGGAACCCTTTTCTCATGGCGAAGGGAGTGCTGCGGCTGGCTGTCGAGACCATTCGACACGCGCTTTTCGAGAGGACAGCGAATGTATAATGAAACGTGCGTACGCATATTGTCACGGATTCCTCTCTGGCCCATCGTCTTCAAAAGGGCGCTTCCTGGCATCGGCTCTGGCGTGGCGCGGCGTCTCACTCGCGCTCCTTGACCTCAATCTGCCCGACGGCCACCCTGCAAGTCTATCGCATGAGGGCGCGTTGAGCGCGATTGACGAGTTCTGGAAGGCCGCACAGCGCGAATCGCCGGGCACACGACTGTGCCTGGTGGGAAGCAGCTTTGGCGGCTGGGCAGCCGCCGCATATGCGCATCGCCACCCCGAACGTGTGAGCCGGTGCTTACTCCTGTGTCCAGGCTTCGAGTTAGGTAGCCGCTGGCAGAGCATTGTGGGCGGCGCTGATGAACTGCTCGCGTGGGAGCGCGATGGCGCGCGCACGTTTCTGATGCCGCACACGGGAGCTCCAGTGCGGATCCCGTGGCGCTTCGCGGCGGACAGCATGCGCCTTGACGTGAGCGGGCCGTTGGTGGTGCGCTGCCCAACCGCCATCATTCACGGGCTGCAGGATGATGTCGTCCCAGCTGATGTGTCGCGCCGCTTTGCATCCTGCCACGCATGCGTGAGCCTCTCCGTACTGGACGACGATCATTGGCTTTGCCAGCCTTCCAGCCTCGAGCGAATAAAGATGGCAGCAGAAGAACTATTCGAGCTTTCGCCTGCGGCCGACGACGGGGCTGCGCTGGCCACCGGCTCGCTCGATCGGCAAGAAGAGGTCTTTGAGGCGGAGCGTAAGTTGGTCGTGCGGGACGCTGCTGCGCTTGAGGCGGCATTGAGCAGCGCCGCCGCCGTCTCCTCCTCCGCTGCCAACGTGAGCGTGCATTTTGTCGAGGAGACGATGTTCATCGATGTGTACTACGATGACACCACCGCGAGCCTTGCGCGGCGCGGCGCATGGCTGCGGCAACGAGCTGGCCGTTGGGAGCTCAAGCTTGAGGCCGGCACGGGAGCTGGCGCCGCGGCCGATGGCGTCGCTGACACAGCAGAGGTCCATCGAGAGTTCATCGGCGCTGCGAGTGTGCTTGGCTGGCTACGTGCTCTTCCTGAGGCCAGCGCGTCTACTGCGGCGCCTCAGGAAGACAACCCCAAGACAGCTACTGCGACTCTCAGTGGTGCCCAAGGCGCCGCATCGGGCGCCACTTCCGACGAGCCGCCCGGTACGGCGCCCGGCACCACACTACTTGAACCCGAGGATTCAGACGCACAGCTCAGGCAGCTGCTGCGCCGGCGGGGCGTGGCGGCCATCGCTGCTTTCGGGACGACGCGCCGACGCTGGTGCGCAGGCGATCTCATGCTCGATCTCGATCGCGCCTGGACGATCTCACGCGAGCTCGAACTCAATCTCGATCTGGATCGCGCCAGGACGCCACACGCACAGGGCGTGGCTGACGAGAGCTCTGCACTGGCTTCCATCTCGGACGCGTCGAACAAGCCGCACGCTTCGCCGTTTTATGAGGTACTCGAGATCGAGGCTCTCGGACCCACGGCCGCGACGGCAAGCGCTCGGCTCAAATACGGCATCGGCCCTCTGCTCGAACGGCTCGGCGCCGTCGTGGGCAGCTCCCCGGGCGTTGTTGAGGGCAAGCTCGAGCGTTACATGGCGCGCTACCGGGCAGGTGGCGCGCACGCGGCGCTCTTTAGTGAATATCGAAAGAGGGCACAGCAGTGAGTCGTGAGAGGAACATATTGGTTATTGCGGCGCTCCTCGATCTCACTAGCGCTGACTAGTACAATTACTTCAGAGCTCGCGCGCAGGCCGCCCGTCGTGTCCGTGTAAAAAAGTGTAATATTCGGTAATCATTGTTCGTCGACTCAAAAGTAAAGCCGAGCCGAAAGGAATGGCCGATCCGCAAACCCACCGCGCATACAGCCGCAAGGCATATGGTATGCCGTGGCCAATGCGCCGCACGTTCCTTCACCACTTTCTACTTTTTCACTCCTGCCGTCTGAAGATGCGTCCGGTCTCTACCTCCTTATTCCCGACACTTCTGATCGTTGGGACGATCAGCCGGCACGTTACAAGCAAGATCCTTGCACCACTGATCCCCACACTCACATCCGCTCCTGCATGCATCCCACAACCAGGGCTTATCCGACAAGTTGCGCCACTCGCGCATGCCAGTGGGCAGCACGTGGGGCGGCGGCAGGAAGAGCGAGGTGGGCCGGTCGGTCAGCGCGTAGGCCATCTCCATCAACAGGGCATTGGCCACGCCGCGCGGGTGGAGCTCGACGTCGAGGGCGGCGACGAAGGCGGCGATGGCGTTACGGCGCACCGTCGCGAGCGTGCGCACGTCGTCGTGCCATGCATCGAGCAGCTGGGCCTCTTCGACACGACACACGTTCCGCCACCCACTCGCAGCGGTGTGCCGTGTTTGGATGTTCGCCCCTCCAGCGCTGAGGAAGTGAACAATCCGGCGCCACGAGATCGTGTGATGGAATGGCAGGTTGGACAGCATCGCGTGTGCTGGCAGACCGCCTACGACCTTGACGACCACGGGCACGCAGCCAGTCGCGAGAGCGTCGAAGAGGCGTCGGGAGGTGTCCGTGTCGCCGCGCGGTACGAAGCATAGCGCCGCGTCGAGCATGGTTCGCGTCGTGTGGCGCGAGGTCGAGCGATGGGCCGCGTGCGCGGCGGCGCGCGTGACGGTTTTGTTTTGTGCGCCGCCGTGGATCATGAGCCGAAGGCCTTTGAAGTCGTGCGGCGCGCGAAGGTGCTGCGAGATGTCGCGAACAGCTCCGCGCGCCCCAAAATCATATCGGCCGTGATCACCATGGAAGACGAACCCGGCACGCCCGTCATCCTCCGAGGCCGCGCGGCCGACGAAGCGCCGCCGCCAAGTTTCGTCAGGCGGAGCTCCGGGTCGAGATTGCAACCTCCGAGCTTTGGGTCGAGATTGCCGCCACCAAGTCTCGTCAGGCAGAGCACGTGCTCCCGCCCCCGACGTCGCGCCAACCGATGCCCACCATTGGCGTTGTTCTGGGTCCACGAGCAAGCTCGCGCTGTCAAGCGCACCCGCAGCACCCGCGCCAACCGCGCCCGCCTCGTGTTCGATGGCGGCCGCCGCCGTGGCATCCGCGCCTTTGGCCGGCGCAGTGTCCCCACTTGCCGTCGCTGCTGCTTGCAGCCGGCAAGCGCCGTACACAAGTGCTGCGGCGAGAACGGGCGAACCGTCTGTCTGCCGGCCGGTAGCAGCGGCCCTCGCCAGCGCACGCCGCGCGTCTCTCTTGCTTCGGCGACGGCCGCCGCTGCCGTCGCCACTGCACAGAGAAGCATGCACGGTGCACTCGGGACTTGCCACATGAGGCAACACCACCATGCGCCGAAGGAGCGGGAGGTTGTGTGCTTGTTGTGCATGCAGTCCAGAGCGGTCGACGCCTCCTAGGATGACAGGGCCGACGTCGCTGTTCCGTCGGTTCAGCGTCCGGATCAGAGCCGTGCCGAGGTCGACCGAGATCGAAATGCCCGTACTGAACAGGAAGAACGGCACGCGCGCCTTACGCCACCATCGGTTGGACTCTAGGTAAGAGATGAGAGCACTGAGCCGCTCTTCATGCCGGCGCAAGCCAGGCAGATTGGTGGGCGTGCCAGTCTTGTGGGTACAGCCCGAACACGCGCCGGAGGCATCGCAGCAGCGCAAGCCGTCAGCGGACACGTTCTCCTCGAGCAGGCCCCAGATGCGCGAAGCAAAGGGCATGGCTGCAAGGACGTGCCACTCGGCGGCCTCCGGATCATGGACGCGCATCGGGTGGTTCTCGAGCGCCTCGATCAGCGGTAGATCCACGAGGTACTGCGAAAAGGCGATCGGCACGACCTCTTCAGCGAGACGCTCACCGATGTGCGCCCGAAGACCTCGCTTCACGACAGAGAAATTGCAGCCGCTGCTATCGTGAAGGTAAAACTTGGGGAGCGGTCGATCGGAGGCCACACGCCAAGTGTCCGGTTCGGCAGGAAGCACGCGGCGCTCGAGCGGGATCGCGTGGCAATTTTCTTTGTGCGGTTTGCTGTCGCCAGCTAGGAGTGCGTGCAGAGTGATGAAGAGTGGCAACAGGGACGCCCTGCTTCTAGAGGCTTTAGAGCTAGCACTGTGAAATGAAACCATGGGTGTGAATGTATATCTGTGTGAAACTTGCCCGATTTGGTACGTGCTCTGTGCAGCGGAACGTGGAGAACGTACATGTCACCAGGTCCGAAAGTCAGGAGTGCTGTACAGCGCCTGCCGCATCTCACGCAGGTACGGATCGAGATCGAGCCTGCGGGTACACATTGCAGGGACCTCCCGTGTCCGCCACGAGCACACTGGACGACTCCGCGCCGCTAGCCGGTCGCATGCACTACGTCCATTCGGCGTGAAGCAGTTGTGACCGTAGATTTCGATCCGGACCGCTGCCTGATCGAACTGTTTCGCCCATCGGTTACTACCGAAGACGGCATCGCAGGATGCATTGCCCTTCCCATCAGTGGTGCAGCAGGCGGGAGACGCCCCGCCCGCGTTCGCCTGCCCATCGCCGCCCTTTGCGAGCCGAGGCGTCTGCGAGCGGCGCCGCTTCAGGCTCGAGATCTCATGGCTCGAGATCTCATCGGACTCCACTGTGCAGATTCGGTGGCCCATCCCCAGCCGCGCGCCCAAGACGGCGCCCATTGCGTCGCGCTCGACTAGGGATGCTGACCGTTGAGGATGTGCCACGAGCCGGCCAGCCTGTTGGAGTGACTTGCAGCTCAGCCGGGGCGGGAACGAGCAGTGGAGCGATCCAAAGGCCGCATGGAGCGCAAGCAGCCGCTGGGTGGCCTTATTAGGGTTGTGCACAAGCATGGCGGTGCGTGTCATACGTAAATCCCACGCGTCCACGTGTAGTTTGCGACCGGTGCTGTCGAGCAGCGTCACGTAGGTGATTGGCGCCGGCGGCGGAAAGCGATGCAGCAGCGAGCCTAACCACACGTCTTCCATCACCGTCGTCTGGCGCTCGCCGGCTTTGTCTGGCAGTGAGGCGGGGTCAAGAGCACGCATCGCCTGCATCTCCAACTCGAGCTCGTCAGCGGCAATCACTGGCAATCAGTGGCAATCAATGGCGATCAATGGCGATCAGTGGCAATCAGTGGCAATCAGTGGCAATCACCTGCATCTCCGCCTCGAGAGATGGACTGAATGCGACATGATCAATCGCAATCAATCGCAATCAATCGCAATCAGTGGCAATCACCTGCATCTCCGACTCGAGAGATGGGCTGAATGCGACACTGGCGAGGAGCGGCTGTGAGAGCACGATGAGAAAGCCCGACGCAAAGATGAACGGGCCAATGCACCGGCCACAGCCCGATGGCCCGCACGCCTTCAGGTGCGCCGGCAGAGTCAGATCGTTCGAGCGGCACCACTTGCCCACATTCCAGGCTTGATTCAGGCCCCACGCGTGCATCGTCTTGTCGAACAACCTTGGATAGTAAGTGAGCACGCCGAGGTATACGTATGCCGACGGGCTGACCCCAGCATGCACGTGCCGCAACAGCGCGGAGAGGTCGGGGATGTGGAGGTATGTGTCGTCGTCGATCTTACCGACAAAGCGGGCATGCCGCAGCTCATGGGAAGCATAGGACAGCCACCACCCCAAACTTAGCGTGGGTCCACGCACACGGGTTTCGTTCCACACGATAGTGTTGGCAAGCAGCATGTCACCATACACAGCGCTCTCGCGCTCGGCAGCCAGCATCAGGGGCTGTGGCATCATCCCGGTGCGCATGATGAACATTGCGCAAATGCTGCCTGACGGCCCAACGTCATCGGAGGTCATCCAGGTCAGCCGCTGAGCCATGCGGCGCGCCGTGTACTCCGGCGGTGAGATGCTGCCCAGCGCGAGGAGTAGGTCATGCTGCCGGCACGGAGACGCCAGCTGAGGGCCTCCTGGTCGCATGTGACCGGTAGCTGCCGAACGCGTGAACGTTAGAATTCCTAAACAATCGACTTGCGCGACTACAGGGGGTGCTTAGCACACGGCACACCCCTCTACGCAACGATCAGTGTGCTCTTCACGTTCTCCTAGGGTCGGGCACGGGGGACAGGTCGTACCTGCTCGTGGGCACGGGGGGCCAGTCATGTGAACTACCGGCATGGGGCCGATAGATGTAGCGTGGCTGGGTCGGGGGGTGGGTCCGGATCCTTGAAAATCCTCGCCGGTGTGTTAGTCCACCGGGCGACGCGACCGCAGCGCCAGTCTGTGTTTCGTGTGGTAGTGGCTGGTCGGTACCTTGTGTGTCGATTCAACTGACCCTTTCTCAACAAGATGTTTTGGAAGGAAGGTTGAGTGGAGCCGCTCCGGGCGTGTGTGGAGCCGCTCGAGGCAGAGCAGCTCGACACCCCAAAGACACGGGAGGTGGCGGCCTGGCGAGCGTGCCGTCGTGTTCCCGTGACTGTGACCTACACGCGTGACGGCTCGTGATGCCCGATCCGTCTGCATCATTTAAGTCGCCGAAACCCGAGTCGCCAAAACCGAAGGTCAGGTCGTCGCCGGGCCCCGGAGCTTGTATGCGATGACGCGAACCCCAACCCACGATCGCCTCGTTTCGGACTGTCCCTCTTACTGAGCGCGGGGTTTTGTTTCCGTTGCAGATGATCCACAGCGGACCCCGAGCGGATCCGTCAGCAACCTCGGAGCCCGCCAGAAGAGCGCAAACACCTCCTCTTTCAAGTCGTCGTCCAAGCGCGGCCTTGAGAAGGAGCTGGTGAGTCTAGGGAACAAGCTCAAGGGCCTCGACCCAGGCAGCTACTCGCCAATCTCGGACCGCTTTGGCAAGAAGGCAGCATGGGTGACATTGTGACGTTGTGGCTTGAAGCATTGCACATGGACCTCTATGCATGCCTCTCTCTTGAGCACGGTCGCGTCCAGGATGAGCGCGGTCTCGTCCCCGCGATCGGGAGTCAGAACGTCGCCACGCGCCTCGCCTGTGGAAGGTAGGTTCTCCTCCAGCGTGCACGCGACGCCACGAGGAGAATGACTCGAGTCACCTGTGCCTTCCGGCCTTGCAGCCTTGTGACAGCCTTGTGGCCTTACATAGTATTAACTCAACGTTAGCTCAGAACCAATCCGGCACAATCATGTAGTATCATGGATATATACTAAGAGGAATCCTTTTCGTAAAAAACTTTAACTTAATGGTCCAACGAACCGCCCCCTGCCAAGCCTTGAAGGGGGAGTTCTAGCCGCCCGATGGTCGCCCGCCTCGTTAGGTACGGTCCGGTGAGACAAAGAAAAACTTTTCTCAAAAACTTAATAGTCATCATCACAGTTTCATTCTATGAACAGTATAACCAACGCTTTGAAGTCCCATTTTCTGCGAAGATGGCAGTCCATCTGTTCCTGCGCGGCTCTCTCGGCGCCGACGCGGAGTCGGCCCTGATCAAATCCATCCTCGAGCGCCACGGGCACAGCTACGTGGTGCACGACGTGGTCAATCATCCCTCTTCGGCGGAATTCATGAAGCGGCGCTGCGGTACTGGCGTGCTCTCGCTACCCCTTCTGCTTGTTGGGAAGCGCACCGTGTGGACAGCATCGGACATGCCGCCGCTCGAGGCGACTGGAGAACTGCAGCGCATGCTCGCCGCGGCGAAGACGGCCCATCGCGCCCGCGACGAGTACAAGATGGGCCTCAGCTATCTGTCGGGCACCGGTGTGCGCAAGGACCCTTTTGCGGCGATCGATTGGCTGCGGCGCGCAGCAAACCGCGGTGACGCGAAGGCCATGGCCGCGCTGGGCACGTTGCTGGTGAGCGGTGAGGCGGGCGTGGCCGACGAGGGCGAGGCTGGCCGCTGGTACGACGCGGCCGCACGCAAGGGCAACCGGTCGGCGCTGCTTGCGCTCGGCTTGCTGCGGCTGCGACAGGCGGATCACGCGCCGGAGGGCGCGCGCAACATGCTCGATCACGCTGCACGCTGCTTCCAGCAGGCGGGCGAGGAGGGCGTGGCGGATGCGTTCGTGTGGTTGGCCCACGCGCAGGAGAAGCTGGCACGCATCGACAGGGGCGCCAAAACGGGCGGCGGCGAGGGCGAGACGTTCATGGAGACGAGCGCGGCACGTCAGCAGCGGCGCGTGTTGTACGCCAAGGCCGCGGCCTGTGGGAGTGCGCATGGCTCCTTCCGGCTCGCCCACTCGCTCGCGCGTGGCCGACTGCCGCCGCATCCGCACGCCATCATGAGCCCAGAGATATTGAACGGGCTGCAGGCGGCGACGGCTTCGGGTCACGCGGCGGCAATGTTCGTGTACGGGTGTGCGCTGCTCCTCGGCCATTTGGAGGACACGCCCAGCCGTCTACCGCCCCCGCCTCTCGAGGAGGGGTTGGTGGCGCCTCACAGGCGTCGCAAAGCCGAGATAAAAGCCGAGATTGAGAATGGGCATGCAGGTGAGGGCGAGGGCGAGGGCAAGGGCGATGGGGTCGACCTTGGGGCTGTGGTGCGATGGTGGGTGGCGAGTGCAAGCGCTGGGCACGTGGCTGCGCTGTCAGCAATCGGCCAGGCCCTCTTGAACGGTCTCGGGCCGATCCGCCTCGGTGCTGCGGCCACTCTCAGCTCCAGCGCGGGGGCATTGGCTGTCGACCGCACCGGTGAAGCTGGTGCGCCTCACGGTGAAGCCGAGATAAAAGCCGATGAAGCTGGTGCGCCTCACGCGCTCGCCGCCGCCACGGCCCCCGCCGCACGTCCACCTCCCTCCATGCCGCCGCCACTGCCGGCGAATACGTTGCAACTGCTCCGCAGCGTGGTGCAATACGCAGAGCACACGCCACGCGCGGCGTCCGCACTCGCTGGCGACGCGCTCGCGTCCGTGGCGGCGGCGCCAGCACCCACGCTGCTGGGCGCCGCGCCGCAAGTAATTAGCATCTCTTCCAAGGCGGGCGCAAAGGGCAGGCGCGCCGCAGTGGGCACCTCTGTGAAGGGACGGCGCGCCGCAGCGGGCACCTCTGTGAAGGGACGGTCATCAACAGCCGGCAGTGGGGGTGCTCACGTGCCCACGATAGCTCAGGATTATGCCGCAGCGATGGCCATCAACAGCGCCGCCGCCGTCGCTTCCCGGTCAAGCACCAACGCTGCGGACGGCGTTGGCGAGGTTGCGGGCGGCAATCAATATCCCTTGGCCGCAGTGACGGTGGCGGGGCGCGTGGCGGCAGCGGCCAAGGCGGCGGCGCTGCTCGACGACGAGGCGCGTGCGTTTCATCTCTTCGAGGCGGCAGCACAGCAGGGCGACGCGGCCGGCATGGCCGGCCTCGCCGAGTGCTTCCTTTACGGCCGCGGCGGCGTGAGGCGTAACGTCGACGTGGCGGTCGCCTGGTTCGCCATCGCCGCTGCCAAAAAGTGTCCGCGCGCCATTGTGGAATGCGAGGCGCTTACCATGGCGTACGGCGCGGGCACCGTGCGTCGCTCGCGCCCTACACAGCGCGTGCTGCTCGCCACCATCGGACGCGGGTCGAAGCTGTATACCATCGCGAAGCGCTGCTACGAGGAGGGGCGTGGCGGCGAGGGGCGCGACTCGGACGGCTTGAGGCTGCGCTGGGCGGCACAGATCCTCAATTGGTGCGTCCGAAAGGGCGAGGCACGCGCTCTTGTGGCCCTGGGCAAGTTACGCCTCGAAGGAGCAGGCGTCACACCCTCGACCGAAGCGGCGGCCACCCTCTTCGAGCGCGCCGCCGAGCACCAGCACGGTCCCGGTGCGCTCGCGCTCGCACGGCTCCATTGGGAGGTCCGGGGCGACGTCTTTGCGGCGTTCGTGTGGTTTCGCATCGGCGCGGCGCTCGGGGCGACGGCGGCGACGGCGCCCCTGGCGCAGCTCGCTTCGACGCTACACCCGTCGCTCGCTGCCAAGGCTGAGCTGCGCGCGGCCAAGTGGCTCAAGCTGCACACGGGGTTGGCCGAGATGCCGCCGCTCGCCTCCAAAGAGACACCTCTCAGGTATGATACGGCGGCGGCGCCCCAAGCGGCCATCGGTGCCGCACTCGCCATCGCGGCAAATGCCTACGCCGCCGCGCAGGCGCCGGTGCCGCCACCAGTGCCGCCACCGGCGGCGCCACCTCCTCCTCCGGGCGTCTTCGCTGCTGCTCGGGATCTGGCCGACTCTGTCGCGCCGTCGCGCACCGTATCTGCGATGGCTCCTGCGGCTGTGCCTTTGCGCACCGCATCCACGATGGAGCCTGCAGCCGGTACGCCTCCCGCCCACCCAGTGACTGCGCTCGCTCCCGCCTCCAAGCGTTCCGAAGACTCCGGATACAGCTACGGGTACGAGGACGACGAGGAGGGGGCCAAGCCGGTAGCGCCTAAGGCGGCGGCACCGCTGCCGCCGCCGCGCCCTGCGACCCGGGCGCCACAGGCTGCTGCGGCGGCGGCATCAACGGCGGCGTCAACGGCTGCGGCGGGCGCCGCGGCGGGAGCCGCGGCGGGCGCCGGCCCTGCGGCTTGGGCGCCGCCCGCCGCCAAGTCCTCGGATGGCAGCGATGACGACGGCTACTACTCTGGATCTTACTACTCTGACGAGGACGAGGACGATGCCCCGGGTCAGCCGGGGGGCGCTCCGCCGCTGTCCACCGCCGGCTACTCGCCCTACGGCATCGCGCCGCCGGCAAAGGCCGAAGCGCGCGGTGCTACTGCCAAAACATATAGCTACAATAGCGAAAGCTACCGCACCGGCTACAGTGCCGGCACGGACGGGCCGCTAGCCGGCGTCGTCGACCGTCAGAGTAAGAGCGCCTTCGCCGACTTCACGGGCAAGCAACAAGACGATGCCGAAGCTGAGGACGAGGTCGCCCACGGAAAGGATGTCGTCAACCTCGCAGACATCGCCTCAAGCGACCTCTACGATTACTACGATGATTGACTGCGAGAAGAGGGTCGGTGAACACGATTTGTTTCACCACCCTTTGACGAAACCGGATTGCGAACAAGAATCCCTTTTAGATGGCGACTCATTCCGTCGGCATCGCATTGGCTCTTGCGCTTGCGCTGCGTTCCGTGGACGCCTTCATAGTAATAACCCCTTTGACATTGGTTCCACGTCGCGCTTCGGGCACTGGCATGGTGTACCGCGACGATGTGTGGCTCAACAGTCCAGAGCGGCAGCCACTTTCTGGTGAGTCGCTGGACGTGCTCTTCAAATACGGCCCTATCATCTACCGCGCGAGATGCTTTGACGCTGAAGAATACGATGCGTCCGTTTGCAAGCTGATGGCCAGATACCCGAAGGCCTCCCGGGCTCTTGCGGAGCAGGAGATCCACGAGTTCTTGTCAGACGCCAATGGCTACCTGGCAAAGACGACGGCGCGTGACTACAAAGGACCGCAAGAGACCTCTTTGAAGCCGCCCGTTGCACTCGCCGACAAGCTTCTGGTCCTCGCGTGGGTCCTCATCCTCGTTCCAGCCGTAGGCTGGCTCGTCACACTCAGCATGGCAGCGAGTACCAACATGCCTTCCGACCAGCTTGCAGATGATTTCTTCAGAGAAGAGATACTGAGGAGGCGCTGACGTTGAGTGCGAGTCTGAGATAGAGCCGAGTTCGCATGCGCGTGCAGTTTTGGCAAGGCGAAGCGCGTGCCTGTGGCACGTGGGCGCCGCTCAGTCGCGGCGCGGCGCGGGCGCGCGGGTTGGGGGCGAGCAGCCCCGAGCCGGGGACCCGGGAGCGGGCGCGCGACGTGACGACGGGACTCGTGCGTGTGTGGAGAACATGAGTAGTAGTGGCGCATGCAACAATACGAGAAAGAGAGTCCGATCCGCGCATCATCATTTCCCGCCGCCCTTCTCCTTCGTCTGAGCGGCTTCGCGACGCGTCGCATCCTGCAGGAGCTCGGTGTCCACCTCAGAGGCTGGCAGCTGCACGTATTTAATGACCGAACCTCGGATGAAGCAATTCTTCACCGACTGCATGTGCGGAAATTGCGCCACGTCCTCGACGCTGATGTTCAGCAACTTTACGTTCAAGTACTGGTCAACTGAGTGCAGCGTGCCGCGGATTGATAGGTCTGCGAAGTCAAATGTCCGAGCGCACGCGGCATGAGTTAGTCAACGAGCTGCGAATCGCAGTGCAGAAGCGGCGCCAATGTACGGCGAAGCGCTATCGGGCGCTCAAGCAGGGGCCGTTGGGGGAATGAGGAGTACGCTAATTCTGCCGCTGTTTCTGCAGTAGGCACAGAGAGATGACGCTCACCATTCTTGAGCTCGACGACGATCTCCTTGCCGACGAGTGTCTTGAAGAAGGAGTAGAAGAGCATGGGCGCTTGCCGCGGGCCTGCCCACTCGGCTGCTGCTCCTGCTGCTCTCACGCGCGCGCGCGCTGTCTGTCGAGCGTCGCGAGTCGGCGAATGCGAGGTGTGAACGAGCTGTGAACGAAAACAAACACATGTATACATGTAATAAAGAAGAGTTCAGTTTTGTAAGCCGTGCATTTCACCCACGTTCAGTTTCACGGAGGAGGATTTGCGAGCGGCTTCGCGAGGGGCGCTTCGCGCCGAAGGACGCGCCTTCGCTCCAAGGAATGGCGGACGTGTTCTACGTGCTCCAGGCCAGCTTGGAGGCACACTCGGTGCGTACGCTGCGCTCGATGCTGCAGTGCCTCGATCGCTTCGGCAAGGACCTCTTCCTAGAGTGCAACCACACCGAGCTCACGCTGCGCACGCTCAACGCGGCGCAGTCGGCGTTCATCGTCTTCACGCTCAAAGCCGACTTCTTCTCGAACTATGAGGTGCTTCCGGGCAAGAGCGCGTCCGTGAAGCTCCACCTGCGCAATGTCACCTCCATCTTCCGCTCAACCGCGGGCGTCGACAAGGTCTGGTTGCAGGTGGCGACGGGCGCTGCAGAGGAGGGCGAGGGTGGGGGCGAGGCCTTCATGCGTGTGCAGCTGCACTGTTCGTCGGGTCTGCGCAAGAAATTTGATCTCTCTTTCCAGGAGGTCACGTCGATGAACGCCGTCTACGACAAGAGTGTGTGCCCGCACACCATCGGCGCCGACCCCTCCGTCCTCCTCGAGTGCCTCAAAAACTTTCCGCCCGCGCTCGCCGAGGTGAGCCTCGTGGCGGCCGCGGACTCGCTCACGCTGCAGAACGAGGTGGACGGCAGCGATGACGCCGACTCGGACGCGCGCCTCGCGCGCACAGAGATGCGCCTCAAGCCGGCGGAGCTGCGCTTGTATGAGCTCGGCCCACTGCCGCCGGGCGGCGCGGTGGCGATCGCTTTCTCGCTGCGTGAGTTCAAGGCGGTGCTCACGCTGATCAAGGAGCTGGACCACCTGATCGTGGCGCACATCGAGGCGCCCGGCCGCCCCGTCATCTTCAACGCGCGCCCCAAGGTCGCCGCGGGCCTGCCATACCGCATGGAATGCGTGCTCGCCACTGTCGTCGAAACCACCAACATGGCCGACGATATGTTCGGGGACGACCCGATGGCTGACCCCACGGGTGGCATGGGCGGCGGCATGGGCGCCGGCGGCGGCATGGGCAGCACGTGGGGCGCGTGCCACGAGACCATCGGCGCTGCGCCGGCCGCGCACTCCTCACACCCGCCGCCCGCGAATGGGTACGCGTCGCACTCGCACGCCGCCTCCTTCCAACACGCGCCGCCCATGTCGCACCAGGCCTCGTGGCTGCAGCCGCCGCCACCCATGCCGTCGGCCCCAGCCGCGGCGCACTCGCAGCAGCCATATCATCAGCAGCAGCCGCCAACGTGGTCGCGGCAGAGTGTGTACCAGCCGCAATCGCGGTATGCGCCCGCGCCGCAGGCGCACCAGCAGCACCAGCACCAGCACCACCAGCAGCAGCAGCAGCAGCAGCAGCAGCAGCAGCAGCAGCAGCCGCATTACTATGGCAGCTCGTACCAGCAGCAGCAGCAGCAGCAGCAGTACGCCGCGGCTGCTAGTGCGCCATGGCTCGCACCGACGCCTCCAGCGGCGGCGGGGGCGTGGCTTCCGTCGCAGCCGCCCCCGCCTGCGACTGAGTACCGGTGCGGATCACAATCAGGTCGGATGGGCGCCGCCGAAGGTGCCGCCGCGCCGATGGGCGCCTCACAGGTCGACCCTTCGTACGGCTCCAGCGGCAGTTGGCTCGCCCGCGGTACAGTCCCTCCCTTAGCGAGCGTGAGCTACCCTTCACATGGCGCAACGGCCGGCGCGGCCGGCGCGGCCGGCGCGGCCGGCGCGGCCGCAGCGGGAGGCAGCGGCGGGGCAGAGGCTGACAAGGGAGGAGCGCTGTTGGAAGGGGCGCCCGCCAAGGCGCTCGATGACAGCGACACGGAGGAGGATGAGGACGCGGTGCCTGGCACACCACCCGATGGAGAGTCGTACCCGGACGAGGGCGACGACGAGGGCGGGCCGAACAAGAGGCGGTGCCGTGGGTGGTGAGAGAGATGAGCGATGAGCCGCGAGCGACAGAGCTCAGCGGAGCCCGGGGTCGTTGCGCGGGTGCGTAGTGATGAGTTAAATTTGCGGAAGTGTACACGTCGCGGACACGCACCGCGCGATCCTCTGAAATGGCCACGGGTCCGTTCTGCTTACGGCATACGGGTTAGATACGGCGATACGCGAAAAACGCGATAGCGTCATAGCGATACAACTTCCATTTTTCGCATTAAAATCATTTTGCGGATTCATGTAAGATGTATATGCGCTATACCCCGTACCGCTTAACTAACTCGCGACCCTTCACCCTACTAGCATGCCTGCTCTCCTATGCCAAGCGGAAACGTAGACGCCAAGCGGCAAGCACGTCGGGTCGCTCGGCGAAGCTCACCTCTTGCCCTCACGAAGCGCCTCGCAGCGCGACAAGATCAGCTTCCGCTGCAGCTTGCTCGTGACGCCGAGCTCGAGCAGGTCCTCGTCATCGAGCTTGAGCAGAAGGCGGCCATCAACTCGGGCGTCGGCAAAGGCGCTGACGTGCACGTCCAAACCGAGGTCCCTAAGCCACTGGCTCACCACGTTCTCAGTCCAGGTGTCTGCTGGTTGAGGACCTCGTGCCTCTCTGGCGTCTGCAGAAGGTGGCACCGACTGTGAAGGTGGCACCGACTGTGAAGCCGCGGCGGGCGAGGCGATGGCGAACGCCGAGTTAGGGATGGAGGCGACAGCTTCACCAGCGGCAGCCTCGGGAGCAGCGCTCCCGGCAACGGCGGTGTTGAGAGCGGCCTCGGGCGACTGTCGTGCCGAAGTGTCTGTGGCAGTCTCCGCATCCCCCATCCCGAGATCGGCTCCGACGTTTGTCGGCTGCGAAGCAGACGCCGCCGGCGCGCGGGCCGTCTCGCCATCGTAGAAATACTCGTCCTCGTCCTCGTCGTTGATCTTCTTCTGCCGCTTGCGTTTGCTCGCAGCCACGCCGGCCGCGACCGAGGGGGCGCCCTCGGCTTTACCTTCGGCCTTAACCTTCTTCTTTGCCTGCTGCTCTTCACCCAGCGCCTTGATCGTCATGTACATGTCGACGCGCATCTCTGTGATGTCCTGCGGCGAGAGATCCTTGAGGCCGAGCTTCCCTCCACCCTGGCACTCGGCGTCCTCCCAGCGCCGCTTGCGCGCTCCCGCCAAGTCGGGCTGCTCGTGCGCGACACGGCTCACGAACTGGAGCATGTACGGCCCACCATCGACCGAGTTATTCTGGTGCGGCACCTTGATGTCGTACTCCGGCATCTTGTCGAACTCACCGCGGTACTCGTGAACCTCCGCCGTCAGGTCGACGCTGCCGCTGGCGCCGCCGCGGGCGCCAAGCACTGCCCCCACCGTCGGCTCAACAATCTCGCAATCCTCCGACTTTTGGGACGACAACGGGGGCGCGGTGTTGGCGGCAGCGGGGGGCGCGGCGGTGGCCGAGGGGGGGGAGGCGGCGGGGGAGGCGGCAGCGATGCTCGTATCCGACGCCTCCTCCACCTTGAGGGGCTTGCCGGCCGTGCCCTTAGCCTCCTTATCTTTGCGCTCGAGGTCGAGGTAGATCTTGAGCAGCTGGAAGGCCTTCTGCTTCGAACCACCCATTGAGTCGAGGTACATGATGCATGGCTCGCGCCCCGGCCGAGCCGCTGCTGGGAGCTGTGCCGGCGGCAGCTGGTCCGCGCGGCGCGTGGTGGTTATGTGCGCGGCGGCGGCTGCCGCGGTGGCAGCGGAGCGCTCGCCGTTGCGCCAAGAAGCCAGGTAGGCGCCAGGTCGGTGGATGATCGCCAGGCTCCAATGGAGAGACTCGTTGATCGGCACGAAGACAAAGTCCTTCGCGAACAGGTCGACGCTCTTGGTCCACCGCTGTACCGCCTTGTAGCCCTCGGCGATCGCGGCGGGGTCCTTGAGCCGCTTGTTGCCGCCGATGGACTGCATCAGCAGTTTGAAGAAGAAGGAGTTGAAAAAGTGGCAGCGCTCGAGCAGCGCTGGCGAAAGTGACGCCTGGATCTGCTTGAGCTTGTAGTCGACGAGTGTGTCGTTCAGGTACTCATTTTCGATGAGGCGCTGCAGCTCCTCATCGGTGAGCGTCACGGCGTCCTTGGCTTGCTCGTCGGGGTAGACGAGCAGTACGCGGTTCGAATCGCCTGTTGAGTTGCGCGCGTGCGAGTCCGCTTCGAGTTGCCACGGCTCCCTGTTCAGCCGCCTCGACTTGCGCTGCGGGGGGAGGCTGCGGTTGGTGCCGCCGTTGCCGCCGAGGCCACCGATGCCGCCGCTGTGGCCGCCGATGCTGCCGGTAGAATGGCGACGCGATGGCGCCGCGGCTGCCGCTGGGAAGTGATGCGAGGCGCTGCCAGTCCAGTCGTCGGTTGGGTCGACATCGAAGAGACTGCCTTCGTCTTGAGCCGCGGCGCCGGAGCCCGGCGGCGCACCCGAGGGCTGAAGCGCGAGGGGCGTGTAGCGCCCCCCAGTGAGCGTCTGCTGCATGTCGCCGCTGCTGCTGCCGGCGCCGCCGCTCACCGCTGCCTTTTGCTGTCGACCGCCCTGTGAACTTGGGGCTTTGGGCTTGGGCGCCGGCTTTTTGGCGGCGGTAGGCGCGTGCGCGGCGAGGGGCCGTCCCATGTGGCCACTGGTGAAATGGATGAGCTGGGCGAACTTTGGGTGCACCTTGAGGATGTCAGACGGCCACGAGTTGCGAGGGAAGTCCGCCTTATTGAATTGCATGAAGATGGAAGCCTCCGCATCCATGTGCGAGAGGAAGGGCATGTAGGCGCCGTTGAGCTCGTCGGCGAAGTGCAGATCCCACATGCCCCACATGCACAGCGTGCCGCGGTCCTTGTCGACCTCGAACCTCTTCAACGCGGTGACAGCGAGATGCGCGTACACGTAGCTGTTCGATCCGGGCGTCGGCTTCCCAAGCATGAATGTGATTCGCTTGCTGTCGAACTTGACCTCAGCCGCGCCAGCGTCGAAGGTGCCGATGTACACTTGCGACATCATGACGATTACGTCGCCAGGGTCCACGTCCTGCACCTTTTCGATCGTCTTGTCCACCGCAGGGCGCGCCACGGCGGGCGCGGGCGCGGGCGCGGGCGCGGGCGCGGGCGCGGGCGCAGGTGCGGGCGCAGGTGCAGGTGCAGGTGCGGGCGATCGACGCCCGGGTTCGTCATCGTCGGCGCCTCCACTCCTCGGCGGCGGCTGTGACTGCGGCTTAGGACGCTTGACGCTGCCGCCCCCCGCGGCGTGGCTCTGGGAGTCATCAGTACGACTCTGGAAGGATCGGGTTGGCTGCAGGTAAGTCGAAGATGCGTCATGCGTCACTCCATGCGGTGCGTCGTCGGTAGGACGCTTGCGCCCTTGGCCGCTCGCGCCGCTCGCGCCACCAGGCGCCCCAGCCTGCTGATGCACCGCGCTGCTGTAGATGGCTCGCCGATCCGCCTCGAGGTCAGTCACGCGCCCGCCGCTGGCCTCGCGCTGCGCCCCATAGCTCGAGCCGCCGCGCATGGGCCCACCCACGATATCTTTCGGGCTCTGCTTTCGTTCTTCAGCTGCTCTCGCTCGTACTTGCCTATCATCGTCCTCCTCATCGATGGCAGCATGCGCAGATCCGGCGTTGCGGCCGTCAAATGGCTCTTTCCTGCGCACACGAGGTGGCGGCGGAGGGTGCGATCGGTCGAGGCGCACTCGAGGTTCAAACGTGTGCGAGAGCGAGCACACTTCTTCATGCTCTTGAATGATTTTGGGATCGCGTCCGGGTCATCGTCGCCGTCTTCCAGATCGATGGCGTTGGCGAAACCCGCCGCGTCACGCTCCTCGCGCGTGCGGGTTCTGACTACACCGCAGGCGCCATCTTTCAACCGCGCTGTGATGGCCGCCGACGCGGCAAGGTGCTGGCTGACCTTATCATCGGTGTCGAGGACCAGCAATCCATGGGGCTGTGAGACGGTGATCCGCTCGATGTCTGCACGTTCGCAGCCAATCGCGCTCGCGACGTCTGCAATTAAGGTCCTGTATGTGACGCCTGCAGAAGTTGTAATGGTCACGGGTGCAAGGCGTGTGCTGCCGGACAGGACGTGCACGTCGACAGTCGGCGGAGGATCATTGACACTTGAGCCAACCATGAGGATTTTCAGATGCAGCATTGCTTCCGCCTGGATGTTGTAGTCCAAGAGGGTGCGGCCGTCTACGAGCTGCTTGCCGGCAAAAAGGAGCCGCTGCAGGCCGGTTGGGATGCCCTCCTTCGCCTGAATCTTGACGCGCAAATCATCGACCAGGCTGTGGCTTTCCACGTCGAGCGTGAACGTCCTGGCGCACACGTCCTGTGATCCCAAAACGTTCACGAAGATGTGCATTGAGAGCGCCGCACGCCGCCCCCTTCAGTAGACGTTTCGCACTCGAGGTCCGATTTTCCAAATTTGGGAACTCAGGGAGAAAAAAGCGAGCGTCCCAAGCTCACGGACGACGAGTTGCGAAACAAGCAACGAGAGTATAGCGACCGTGAGAGTATACACAAGTATGTGAGTTGACTCCAGTCTCCACAAAAATTACGGTACATGAGGCATTGATGATTTATAAATTCCCAATGCAAACTTAGAGCATGTGGGCCTCATGGTTGAGGGCCTCGCGGTGCCTCTCTGGCGTCTGCAGCAGGGGGCACCGACTGCGTCGTAGTCCGTACACCGTCGTCCGTACTGAACTACCTTTGGGGCAGCCTTAGCCGCAGCACAAACTCTGGGTATGCGTGGTTGTCGCTGCCAGTTGAGAGAACGAAGATGCTCGGCTTCTGCAACGAATCGACCATGCTCTCATAGAGTACCGCACCTCCGCCCGGCTTCTTGTCAGGCTGTCTCATGCCCTTCTTGCCAACGCATGACTGACCCACGAGGACACGCACGAGCAGTACCCATTGCGATCCTTCGTTGTCAGGCTTCGCGTACGCCTCATTGAGAGAGTATTCCAGTTGATTTGAAAAGTAGGATCCAACGCCATACATTCCCCGCTCGTTCATGTTGCGATCGAAGCCGTTGGCCACGATAGACTCCAGCGTGTCGCACGAAGTGCCGTGCCAGAGCCAGGTCTCGTTGAGCTGCGCTCTCCCAATGCGTGAGATCAGCGCGTCGCGAGCTGCCTGGTATAGGTTGAAGCGAGCCTCGCTGCGGATGTGCGAGACTGTGAGCAGGCGCGAACGCAGCTGCGGAGGCATCATGCTTCGAACGAAGTCGCACAGCGCCACGTGCCGCTCGATGTGCACTGGTTTGGGCGTGAACATCCCCCCATTTGGCGTCGAGAGGATCTCACCCAGCTTATATGGAGCGTGGCCTATACCCTGTGTGGAAGCTGCCCCAGGAAGCTGGCCTGCGGGGAGATGTGCTGCCCAGTATGGCGGTGCAAGCCTATAGCTGCCTGGAAACTGACTCAGGCTCGGCAGGTCCTTGTCCACATCAGTCAGCGCATGTCTTTTGAGGTTGCGCACGAAGCCTGTTCGCACATTCTGCTGCGTGCATTGGCTCAGGTCCACGTCGTACGCCTGACCACGGATTTCGATTCGGAAGTGAAGGACACCCGCCTCCTCGTGGTTTCGGAACGTCTCCTCTGAGGCGGTGTCGAAGAGCTGCCACGCCCCGCTGCCAACAGCACCATCCTCCCACATCCACACGTGCGCTGGGCCTGGTTGCGACTCTCCTTGCGCTCGCTGAGTGAAGTTAATCGCAAAGACCACATCGATGCTGTCACCATCCTCCATTCCTTCCTCGTTTGGCGTCTGGTTCTCACGGATGCGGTTGCCGTCGAAGAGGAAGCGGACAGACTCCATGGCCACGCCTTGCCGCTGGCAAAACGCGCGCATCAGCTTCCCAAGCTTCGTGTCGGGCTTGCACTTGAAGAAGACTGTGGTGAGAGCGCGCGAGTGACACTCAAGCGTGAGATCAGTGAGGCGCGTGCGTGCCATGGCTACACAAGATGGCGAGATCACTGGCGGTCACCCGCGCTCAGCGAGGAAGGACGCCACTGAGCGGGAGCAGCACACCTTCAGTGCAGTCTTGCGAGACGACCTTGAGCTGCATGGTCCCCTCGCCGCTGCTCTCGGCGGGGCGCGGGCGCTTGACACCGCCCATCGCTGCCGAAGGGCCGGCGCCGAGCGGGGCCGGCGGGGTCTTGGCACGGGCCGCGCCGTTGGCTGTGGCGACGGCAGCGGCGCCGGAACTGGTGCTCGGCTGTTGAGGCACACCTGCGGATCCGCTGCCGAGCGATGACGGCTGCGGATCGGGCGCGCGGCGATCGACGGCAAGCTGCTTCAGAGCCATGCGCAATGCTGGGGCATCGTCGCCAGCAATGTCCTTGACGCGGTGCAAAAATTCCTGCCTGTTGAGCCGGAGCTCACGTTTCTGCAGCTTCTGGACGAGGTCTTCGAGCAGGTCACACTTCTCGTTCGGGATTTGGCCGCGGATGGCGCGAATGAGCTCTGGGAGACTCACGGACATGCCAAGAAAAGCGGGAAAGGAGCGTCCCAAGCTCAGGATGACGCGTTCGACAGGTCTCTTCCGGTAAAAAGACACCGGGGGGAGTCGGGTCTCTTACCGGTACTCCGAAAGACGTGAGATAGAGTATCGCGACCGTGAGTGTATACACAAGTACGTGAGTTTACACCACACATTTACGGCCGAGATTTTAATTCTCAACTTTGCAAATCCACGTCGCAACGGTACGTTGGACGCAATAGACGTGTCCAAAGTCACGTATCATGAAAGAGGCGAATAGAGAGCTAGCCTCGTCCCTCCCAATCTACTCCCGCTCGTGTTGACTCGTGGTCGTGCTTCAGTAGTGCATCATAATACAACTGATTATTGTATAATACACCAGTTGCAGATAAACAGCGCGCCCACCATGGCGCCCACAGTGCACAGATCTCCCAGATCGGCAGAGAATGTATCCCAGGGCAGCCGAGGGTCTGGTCTCGCGCCGCGTCGTTACACAAAACAGCTGTAACCCGTCGACCCCACATGCCTCTCCTACAAAAGATACGTAGACGCCAAGCGCGTCAGGTCGCTCGCGCGGCCTCAATGGCAGTCTCCAAGTGCTCGGCGAGCCGCGCGTTCTCGTTGCGCATGTGGACCATCTCGGCCTCGGCCTCGGCCAGCCGCTGCTCGAGCTCCGCCACCCGCGCCGCCGACGCCTCCTCCACTGCAGCCCGCGCCGACTCGATGGCAGTCTCCATCTGTTCAGCGCTGAGCTCCCGCGGTGGCGCACTCCGAGATTCACTCCGAGATTGATCGAGCTCACGACGGAGCTCTTCGATCAGCTCCTCGCGCCCCTGGGCGTCACTCTCAAGCTGCTCGATCTGAGAGATCTGCTCGTGCAGCATCGTGTTGACGAGCTTCGAGGCCGCTTCGGCAGCGGCGCCCTCAGCGGCGGCGGCGGCGGCCTCGGCAGCGGCGGCCGCCGCCTTGGCCGTCTCAGTGGCCGCACGCGCCTCCTCAAGCTCCGCTTCCAGATCGTCTACTTTGGCCCGTAGCGCTTCGGCCTCGGCCTCGGCCCCGGCAGCATATTCCTCGGCCGCGGCGGCCGTCTCGCGCGCATGCGCCGCCGCGTCCTGCGCCGCCGCCGCCTCCTCGCGCGCCTGCTTCTCCGCATGGACCGCGCGTGCGAGCTCCGCCGACAGCGCGCCCGCCGCCGCCGCCGCTCCCTCCGACTTCGTCTCCCCGCCCGAGCGGAAGTACGTTGAGATCGCCTCCCTGGACCAGAAGCGCATCTCGTGGAACACAGGAATGTCCTGACCAAAGACGTCCTCACGCATCGCTTCGAGCTCCGCCATGGAAAAGACAGGAGCCTTCTCGTCCGGCTTGCTCCCCTCAGCCATCTCCTCAATCTCGGCCTCGATCTCGGCCACGGTCGACACCAGCGCCGCCATGCCCGCCGCCGCCCGCCGAGTACACTCCGTCAGCCGATGCTCGAGCTCTGCCACCCGCGCCTCCGCCGCCTTCGCCGCCGCCGCCCGCGCCGCCGCCGCCTCGCTGGCCGCCGCCGCTTCCATCGCTGCCAGCCCATCCGCCTCGAAGCCGGACAGCTCGGACCGGTAGACGGCACAACAGGTGAGTAGCTCGCGTTGCGCCGATTGGGACGACTCACACTGCACTCGCATCGCCTCGAAGGCCTCCTCGGCACGCCGCTGCGTCGCCTCCGACGCACTCGCGCCCACGACAGCGCCCGGTTTTGTCGCGGACGGCACCGCGGCCGGCGCCGCGGCCGCCACCGCCGAGGCTGGTGCGGGCGCCGCATCGGGCGCCGCATCGCCAAAACTTGCGCCAAACGGAGTGCTCGGTCCAAACGCGTCCGGCGAAACGACTTCGAAAGCGACGGAGCCAAAGGCCGAAGTGCCGTCAAAGGGGGCTGCAAACGCAGGCGCCTCGAAGGGCGTCGCGAACGAGGCGAACGGTGAAGGCGCGGGCGTACCATCCGCGGGAGCGCTGGCGGCGCCCACGACAGCGCTACGATCCGCCGTCGGCGCCACCGCGGCCGCGGCCTCCGCACTTGAGGTGGCCGCTGCGGCCGACTTGGCGACTGTGGGCTTGGCGACTGAAGGCTTGGGCACAGAGGGGCGCGCGGTCGTCGGCCGTTGTGACGCCGGGAGCGCCGAGGCCGAGCTTGCGGCGACGGTGGTGGGTGTCGGTGCTGCATGGCCATTGGTCGCCGCGGCGGCGGCGGCGGCGGCGGCGGCGGCGGCGGCGGCGGCGGCGGGTGGGCCGGCCGGCCGCTCAACGACCAGAACGAGCTCGTCTCCCGCGCACTTGAAGAGCTCCCGCGCAGCTTCGATGTCGAGTGAGCTCGCTGGATGACCATCGACCGCCTGAAGGTAGTCGTGGGGCTGCAGCTCGGCCCGACCGTCGTCCACATCGGCCGCGCCCACCTTTTTGACGAAGATGCCGCCCTCGTCCCCGTCAAGTGTGATCATGAAACGACCTTTCGAGTCTCGGCGCAGCGTCACTTCGAGCCCGACCGTCGTCCTCGCCTCCTCCACCGTCGCTAGCGCGGGCTCGTCATCGTTATCGTCGTCATCGCTGCCCACGTACGTTGGTGGCTCGGGTGCAGCCGCTGCCGACGGGAACTCGTCGCCACTCTCCGCGTCCTCAGCATCTGAATCGGGCGGCTCCGATGGCGGCGGCACGTCCTCGTCGCTCCCCGCGCCCTCATCATCTATACCACCCATCTGGCCCTCCATCTGGTCCTCGCGCGCCTCGCGCTGCCGCGCCTCATGCTCACGCAGGCGCCATTCCGCCTTCGCCGCGGCCCGCTCCACCGCGGCCCGCTCCGCCGCCGCTGCCGCCGCGGCCCGCTCTGCCGCCGCCGCCGCCGCTGCCGCTACCCGCTCCGCCGCCTTTTTGGCCGCGCGCTCCTCCGCTGCGATGCGCTGGCGCTCCTCCGCTGCGATGCGCTGGCGCTCCTCCGCCTCGATCCGCTCTCGCTCGGCCTCCTCCTCTGCCTCCATGCGCGCCGCCTCCTCCTCCATCTCGGCCTGGAGGCGCGCCGCCTCCTCCTCCGCCCGGAGCGCACGCTCGCGCTCTTCTGCCTCAATGCGCTGACGCTCCTCCGCCTCAATGCGCTCTCGCTCGGCCTCCTCCGCCTCAATGCGCGCCGCCTCCTCCTCCATCTCGGCCTGGAGGCGCACAGCCTCCTCCTCCGCCCGGAGCGCCGCCTCCGCCTCCTCCCGTTCCAGACGGGCCGCCTCCTCCCGTTCCATACGCTCCTCGTCAAGGATACGTTGCCGCTCCTCCTCCTCGATACGTAACCTCTCCGCCTCCTCTTCCGCCGCGAGCCTCTGGCGCTCCGCCTCCTCAAACCGAGCGCGCTCCTCGGCCTCCTGCCTCATGCGCTCCTCCTCTTCCGCCCGCACCCTCGCCTCCTCAAGGAGTCGAAGGCGCTCCTCCTCCTCCGCCCGCGCCTTCTCCTCCAGCTCGAGCCGCAGCGCCTCCTTCTCCTCCAGCTCGAACAGCCGCTCGAGCGCCGGCCCGAGCACCCCCTTGCCCACGCCCGCCGTCTCCGCCTGTTGCACGGCCTCCCGAAGCGGCTCCAGCTCACTCAGCATGTCGAAGAGCCGCTCAAAGGCTGGCGTCACCGACGCCGCGTCCACGCCCGCCACCCGGGCGCGCCGCAACGCCGCTTGCAATGGCTCGAGTTCCGTGAGCTTGGAGACGACGAGGGTCTGCAACTCGCCCGCAGCGAGGCGGCGCTCCTCCTCACGTGCCTCGCGCGCGGCCTTGAGCTCGGCTGCACGCGCCTCCGCCTCGGCCACAGCGGGCTCCTCCCCGAGCCCCACCTCTCGCATTTGTGCAATGGCCGCGTGGATGGGCGCCTCGTCCTCCTCGTCCTCAACCTCCTCGAGAGCGAGCCGCAGCCTTTCGCGCGCCTCCTCCTCCCTCAGCTCGCGCTCCTCCTCTCTAAGCCGCTCGAGATGCCGGTGCGCCTCCGCCAGCACCTCGCCGCCCACTCCCGATCCCTTGGCCACCTCGATGGCTACGACGATCGCGTCGGGATCGCCCACCTCGAGCGCCGCCTCGAGGGCCATCTTGGCCTCGTTGATCTCCTCCTCGCGCCTCAGCCGCGCCTCCTCGAGCTTGCCAAGCGCCTGCGAGGCCATCCAGACGGCATGCCCGTCGACACCGGCCGCTTCCGCCTCCTCGAGCGCCTCCGCGAGCGCCGCCTCGTCGTCGGCCGCGTCGGTGAGCACACGCAGCCTCTCGGCGGCTGTCGCCCTGCGCTGCACCCTCGCCTCTTCCTCTGCACGAGCCTGGGCCTCCGCCTCCGCCCGCAGCCGCGCGAGCTCCTCGAGCTCCATCAGCAGCGCCTCCGCGCGTTCACAGAGCGCCTCGTTCACAGGGAGCACCGCCTTTCGCGCCGCCGCGAGGCTCCCGCGCAGAAGCGAGACGTCCTCCATGCGGCACGCGGCCTCGAGCGCGGCGGTCGCGCGCGCGTGCTCCGCCTGGAGGCGGTTCTCCTCCTCCTCGATTGCCCGCAGTCGCGCGCGTGCCTTGCCCACGAGCTCATGCTTCACGCCGCTCGCCTCGGCCATCGCCAAGCCCTCCTCAAGCAGCGCCCTCGAGCCGTCGTCGGGGTGGAGCGCCGTTGTAAGCAGGGTCTCCACCTCGTCCTCCAGCCGCTTACGCTCCTTCTCCTCCGCCTCGCGCCGCTTGCGCTCCTCCTCTGCCGCACGCTCCGCGGCGATCTTGGCGCGCACGGACGCGCGGTACTCCTCCTCACGCGCGCGCTTCTCGCCCTCCTTGCGCGCCTTCTCCTCAGCGAGCGCCTTCTCCTTTGCCTCGCGCTCGGCGCGATCCCGCTCCTCCGCCTCCCGCTTCGCCTTCTCGGCCGCGTCCTTCTTCGCCTTCTGCTCGGCAGCGAGCTTCTCGCGGATCCGCGCACGCTTCTCTTCGGTCGACAGCCCTCGAAACTCCGCCATCCGCTCGCGCAGCTCCTCCTCCCGGCTCTTGGGCGGCGGCTCGGGCGCCGGCTCGGGCACGCTCTGCGCCGTCGTGGGCGCCGCTGGCTTCGGGGGCAAGCCCGACGCGCCGGCGCCCACGACGGCGCCCGCGCTCGGCGCAAAGGGAGGCGGCTGCCCTAATATGGAAGGCGCCTCCCCTAAGCCGCTCGTGCCCACGGCGGCGCTCGTGCCCCCCCCCTCCGCCGGCGCGAAGCTGTGCGAGCCGAAGCCCACCCAGCCGGAGACGGGAGCCGCCGTGCCCGCCGTGCCCGCCGTGGAGGAGCGCGGGGGCACCTTGGCCTGCTGGGGCGCGCTGCTGGTGGGCGAGGGGTTGGAGGATGGGGCCGTGGAGGCCGCCGCCGAGACGGTGCCGAGGACCTCACCCTTCTCGTTCACCTCCTTGAGGCCGTAGACCCCATCGATGCCACGGAGCAGCGGGTTGAAGCGCAGGGCACCGTCGGCCATTTGGCGCGCGAGCGAGAACCGAAGCGACTCTGCCGACGCCTCTCCGGCGCCGGCGGGGTCGCTGATGACAAAGTCGATCAGCAGCTGGCCTGCGGCCTCACGCAGCGCCGTGTCGGTCACTTCGAGCCGCGTCGCTGGCACGCTCAACGCGGCGCCTAGCTCCTTGCAGAAGCGCGCTGTGAAGGCCTTGAGCTGTGAAGCGCGCGTGAGCGATTTCACCTCCGCCTTGATCAGCAGCTGGAGTGTCGGCGGCGGCCCGCTCTTTGGCGACGAGGGTCCCGAGGTCCATTGGCCAGGGCTGAGGGGTTTGGAACCCATCCCGCTTCCGAGCGACGAGAAGCCGTCGGCGCCGCCGGCGGCAGCAGCGCTGCTGCCGCTGCCCACGCGAGAGCCCGATTTGGGAGCGCCCAGTTGAGCGCCGCTCGTCGAGACGGGCGGCGGGCGGGCGCTCATCTCGGCGCTCGACGGTGGACGGGCGCTCGAATCGCCGAAGCCGCCGCCGCCGCCGGTTGCAAACGGGTCCGAGGGCGACGTGGGGGGGAAGAATCCGTCCGAGGGCGGGAAGAAGCTGTCCGCCGAGCCGCCGAACGAGGCTTGCATGGCGGACGGCGCCGAGCCGAAGCCACGTGGCGGGGGGGCGAACGAGGATTGTATGGCGGGCGGGCCGAAGCCGACGGCACCCGGGACGGTGCCGCCAAACCCGCCGCCGCCAGGCGCCGGCGGTGGCCGCTCGGGGCCCATCGAGAAGTCGAGGCCGAGCAGGTCGCCGATCGCGCCGCCGCTGCCGCCGCCGCCGCCGCCGCCGCCGCCGCCGCCGCCGCCGCCGCC
>ENA-UOXP01000095-UOXP01000095.1-mixed-culture-metagenome-genome-assembly--contig:-NODE-95-length-59163-cov-34.082848_pt1 | contig 59163 bp, 40 predicted proteins | sample MGYA00238161_ERZ761639 | MGnify/ENA primary metagenome ERZ761639 (study PRJEB28913, sample SAMN08776760) | mixed culture metagenome | isolation source: Freshwater growth medium | place: USA...
GATACATCAGGATACACCGAGATACAAAATCACGATACATGTATCTTGGACGCGTCATGACGAATATATGTGGGATACATGCAAGGATTTATGCGGGATACATGCGGGATACATGTTGATACATGTATATCTGGGGTTGTCGGAAACTCGGAATGTTTCGATGCCATCATCATAGCCAAAGTGACAGATACAAATGTATCTTGATGTATCTTGATGTATCTTGATGTATCTTGATAGGACACATCGAAATACATGCAAGATACATGCAGGATACATGCAGGATACATTAGGATACGTATTGTATAGGAAACCACCCCCAATTTGTATAGGAAACCCCCCGTCACCCCTCTACCCCCCCCGTTCCGCTTGTCGTTTCATCTGTGATGTGTCGCGTTGTACCGGCGCGCGTGTCTCCTTTCCCTGTGGGATCTTCCGTGGAACGTGCCCTTCGGGGTGGTCTCGTGTGCGAAGCGCCGCGAGTTAGCCGCCTGAAGTAGTGTTGCGCGGGTTTGTCGACTTACCCCTCTTCAAGACTTTTAAGCCGGCGCGCGCGATCTAAATCGCCGAGATTGCAACTCAGACGTCCTCCATAGCGGTGGTCTGCCCTCTTAGGACGGGGTCAAATATGGTCCTTAATGGTCCTCCGGTCCCCATAAGTCCTTCACTGAGTATTTTGACTGATGACTTTATTCATCAACCCCAGTCTTCGGTTACCACACGTCCCGCGCGGGCTCCGCGCTCCCGGCCACGCTTTGTATGCCTGAGGATACCCCCCTCGCGACAAATCCGCAATCGTGCAACGCAGCCCAACCGGCAATCTTTGCCGTCGCGTCACGTCTTTGCGCGTCTCCCTATGAGCCTCTCTGCGCTGGTGCGCGCTGGCGCCCTGCCACTGCCTGCCTGCCTGTGCAAGGCGCCGCTATGGTGCTCTCCACGCCTCTGGCAGTGAAAGCCCAGCTTCTGGCACTGCGTTGCTCACCGCACTCTCCGACGCTACTACACTCTCAAGGCGGAGCAATTGTCTCTTCCTCTACTGGCCCCTCGACCGCTGCGCCTCCTGCCACGTGCGGATGAAGCCTCGCACGGTGTGATTGGGGAAGAGCGTCGTGACCTTGAGCTCGGCGCCCGTCATCGGGCTGGTCGAGTGGCCGACGAGCCACTCCTCGATCGCACGCCGCTCGTAGGTATGGCCGTCCGCAGCCGAGACCGGGTCGATCATGAGGCTGTGCGTGATGGGGCAGATGAAGTGGTCGGGCGGCTCCTCCACTGATGCGGCCTCCTTTGCAGCGTGCGCCTTTGCTGCTGACGCCGTAGCCTCTTGCCCCGCCTGATTGCGAGCGTGCTCTTCTGCCTCTGCATGGGCGGCCTTGGCCTCCGCCTCCGCTCGTGCCGCGGCCCTCGCCTTCTTCTCCGCCTTGGCCTTGCCCTTCTTGCGCCGCGCCTTTTCAGCTTTGCTCTCCTCTTCAGCCAGCAGCGCTGCCATGGCCGCATCCGCGCGCGCTGCCGCGGCCGCCAGCGAAGCAGCGTCCTCGACCTGAGCCGTAGCGTCCTCGGATGCACCTTTGCGCGCTGTGGTCGCTCGCGGCTGCTGCGCCTCGGCCTCGAGCGATGGTCTGCCGTCGGCAACGTTGTTCAATCGAGCCATGTAGCTCTGTGCGTAATCAACACCTTGCAAAATCGCAAGGCCTAGTTGCAGCCGCGCCGCCACCTCGTTCTTGGGTCCGCCACGCCCTTCGTAGAGCACGACCCCGAGGGCGAACTGCGCTTGAGCGTGCCCCTGCGCGGCCGCGAGGCCAAACAGCCGCCTCGCCTCCACCGCGTCCTTTGGTCCGCCGCGACCATCGTCGAGCATGCCAGCGAGACTACACTGCGCATCAGCGTGCCCCTGCGCGGCCGCGAGGCCAAGCAGCCGCCGCGCCTCCATCGCATCCTTGGGTCCTCCACGCCCTTCGTAGAACATGTCAGCGAGGCGGCACTGTGCATCAGCGTGCCCCTGCGCGGCCGCGAGGCCAAGCAGCCGCCGCGCGTCCACCTCGTCCTTGGGTCCGCCACACCCCTCGTCGAGCATGAGAGCGGCATCGCACATCGCGTCAGCGTGCCCCTGCGCGGCCGCGAGGCAAAGCAGCCGCCGCGCCTCCACCTCGTCCTTGGGTCCGCCACGCCCTGAGTAGAGCAACCCACCGAGGATGCTCTGTGCGTCAGCATCTCCCTGCGCGGCTGCGAGGCCAAGCAGCCGCCGCGCCTCCACCTCGTCCGGGGGGCCGCCACGCCCTTGGACGAGCATACCAGCGAGGCAGTTCGCCGCTTGAGCGTTCCCCTGCGCGGCCGCGAGGCCATACAGGCGCCGCTCCTCCTCCTCACCCTTGGGTCCGCCGTGCCCTGAGTGGAGCATGAAAGCGAAAGCGACCTAAATTTGGTAACATGAGATGAATCCCTTTGATCTGACACCCTCCACCTCAAAAAAAGCCCCCTCAGCGTTGGAAAATCCTTCGGATCCTGCGACTGTAAAAAGGGAGATCTAGCAGTCATCAGTCAACCCGAATCCGATAACCAAATAAAGCTCCACCTCCCGAAAAGGCCTCTGGATTCCTGCTCGCACATGCCACGAGCTTTCGGAAAGAAGATCGCGGACCTCGCCAAGTCGCTGAAGTTGCCGAAGCCACGCAAGGGCACCATCCGCAAGGGCATCTCCAAGAAGGACGCGACGACGCATGGGCCCCTTGGCAACCCATGGAAGATCCACGAGTTGATAGGACCAGAAGACCGCAGCTGGAAGGGTGGCAACGGTGTCGTGAACCTGGCGGCAAGCAGAGTGTCGATGTTGACCAGAAGTATCAAACATAATGACAACGCCTCGAAGCTCGCCACGCACCAGTTCGGCCACGAGCCCCTCGACCTGGAGGCAATCGTCAAGTTGTTCTGGGCACTGGACGGCCGTGGCGGCGATGCGATGTGCTGCGAGGATCCAAACCACGTCGGGAACCGCAAGCTCCACCTGGTCAGCGAGAACACGCAACTGTGCGCGCGATGCAAGCGTGCGAACCAGCCCCTGATTTGAGTGCCACACTCACTTGTATCACCATGTGCTCGCAGTCGCTCGCAGATGCTGTTGGACCAAGTGGAGCGTGACAAGTTGATGATCACGGCAGGCCGCAGCCGGGAGGCCGAGGCGATGGCCGCCATGCACACGCCCAAGTCGGTCACGCGCCAGTGCCATGGCTGCAACATGGCGCAGCAGCTCAAGCGTGCGAATGGTGAATTCATTAGAATAGCTTGCCCAGCCTGCAAACGCAATGTCTCTCTGTTTATGTGACCGGTCCGGACCATCCATCATGTGAGTAAAACCACCAGTTTGGAATTCAAATGACGCTTTACTTCGAAGAAAATCTGTTGAGCAAAAATCTACTTGGGATGGGTGACCTCATCCATAAGGTACAGATCCAAAAATGGAGAGCCCTCTACAAAGGCCCCCGCCGCGCTTGCGCTTGCGTACCGTTCGGCAAAGACTCGATTCCGCAGCCCTCGCTTCGATACCCACGCCTCGTGACGCGCCTGGGCGATGGCAGCGTCTGCGGCCTTCTCCTCCTCGAGCGCCTTCAACCGCCGCCGGCGGCAGCGCTCCCGCAGCTCGCGCTGCGCCTCGGCACGGTGGGCATGGCGCGCCTCACGGCCCTCTTGCGCGCGCTGCAGTCTCTGGAGTTCGAGATGTTGCAAGGTTCGCTGTCGGCACGCGGCATCTTGCCGGCCGCCCTCCGCGGAAGCTCGCTTCAACCCCTCGACTGCGCTCAGCGCCGCCTGACAGCGCGAGCTGCTCTGCGCGCGCTGCGTTGCGGCACGCTCTCGATTGAGCGCCTGCTGCTGCATCTTGCGACGTTCATGCTCGCGATTGCCTGGAAGTGCCTCCTCTCGGCTACGACCTTTGCCGTGATCATGACTCCTGAGGTCGATGGACAACAAAGAGGCAGCAGAGGATCCTCCTATGCCTCCTGTAGGCCCTCCCACCGTCTGACCGACCGTCGAGATGCTGCGCCCGTGCTCGAGCAGCTTCGCCTCGAGTGAGCGTGAGTGCCCCACACGCTCTTTGACGTCGGCAAGCAGCGCTCGGTCCTCCTGTGCACGCGCCTTCTTCCAGAGCGCTTCCTGCTGTCGCTGAGCTTCTGCCTGCGCCGCGTTCCGCTGCTGCACTTCCTGTCTCGCCATGGAAATGTTGTCTTCCAGCTGCCGATGACTTCGTACCGTGCTCTGGACATGCTCGCGCTGCAGCGTCGCTTGAGTCGCACGCACTGCCCGCCTCTCGCTGCGCTCTTTGCGCATGGCCTCCGCTTTGCGATAATTGCCCAGAGAGGCGTCGTAGCGAGCGACTAACGAGCGCGGCACGGGTGAAGGCCGGACAGGATCCTCGGGTTGTACGCCGCGGGACGCGGAGGTACTTGAGTCGGAGATGCACATGGTACTCGAGTTGAGCGCACGTGGCTCCTTCAGTTTGGCACGCGCACTTGATCGCGCACTAGATATTCCTCGTGCTGATCCTTTGGGCGAGTGTGCAAAGGGGCTGCGCGCCCGCGCCGTGCTCTGTTCAGATGCAGATGCAGACCGGGTCGACGCACTTGCCGGCGAGCCTGCAGTGCCGTTGCGAAGTGCGTGGAAGGGCGACGAGGGCGGGGAAGGTTGTGCTAAAACTTGTTGATCTTGCACGAGCTGCTTCAACTCCTGCTGGACGACAAAGCGTCGCAGCTCGACAGGTGAGCGGACTAGACAACCTGACATGGAAGGCGAACCAACTGGAAAGCCGTTGATTAGTTTGCGTGCTCGATATCCCTGTAGTGCTCGAGTCGCTCGTGAGGGCCGCTCCAGCGTTCAACGCAGGAGCAGGAGCCGCGGTCGCGGAAATTGGAGCCACACGAAGAAACGTACAATCGATGCGCAATTGCGCATGCAAAATGTGGGGAGGAGAGGCGGAAGCCCGTGCACAATTCTGCTTTCGCGCTCGAGACGGCGCTTTTCTCGAAGCTTTTCATCATCCCGACACGTGCCGACGACCTCACACATCGTCCAATCATGAGGACCTTCTCGCTTCTGGTGTCTGCAGCCTGCCTCGCGGCTGCCGTGAGCGGCTTCGTGCCGTCCTCCCGGCCGCCTACGGCCAGCGGCTCTCGCTCCGCCTCGAGCAGCGCAGCGACCGCAACGCCGGCATCGCCAAAGCGCACGTCAGGCGACATCTTCGCGCAGGCTGAGGCGCCAACGGCCGAGAAAACTGAGTACGAGTTCGAGGCTGAGGTGAGCAAAGTGATGGATATCATCATCAATAGCTTGTACTCGGACAAGGACATCTTCCTGCGCGAGCTCGTCAGCAATGCGTCGGACGCGTGCGACAAGAAGCGGTTCATCAAGCTGACCGACGAAGCTTCGGGCGGTTTCAGCGGGCGCATCCGCATCATCGGCGACAAGAAATCGAACACGCTCACAATCGAGGACAACGGCGTGGGCATGACGCGCAAGGAGCTGCAGACCAACCTCGGCCAGATTGGTATGAGCGGCACGAAGAAGTTCACCGAGGCGCTCGGGCAGAGCAAGGACGCGAGCAATCTGATCGGCAAGTTCGGCGTGGGCTTCTACTCGGCGTTTCTCGTGGCGGACCGGGTGACGGTCGTCACGCGCGCCGAGGGCGAGCCGCAGCTCCGATGGGAGAGCGAGTCAGCCAACAAGTACACGATCTCGCCAGACGACAGCGCGCCGATCGAGGGCTCCGGCACGCGGCTCATCCTCTCACTCAAGGAGGATGCGGATAAGTATCTGGACGACTACACACTGCGCTCGATGCTCAAGCGGTACTCGGAGTTCATCTCCTTCCCCATCGAGATGTGGGCCGAGAAGACGGAGTACGACACAGTGCCGGATCCAGACGCGGAGGTCAAGGAGGGTGAGACGCCGCCCACCAAGACCGTGCCGCGCACGACCAACGTGTGGGAGACGGTCAACCTTGCGAAGCCGCTGTGGATGCGCGACCCGAAGGATGTGACCGACGCCGAGTACGCCGAGTTCTACAAGACCACCTTCAAGGCGTACGACACGCCGGCGGCGCAGGCCCACTTCTCGCTCGAGGGCCAGGTAGAATTCAAGGCGATGCTCTTCTGCCCGTCGTCGGTTCCGTGGGAGCTGTCTCAGGACATGTTCTCGGACAAGAACAAGCCGATGAAGCTCTTTGTGAAGCGCGTCTTCATCTCGGATAATTTCGAGTCCGAGCTGCTGCCGCGCTGGCTGTCATTCCTCAAGGGGATGGTGGACTCCGAGGACCTCCCTCTAAACGTGTCTCGTGAGCTGCTCCAAAAGTCGCGCACGCTCTCGATCATCTCGAAGCGGCTCGTGCGCAAGGCGATGGACATGTTCAAGGACCTCGCCAAGGACGAGGCCAAATGGGTCAAGTTCCAATCCAACTTTGGGCGCTACCTGAAGGTGGGCGTCATCGAGGACACCGAGAACAAGGAGAAGCTGCTCGATCTCGTCACGTTCTCGTCGACGCTCGGCGATAAGGTCACCTCGCTGCCTGACTATGTGTCGCGCATGCCCGAGGCGCAGACGCAGATCTACTACCTGTCGGGTGCGTCCAAGGCGGCCGCCTCCTCGTCGCCCGTGCTCGAGCGCCTAAAGAAGAAGGGGTTCGAGGTGCTCTTCGCGCTCGACCAGATCGACGAGATTGCGCTGCAGGGCGTGGGCAAGTTCAAGGTCAAGGACAAGGAGTACGACGTGATCGATGCGGCCAAGGAGAATGTGGACCTGGGCGAGGTGTCAGAGGAGGAGAAGGCAGAGGCCAAGCAGGCCAAGGAGAGCCTCAAGCCGGTCACCGACTTTCTCAAGGGCGTCCTCGGCGACCGCGTCGACAAGGTAGAGGTTTCGTCACGCCTCGAGGCGTCGCCGTCGGCGCTCGTGCAGCCGCAGTGGGGCATGTCGCCTCAGATGCAGCGCTTCATGCGGGCGCAAGCGGCCGCCCAGGGCACCGAAGATGCGATGATGGCTGGGATGGCCGCCAACCTCGAGATCAACCCCAAGCACGCCGTCGTCGCGCGCCTGCAGGCGATGGTCGGCAAGGGTGGCGACGGCAAGGCCGACGGCGCGGCCAAGGGATTCGCTGAGCTGCTGTATGACGTGGCCGCGGTCGCGTCGGGGTACGAGCTCACCAACCCTGGCGCGTTCGCCAGGCGCGTGGTCGCGCTCATGGAGGGCGGCGAGGCGGCGCTAGCCACGCTCGAGGCGGCAGAGGAGGCGGCAGCGGCTGAGGCCGAGGCGACCGCCACGGGCCTCGAGGTGGAAGCGCCCGATGAGGACGGCGACACGCCCGTTGAGACGGAGGTCGTCTGAACGCCGTGGCGAGCAGCAGAGGACGTAGATTCGTAGGCGGCGGTGGCAGGCAAGGCGGGGTGGCGGTTTGTAGGCCCCGCGGCCGAGGGGCAAACATGCATGATAGCCGTCGGAATCACATTCACGATCTCGAAACATGTGTTTGAGGTGTTGAGCCTGCCGGACAGCGAACGCAAGTGATTGGAAACGTTGTTTGGCCGTTTCGCGGCTACCTTTCCGAGGCACGTCGACGTCCGTCTCAGCGCTTGAGACTCCACCGTCCACGCTGGCAGCGCGCGCGCGACCGCGTCGTCGGCGAGCCTCTTCGCTTGTGCGAGGTCGCGCGCCGTTAAATGCGTTAACCGGACCGGTTGCGTGTATACTATATATTTTTCTATGCCGCTTACCACCGATATTCTAGCTCGGCTAGACCGTTGGCTTCGGTTCTAGCGTGAAGCGTCCGTAGCGCGTTCCCCGCGCGATCCCGATCCTCAACGTAAACGAAACAAACGTCCCGTCCTGCCAACTTGCACATCTTACGCTGTATCCAGGAGAGGCCGCTCAAAGATGAAGAGCGCAAAACGTCACCGCTCTTCACCGCTCTCGGCTCTCAGAACTGCTCCGCGTTGTCAGTGTGATGCCCCTCACCGCGGCTCCGGCTCGGCACGCCGGCCCACCGTACAGCCTCCGTGGGCATCGTCTCGTTGGCACCAACCACATGCACGTGTGCCACCGGCGTGCGCGCGCCACCGCCTCCGTGCTCCTTGAGACGGAGCGCCCACGGAGAGAGACTAAGGAGCTCGCGGAAGCGCGCGACGTCGACGGGTACGTAGAGAAGTGGCTCGGTCACCATGACAGGCGACTCGTCGTCGTCGTCCTCTTCGTCCTCTGCGTTGCCCGCCTCAGCCTCCCCCGCCGGCTCTGCCTCCTCCTCCGACGCCGCCGCCTCGCCGCTCTCCGCCGTCTCGTCGACACGGGCGACGCCCTCTGCACTCACCGTCGCCGTCAGCAAGGCGCCGTCCGATGAAGTCGCGCGCGTCGCTGCCGCACTCTCCGATGACGCCGCGGCCTTCTGCTTGGCCTCTTCGGCGGCTAGGGCGGCCTCCGCAGCGCTAAGTGCGGCCTCCTCCGCTTCGATCGACGCCTTCTCGGCATCCTCCACCTCCGCCTCTGCCCCCTCCGCCTCTGCCCCCTTCGTCTCCGCCTCCTCCTCGGGCATGCGCGAGAGTTCGAGCGCGCGCAGCACTTGCTTGATCGTGGCCCCAACTGGCACCGCCTCAGCCATCTCATCAAGTACCATATCGGGCGCCGCCGCCTCCACCTCCGCCGCCGCCGCGCGCGCCGGTGTTGCGCCCGCGAGCCTGAGCAGCTCATACACGCCGGCCGGGTGCTCCAGCGGAGGCAGCTCGACACGCGCGTCAAAAGCATGGAGCAGCGACGTGCGTGCGATGAGCGGGTAGTGGGCAGTCGTTCCGATGATGACGAGGGAGCGCCCACGTGGCGGCGGCCGGCGCAGCAGCGCCAGCAGGGCCTCGAGCATCGCGGGTGACATGGCGCCTGCGGCCTCGACGGTCTCCTGCATGCCTCCCGCGGCAGGGTGGTGCGAGAGCAGCACATGCCCCAGCAACCTTTCGATGTCGTCCAGCACGATGGCCGCGGTGTCCGAGGCGGCCGCGTCCTCCGCCATCGTCTGGAGCGCATGCAAACGCGCGCCCTCGCTCGCACCACGCAGCTCGTCTGCAGAGAGCACCTGCACGAAAGAAAAGTTGCACGCGGCCGCGAGCTGAGCCGCAAAAGAAGTGCGCCCCCCACCTGCCGGCCCGCTGATCAGGATGTTGCCGATGCGCCCGAAGCCGTCCTTGTCCTTGTCCACACTGCGCGTCGACGAGGCTGCCGCCGCCGCCGCCGCCACGGGCGCCGCCGATGCAAACGGCGCCACCAGTCGGCGCGCCGTGTGCCACGCTTCGTCAAACGCGTCCGAATGGCGGAGTAACGGCCCTCGGTAACGACGGAGCTCCTCGCGGGAGAGGCCTCGAGCCTTCTTCACCTCACGTACGGCAGCGAGGAAGTCAGCAGCGCGCAGCCGGAGCGTCGCGCCCGAGAGGGAGGGGATCTCGGTCGCCCCTTTGGGCAGGGCCGCCACGACGCGAGAGAGCGCCCGGCTCGTCGCCGAGCGTACGAGGCCAGAGAGGCTCGCGCCGCTAAACGAGGCCGTCCGCTGCGCGATGGTGCGCAGCTGGAGCGAAGGCGCGAGCAGCCCCTGGGCGGCGAGGGCGCCTGTGTGGATGCGAAGGATGGCCTCACGCCCCGCGAGATCGGGGAGCTTGAGCTCGAGCTGCACCTCGAAGCGACCCGGGCGCAGCAGGGCTTCGTCAATCAGATCCTTGCGATTCGTCATCCCGAGCAGCAGCACATTGTCGAGTGGCGCCACGCCGTCCAACAAGCTCAAGAGTTGGTTGACCAGAGAGTCGTACACAAGCCCGGCGCTCTGGTCGGTGTGGCCGCGTGCACGGCAGATGGCGTCGAGCTCATCAAAGATGATGATGTGCAGGTTGGAGGCGGCGCCCTTGCTCTTTTGTTCCAGCTGTGCTGGCACGAAGAGGTCGCGCATATTCTTCTCGCTTTCTCCTAGGAATTTTGAGACAAGCGCAGGGCCATCAACGACCGTCGTGCGCTCGGGTGGCACATGGAGCAGGTCCGCAATCTTTCGGGCTGTGAGGGTCTTGCCCGTGCCAGGCGGGCCATGCAGCAGAGCGCCGCGCACGACTTGAAGTCGGAGCGCCGCACGCGTGGCGGGCGAGACGAGCCGTGGCATCACGACACGCCGGAAGAGCTCCCGGAGCTCCGCGTCCAAGCCCCCGATCCCCACAGCCTCAAATTGGAACGACGGCTGCAGCAGCGGCAGCACACTCTGTGCCCATGGGGGCAGCAAGCTCGCCGCAGGCGGCTCCGGGGCGCCGCCGCCCATCGCGGCCTCGTCGGACCTCGCGTTGCCGGCTAGTGTCCTATTCCTCGCTCGGGTGCCGCCGCTTCCGCTACCGCCGCCACCACCGACGCCGCTGCCCGCTGTATGCTCGGCAGCCTGTGCCTCGTCGTCCTCGGCGATGGCGTGCGCGATCGCTCCGTCGACGAACGCCTCGAGACCGATGACAGCGGCCTCCTTGACGATGATCGGATCCGAAGCAAGTTCGGGCTGCTTTCGCGTGAGCACGAGGCGCACGTAGCGTGCGAGGTGGCAGCCGTGGCCAATGCTATTGCTACTGCGATCGCTACTGCGATTGTTCTTCCACAGCTGGAGGCGTGGCTCCGCCTGCAGCGCTCGGCGGCAGGCCTCGCTCATCAGGGAGCGCCGCTCGCGCGTCACACCTGGCGCTGCTGGACGCACCACGCACGTACCCGCATCGCCGCCTCCGCTGCCGCCGTTCTCCTCGCCGCCGCCGCCCTCGTCGCCGCTCTCCACGCTACCATCGGCAGCCTCTGTGCTACCGACGACGGTTTCGGAACCAGTGGGCTCCTCGCCTCCTCCAGAATGGCCATCTGCATTGGCGGCGCGCCCCTCACTCATCCCAGCCTCCTCCTCAGCGTCCGCCGCGCTCTGCTCGCGCCGTCTCGGCACGCGCGAGGTGGGGGGCACCAACTGCCAGGGCGGCGGCGGCGCTTCCCATTGGCAGTCGCCTCCGCACCAGGCGGCGCCGCACCACTCGGCACCGCACCGAGGGCACGCGCCGCAGTCGGGGGCGCTATGGCCGCCACAACTCACGAGTGGCGTAGTAGCGGTCGTACTCGGCGCCGTATCGGGCGCCGCTACGGCACTACCCGCACCGTCCACCAACGCCGGCGCCTCGACGACCTCCTCCCACGCCTGCGCGTCTCTCGAGAGGAGCACAGCCCACTCCGCGGGGGCGTACTCCCACCCCCAGGCCACGTCGAGCCGGCCCACCCAACGCGCCCGACCCAGATCGAGCGTGAGGGTTGTAGGCGTCGTGGTGGGCTCTACCGGCGAGCGCCACTCCGTTCGGAGGCTGCCATCGACGGCGGCGGAGGCAGAGCGCCCGCAGCAGCTGCCCGACGCGTTCGCACTCAGCTCCTCGGCAGGCGCTGCCAAGCCGCCGCCCGCCGCCGCGCCGCCGTGTGGGCCGCCAGCGAGCCCGCTGGGCAGGTAGATGAAGGTGGGCGGCGGCGGGTGGCTGAGGGAGCGGCCGCGGGAGGTGGTCACTATGCGCACCGGCGCAGCGCCCACGCGCTCGGCGCGTCCGGTCGTGCACTTGAGTTCCTTGTGCTTCTCGGCGAGGAAGATGCTCGTGCATTGCACGGTGCCGATCGTCACGTTGAGGATGTCCTCCTTCGATGACCCGAGGCTGGAGCCTGTGAGCGTGACGCGCGTGCCGCCCGAGAGGGGGCCGGAGGAGGGCGTGATCTGTGCGACGCGCGGCTGGCTCGCCACGACCAATTTGTACGCCGCCGAGGGCAGCACCTCGCCCAATTTCGTCACGTCTTCCACAACCAGACGCCGCCGCGGCGCGTCAGGCGCCGCGGCTGCCGCGACTGCCGCGACGTACACGACGACGTCGACGGACGGTGCGCCCGCGCTGCCGTCGGCACGCTCGAGGTCGGGAGCCGTACACCCGATCAGCGAGGGCGAGTCCCAGGTGAGAGTTCCACACCGCCGCCCGTCGATGAGCACCGCGAGAAGCTCTGATGGAGTGTCGCCTAGCCTACTGCCGTGCAGCTGCAACACGGTGCCGCCGACGACCGACACAGAGGAGGGGAGCACCTTCTCGATGTGTGGCAGCAGCGCGTACCGAAACGTCAGGTGCTCTCCAAACCGGAGGGCGCGACCTCCACGCTTGCTCGTCACCTCCACCGGACCCATGCCAGCCGACGCGCGCGTAGTGAAGCACGACAGCTCTGCGTCGGGCGTCGCTGCTCACAGTGTGAATTCACAGAGGCATGGCTCGATCCGCATTGGTCAGGGGTCGAAAAGGGGTCAACAAGGAGCGCCACACGGCAGCGCAGACGCCAGAGAAGCTTCGGGGGTTCAAGAGCCCCAGCCCACGCACCCTCGTTCGGCTTCACGTAGGCGCACGCCGCGCCGCGGACGTTCACAGCCACAGTGTCGGCAAGGCCGCGGCCGCGGATGGTAAGGCTCGTACCGCCCTCCACAGGGCCCACATTCGGCCACACTTGCGTCACGCGCGGCGGGGCGTAGTAGACAAAGGCCGGGTGGCCTTGCCGGCCGTCGTTGGTGAGGGCTGTCACATTGTGGATGTCGTCGAGCTGGTCGCCCGTCCTCACACTCACATCCACACGCGCCGGTTCTCCCAGCAGCTCTTCTCGCGGCACCGTGAGCACACCCGTGCTACACGTGAGCGCGTCCTGCCGCTCGACCTTTACGCCTGTGCACGGCGTGCCGCCGATGCTCACGCTGAAGCTCAGCTGGTTGAGGTCGAAGTTGGCGCCGCGCACAGTGATCAGCGTGCCGCCGGCAGGCGGGCCTCCATCGGGAGTCAGCTCACCGAGCGCGAGCGCCACGTAGTCGTAGCGCAGGCGCGTCAGCACGCAGTCGTGCATGCTGCTGTCCGCCCTGCCATCCTTTGGAGGTGGGCACGGCACCCGCACCAGGATCTGGCCCTCGCCCTCAGCTGGCACAGCACCCGTCCTGCACTCGACGAGGTTGTCGGCAATGTGGCGAAGGCCACTGCACACGACTGGCGGGCTGTTGGGCATGGCGATCTCAACCGACGAAATCGAGGAGAGCCGCAGTCCCTCGAGGCGCATGCGCGTGCCACCGAGCGTCGGACCTTTGCGTGGAGAGACGGAGAGCGGCTGCGGCTGCGGCACAGCATCGTCGTCGTCGAACACATTTGTGCTGCATTGGCGTGTACATGCCACGTGATTGTTTACAGCTGCGATGAATAGGGCAGTCACGAGCATCGCGAGTACGGGTCACGCTCGTGGCCTCGAGCGAGCGCGTTCGCAGGTGCAGTTCGCGGGCCGTCACTTGCATTGACTTGACTTGACTTGACTTGAACCAGGACACTGCAGGAAAGCGGACTGTGAACAGCAACGTTGCAGTCGATCCTCGCACGATGTCTCACGCTATGCGAGATCGCAAAGTTTGCGGAAAGCCTTTTTTGGGTTTGGGTATTCATAAGGAACTTCTTCTCGTGGATGTAATGTCGACGGGCCTCTCAGACGGTGCTCTGCTCACGCTCTCGCTGGTCCTGGGGCTGGTGGGTGGCGTCATCGGCACGCTCGCCACATACTTCGTCGCCAAAAGCAGCTTTGCCCGCCAGGTCACGCCCGGGCTCGAGTTCGCTCGCCGTGTGGAGGCGAAGCTGCGCGAGAAGGAGGTGCAAGACATGGCGATGCGCAGGCGCGGCGAATCGGACCGCGATCTTACTGCCCGTGAGCTGCGAAACATGATAGGGCTGCTCAACGAGAAGGTCGGCCGCGTCATGGAGCACAGTGGCCTGGACGCGGGCGACGAAGAGGGCGACTGGGGCGGCTTCGACGCATCTTGCCCGCAGAGCTCGGCCCCGTCGACTACACCGCGGCTCGAGGCGGGCAAAGGGCTCAAATCGCCCAAGCGCGGCTGGGCCAAGGACTTACTCTCCGCCGAGGCCGACCTGCGCGCGACGACTGACGGCAAGGGTCACTCGAAGGTGCAGCCGCTGTCGCTTGTCGTGTTCACCGACTTCGGCGGGCGGCAGGAGGACACGGGCGACGAGGTCGCGCTCTTCATGCTCCGTGGGCTCGAGACGCTCGAGTTCGTCCGCACGGTGCGCCAACCTGAGAGGAACACACCGCGCTACGCCGCCCAGTACCCACCACCCGCCAGCTCTCTCGCCCAGAGTCCAGCCGTCACCTCTCACGCGCGCCGCTGCTTGCGTGCGTTGCCGTGCGCGCAGCATGCCATCATCTTGAGCGGCGCCGGCCCTGTCGGCCGAACGAGCCGGGCGCATGCGGTAATCGTCTCCCTGGGCTTCGAGCACGGCGTCGTCTTCGGGGTCGGCGCCGAGTGCGAGGGCTACACGCCGCCCGCAAAGAGCTCCAACGGCTCCAACGGCTCCGACGGCTCCAACGGCTCCAACGGCTCCAACGGCTCCGACGGCTCCGACGGCTCCAACGGCTCGCCTAACCTCGCCCCGCCGCGGCCCGAGCTCGCCGTGCTCGACGCGGCGCGCGCATTCTACCGGGTGCTCGATGATCCCCATGTCGCCGACTACACGCTCATCGTCAACTTGCTCTGCGCGCCCACCGACTTCGCGGCCATGCTCCGCGAGCGCGGCGAGGGGATCGCCCGCAAGCTCAAGTGCGTGTGCATGCTCGGCGCCGTCTCGGCGACCACCGCCGGCGTCGACGCGCTCACGAACGCAAAGGCGTACAGCGGCACCGAGTCGTACCTACGGCCCGACCCGACACACCCTCAGCACGTTGCCGACCCCGAAGCCTCCGAGTACGTTTTCCAGCGCTTGCAGGAGCTCGGCGTGCCGCTCATCGTCGTCGGACGGCACGCCGTGTATGCCGCGGCGGTGCCGGCGGCGCTCTACGACGAGCTGGCGCGCACCAACTCGCCCTTTGCGAAGGAGCTCAAGGCGTCGCAGCGCCGCGCGATCGACGAGCTGTGGCATCGCGTGCAGGCGCCTGTCGGCTCGGCCGAGCGCGCTGGCATGCCTGAGCGCTGCACTGCCGACTGGTTCGGCCAAGTCTTCTGCGGCGGGAGCCCGCCTCCGCTCGGCGCGACACCGTGGGAGTACATTGCCTCGTTCAACATGTACGACTGCGTCGCTGTGTGCGCGTCGGTGCCCCAGCTGCGCTACCGCCTCTTTGCAGACGAGCCCGAGCACGAGTATGACGCCGGCGTGGCCATCCATGTGCTCTTTGGCCAATCCGAGGCGCTCGCCGGCGTACGGCGGCCAAAGGAGCTCATGCGGCTCATCCATTCTGCGTCCCTCGCGGGCGTCTCGTCACTGCCCGACCCGTACCCGATGATCGTCTTCACCGACCCGGGGCAGGACCTCGACGACGAGCTCGCCATGATCATGCTGCGCTCGCTCGTCGCTCAGAGGTTCGTGCGGCCGATCGGCCTCGTGGCGAACCTGCACCCGTCCGACGCGCGCGCGCGCCTCCTCAAGGGGCAGATGCGCGTGCTCGGCCTGCCCGACGTGCCCGTCGCCGTCGGCACCGACGGCGGGCGCACCGACCACGTCGACACCTTTTCGAGCACCGCGCCATACATCGCGTCGGAGACCGAGGTCGAGAGCGACGCGAACGCGATGCTCCGGCGCGTGCTCAAGGCAGAGGCGGACGCAACTGTGCTCTGCGTGTGCATCTCGTCTCTGACGGATGCGTGGGGCTTCCTGCAGGCAGAGGAGGCGCTCTTTACTGCCAAGGTGCACTCGGTGACCATCATGGGCGGCATTGAGCTCTCCGACGACAACCTTGTCGAGCTGGGCGATGAGAACGCGCTCAAAAAGATGGCCAAGGCAGCCGACGGCGGTGCCACGGAGGGGGCGCACAGCCGTGCAGGGCTAAGGCGGCGCCTCTCGAGCGATTCCCTCACAGGCAAGGGCGGCTCCACCGACAAGTCGAAGCGGCTGCTCAAGCCCGACACGGCGAACAACAACACCTTTGACTTCCCGGCAGCGCTCCAGTTCTATCAACGTGTGCAGCAGCTCGGCATCCGCCTCAACGTGCTCACGCGCTTTGCCGCGTACGGTTGCCCGATGCCGCGTAAGGTGTACGACGTGATGCGCGCCACGAAGAACCCGATCGCCGAGCGCCTCTTCCTGGCGCAGCGCACCTCGATCGAGGGGCTCTGGAAGCGGTGCAACGCCGCGGGCGAGGCGCGGCTCGGCCTGCCGCCGCGGTGTGACAAGGAATGGTTTTGCAAGACCTTCCTAAAGGGCAGCGGGAACGACCGCTCAGGGAATGATTCGGTCTGGGACCTCGTGCAAACACTTAACATGTATGACGTGCTGGCGCTCGTCTATGCGGTGCCGCATCTCGCATGGCGCTTCTTCGAGCCGTCGCTACTCGGTGGGTCGGCGACATTTGGTGGCGAGGCGGCTCGGCTCGTCGGTATCTCGCCGAAGCAGACCGGTGTGAAGGACCGTGAAGTGCTCCGGCAGTTCATCATCGATGGGCTGCTCGAGGGGCTTCGGTGTGGGCCAGAGCTCGAGGTGACTGAACGCTGAGGTGGATTCAAAGGTGGTCGCGTTCCGTTGAGCTTGTATCTCGCGTCGCGGCACGCCTACGCCCCCCTGCCCGGGTGTACATACGACCGACCCGGCGGTGAGGCGTTCAGCTGTACCGGGCTCTACATTTCGTTGTTTACGTGCCGTCGATCACGGTCATTTGATGCGGGCGCGGGCCGCAAACTAAGCGTTTTATTATCGGTATGCGAATTACGGCACGCGCAAAAGCACACGCGCGCGCGCTGCTCTCGCTCTCTACTTGTGTCACCAGTCCAGATGCACGGGCAACGCGGCGGCCGTGGGAGCGCTCAAGCGGCTGAAGTCGTGCCGATCAGGCATGTCTTTGCCGCCACCGCCGCCGCCGCCGCTTCTGCTGCCGGCGCTTCTGCCTCCGGCGCTGCCGCTGCCTCCGCCGCCGCTTTTGTCGTCCAGGACACCGCCGCCCTCGGCGCCACCGCCCTCGCCGCACCCGCACCCGCCGCCCTCGCCGCCCTCGCCGCCGCAACACTCGCCGCCGCGACCGGAAGCCGGCGCGTCAGCGGGCGCGTCCGGCGAGGCAGCCGGCGCGTCGGCCGGCGCAGGCGGTGCGAGGTCGATCTCGGGTGCGAGGTCGATCTCGTCGCACTGTAGGTTCGCATGCGTAACGAGAACAGTGCGTTCGAGATGGTCCTCGTTCGCATCCAGCACCACGCGATAGCGCTGCGAGCTCTGACGAAGCTCCCCGCACAGGCCTGCACGCCCGTTGAGGCTCGGATCGCCACACAGGCCGCGCAGCACCACCCGTCTGCCCCAGAGCTCGGCAGAGTCCGTCGACGCGGCGGCCGAGGGGCGCGCGGGGCGCACGACGAGCAGCTCGTGGTTGACGCTGAAGTACTCGGCTGCATGGACGCCCAGGAAGAGCGAGCCGAGTGGATTGCGCCCCGAGTACAGGCAGCTGAGAGGCGAAAAGAGCTGGCCAAAGCCACCCGCGAGCAGGAAGCGTGTAGTCCGGACACGTTCACCCGCGTCGTACATGGTGAGGGCGGTGAGCAGTCGGCGTGCGCGCAGCAGCTCGAGGCGTGCGCGCCATGCTTCGAGCGTCGGGCCATCCTGCAGCCCTGGGTGCTGCGAGAGCACTAGATGCGGCCGCGGCAGCAGCGGCGCGTGCTCGTACTCGCAACGGTGCGCACTGACCGACGTGCCCGCGCGCCCCTCGCGTGGCCGAAGGCGTCGGGTGGCGTGGGGCGTCACTTGGAGGCCGACGTACACGACGTGCAACGGCGGGTTGCCCGGCAGCAGTGCCTGCAGGAGCAGCCACTTGGCATCGCCGCCGAGGGCTTCAGTGCCGATGGCCTTGCGACCGTCTGCATGGACCAGCCGCCCGTTGGCCGCGCCGATGACGTGCACAATCACCTCGTCTGACCGATTGACGGCGCCGCCGGCATGGAGCGCGACGAGCGCCGTGAGAGGCTGCGTGAGCACGTCCGTGAGCTGGCGCGTGGCCACGCTGATCGTGTCGTCGAACTCGGTCGCCCCAGCCGAGACGGCCCCTTGCATGCATTTCCAGCAGTCGAAGATCCCCGACCAAGCTTCAGCGCCGACGGGGCGTTCACCGAGGCCGCGCCAGTCGCGAAGGAAGGCGGCGGCTCGCTCGGCCTCGTCGAGGATCGTGCGCAGCTCCTCCGGCGCCTGTTTTGCCTCCTCGAGATCCTCCATGATCGCCGCGTCGCAAGCTGCCGCGACGCGCTCCACGCACATCGCCACGTCCTCTGGCAATCTCTCGAGCGTGCATGCATGCTCGTCGTCCTCCAGGGCGCCGACGCCGTATAGGCCGCGCGCGCGCCACTCGGCTGAGCGCTCCTTGGACGTGGGCGTCCCCTCGGGCGGTACGGCCGCCGTATAGGCCGCCTCCGCCACGCTCGCCGCCTCCACCTCGAAGCACGCGTCCTTGTGGGCGCTGTGCGCAGCGCGCTGGCACTCAGTGCTGCAGTACCAGGCCTGCTGGCAGCGGTTGCAACGCTTGGAGCCGAGCTTCCAGCAGCCAACCGATCCGCAGTAGTGGGCTCGTTTCGACGGGTCGCGAAGGCGCTCGCGGAGTGTCGCCGCAAACACCGAATGCCCTTGCGCTTCGGCGACCTCAAGAGGGGTCTGCCCGGCGTCGTTGACCAGGGTCGGGCAGCAGGCGCCCTCGGCGACGCGCTCGAGCAGCCATGCGAGCATTCGCTGGCTGCCGTGCGCCGCGGCCACGTGCACTAAAGTATCCCCAGTCCCGGTGCAGCAGGCGTTGAGGTTCACCACCTCCGACAAAGCGCTGGCGGCACGGGCGTCGTCGTCGGAAGCAGCGCACTCAAAGAGCAGCGCCGTCTTAATGACGATCGAGCTGGACGGCACCGACGTCGCTGCCTTCTCTCCCTTGTGCAACTGCCAGCTCGGGTGCGGTGTGAAACAGGCGCGCCGCGCGAGCGGAGGCTTTTTCGCGACCATGAACAAAGGATCCGCCGTAACCCTTGTCGGAGAGCATGCCTCCGCATTCTTTGCGGCTTCTTTGGATGCCGCTTTCCATGCGAGCTGAGCGCCGTGGTCCGCGTTGCACATCCAAGGAACTGGCATCGGTGTGGCTGAGCGGGTACGCAAGATGAGCAGCGTGAAAGCTCACGAAGCGCCACAAGTACTGTAGGCAAAGGCGTCGCGCGCCCAGGGATTACATTTTGCGCGCGCGCGCGGGCGGCAAAACCGGGCGAGTATCCGGATAATGCGTGTAGGTTGAGCCAGGGAGTCAAGTCCATTGTGTTTCAACTACTGTTGTTCTGGATAAGAAATGCAACTGCTCCGAAGGTTAACTTTTCTGTGGAAAAAGCGCCGTTGTCCGCATCATCGTTGTAGAGGCGCCGCTTGCCTTGCGAGAGAGGGTGGGTGCGCCATAACGATCGCGCGCATCTGGCCTGCACGCTCCCGGCCACGCTCGCCTGCTCAGGCCGCTGTCCATCGCCTCAGCAGGCTACAGCCGTCGCGCGCGCCGGGCTCACGGTCGCCCAGCGCCGCGTAGTGGCTTGCACCGCCGCGCGTGAGTGAGCGCTGGCTGGCTGGTGCCTGCAGTTGGCACTCCAGCTGTTGGCGGACGCCCCGCGCGCCAGCCGCCTGCGGCCGAGCACGCCATAGCTCTGGCTCACTCAGCACCCTTGCTGGCGTGCGCGCACACACGCTCGCTGCCGCGACGCGCTCCACGCACATCGCCACGTCCTCTGGCAATCTCTCGAGCGTGCATGCATGCTCGTCGTCCTCCAGGGCGCCGACGCCGTATAGGCCGCGCGCGCGCCACTCGGCTGAGCGCTCCTTGGACGTGGGCGTCCCCTCGGGCGGTACGGCCGCCGTATAGGCCGCCTCCGCCACGCTCGCCGCCTCCACCTCGAAGCACGCGTCCTTGTGGGCGCTGTGCGCAGCGCGCTGGCACTCAGTGCTGCAGTACCAGGCCTGCTGGCAGCGGTTGCAACGCTTGGAGCCGAGCTTCCAGCAGCCAACCGATCCGCAGTAGTGGGCTCGTTTCGACGGGTCGCGAAGGCGCTCGCGGAGTGTCGCCGCAAACACCGAATGCCCTTGCGCTTCGGCGACCTCAAGAGGGGTCTGCCCGGCGTCGTTGACCAGGGTCGGGCAGCAGGCGCCCTCGGCGACGCGCTCGAGCAGCCATGCGAGCATTCGCTGGCTGCCGTGCGCCGCGGCCACGTGCACTAAAGTATCCCCAGTCCCGGTGCAGCAGGCGTTGAGGTTCACCACCTCCGACAAAGCGCTGGCGGCACGGGCGTCGTCGTCGGAAGCAGCGCACTCAAAGAGCAGCGCCGTCTTAATGACGATCGAGCTGGACGGCACCGACGTCGCTGCCTTCTCTCCCTTGTGCAACTGCCAGCTCGGGTGCGGTGTGAAACAGGCGCGCCGCGCGAGCGGAGGCTTTTTCGCGACCATGAACAAAGGATCCGCCGTAACCCTTGTCGGAGAGCATGCCTCCGCATTCTTTGCGGCTTCTTTGGATGCCGCTTTCCATGCGAGCTGAGCGCCGTGGTCCGCGTTGCACATCCAAGGAACTGGCATCGGTGTGGCTGAGCGGGTACGCAAGATGAGCAGCGTGAAAGCTCACGAAGCGCCACAAGTACTGTAGGCAAAGGCGTCGCGCGCCCAGGGATTACATTTTGCGCGCGCGCGCGGGCGGCAAAACCGGGCGAGTATCCGGATAATGCGTGTAGGTTGAGCCAGGGAGTCAAGTCCATTGTGTTTCAACTACTGTTGTTCTGGATAAGAAATGCAACTGCTCCGAAGGTTAACTTTTCTGTGGAAAAAGCGCCGTTGTCCGCATCATCGTTGTAGAGGCGCCGCTTGCCTTGCGAGAGAGGGTGGGTGCGCCATAACGATCGCGCGCATCTGGCCTGCACGCTCCCGGCCACGCTCGCCTGCTCAGGCCGCTGTCCATCGCCTCAGCAGGCTACAGCCGTCGCGCGCGCCGGGCTCACGGTCGCCCAGCGCCGCGTAGTGGCTTGCACCGCCGCGCGTGAGTGAGCGCTGGCTGGCTGGTGCCTGCAGTTGGCACTCCAGCTGTTGGCGGACGCCCCGCGCGCCAGCCGCCTGCGGCCGAGCACGCCAAAGCTCTGGCTCACTCAGCACCCTTGCTGGCGCGCGCGCACACACGCTCGCCTTGCCGTCCTGCCCAACTGCTGCGGGGTGCTAACTGCCCGGCTGTGAGCCCTTATGCGCATCTCTCCGATGGCGCCCGCACGACACTCAGCCTGCCGTCCGTCTCGTTCGCAGACCTCACTACCCGGACACTTTTACCGCCATGGCGGACCGTAAGGCCGTGATTAAGAACGCTGACATGTCTGAGGACATGCAGCAGGATGCCATCGACTGCGCTACCCAGGCTCTCGAGAAGTACAACATCGAGAAGGACATCGCCGCCTTCATCAAGAAGGAGTTCGACAAAAAGTACAACCCGACCTGGCACTGCATCGTTGGCCGCAACTTCGGCTCGTACGTGACGCACGAGACGAAACACTTCATCTACTTCTACTTGGGCCAGGTCGCCATCCTGTGCTTCAAGTCTGGTTAGATTGCTTGTCAGCCACGGCCTTCTGCTCGTCGGGACTCGCAGCCGCCTCACCGCTTCATTGCGGGGGGCGGAGTGGCGTGTCGGGGCGGCTGAGCCTTGCGCGATTCCTCAGTACGGGCAGCCGTGTTGTGATCTCGTGCCTGTTGTGCGGGCATCGGGTCGAGTCAACGCCGTCCCCCCCGTTCTCTGTCGGTCGCGCTACCTATCAAATTACCTTTCCAAAACCTGTGCAGCCGCTGTGATATACTTTTGTAGCGGTGTGACAGTCACACTGCTGCGGTCGCAAGAAGTGGGTCCCGGCAACTCACATTGACACGTGTATCCGGTCCGTCGGTGTCTGACCCGCCGCGGGCCGTCGACCCGGGCGGGACCGCGGACCGCGCGCGCGCGCGCGGTCGCGCACCCAGTCACGCGCGCGATGTAACACACGCGGCGAGCCGTCCTGTCCCGCTGTACGGGTCCGCGCGGCTGATTGCCCTGGCCTGTTTCGACTGTTCGTCAACGTACGAGCGGGCTGCATCCCCGATCCCGTCGGCCACGGCGTGGGGGGTCGCCGGCAGTTGGAGTTGCGCATCACTACCCGTGATGAAGCCCAGCGTCCACTCGTCGTCGACGGGACTCCCACCATTGCGCAAAGTGGGGCGTGCGCAGGAAGGCCGTGTACAGCCGCAGCAGGTCGGCCCGCTGAGGCACAATCGAGCGCGGCAGCGGCGGCGGCTCCATGGCCTCGACCTCGCGCAGAAAGCGTGTCTGCGCCTCGTAGCTCCATTCATGCAGCATCAACCCGAGAGACTCGCGCCCGTCGCCGTTGGCGCCACCGCCGCCGCCCTCGGCAGTCGGGCGCATGTGGGAGCCGATCTGCAGCGAACCCATCGTTGTGAAGCGCTCGAGCGGCTGGAGGAAAGATAGGGTGAGCTGCTCAAAGTGCTCGCGCAGCAGCCGGTCGCCGCGCCCCGCGGTGCCGCCGTCGTCGCCGCCGCCGCCGCTGCTGCTGCTGCTCGCTGCTGAACGCGCCATGGCCAGCGGCACGGCGGCGGCGGCGGCAACAGCCTCGGCCTCACGCAGCCGGTGGAGTACGTGCTCATCTGCGCGTACGACCACCTCGACGTGCGACTTCCAGCGGGCTGCCGCCCACGAGCCGCTCAGCGCCGCGTCGGCGCGCGCCACCTCGGCGCTCGGCCCGAAGCCAAAGAGTAAGCCGAGGCCACCGCCTTGAGTGGGCACGGCTGGCAGCGGTGGCTGCGACGCCGCCGCCGCCGTCGATGCGGACGCCTCGCGCGCCTCGAGAACCAGCAGTGACAGCCATGCCGGAGGGTTTCGGCTGAGCATGGGGTTGGTGGCGCCGACGAGCAGACCAGAGCCCGGCGGCGGTCCTGTGCCGGTCAAATGCACCTCCCAGTCCGGCGCGTGGACGGTAAGGTACGGACGAACGTTTGACATGCACGGCAGCGGCGCGATCAGCGCGGGCAGCGCGAGCACGATGTCACTGCACTGGTGCGGCGACGGGGTCAGCACAACGAGCGACTCACCCGTCAAAAGCAGCTGCCAAAGCGTCCAGCACTCGCCTCCCAACGCGCACAGCGAGCGCACCGCGACCGGCTCGCGCAGTGCACCGCTCGGGCCGGACGCCGGCGCCGGCGCTGTGCACGTGGCGTCGCTGGCGGTGTTCGGTGCAGAGGCGGGCGCGGCGCACGGCAGCGCGAAGACAGGCCCAGCCTCGCACGCCTCAGTCGCGAGCGTCAGCGTCTGCTGCAGCAGGCCTAGGCCGGCGTAGAGCCCTGGCTGATGCGCAGGGGGCCAGGCGTCCATGCTCCGTAGCGCCGCCGAAAGTGCTTTCGATCCCGATGCGAAGTAGGCGTCCGCTAGCAACGTGACTGCAGAGCGGAAGAGCTGAAAAAACGGCTTGTCACTGAGGAGCACGAGTGACTTCTGGAAGACGCCGCGCCGCTGACTGGACTCGCGCCGTGCGCGGAAGAGCGAGAAACCCCACAGCGCGCGGCCGCTCTCGCTCAGGAAGTGAAAGGCGAAGCAGCTGTCGCCCAGGCCACCGGAGCTTGGCTGCGAGTCAGGCATTGCTGCAAAGCACAACGTGGTCTCCTCAGCGGCCGTCAGCTTCCTCGGCCAGCTTGCCTCTATCACGTGGCCAATGTCCACATCGAAGTTGACACAGTGCGCGCTGTGAACGTACGCGTCGCCGTGCCCGAAGCCCGAGGCCTCCATCGGCTCGCAGATCAGCACAACGCGCCGTAGAAACAGTCAAGTCAAGTCAAGTCAAGTCAAGTCAAGTCAAGTCAATTCTTCCTCAGGTTGTCTGATGTTTATGTAGTGGCTTGACTTGACTTGGCTTGACACGTTAGTTCTCAACTTCTCATTCATGTGCACATCTGAACAGTATGGACATACAGACCTTCAGTACATACTAGTAAAACTCGAAGGTAGGTCGCACGCTCGTCGCTCGACGCCTCGACCTGTCGCCCCAAAAGCGTCGCCCCTTATTGTACTACGGTGTGCGTCTGTGTCTCAATAACACACTCAACACGCGCACACTCAATCCAAATGCTCATTTCCCGCCACCTTGTTATCCGCCGCTGTCACCCCTACATGTAGCCCAAGTTTCGTCACGCGTTGCGCGATTACAAGGCCCCGAACGTGCATTTCGATTTGGACTGGTTGTCTGACCGCGGGCCCCCGTGTTCCGTCCCCATAATTCCCTGCCCGCGGCGCCGCGTGCTCGTCGCGCTCCTACTCATATCCTGCCCCATATGCAGCCTCCCTTTCTACGCCTCCACGATGAATCCGAAGGCGACTCGAGCGGACCCATCAATATCAATGGCACGCCGCTGCACTCAGCAGTGGACCCGACCTTCATGCTGCCCTTGCCGACAGTACTGCCCGCGCCGACGGTGATACTGAGCGAGTACGACCGACTTCGCGGCTCGGATCCGTCGGCGCACGCTCGGATCGCGCGGCTTGAGCTCAATGCTAGCGAACGAGATGTGCTGGCCATTACGGTGCAGAAGATGAATGACCATGAGCGGTGGGCCAACACATACCAGCGGCGAGGCAGGCAGCTTTGGGCGACGCAGATGATATGCGCTGCCGCAGTGCCCGTCCTGATTGCCATGATCGGATCCTTTGGAAGCCCAGGAAGTGATGGCAGCAGAAACGAAGAGCTTGGTGACGGAGCGAGCGGCGGCGTTTACACGACTGGGAGGCCAACATGTGGCTCGACGACAGATTTTGTGGTGCGTATCCTCGCTATCATGCTCAGCATCACGGGGACTGTCGCTCGGGGTCTGGAGGATGCCAACGACTGGAGAAAACAGTCGTCGGTGCGTCGACGCTTCGTGACTCGCATGCGGCTTCTCTTCGACAACTTTTGCGTGCTGAGTGGCGAGCTCTTCGATCCTGCAATGCTCGGTCGCCACATGGCTAAGAGCGGTGCGCCCAGGCGAGCGTCCGAAAGTGCTTGCGTCTACAGCGGGGCGGCCCATGGGCCGGTTGTCGGCTGCGTCGACTCGCCGATGAAGTCGCGCCGCTCGTCCGATCGAGACGGCAGTATGTCGACGCCACAGCAGCTAGTATCCGCTGCCCTCGAGGAGCTGCGTATGCAGCACTCTGGCGGCAACTTCCGGCGCTACGCAACTGCATTTGCCGTACTCGACGAAGAGTGCACAGATGCCCTAGCCAAACTCAATGACCCGGAGTCGTTCTCATCAGCATCCAGTTCCATGGGCATGGCGGTCACGGGGTACACCGCGTGATGTTCTGATGTGAGTGTATGTACAAGTCTCGATCAGCCTGGCCTCCTAAAACACTACACAGAAAAAACAGGTACCAAGAGCACGCGGGTACTCTGTTAGTCGCTCTGATGATTCTCAAGACTACCCCCGGCGTACAACCCGGTACGTGGCGGTAACGCGCGCGGCATGGGGCGATGCGCTCAATGTACCAAGGGTCTCTCGGGAAATCTAACTGCGAATATATGCATTTACCTGCCCTATTAACCCGTACTGTAGTACGACTGCTACTCTTGGGAACTTATGTGACTCTGCGATCGAGCTTGTTCATGTGAGGCTGTTTTTCTGTTAATCTGTGAGGCAGCACTGGCAGCGCCCCCTTCGCCCTTGCCCGGCGCCGCCCTCGCGGGGCACTCAATCGGGCACAAGGCCTAAGGCGAATGGCGTGTGTGCAGTGACTGCTGTGAGCATCGAGTCGTCGTCGAACATCGCGTCTAAAGGTAGCTTGAGAGCATGATGCGAAAATCCAAAGCAGCGAACGGATATCAAGCTCAACACCGTACCCTCGCGCGCAAGAAGCCAGGTTGATGCTCGAAGAAGCCCTCTTTTCCATCATGGATAAAGCCCCCACACCACCCCTGGGGGCGGGTGCCATCCCACTCTGCCTTCGCGTGCTTCGGCTTTTCACTCGCCAGCGCAGTTTGTGCCACCGTCTCGACCACAAGAACGCCCGAGCGGTGGCGTGGCACCGCGCGTCGCGCTAGCGTGCGTCCCGTTGCGACCAACATGGTCGGGTCCGACTGAACCTTCCAAGAAGCGGCGAGGTGCGCAGTGTGAATGAAAAATGGTTCACAAGGGAGCGAGTTGAGGCTACAGCCGAACCGCCTACGCCAAGCCAATTTCGCTGCACAAGAGAATGCTTCACAAGAGACAGACGCGCGAGAATGCAGGGCGGCGTCCCGAAAGACAATGATGACGCAAGTCGCGCCGCGGCCAACAGCCTGCGCGACACGGGCACGCTCGATGGTCTCGAGCTCACTTTGCACCCGACAGAGGAGGGCGAGTATGAGGCGGCGCTCGCGCACGAGTGGGGTGGGCCTGAGCCACGCTGGATCACTGCCGCGATGGTGCACCTTCTGCGCGAGCATGGTGAGCGCCAGCGCGGTCGCCGTGCGCTCATCACCGGCGGCTCGTCTGGTATCGGCTTCTTTGTAGCCAAAATGCTCGCCTCCATCGGCCTGGCAGTGGTCCTCCCGTCGCGGCCAGGCCTCGAGTTCGAGACGCGCGGGGCGGCCGCCGCCATCCGAGCGGCACTGCCAAACGCGACCGTCGAGGTGCCCGAGGCGACGCTCGACCTCGCCTCGTTTGCGTCCGTGCGCGCGTTCGGCGCGCATCTGCACGAGGGCGGGCGGCCGATCGATGTGCTCTGCCTCAACGCGGGCCGCGGCGGGAGCCCGCGCGACCAACTTCAGCTCACCGCAGATAATGAGGAGGCGACCATGCAGGTGAACCTTCTCGGGCACGCGCTGCTCGTGCGCGAGCTGCTGCCCAGCCTTCAGCGCTCGACCTACGCGCGCATCGTCGTGCACACGAGCTCAGCACGTCAGAACGCGGCGCAGTCGTCGCTGTCGGACTTGCGAGGCGCCGGATTCAGCGACTCGCCATCTTCCCAGTACGCGCTCTCGAAGGCTGCGCTCTGCCTATACGCCCGGGCGCTCAACACGCGTCTGGCCTCCGCGGGCGTGACCGGCGCGGCTCTCGTCGCCGACCCGGGCCTTGCGGCCACGGGAATTCCTTACCAGCAGGAGCTCGTACACACCCTCGGGCTCTCACGCCGAGGGATCAAGAGCATGCGTGCGTACATGGACGGCTACGCGGTGCACGCAGCCGACGGTGCGCTGCCCATGACGATGGCCGCCCTCGAGGGCGAGGCAGACGAGATGTGGCTGAGTGAGCCGCCCGGGCCGCGTTTGACTTCACTCGACGCAGCAGCGCACCGCGCAGGCCATCTGCTCTGGCAGCCGCTTCGGCCGTACGACCCTATGCTTTGGCCGGCCGAGGTGGCCGAACGGCTGTGGACACGCGTCGAGCTGCTCGCCTCGATCAACTCGACTTGGCCCAAGGCGACGGCGAAGGCGGCAGCGCGCGGCGGCGGCGGCAAGCACGATGAGCTCTGAGACCTCTTGAGCGAGCGAGCGCGTTGGCGCTTGGTATCCATCGAGCAGAGAACACAGAGCCTAGACGCTCTACAAGAACTGCATACAAGAACAAGGAACCCAAGCTGGCCAAACGACCGCGAACACTGTCGGCACCGCACACTCTTTGTGTACATATTCATCTAGAGTGTCCTCTGACACTACAACACCAAAAAGGGCACGAGAGTTGAGCTGACGAGTGTTGGCCATGTTTTGCGGTTTCGATGGCGCTCCAGTGGCGCTCGGATATCCGAGCGCGGTCGCGGGTCGAATTTGAGCGATCGTCGGAGGTCTCGCGTCGTCGGACCACATGCCAGTCCCCTCGGCCAGCACTCGCCGCGCTCGCGCTTCAACGGACGCGACGCTCACACTCGCGGCGCTACCCTACGATACGCTCGTTCACCTCTGCTCGAATATCGATGGGCTCGCCGAGCTGGCTGCGATGGCTCGCACGTCGAAGACCTTCCACTCCATCATCCAGACGGAGGCGATCTGCTGGGAGAAGATCACGCTTCCAGCCGCCGCACTCACAGCCTACTTGCGTCAGAGTCCGCACTGTTCAGCTGCCCGTGTGCTGAACGTGCACCTGCCCGAGCGCGCCACCCACCGGCCCACGTTCTGTAAGCATGCGCCCTCACGGAACTCCCTCGAGTTTGCGCCTGCACTTGTCGCCCGCTGCGGCAGCGTGCTCGACGAGGGCGTGCGCGAGATCGTCGAGGCCTGCCCTTTACTCGCCGAATTGCGCCTTCCGGGCTCGGGCCACCTGAGCAGCGAGGCGCTCTGCTTTGTGCTCGATGGCCTCAAACAGCTAGAGGTGCTCGAGCTGCGCGGCTGTGAGCACGTGACTGTCGACTTCGCAGCGACCGCCATGGCCGGCACGCTGCCGGTCGCGCACCGTCTGCGCCAGCTCTCGCTCTCACACTGCTCACAAGCCATCGATGAGGACGTGTCGGCGCTGCTGATGGCGCTGCCGGGGCTGCAGTCTCTCGACATGAGCTTCTGCCCGGCACTTGGAGATGCGACGCTCGAGAGACTTCCGCCAACGCTCGCGTCTTTGCGCGTGCTCGGCTGCCCGCGCATGAGCTTCAATCGGCTGCAGATACTCAGCCGCATCCTCGGCGCGCAACTCGTGTCCGATGACAGCGCCATCCTCGCCTGCGCCATGTGCGAGGGCAAGGAGCGCGGACAGACGCTGATCGGCATGCTCGCGTGGTACCAAGAGGAGGAGGCGCGGTGGGCGTACTAAGCCCCATATATATCAGAAAATGTTAGTTGATAAGAAGATTAATTCTGCGTTCCGACCCGAAGCCCCATCAATGTGGATGATGCTCGAGCGACAAGGAAAGCCGAAGGAGCAGAATGCGGTCGAGCGCGCATTCCGCGTGTCGTTTGACTTAGTCTTTGAGAAAGCATTCGCTTCGTTTCGTGAGGATGGTACGCAACTGCAGCATCCTGCTTCTCCTCCATGTGTAGCTCCGGAGGATGCCTGTACGTCGGGCCCTCTTGCATGCCAGTAGGGCGTGTGCAAGCTGCCGTGAACGTGTGTAAGCTGCCGTGGTAGAACGTGTGCAGGGATGGAGGAAGAGCACCAGCAGGAGGAGGCGGTGGTACCTTGCCCTTCGGCCTCTCCAGTACGCCGGCGAAGCGTGTGCCCAGCCAGCGTGCACGCATCTCATCAGCAGCAACCTTGGGCACACGCTTCACGTTGATCCTCAAGTTGAGCTGCCGGCTGCTGGTTTGCAGCACGGCTCTCGCCTCGGCTAGGGATGCCCCTCGATGCTGAAGCAAGGCCGTACGGGTGGGGAGGGCTACAGCAGGTTTGCTCCCACGCTGCCCGCTCGGTTCAGACTGGGCAAACCGAGCGCAATTGGGAGGCTCGGCCGGCTTGAGCGACTCGGCTTCCAAGTGAGCTGATGCCTCGTGCGACCTTTCTTCTTGGAAATGTACATGTAATCTGTCAGTGGGATCGAGCAGAGGACTGCTCGGGTTGCTCAAGCTGCCATCTCGCAGCATCGCCTGAAGCTCTGCCTGCAAATCCGCCTTAGCTCGCGGGTCCTTGACTGCATTCATCATCTCATTGAGGTTGTGAGCCGCCCGCCGCCTCCGCTCCTCCTCCAGCCGCCTCCGCTCCTCCTCCTGCTGCTCCGCCCACCGCCGTCTCTCCTCCGCCCTTCGCCTCCGCTCCTCCTCCTCCAGTGCCGCGCGTCGCCGCTCCTCCTCCTCCCGCTCACGCTCCTCTTGCTCGCGTCGTCGCCGCTCCTCTTCACCGCTAAGGAACTGTTCGAGCGCCAGCTCATACCGCCATGCACCAGATGGAAGTTCAGGTGCACCCACGCCATCGCTCCACGTCATAGGTGAATCTGGGAGAGCTGGTTCCGCTCTCGCGAAACGCACTGGAGGCGGGGGCGTTCTGGACAGCTTCGAGTTGCTCGCTCCAGCAGTTTTGTATGCAGCGCTTGGCTGCGTCTGGATACGCTCAAAAGTTGGTGAAGAAGGTAAGCTGATCCCCTGCCAGCCATTGGGTGACAATAACGTCTTGTTTGTCTGTAGCGAGAGCATCGCGGAAGGGTTGTGGGCCTGCATCCGAACGCGCTGCGCGCGCTCGCTCCGCGCGGTCCTACTTGTACAGCGCTGCAGCTGATCGCGTATCGCGACCGAGCGGTTTCACCCACTGAGGTTACCGGTAAAAAGACACCGGGGGAGCGGTATGTTCAGGCAGATCAGTACTTGTAGCTTCCATTGGCATCCATGGTAGTTTCACTGCTTATGGATATAACTCGACACCCAAGACACCGGACCGGCGTGCATACGGTCCTGCAGATTGAGATTCCACAAGCATCAAGCTCGAGGATCCCTCTACCGCCTGATGCACTCTCTGAGGTTCGGGTACAGTACATGGCACATCCTAGACGTCCCTACAACCTACATCCGCGCAGCATCTTCACTCTCACACCGCCTCGCTACTGGCACGCGCCACTAGCGCCCCTGCCCGGGCCCCTGCTGGCGCACCCGCCATCCAGGTACCCGCCGTCGGCGAGGCCAGCAAGGGTGAGGACGAGCGCTTGAGAGGCGATCCAGCAGCCCCGCCGCCCGGCGAAAAGTTGAAGCCTAGCCGTGACGAGCGAGGAGACATCGAGCGGGGAGAGGCGACGGCACGCGGCGAGCCCAAGCGCTCATCACGGGCTGCAGTGCTCGTGCCGGCGGCAGCGGCCTCCGCCCTCTTCCTCACCTGTGCCTCTCTCAGCTCTGCCTCGAGCTGGCCACGAGGAGATTTGGCAAGCGGCGAGGGCCGCTTGTGCTTCCCCGGAGTCATCGCATGGTGCAGAGCCTCGTAGATGGCTACGGTACTCTTGCCCGCAACCACCGTATCAGCATCCGTGGCGTAACCCACCCCGTGGGCTGTGGCCGCTTCGGTCTCGACGGGTGGAGGGCTCTTCACGCGAGCTCTGCGCTCGTCGACCGGCTGCATCAGGCCGATACCGTCGTCGCGAGCGCGCTTCTCCACCTCCGCCTTGCGCACCTCAGCTTCCAGCTTCGAGCGAGGTGACAGCTCGGGTTTACAGCCCTTGCCGCCCAGCTCGCTTCTTGCGCGCATCGCGCCGAGCTCGGCAGAGGACATGCCACCTGTCGAGGCGTCGCTTGGAGGCCAGCGTCCAGCCAACGGCGTCGGCAGTAGGCCGCCGATGGCCGCTTCGCCGTACGCAAAACGAGCGCGCGGAACGTGGCCCGTGTAGCCAGGTACGATCCCCTCGACTTCATCACTGTGCTTCGCGATCTCGTAAGCGGACGAGTGCTGCTCGGACATCTTCTCGACCGCGCCACTGCTGATGCTGCTGCCACCGTCGGCGTCGGGTCCGCGTCCGAAGATGACACTGAAAGCCTCTCGTCCAGCGTTGCGTGCGGCGCGACGCACCAAGGGGGAGGCAGAGCGCGGGACGCCTCCACCGCCGCCACCACCGCCGCCGCCACCCTCGCCATTCCCTGGTGCGTCCGCCGCACTCGTGTCGAAGTTGCGATACAGTTGCGATCGACTCACGTGGAGCGTGGACATGCCCAGCCTCCCTTCGTACACTCGCTCCCTCTGGTCTGCTCGCCGCTGTTGTAGTTGTCGATGCGCATCGAGCTCCTCCGCGCGCCTCTGGATCATCATCTGCCTCTGCATCTCGAGATCGGAGCTCGGCGATCGCTGCACCTCGAAATCGTAGCTTGGTGATCCCTTCGTGCCGCCGGGCTCGGGGCGATCAGTTGGGCGATCCTCCGCCTCACGCCGCTCGCGTTGCTCACGCTGCGCCGTCGCCGCCGTCCCAAACGAACGGCTGCGCGAGAGCCGAGCTGGCCGCCGATACAACGCCTCGAGCGCCATGTCGTCTGCAGATCCTTCGGGGATACCACTGGCGCGTTTCTGCCGCTTCTGGGCAGCGGCGACGAGCTTGTTGGTTTCGGCGCCAGGCGCTTCACCGCCTAATGTGGCGGCGACGACGTGCGCGGCGGCGGCATTGGAGACACTGATGGCTCGTTCGAGGCCGTCGGTGCTTACTCCGTTGAAGACGACTGACGACGCGGTCGGAAGGTCGGGCGTCTCGCTAGGGTCTCCGACGATGCGGATACGTGACGGCCGCCCGCCCGTTGGCCAGTCGCCCACTGAAGGCATGATGTCTCGTGCATTGTCGGCCGCCGCCCTCATCGCTTTGCGCACCGCCCCCGGATCAGCGAGCGAGTACACTTCACGCGGCGCCACCGGATCGAGGCCGGCGGCGTCGTCAAACCATTCGTCACCGGGGCGGCCGAGCGCTGTACCGAGCGCCCTGTCAGAGAGCTGTGAGCGCCACTCACGCAATCTCGACGCGCGAGGTCGAGTGGTGCCCGTGGCTGCGTCAGCTTTGGAGCCAAACATTAATTCGTCAATCTCAGTTTGCTCGAGAGCAGGCGCCGTAGGTGGCACTCCTAGTGCACGGTCGTCGGCGCCCGCGCCACCCCGCAGGGAACCGGGCGCCCGCAGTGGTTCCCGCCAGTGGTTCCCAGCGGTGCCGCTCGGCACAGCTTCGAAGTACTGCGGGTGCTCACGCCCGAAATGGCCGGGGAGCACTGCCGCACGCTCTTGAATGGATTCGAACCTTGAGCGGGCACCATAGCCTTGGACGGAGGGAGTGAAGTCGACGTGCTCCATACGGCGCGAATTCGCGCGAGGCGCGGGTCGCTTCCCCGCAGCGGGCTCGTCGGAGACGACGTACGTTTGGTACGGGCGCTCGGCGTGGGCGGGGTGCGCAGCGATCAGGGCGGCTTGGCGTCTGGTAGGTGCGCTCAGACTCCGGCAAAGCCCAGGCACCGCACGGTGCGCTGAGGACAGCGAGGGCGACGCGGGTGACCGGGGTGGATGTGAGGGCGCGTGCAGCCGCGCCGCGCCCACTTCGGCGCCATCGTCGAGGTCCTTCATGAAGGGCCGCAGCGCACCGTAGATCCCTCGTGAGTCTTCCCCTGCCGCCGATTGCATGCTCTCTACGTAGCCCAGGGGCACGGTGACCTCCTGCTTCGTCGGAACCTGCCTAATCAGGTTACCCACCTCTTCAGCGCCTCCCCAGCCGCGGCGAGGCGCGAGCGGCCGGTCAAAGCGTTCGTTGATGCCTGGAAAGCGCTCGGCGTCCGTGCGATTGATGGTGATGGACGACGCACCTGCCCGCGAGTGGGAGGTGTAGACCGGGTCCGATCGGTAAGCTTCTTCAACACGCTCGCCTTGGTCATTGACGAGCGACGCGCTGCCAACGAGTGCACCGTCGACATAACGAGCCACGAGGGGCGAGCGCACGATTGGCGAGCGTGCATGCAGATCGGGTTCGAGGGGGGGGCGATGGTACGACCGGTACGCATCCGAGGAGCGAAGTGCACCGAGCTCCTCGGACGTGGCGCCGAGGGCTCCTTGACGTGCGTGCTGCACTGCCGAGCGTTTGAGGTGGATGGGCTCGGGCATCGGATCCTCCTTTGCGGCCGAGCAGCGCTTCTCATCGGCACCGCCTGCGTTGAAGACAGAGCTTCCGGCGGTTGGAAAGGCGGCATGGTCGGCTCCGCCGCCGGGGGTGGGTAGCCCAGCTGGATGACGATCGGTATTGTCGATGCTAGCTCCTCGGTTGCGTCGGCCGCCGCCGACGCCGCCGAAACCACCACCACCGCCGCCATCACCACCGCTGCCACCGCCCTTGCCAAAGCGGTTCCCGAAGACGGGAGACCCTACAGCCTGTCGCATGGCCGCACGCATGGCCTCGGGCATGTTCGGATCGTAGTTGCGGTAGTGCAGTGCAGAGCCGTCCGTCGCGGCAGTCAGCTCGTGCTCCGCGGGTGCGTCGTCTCGAGCGTGCACGGTGCCCGCACCCGCCGCGTCCATGAACTCACGGCTGCGTGCGCGACGCAAGCGTGGCGAGGCGCCTGCGGTGGCGCGAGCACCATCGAGCCCTTTTTTCTCTCCACGGCTCCAGCCCGCCGCCTCGAGACTTGTCATCGGCACAGACACCTCGAGCTCAGCTGCGGCCGAGTACGCCGGGGCGTCGGCGGCATCCGAAGAGGACGCGACCGTTGCGGCCTTCTGACCGTGCATGAGCTCGCGCACGTGCTGACCGCTCCTCATCACGTACGAGCCCGGCTCTTGCCAGATCGCCTGCCTTCTCGACTGACCTGCCTTGACGACTGAGTAGCGGTGGGATGGGCTGTCGCCCGCCTCGGCGGCCACGAGCGATTTCGGGCGGGTTTCCTGGCCGAGCGCGCCCTCGAAGACTTCCGGCGAAATGTCGCGGTCCACGACTCTCGTCGCGCCGATCGCAGAGTCGGCGCCAGTCGGCGCGCCCAGCATGCCCGCGTGCTTGGCGCGCCGAGGCAGATATCCGTCATAGTTGCTCGCGTCGAGCAGTTCTGATTCGCCTCCGATGCGGTGTACGCGAGCATCCACTACGTTCTCCTTGTGCCGCTTCTGCGGCAACGTGATGAGCCCTTCGAAGCGGTGCAAGTGCAGCGTGCCGCTCCCGTGCGGTCGCTCTGGCGGTGCCGAGGCGGCGCGCGGCTTGGAATAGTGATCGCCTACGTTGTGGCTCATCGGCTTGTACATGCTGTCATCCGACGGCTCGCAGAGGCGCGAGGCGCGAGCCTTGGCGTCAGATAATACTCCCATATTGTGCGAGGTGGACGGCACCGATTTCTCGACGCGGAAAATTGGCCGTGAGAAGTCAAGCCAAGTCAAGTCAAGTCAAGTCGACGACGCACATTTCTGGAACACGCAAAAGACGGAATGGAAGTGTAGGAAAAGGAGTCATGGCACGAAACAGGTACAGTAGGGTTTCGATTTCTTATTTTGGTGAAAAACTTGGCGAATTCGGTCCAAAACTCGAGAGAGCAAAACCTCGATCCGAAAAAACACTAGCGCCCACCCACGCGTGAGACCGGGTGTCAGTCCACACCTCCCGGTCTCAGACGCCATGTCGACGGCCGCGCTGAGAGGAAAGCTGCGACCCCTCTTTGACGCTGCTGACACCGATGGTAGCGGCACAATGTCCAGGGAAGAGTTGCGCCGACTCATCAGGTCTCCCCAAGCAGAACGCTCCGGCCTTAGCATCAGCGACGAGCAGCTTGAGCAGGCATTCAGGGATGCTGACGCTGACCGCTCGAACAGCATTGACTTTGAAGAGTTTATCACCGTGCTTGAAAAGCAGGGAAGCGGCGGCACCTTCGGTGGGCTCTTTGGCAGCTTCTTCTCGGTCCTAAACCCGCTCAGCTGGTTTGAGACACCCGTACCAAAGCCTACCAGGCGCACAGCAGCCGCAGCCGCAGCAGCCGCAAAAGCCACGCCTAAAAAGGCGAAGGTCATACTCCCACTCAGCCCAACCAAGCCACCCCGACCCCCTCCCGTCTGGATACCACCTCAGCCCAGGTCACCACCCAAGCCCCGATCACCACCCAAAACGAAGTCGCCCAAGCAAAGCCCAGCGGCGCCAGCGACCTCGCCGTCGACGCCAGCTGCCATGCCGACGAAAGCTCTAGACTCATCCGCAGCTGCTGCGCCCACGCCGGCGCCCGCGCCCGCGCCCGCGCCCGCACCAGCAAACGCACCAGCGGACGAACCGGCGAACGCACCGGCGGACGCGCCGGCAGGCGCGCCACCAACGGAGTCGGCGACTGAGCCATCTGTCGCCTCATCGGCAACCGCAGCGGCATTGGCTTCAGCACCGGCTCCAGCTCCAGCTCCACCGACCGAGATCGACGTGGCTCCGCCGTCCTCAACGCGTCCTTCTGCGGTCTCTACCCAGTCCAGATTCGTCGACACGACTTTGTCATATCGGGGTCCCAGCCCGTACTTTCAGCCACCGAAGCGCCCCAAACCCGTGTATGCCACCTCACTTCACATCCCATACGATCCCGCGCGAGGCCATGAGCCATTTCTGTCTCTGCCGTTGGCGTCGCCTTCAGGCGGCCCCACGTCACCACAGCGCTCGGGGCGCTCGGGGCGCTCGGGGCGCTCGATTCTCTCAGACACGTACTCCGCGCGCGGGGGGTCGACATCGGGAAGAGCGACAGGCGGCATTTCGTCCTCGCGAATGTCCGCGCGGGCGCTCGCTAAAGTGTCGTCTCGCGGCATTGGCTCTCCCTCTGCCCGCGGCTATGCCACGGCGGATGTGTCCACGCTCATAGGCGCGCGGGCCAGCACAGAGTCTTCGCGCTCGAAGAATTCAAACAAGTTTGCCTCCGACGCCGCGCCGCGAGCCATCGACACGGTGGCGGAAGACGTGCCGGCAGCAGCTAAGGGCAGCGTTGCCACGAGCGCCGGCGCGAGCGACGCGGCGCTGTTGCGGGCGAAGCTGACTCCAGTCTTTGCGAAGTTTGATGCGGATGGGAGTGGCTTCATTGACACGGCCGAGATGCGCTCTGTGCTCACCGCCGCACAAATTGAGATGAGTGAGGAGCAGTTGAGCACGATGATGAACGAGGCTGACCCGGACGGCTCTGGGGCGATCGATCTGGACGAGTTCGTGACCGTGCTCAAGAAGCAAATGGACGCAGGCGGTGGCAAAGGCGGCAACCTCTTCAGCGTATTCACGAGCGTCTCGACGGGCCTCTTGGGGCTCCTCAATCCCATCTCGTGGTTCATGCCGCCCCCATCGCCGCCGCCGCCTCCTCCTCCACCAACTCCACCCCCTGGACCTCGCTCACCCGTGCGCGCGTACTCATATGGTGGCGCTGGTGAGTGGAGCTACGGCAGCTCAAAGCGTGGCTCGTTCGACACCAACTCGGCTACGGCTAAGCGCGGCATGCCTCCGCGGGCGCAACAGCAGTCCCCTCACCTCCCCGGCAGGTGATCGAACGCGCGAAGTGTTAAGGCCCTGTGACACGCCACCGACGATCGACGACGATCGAAACGTCCGATCGATTCACCGATCGACGTGCAGAGAGTCTAGCAGTTACGTCTAGCAGTAACTAGCAGAGCAGGGCCGAGCTACGAGCTACTATGCACGAAGCCGAATGCTCAGAAACCTCAACCGATGCAGATTTCAGACCGGGGCGGTATTGCACAGGTTTGCGTTGCTGGCAAGAGCCGGGAGGGGCAGGGCCTCAGGGCGGCATGGCGGCGGCTCAACCAACCGTCAGTACTCATCACACATCACTCTACAGATCTCCTAGAGTGTGGACTTTCCAAGCGTGGACAGGACGATCCATCAACAGCGTAACATGGCAAGTTTAACATCGTATACACGAGTGGAGCGCAGATCGGTTAACTGTGATGCGATGCGGTGCAGATAGTTGCATGCAGAGCAAAGCGTGCGACAACCAGGCTTTTCATGAGAAAAACGGGTTCACACAGGGTCTTTTCATGCCAGCATTTCATGCCCGAGCTGTGTGGGGTCGCAAAAAATGGCCGACGTCGCAGCCAGGTGCTTCAGCATGCTTGCTGTCCTTGGCGTCGTCGGCCTACTATTCGAGATTGGCAGCGCGGCTAAAGAGCCCTCGCTGCACCAGCACAACAGACGGATGCGGATGCGCGACGCGCACAGCAGTCGCGCCTACATTGACAGCAGCGCCGGCGACAACATGGCGGTCGTCGCTCCGAAGCTTGCAGCTGGCATCAGCGTCACGTACGATCCAGAGGAATCTTACAAGTCGCAAGACGGCCAGGACAAGTGGGCCAATGAGCACGTCTTCCGCGGCATGACTCGCGGCAAGTTTGTGGATCTCGGCTGCTACGACGGCATCACGTACTCAAACACCTGTGCGCTGCCCAACCCTCCGGACGCTCCTTAGCACAGCCGCCGCAGCTCATGTTTCTCGGGCGATGCTCGTCGGCAGGGTACTTTGAGAATGTGCTGAACTGGACAGGCCTTTGTGTGGAGCCGAACCCCGAGGTATTCCCACGCATCGCATCGCAGGCGGGCCGCGCGAGCGGTGTGCAGCTGGCAGTGTCGGACACGCCGGGCACGCTGCCTTTCGTGGCGGCGTACATGCGCTCATCGCTCAACGCCTCCGCTGTCGACTATGCCTTCCTGCAGAGCCAAGGCGTCGTCGCGAGCTCCGTCGAGGTACGCGTGACGACACCGAGCTTGCTGCTCGCGGGCCACCGTGCGACGCGCGACGTGGCCGTAATCGACTATGTCTCCGTCGACGTCGAGCAGCTCGAGCTCGCCATCCTGCGCGCGTGGCCCTTTGACCGTTACTGCGTTCGGCTCTTCAACGTCGAGAACGAGCCGCCGGACGGAGCACCCTCGACCTTGCCGCAGCTCAAGGCGCTGCTCGAGCCCCTCGGGTACGAGCATGTGCTTCGCATCGGCGTCGACGAGGTCTTCCGTCGCACGAGCCCGTGCGCCATCGCCATCGACTCGCCGAGCGGGCGGCACAGCGGCGCCATGGGCGGCCGAGGCGCGCCGCGGGCGACACGTAAGCTGCGCGTGTCGCGATACCGAAGGAAGGAGTGATGTGTTGCAGAGAGTGTTCCGCATCAAATCTCGAACTGATACATGTACTCGAACTCATTTCCATATCAAAAATTCAGGTTCTTCACATTAGGCCGACTCTGTCGGGCCGCGAACCACAAAATGCGAGCGCAGCGCGTGAACGACCTTCCGGAGATGTCGTCCCGCGGCCTTGTCCTCGCCGTCGTTGTCTACTGGCTTCTTCTGGCCGGCGTGCAAGCCAAGAAGAAGAAGAAGCGTTTGGAGGATGAGTCAGCTTCACCTCCGAGCGCCGATAAAACACTGGCGATGCACCATCACCAACGCGGGACGATGGCCCACATGCAGGGCGACCTCGTGGGTGCGATCGAGGCCTTCCGATCGGCCATCCAAGCCAAGCCCGATTTTGCATACGCGTACTATCGGCTGGGCTTTGTGCAGCATGAGCTCCGCCAGGCGAATCCAAAAAGGGCGAACGAAGACCCGGTGCCCGCCTTCAAGGCCGCACTCGCACTCAACCCCTGGGATGAGATGTCGCACTATTCTTTCGGGCAGGCACTGCAGGACGACGAGCGGATCGCCGAGGCTATAGCGGTCTTCAAAGGCATCACCTCAAAGATAAATTCCAAGAGCGCGCAGGCGTACTGGTCCCTGGGCAAGCTGCTCGCGCGAGGCGTCGACGAGTTCGACTCAGACTCAGACACCAACGCGCCCGACGACCCATCGCTCCTTTTCGAGCAGGCCGCGAGGCTAAATCCGATGAACTTCAAACCCGACGGCACGCGCGTGCGTCTGGTCGAGCTTCGCACGCCTGAGGTCGAACAGCGCGAGGAGCGTGAGGTCCAGAAGCGTCGGGAGCGCATCCTGGACGAGATGCACGAGGGCAAACACAGCTTTAAGTACGCCGACGAGCTCTGAAATGAGAGTACCAGCCAAGCACGATCATAGACTCTTCCGATGCTGGGGCACCAGGCAAGCTCAATAGCGCGGCTTTGTCGGGCTGCAGATCATCTATATACCACCACTGAACCTTGGCGTTCCTCGGCGCTGTGCACGTTTGTACAACTACCGAGTAGCGAGTAGGGTGTGGACCACATATCGCTTGTACTTACTTAACGTAAAACGCATACCTAGCTATATGCATATGGCTTTGAGCACCTTTTCGAGGTGCATATAGCACCAGGAGCGGCCACGGAAGCAAACGGAAGCGTCAGGCCTCAGTCAGGCCGGATCAGGTAGCCGTGGCGACCGCCGGGTCCGGAACGGAACGTGGATGCGCTCGAGCGGTCCGAGACGTTTCAGAGAGAGAGCCGCGCGTCCCTTCCTGCACAACACGTCCCCGACATGGGGCGATCACGTTCTACATCAGTTCTACACGCCTACGGGGTACGGGGGCCCGAGCCGGGAGTACTCCCGGGTTAGAGCCGGGCCGCCGGCATGGCCGCCGCGGGCACACGCGGCCCGCGGAGGAGAGGCGGAGCGGTCCGGTGTGTGCGTCCTCCGGACTGCGGGGAAGTTTTATTTTTTAGTTATATGCATACAACTTCGCTCTCCTGAGGAGAAAAAAAGCACATGGGCCGTCACCAACTTCGCGAGCTGAGGACTTTGGGTGGAGTACTCGGTGTGACGGGCGAGAGGCGTGGCCAAGAGTCAGAGGTTTTGGAGTAAATCCAAAGAGATGAGTGTTTCTCCTACTCATAGAGCGCCACGATTAGGTTGCCAGAGCGTCGCGCATTCGGCAAGTGCTCAGACCAATTCGAATTCAAAGTCTCGCCGTACATTAATGCCGCGACCCCGTGCCACGGATCACACCAGCGAAGAGGGTCCCCTTGGTCAACACTCCTGCAAGCTCATTGATCTCTATGGAGCCGTTTCCGTCCTTGTCAGCTTCCTTGATGATGGCCGCCGCCTGCTCAACGGTGACCTTCGTGGCACCAGCCGCCTTCAGGGCTTCCGCTAGCTCCTTTGCATCCACGCTTCCGCTGCCATCTTTGTCAAGCTTCTTGAAGAGGGCACTCTTGTTGACGAGAAGATCCCGAATCAACGAGGCCTTGGCAGCGCTAACCGCGCTGCACAGTGGGCGCTCGGGGCCATGGCGCATAACGAGAGGCGCGGCACGGCGCTGAACGAGATGCGTGGCACGACGCAGCATTTCTCAATTACGTGAGGCTAGGAAAAAGGGAGGGGGGAACTGAGGGGGGCTTCTGGACTTCGGACGTCCGCACGTCCACAGAAAGACTTTGTGCCGCGCAGACCCTGAAATCAAATTATTTGCCAGTAATTTCCCATGAAATCGCGGCCACTGCGAACTTGCGCATGTTTGTGCTCATGGTCCAAAGTCTCTCTGTGGTCTTCCCAGTGCTGCCGAGCTGATGACGGCCGGGCACAACGATTCAAAGATACTGCGGATACTCGGACTCCAAGAGGGGGAAGAGGAAGCGCGCCTGGTCAAGGCGGAGGCGCAAGCGGCGCGGCCGTGGACCGTGGAGGAGCGCAACACGCAGGCGGCACGGGCGGCGGCAACACGTAGCGCGATTCAGGCTGCTGAGCGTGCTAAGCACATCAGCGGTGCGGGTGCGGGTGCCACCGTGCGACGAGCCACATGGCCGTCGTCGACTACGTCTCATTGCGTGCACCCGCACCACACCATCGCGCGTGCCTTCCGGGATCATAGCCATAGGCGTGGCGAGGCCGTATCTGGCTCAGAACGCCCCAACATGCTCTCGGAGCGTCGGGAGCTGCAGTCGTGCTTCCAGCAAGAAGTGAGCTTGAGCCGCTCCTCGCCGCTCGATGCTTTCCCGCGCCGCTCGGACACGCTCAGCGGTGGCAGCCGCTCCGGGAGCCTGGGTAGCCACTCTGATCCCGCACGTGCACTCGTTTTGCACTTGCTGCAGACAGCGCTAGGCCGCAACGGAGGCGCTGGCGGCAGCGGCGCCGTCGATGCTGGAGGCGACGAGCAGCAGCAAAGCTTCAGTTCCACCCCACCGCGGCAGAAGCATGAGCGGCGACCATCACATTGCACGCCGCATCGCTCACCGTCTGCGAGCGGGTCACTGTAAGAGGCTTCGATGGCGTCGGGTGGCACTCACGGGCACCTGAGCCAACAGGGGCGGCCGCGCTCTGCGCGTTCGCCGCATAGAGCCTAACCCATAGGGTCACAAGAGCCAAGTGTGGCATAGGTACTGCTTTGTAGCGTCACAGGTCTGTGCGCGCGGCGTGTCGGCCCACGGGCGTGTCGCACGGTTCTCGCAATCTCGGTATGTTCATGCAGTTTTGTAGGGCAACTGGTAGGGCACGAAGAACTGTGTATTCGCCGCCGAGTACCGGGTATTAACAGCCCACGAGGAAGTTTCGGTAACTTCTTCTGGTCACGGCATGGCTGCCGATGATAGATACGCCCTGGCGGAGGCGCTTTTCGATCGCCTCTACGAAGAGGCAAACCTGCCGAGTGCCGCTGGCTACATGCTGTCGCAATCCAGTGCGGAGCGGCAGGGGATCGCTCGGGTGACGGATGCCGCGGACCTAACCTACGGAGATGTGCCATTTTCCTGCATGACTCAGGTGCTGTGTGCCGCAATCGACGGCACACCAGGCGGCGTGTTCGTGGATCTGGGCTCGGGCATAGGGCGCGGAGTCCTTGCGGCCGCACTTTTGCACAATTTCTCTCGATGCGTCGGCGTGGAGCTGCTGCAGGACCTGCATGAGGCGGCTCTCAAGCCGGCGTGGCGATTTGTAGAGTTGCGTGCGGCGATACTCGCTGCAGAGAGCGGTGCGGTTCCAAATGTTAGCCTCATGGCCGAGGCTGTGGAGCTGCACTGCGGCGACCTGTTCGATCACCCGTTAGCCGACGCTACCTTAGTCTTCGTGTGCTGCGTCACGTGGGGTCCAGCTATCATGCAGCGCCTTGCCGCCAAGCTGGCCACCGAGCTGCCCGAGGGCGCACGCATCGTCACCGTCGGCCAGCGGCTGCCCGAGATGTTCGACCTCGGCGAGAAGCGCGGCGCCGTGCGCTTCGAAGAGGCAGCGCGAATCGTCGAGGCGTGCGAGTGGGGGCGTGAGAGCTTCGTGGTGCACAGGACGCTGCGGGTGGGTGAGCTCCTAGCACGACGGTACCGAAAGGGCAAGCAAACGCGCTAGGTATGGGCCAACCTTTCCTGAGCAACCCTGAGGATTAGAGGATATTGAGCCAAAAGCCGCTACCGGGTAGCGCGCGCGGGGCTGGCGGTTCGCGTGAGCGACTGCGCCTGTGGCTCGCCGGTTTGCTTAGACAGGCTCTCATCATTTCTTGCTCGCTTGCTTGACGCTTTCGGTTTCGAGCGCCATATCGAGCGTTTTCCAATTCGTGAAGGCGGAGTACAGCGCGGCCATGCCCGAGAAAGGGGGGCCGGCGTCCGCTACAGACGCCTCGGCGGCGCGGCTGGCCGCTGCGGATGCGGCGTTTTCAAAGGAGGAAGCAAAGGTCGAAGATCTGCGCGCCAAGCTTGCCAAGGCGGAGGCTAGCCGAGCCGCAGCTGAGGAAGAGCTGAGCGCGGCTCGGCTGGCTCATGAGGCTGCCATCGCCGCCGCCGAGGAGAAGGCGCGGCTCGCAAAGCGTTGGCACCCGCCGTGCGACGCTGCGTCACGCCAAAAGGCGCTCGGCGAAGATCCCACGACGGCGCTCTCGCTCTGCTGGGACACCTCCGAGCCTCTGCCGCTGCCGCGGCCGGAGGACTGGCTTGGCAAAAACCAGCTGGGCGAGGCGGATCGGCCAGGGCAGACGGTGGCGCAGTTCTGCCGGCCCGGCCGTTCTGTGCCCTCGCCGATGGTGCGCACCATTTACCTCATGCCGCTCGGCCGCGCTACCGGCGCGCCGCCCTCCAAATGCCTCGTCGACTTTGTGCGCGCATCGTTCGGCATCGACGTCAGGCTGCTGCCAGCCTCGACAGTGACGGAGCGCGAGACGGCAGGTATGAAGCGGGGCGCCGGCGCGGATGGCAGGTGGCTCCTCTCGTCTAACGACGCCCTTGACATCCTCTACCGGCACAAGCCCAAGGATGCCTTTCTGCTCATCGCGTACACAATGGAAGAATTGGGAGCCCTCGAGTCTTACCGAGGCGGCGGGGCGGCACCCGCGGCGGCGCCCGCGGCGGCACCCGCGAGCGAGGCGCCGGCCGAGCCGAATGAGGAGGAATCGCTCGTCACGGCGCCGCCCGGCTTTGAGATGGCCGCCGCGAACCGCAGAGCAGCCAAGCAAGCGAGCGCGGCCGCGAGCGCCGCCGCGGGCGCGAGCAGCGGGCCGCCACCGCCCAAGCTCCCCTTACCAACGTACTCGGAGGTACAACCGCTGCGGGGCGTGGCGGTGGTCTCGTTCGGCTCGTTTGCCGACGCGGACGCGCTCGTCGACATCGACGATGCCGTCGCCTTTTCGTACATCTGCCGCTCGGTGGCGACGCATGCTACCTATCTGCACCGCGCATCCGGCGTGCTGGGCAATGCAGTCGGGCGGCTGCTTGGGATGGCGACGTGCGTGTACGGGCGCTGCCTGATGAACGGCGCCCTCCACCTTGGAGAGCTCGACAGCCGGCCGTTACTTCTGTGCCCAGGTAAGCTCCGAATGCCATTTCATTCCTGGCCCGCGATGCGTTCGGCTTGCATGCATGTGCTCACCACGGCGCCCTCTCCCCACAGTTGAGCTCAAGAAACTTGCCACAACGCTCGATGACGCCGCGCGCGCGGGAGCTCTGCCGCCCATGTACTTCGAGGCACGGCTCGCACAGCGTGAGCGCGCGGTCCTTCAGTTCCTCGAGGACTACGGCTTCCTCGACGAGGCAGCGCGGTGCCAGCGCCGCCTGGAGCGCCTCGAGAAGGTCGTCGAGGAGGGGTCGGCGTCGCGCCGGCAGGCCGAGTTTGAGCACGAGAACGAGATGGCGCGCGAGATCGAGCGAGCTCGAGAGGCTGTGAGGGCTCAGGCAGCTGAGTCCGCCGAGTTGCGAAGGCTCGAGGAGGCCGCGTCGCTCGCCAAGGCCTCGAGCCCGACCCGCGGCGGCCGTGCCTCGATCACGCGCTCGCTCGGCTCCACATCGGCGGACGTCATGCAAGCCTATGGCGGTGGCAGCGCGACGGCGGCGGCCGGCTCGTCAGCGTTTGCGCCGCCCTCGGCGGCAGCGTCTGTCAGCGGCCGTGTCCCTCTGCGCGGCGCGACGCCGCCGCCATTGCGTCCCGTCACGGCGCCCGGTACCGCGCCCAGCGGTGCGGCTTCCTCGAGGCGTGGCTCTGCTTCGCCACGTGGAGAGCGGCCAGGGGTAGTGCTGCCTGCGAGCCTGGCGCGCGCGCCCTCGCCGCGCAGTGCTGGGAGGGCTGCCGCGGAGCTCAAGGCGGGCGGCGGCGGCGGCGCCAACCGGGCGTCGCTCGGGAGCCACAGCGCACGGGCGGCGTCGGCACGAGGCTGAGTCGTCCCCGTGCGCGCACCTCGGGAGATTGCATCTCGAGTCGTCCCCGTCGGCACGAGGCTGAGTCGGGAGGTTGGGGCGGCGTGTAGCTGCTCTCAACTCTCACTGGGCCATGCCGGTGGGCTGCCGTGCGCGTGCGTGCGTCCGTTCAGAAACACCATGCTGTGCGCGCGGATGAGCGCGCGGATGTTGTCGTGTGATGAGTTTCTCGCCGCGTGGCTGCGCACACCCGGTGTCGTCGTGCGCGTCTTCTGCGCGTCTGCTTGCCTCCGTCGGCGCCGCTTGTGCGCGGTCCCGCAGTCCGGACGGTCGGGTACGATCCGCACGGCAGGTCCTACCGATGTCAAGTGTGCAATGTCCGATTCAAATCGCCTATGCCCCTTGCCGCGCGGCCGCGCGGGCGCGCGCCCGGCGCCCCGCCGCGCCGGGCGGGCGCCTAGCGGGCGCCGCGACCGTACGGGGGTTCGTACGCCCGGGCGCGCGGGCGGCCACCACCGGAGGCCGACGCTCGTGGCTCGAGCCGCGCGCCGGTCCCGCAGGGACGCGGTGCGTCAAAAAATTACGATCAAAATTCAAATTTCAGCTCGGAGCCCGGACATTCCGCTAGGCCTAGGACATCGATTTCTATATCGATTTCGCAGAATAACCCGATATGCCATAACGTCGCGTCGGCGGCGGGTCGCAGGAGCAGCGGGTCTGGGCCGGTCACGCCGTCCACGCAGACGCACCGTAGCTACCGCGCACCGGCCGCGGTAGCTAACGTACCATTAACTTTCGCCGCGATTACTCGCGCGGCCGGCGTATGGGGAATGCGGAATCTATAGTCGTGGGGTTCCGGGCACGGCGCCGCCCACCGGCAGGGCCAGGTCGAGGGCCAGGGGAGGCGAGGCAAGCGTAGCTGTGCCAAACGATCGTGGATGCTTTCACTGTGTTTTGCATGCCCGTCTCGGACGGAAAGTCTTCATCAGTCGACGGCGATCTTGGCCCCAAGCCCACGCGGTCTCATCGCGCTTCCCATCGAGAAGCCTCCGCCGCCACCGCTGCCGCCAGAGCCGACGAATCGCAAGCTCGACATCTTGTAGTACTGCGAGCCCTCGCGGAACAGCGCTGAGAGGAGCGCGAGCGTGACAGCCTACGGGAGGTCGGAGGAAAGGAAGGGTGAGGGGCGCGATGGACGGGTCTGGTAGGATGTGGGGAAGGGGGACGGGTAGGATGTGGCAGCAGGCGGCGGACGGGTTGGGCGGCGGGCGGGGCGCACTTGGACTAAGACGGAGCCCCCCGCCACCACCTGGTGCCGACGGTACGGCGGCAGCACGAGCGCAAACAGCACGAGAATTGGGAGGCCAGCAAACCAGATCGAGCCAAAAAAGGCAAGGGCGCCAAAGAAATCGCGCACGTCCTTCTGCCTCTCGACACGCAGAGAGCGACGGAGTGCCCACCCGAAGAGTGCGCACAGAGCGAGCCGGATGCCGAGCAGCGCGAGGCCCGGAGCGTGCTCAAAGTCGTGGAACTTGTTGAAGTCCTCTTCGTATCTTCGGCCCATAGCGAGCAGGCCGAGCTGTGCCGCGGCGATGGTCCCGAGCAGCAGCGTCGAAGGCGTGAGCGCCGATCGCAGCAGCTTGCCCGGCGAGTGGAGGCCCGCCAGCAGCTTGCCGAGCTGGCCAGAGAGAGGCTCTTGGGACTCTAGTCCGAGCGTCCACCCGAAGCCGAGTGCAATGAGCATCACCGAGATGATCAGCTCACTCACCGACTGCAGAAGAGGTGATTACGTAATCAGTCGGTGATTACGTAATTAGGCAATCAGCTCACTCACCGACTGCAGAAGAGGTCGAGCGCAATCAGCGAGGCCATCAGCGAGGCCATCAGCGAGGCCATCAGGGAGGCCATCAGGGTGGCCATCAGCGGCGCACCTGCAGCAGCCCCGAGAAGAAATCGAGCGCGAAGACCGTATTCCGCCAACGCAGGCCTTTGCCGTCGCTCGCGAACCGGCGCAGGTGCAGCATTTCGCACAACACAGCGACGGTCTGCATGGCGTAGGCGAGCGCGAAGAGCAGCGTGAGGAGGTGCGCTTGGCCCAGCTCGTACATGCGTGCGATCGCGCGCCCAAAGTAGAACGTGCCGTACGCAGCCATTCCGATGAAGACGACCAGGTTCATCGTCGTCATGCCGCTCTCGTCCGCTGGCAGATGCGACTTACCGTTGAGCAAGGTGATCTCGTAATGCATTGAGGGCGGGTGTGCGTCGTACTCCTCGAGGTAGCAGTCCATGAGCACGGCGAACCAATAGTGCGCGCTCTTCGCGGGCGCCGTGAGCGTCGACTCGAACTTGAACTCATAGTCTTGGTTCTTGTCGTTGTTGGGCGTGCGGCCTGACAGCGTCGGGTGAATCTTGGTAGACCAGGTTGCAGTCCTCTGCCGCTCGACGCAGAGCGAACCCTTGCGGGTCATCTCTTGGAACTTCTGCCACGCCTTCTCGTCGTACATGCACAGGTTGAGGTCGTGCGGTTGGTTGTCAAAGTAGTTTGCATTGTGAGCGGCGAAGCGGCCAGAGATGTAAGACACTTCCTTCGGCGAGAAGCTGAACTTGGCCATGTACCGCTCGGTCTCCTGCGAGGAGAGGCGCATCTCGCCCTCGACCACCTTGGATTGCACAGCCATCGGCAGCATTAGCAACCACGCTGGTCGCACCATTCCGGAATCGCGCCGTGTCGGAATACACACCCTGGGTTTGAAGGTTGACTGGGCCTCACCCCATGCCTAACGGCCTGTGTCGGCCACACCTCCGTCCATAGCGATAGAGGCCCTGTGTCGGTACAGCTGACCTAGACCACTGCATACCTAAGAACATTCGCGTGTTGTACGTATCCACAGACCGCCGGCGCTCGCGGCCTCGCCTTCGAGCTTCGTAGCTTCGAAGAACAGCTGAGAGGCGAACACCCCGCCCCGCTCCTATTTTGGGATCGCAGCCTCTTGCAGCTCTCCGCGATCGCTCGACCCCTGATCGCTGAGATGGGGGTTCATCTTCAGCTAATCAGAGCTCAAGGCATGGCTCAAAAGGGTAAAGGCGGCATGGCGGCTCGGCCCCTCGGGCGTCTCTCTCTCTAGTCTCTTGGTCCAGTGGGCAAAGTCGCATCTGGCCAAATCTCGCATCTGGCCAATCTCGCATCATTTTTTCTGAATCTTCTTGTTGGCCTTTCTCTCTCGCTCCTCCCTCGCCCTCCGCTTGCGCGCCATGTCATCGCTCTCCTCGCTCAGGCCGCTCGGGGCCAGCGGCAACATGGACGCGGATGCCGGCTCAAACGCGACCGCTGCCAGGTTGTCTGCCGCTCCCACTGCTAGCGATCGATAAGCGCCAGCGGAGGCCTCGTCCTGAGGTAAGCTCGGCGCGTTGGCTCCGACGGCGGATGCGCATGCCGCAGCGTCCGGCCCGGTGGGAGCACGAGTGGTAGGACGGTCGGGCCCCGCGTGCTCAAGGATCTGAGCGAGTAATGGAGCGTTCAAGTTGGCCAGCGGCAGCTGCTGCACACGTGGCACCGTTAGGCTACCTTCACACTGCGTGTGTGGAGGTTCCCACTGCGCCTGCGTCTCAGACGCCGCCGGTGGCACGAGCAGCCGCAGCTGCTCCGTGGCTCGCATCAGAGGCAGCACCAGCTCGTCGCGGATGCGAGGCGCCGGCTCCACACTGGCAGCACAGCGGAAGGCGAGCTTCACGCTGCCCCGCACCAGCCATTCGAAGGTCACCGAGATGTGGTCGCACGGCCGCACCTGGAATGTGTGGAATGTGTCTTTGTTGAGACCATCGTCGAAGCCGGAGAGCAACCTGTCGAATGCCTGCTCCACCGTTGTGCTGATGCCTGCGACCTGGAGCTGCTGCTGGATGTCGACCTCGTTAGACGTGCATTCATAGAAGCCGATGAGGTCTGTGACGCGAATGTTGAGCGTCGTTGACGCGACGCTGCGCAGCATCGCGATCCACGGCGTGGACGTGTCGATGATGCGCGCGTGAGGCATCGTGCGAGAGCGAGGAAAATCCCAGACAGATGTAGCAGCAAGCGTTGAACTCCTCTTGCAGTGGCGCTGGCTTTGCTTGTGCCGGCGGAGCACAGGATGCACTCAGCCGTCGGCGTGTCGGCGGCGCGCGGCAATCCCTCGCACACAATGAAATGATTCATACAGTACCGGGTACTCCCGCAAAATCATCATCACCGGGAGTTCATGAAAGTGTGAGTGTTTGGTCGTTTCGTCTCGATCTGCGCCGGAGAGGTTGTGGAGCACGCACACAGTTGTTCTCTCTATTCTTCGCCTCCAACATGGGATGCGCTTCGTCGAAAGAGACGGTCCAAGAGCCGACCTCTCCAGAACCGGCTCCCTTGAAGCTCGCTTCTACCATGGATGTCGTGCTGGTTGACCCCACGCCCCCTGAGGAAAGTGCGCTGGCGGCAGCGGCGATGCTCAAAGTGGATGACGCTAATTCAGCAGAACGTGCTCTTGCTCCTACTGGCTGCCCTTACCACCACGCGTGGGCAGCACCAGCTGCTTCATCTCCGCCCGAGACCTCGCCACCTGCAGCCACTGAGCCAGAGCCGGTCGCCACTGATGCCGTGCACGAGAGCATCGTCGCTCTGGCCGAGGATGAGCCTGTCCTCAAGTCCTCCGTTCTGTCTTCCGCGTCCGTCGCTGAGCCCGAAGCCGTTTCGTGTCCCGTGGCGAAAGCCGTCACTCCGAGCGATTGGCCGCGCGCGCCACCGGGTGCATCCTTCAAGAAGCTTGGCTTCACACGGGAGCAGAAAAACGTAGATGAACTTCTCGTTGCGAACGCGGCCGCCATTGCGACACTGCGGGAGGCCCTTGCCGATACAGACTTGTCCAAGTATGACCTTGGGTCTCGCGTGCCTTATGACGACATTTGGCTGCTGCGCTTTATCCTTTCCAACGGCAATCAGGGCGCGGAGAAGGCCGTGCGCGCCACGCTCGCGTATCGCGCCGCCAACGTGGAGCTCCTCGAACGTGCTGCCGCTGGTGACAATGCCAAATATCAGCCGCTGCTACGGTACAGCATCGCCGAGGTCTACAGTCAGCGCACGACCATGGACGAGCCGGTGCAGCTGATTCGCGCGGGGAAGTCGAATGTAAAGAAGCTCATGGATCTCTTCACGGAGGATGAGGTCGTCGAGTCGATGAACTTCCAAAAGGAGCAGCTCTTCCTCATGTGCGACGAGGCCACCCGCCGGACGCGCCGCCTCGTCAAGATGGTGACGTGTCTCGACATGCACTCGTCCAAGTTCACGGACAACGACAAGCGTTTCTTCAAGGCCCTCGGTCGCGCATCCAAGGACTCGGAGCTCTACTACCCTCAGTTGCTCCAGATCACAGTGGCCATCAACGTGCCCTCCTATCTCAACTTGATTTGGCCCATCGCCAAGCGAGTGATGCCCGCGAAGACGCTCGCCAAGTTTCGTATCTGCTCGGCGCGCAACACCTTGACAGAGAGTGCCGTCAAGTGCCCTTTCGCCACCACCGCCTTCACGCCAGAGTGCGCGCTCACATTCGCGTATCGACCGCCCTTCCGTGTGTCATACTCTCACACATCCCACCGTGCCCTACCCGAATCTCCGTGTCGCCACATTTCGCAGCACTCTCGTCAACTTCCTGGGCGGGAGCGGGCCCTCGACCACGGTACTCGGCCCCGCAGACAGGCCACGCGTCGCCTACGACGAGAATGAGGATTGAGCTTTGAGCATTGAGGCTTTTTGAGGCTGTGCGATACGAGGGTGCGCGTGCAAAACCGTGCGCGAGACTCCTCGGGACTGCAGCGGAGCGTGGTCTGCGGTCACTGTGTGTGTGGCGAAGGAGGGGCTTTCAGGGTTTATGGATGTCGATGTGCGCACGTTTGTCTTTGTGAAATGTATCGCTGTGCATGCGATCGGTGTACACTAAAACGCCGTACAGTACCAAAAGTGAAAAATCGAAGTCTCGATGGGACGATGCTCGAAATTACAAATTTCATCACGATGCACGCCACGGTACTTACCGCTCTCTCGTGCGCGCTTCAGCTTACACACACATCAACGCGCGCGCTTCAGCTTACACACACATCAATTGTGATGGCGTCGCCGCCAACTCCGCCACCGAAAACGTTTGGGCGTGCAGTCACGCAGAAAACGCCGTCGCCACCAGCCCAGTCCTTTGGTAAGGCGAAACCTGCTGCCGTCGTGCCAAGTGCTACCGCGCCGTCAACCTTGTCAGTGAACCCCATCGTCACCTTCACGACCAGCGCGGGCACCATCCGATGTGAGCTCTTTCTCAGCGAGTGCCCCATCACCGTCTCCAACTTTGTAGACCTAGCTGAGTCGGGCTTCTATAACAACTTGCACTTTCACCGCGTCATCCCGTCATTTATGGTACAGTTTGGGTGCCCGTATGCCAAGGACCCTGACGATCCGCGTGCGGGCACAGGCGGGCCAACTGACGAATCCAGCTTTACAAATCTTCGGGATGGTAGCATTATCTCGCGCGGCACTGGCGGCACAATCCCAGATGAGTTCACAGTTAAGATTCGGAACGACGCTGGGACGCTTGCGATGGCGAACACAGGCGCGCCGAATTCGGGAGGCTCGCAGCTTTTCATGAACGTCAACGACAACAACGTTCTGAACTGGTACACACCGGGGGACAGCAAACATCCCGTGTTCGGCAAGTGCATAGACGAAGAGAGCTTCAATGTCATGGTCGCGATCTCGCAAGTGCCCACGCAGAACGACCGGCCAGTCACGCCGGTCAAGGTGAGCAGCGTGCAGGTGGGCTTGCCGAGTGGCGCAGCAGTTGCGGCAGCGGCTGCAGCGGCGGCGGCCTCGACGGCGGCACCTGAAGCGCCGAACCGAGCGCGACAGTCGGCAGGTAGACCGGCCGAGCCCTCGCAGCCGAGTCCAACTTTGGCGAGTCCGAGCACACCGGAGGGCATCAGTTGGGCAGATAAGGAGTCGAAGGACTGGTAATCTCCACCCCGCATGCACGCCGCGTTTTGCACACACGGTAGTCCTATCGCTCACCTTCGCTGCGGACGTTGAGTCTCGTCTTCCCACAGGAAGAACCAGGACACGTGGAGGAAACAACCGCTTCAAGCGTACGTTACGTCCATGGTCGACCCAATGTCGACGTTGAGCCCCGGGCCATCGGCGCCGTCCGAGACGCGCGCGGAGAGGGCAGCCAAGGAGCAACTCGAGCTCAAGGAGAAGGCTCTCAAGAGGCAAGCGGACGAGCTCGCAAGCCGTGCGGCTCCGAAAGCCTGGTGGCAGGAAGCTCTCGGTGCAGCGGCGAATATCAAGGAGGCAGCGGACGCGGCGCTCGAAGAGGCGAATGCGAAGAGGGCGGAAGAGCTCAAACGGCAAAAGGAGTCTACCGCCGGCTTCAACCCGTTCAAGAGCGCGAGGAGAGAATCGCTCTTCGGCGAGCTGGATAGGGCGCTTGATCTGGGAGACTTCGACAAGGCAGCCGAGGTCCAACGACGCATCGATGCCTTGTGAGCCGAGCCACAGAGAGGACGATAGTCTCATGCACTCGCGGTTTGACATGCACACACAGGCTGTGCCGCTGTGGGAGAAAAAGGCAGTGGATGAAATTCATCGTGATTTCCGATTTCATCGCGTGTGCGAAGCGACAACACAACTCTCAAGGCCATGACGACTATGAATAATAGCTCGTAGGTCGTTCTGAGCTGACCTTTTCGGCGAAAGTGCGTATGCTTTCCTTCATAAACGCTGGCCTTCTCCTCACCAGCGTCGCTTCAAGTCAACTTGTGTGCGAGTCACACTGTGCTGAGGAGTGCACATCGCTTAATGGGAATCTCACCCATGAGTGCGGTGGATGCACTCAGGCTATCACATGCCATCCGGGCGCAAGAGGTTTTGATGACTGGCAACGTAATGCGCACTCCAACGATCGATCAGTGAACACATCACCGCTCGAACACATGGCCGATGCCGCATTGCCCGTGCATCGTGTGCCTCTGTGTCCTCGCGATGGGCCGTACGCGCTGCCTGTCCTCGAGCGCTTCTGCCTCCGGGCACGCTCGTGTGCCCGTGTCGAGTCTGCGATTGCGTGGCACTTTGAGCACATCCAGACTTTTGAGGGCGAGCTCACACGGCCATTCATCCTGCACCGTGAGCGTGCGCGGGTCGGTGCGGGTTATGCGCACGTGCTGCAAGAGCAGGCGATGACTCTGCTGCTCGGCATCGTGCTCGGTAGACCGGTCGCCTTCCGTGCCGAAGCAGCCGTCTTCAATCGTTATGGGTCCCTCATTGGTCCGGACGACTCGATTTCAGCGGCCGTGTACCGCATGCACGGCGCGCACACCCTCGCGGTTGCCTCCGCCCCCTTGGCATCGCGACCCTCGAGCCGAGGCTGGTCCAACTTCCTTGCTTGCCGTGCCGCGCGGGCCAAGCTCGTGAAGAGCACAGTGCCCCCGTACAGGTGCCGTCGGATCGACGGTGACGAGGACTCGAATGAGCGCGACGAAGGCAGCTTGGGCACGGGTGCGGTGGCAAGTGCCCCGGCGAGCACGGGTGAGGATGACGTCGTCGAGCGCTATGCTGAGCGGCAAGCTAACGGCTCTGATCAATCTGGCAGCAGTACCAGCACCAGCACCAGCGCCAGCAGCAACAGGAGCAACAGCAGCAGCCGCAGCCGCAGCCGCAGCAGCAGCAGCCGCCGCCGCAGCCGGCGTGGTTCCGAGTGGGTGCTCGCCCTCGAAGACGGCAACGCGTACGAGGCGCTCGAGATCCTCAAAAGCCGTTGGAACCGGTGGACGCACATTGCCAAATCGGGCGCGCCGCTCGCCGACTACTTTCCCCCGGGGCCGTTGATGTTCCAATCGCCCTCGGTGATCAATATGTACGCGGCTGACTTTGTTGGGGCGGACGGCACGCTGGATGCGACTATGCGCAATGAGCGTGCGACGGTGGCGGAGCTCATCGCGGGACATACTGACCTGTCAGGGCCTCGCTGTCTCGTACGACGGCTGAGCGACACGGTGCATGCGAGGGTGCTGGCGGAGGTGGTCGAAGCTCTCCGACCAACGGCAGCGACGGCGGCGAGCGGGGCGGCGAGCGCGAGCAGCGCAGTGCTGGTCGGGCTCCATGTGCGCCGAGGCGACGCGGCGATGCAATCCTCTGAGTGCATGCTGATGGCCTCTGATTGCCTCCCTCATCAGGTGCGCCGAGGCGATGCGGCGATGCAATCCGAGTGCGTTGAGTGCGTCAACGGCGACGACCCCGACGTCGTGGCTAAGTTCGAACGCATCGGAGTGGAGGGGCTCGAGAGGGAGCTCGCGTGTGTGAATCGCTCTGTGAACCAAATCGAGGCGGCGCTGCAGCTCGCGGATACGCCCGGCCCGGCGCGTCGTGTACACGTGTTCGTCGCGTCCGACACGGAGCACGGCGTGGCGCGCGCGCGTGCCGTCCTTGGGGCGGCGCGTGTGCTCACAATCTCGGGCAGGGCAGTGCACTCGACAAGGGACGATGGCGAGGCAGCGCGCAAGGTGGCCGCCGATTTCATCGGCTTAGCGCTCGCTGACGTGCAGTTTGGCATTGGGGACTCGAGCTTCCTAGGCAACGCTGCCGCCGCCGGCCTGAGTGACGTGATGCGCGTCTCGGACCGCGTGCCCAGCGGAAATGCATGCAGACTGCTCAAGCCGCAGGAGTTTCGACTCCTCGCCGATGCTATGAAGCCAGCAGCCGCTACCGATGCGGCGCGTGGGGACGCTCCGGGGCACATGCGGAATGAGCTGTGACAGGCGCGTAACGAGCGCATCGGTCGCAGTGCTTGGTACATGGTCGCTGAGGAGCCCGTGCCCGCGAACGCGACTCTCGAATTTGCGAGCGCTGTAGCGGGCGCGAACGGCCGGTGGCGGCGGTTCGACTACCGTACGCGGCGGCGGGTGCGAGGGCAGTCGCGTCGGTGTCTCAGTGGTGGGGGGAGGCGGCGACGGTCACACAAGCGCAAGGCCGAGCGCGCGCGCACTGCGCGACCCGTCAGCGGTCGTGGCGAGCTGTCGACGCGCACACTCAGTCTCAGAAGCGCATCCGGCTCCGAGAAGAGGCGTGCCGCTCGAGCGTGCCGCGTCCGTGCCGCGGGGAGTTTGTTTGGACGCACGTCGCGGTGAACGTGCTCTGCGGGATTCCGCTGATCTCCTCAAGGCGTTACACATGCCCTTTGGTGTAAACTAAACAACTTTTCAAACTTGCCCCTCGCAAGGACGCGAAATAAAGCAAAACGCGGGGGACCAAAGCGCTCATCGCGACGAGTTCCGCCGCCTGCTGCCGCGGCTGCGGGTGCTGGCAGCCCCGAATCACTCAGGATGGAGCTCTTCTCAGGGCGAAAGTCCTCATTGGTCGGGGGAGGCAAGGGGACGCCAGGCAAGGTACGTTCGCCATCCAAGAAGGGTGTTTCGTCTACGCCCAAGTCGCCCGATCCGACAGGTCAGCCGTCGGCCGTCACACAGGCGCTCCTCTGGGAGATGATGGACCTCGCCACCGAGGACATCGCGCCCGCGCCCGCATCCGCGCCCGCGCTGGGGCCTGCGCCTGTGCCTGCGCCCGAGCCAGTGCCTGAGCCAGCGCCAGCGCCATCACCAGCCACCTCAGAGGCACCAGTGACGGCGCCAGCGACGTCCGAGGAGACTGCGGAGCCGGTGGCGGCGAAGTCGGCAACGGAGTCATCTACGGCGGTGCCGCTGATTGTGACGCTCACAATCGAAAAGGAGGCCGCAGAGAAGCGGCTCGGCCTGATCATGACGGGGACGAGCACGCCGCGCATCTGCTCTTTTCACCCAGGCAGCCTGGGCGAGAAGGAGGGCATGCTCATCGGTGACGAAATCCTCACGATCAACGGCGAGAAGCCTGCAGGGCATGATGAGGCGGGACAAAAGATCCTGAGCTCCGCGACCCTCGTCATTGAGATACGCCGCGCCTGCGCGGGTGACCCGGCGGCAACCACAACGAAGAGGTCCCTTGTTGAATTCGCTGAGCAAGACAAGAAGAGGGCTGCAGCGAGGAGCCCCTCGTCGCCATCGATGCAGCTCCTCCACGCCCTGCAAGCTCAGGCGCTCGAGTCGTTGAATGAGGAAGACAGGTTGAGGCTCGCGTCGCGGCTCGGCTCCGTGGTGCTAGTTGCCGACGAGGATGAGGTGGAGGCGACGAAGCAGATCCAAAAGCGCATTCGCGATCGCAAGTTCAGGCGTGCCTATTTGGAGTCCAAGGCGAGGGAGAGGGAGCGAGAAGAGCGGGAGACGAAAGAGCGCGACGAGATGAACAGGCGCAACGGAGCGGCGACCACGATTGAGTCCGCCATGCGTACCAAGCACGCAAGGAAGCTCCGGCAGGAGCTCTTCGCGGAGGAGCAGGCGAGGGCTCGCGCGTTCGCCCGAGGGAAGCTGTACAACGTGCTGGGCCTCCTCCTCATGCTGGGGGGAGCGGTGGCCTTCGCAGAGATGTACTCCCATCCGGAGCTCCTGGCGCCGCAGCCTATGTTGCCGCCGCCAATGCCTCCGTCACCGCCGTTTCCACCGCCGTCGCCGTTTCCACCATCACCAGATCCGCCATCGCCGTCTCCACCACCAGATCCGCCGAGCTCTCCGCCTCCTCCCGAGGTGCCTCCTTGGGTTCATCCCTCGCCGCCACCGCCGCCACCCCCTCCTCCACCGTCATCACCGCCGCTACCGCCGCCCTCGCTGCCACCGCCGCCGCCCTTGCCGCCACCGCCGCCACCGCCGCAGCCTCCGGGTCCCTCGCTGCCACCACCCACGCAACCCCCAGCGTCGCCGCCCAAGCCACCGATGGAACCCTGGCTGGTCATCCTGATCTCATTCACGACACCCTTCCTGCTGCTGGCCCTCGGGTTTGCTTGGTACAAGAAGTGCGACAGCTCGATGCGAGACCATGACCAGGAGCGCGGCACGATTGAGAAGGTCATGCGCAAGTATGGACTCAAGCTCAACGAGCTCACCGCACGCAATCGAAAGCAACGCGCCAAAGATTCCCTCGTCTCCCCATCGGGACCGAACAGATTCACTGCCAGCCCCTATCATTGGCCGTACGAGCCCCTGGTTGAGGAGGAGATTCCCATTCCACCCCGCGTGCTGCAGACCTACAGGAAGTTCAGCCACAATCGCGGTTTGATCTCGCTCATGGAGCTGCGCGATGCCCTTCGGTGGCTTGATGTCGCTGTGGACAACGAGCGCGCGGATGCCGTCATCTCTGAGCTCTCCGATTCAGAGCGCGGCCATCTCGACGTCGACCTGCGCGAGTTTGCAAAGGTATGGATGCAGCTTTCACGGCCCATCTCACCGCCAAAGATGGACCCCATATTGGAATCGCCCCTAAGCCCCGAGAAGAAGGCTGTGAAAGAGAGGCCCAAAGTGGAGGGGCCGAAGGCGAGGGCGCTCAAGGTGGCGGAGGAGAAATTTCAGAAAAAGAAGGAGGAGGAGGAGGCCAAGAAAGCCCGGCAGCAAGCCCTGGCGGAGGCTCAGAAGGCGCTCGCAGAGGCGCAGCCCCTCTCCGATGCTCTGCGCGCGCGGGCTGCCTCCGAACAGGAGTGGGAGGACTGCCTCGAGCGCTGGATCGATTCGGATGCGGTGGAGGAGAACGCGTTCAGGCGGCCACAGCTCCATGCCTTCCGGGGGCTGCTCCGCTCTGCAGTTGAGAGAGCACTCAAGCGTTGGGGCGTAACTGTCGAGACGATCAACGCCAACATTTCGCTCGGCGCGACGAGTGACGAATTCCTCGCCTTTTTCAAAGAACGTGTGGAGAAAAAGTATTGGGCAAAGGAGCAGCAGCGCTCGTCCTTGGCCTTGAAGCTGCCGACGTCTCCGACCAATGGTGACTCTCCGAGCGCGAGGAAGTCTCCGAAGAAGCGTCCCGAGGTGCGTCTCGGCCCGGGCGTGACAGGGGTGATGAAACCGTCGGCGGCCATGATCTTCCTCGAAGGCTTGGGACGTACCACAAGTACTCGCTCGACGCTCTTCATCGTCGTCGACAGCTTCGACTCCGAAGCCGGTACGGCCGACATCCGCTTCTTCGAGAACGAGAGCGACGCGTTTGCGACCGTGCTCCAAATGGGGGGCGGATCAACGGTCGCAGTTCGTGCGGCGGTGGAAGTAGTCAAGGACGTCGCAGTCGAGGATTTGAAGGTTCTTTGCACGGACTGGGAGGATGCAGCCCGTTGGTTGATACCCGTGCAGCCCATTCCAGCCGCGCTCCCTCCGGCTGCCATGCTGCCCGCGCCCTCGTCACGTTCTTTGGCCTCGAGCCCCTTGGCACGGACCTCTCCATCTAACCTTGCAAGAACTCCCCCTACTCCCCCTGCCGAACCACGGTCACCGCTCGTCTTACGCTCGGCAACGTACTCACTGTCGGCCAAAGCGGCCTCTCCCCCCGCACGCCCACGTTACACCGAAACCGACCGTCGTTTGATGGGGAGTCGTCCCCCTCCTGAAGGCGATGGCTACGTCGAGGGGGAGAGCAGGGAGATCGTCCCCTTCGAGTCGCCCTCCTCTCCCGCCAGGCCACGCACCTCGCCCGGCCAGAGCGCCTCTCGGGCGCCGTCCTCCTCACGGGCGCAGTCCTCCTCTCCTCTCGCCTCCTCTCTCAGCGGCCGCCCGCGCATCGCCCCTGTCGCGAGGGACTTTCCACTGCAGAGGGTGGAACACGCCGCCTCCTCGCCCTCGACTGCGCTCGTCGAGGCACCACCGACCATCACGACGCCCGCGGACTGACATGGGGTTGCTGGATGCGAAACAGGCCCGCACAATCACGAAGAAACTGTCTATTGTGGAGCGCATGTACAAAGTACGGCACTGAGGCATTGTGCTGCGAGCGTTTTCTGTGGTGTTTGGCTCCAAGGCCCCACACGTGACATGCGACGTAAGACGACGTCAGACCGCATGATCAACATGCTCGTGGCTCTCTCAGTGTGAGTGAGTGATATTACGCCAACAGCATGGCTAAGCATGGCTAAGCATGGCTAAGCATGGCGGCACCTTGACGTGACCTGTGAGTCAGTACTCTCGTCACACAGAGAGTCGCGGGACGTCGAGTGGTGAGCGCGGTGACCCGGTTGTATGCGCGGCTTGAAGCCTGAAAGACGCGTGTGACCACCGTGTGACCCGGATCTCGAGGAGATTGCGACGCGTTTTACTCAATGCGAGATTGTGCTCACAGCTTCACACCCGCCGGTCTTCTCTGTGCTGCGCATCTCTGTGAATAGGGATGTTGAGGTTATCAAAC
>ENA-UOXP01000097-UOXP01000097.1-mixed-culture-metagenome-genome-assembly--contig:-NODE-97-length-58589-cov-5.959545_pt1 | contig 58589 bp, 54 predicted proteins | sample MGYA00238161_ERZ761639 | MGnify/ENA primary metagenome ERZ761639 (study PRJEB28913, sample SAMN08776760) | mixed culture metagenome | isolation source: Freshwater growth medium | place: USA...
TCTTAAAGAAGACCCACCACAAGTGGTCATGATTATTGATGCTGACTGTGAAATCTCGGACAGCTTAATAGCGCAAATTTCAACACAATGTGTTGTTATGCAGCGACCTGTGCAAGCCAACTACGTGATGCGTTTTTATGAAAAGGGCGGTATCAAACAGCAGGTGATGGAGTTTGCTTGGATTGTAAAAAACACTGTACGTCCAACGGGATATCACTACCTAGGATTACCCTGTCAATTAATGGGCACAGGCATGGCTTTCTTATGGCAAGACTTATCGAAATGCCAATTAGCAAGCGGACATTTAGTAGAAGACATGAAGTTAGGCTTGGATTTAGCTAGTATAGGAAAGGCGCCTTATTACTATGCGCAAGCATCAGTAAAAAGTTACTTCCCTACTTCAGAGCAGGGGATTGCTTCTCAACGATTACGTTGGGAACATGGACACCTAGGCATTATTTTTAAAGAGCTACCGCAATATTTCCGTCTGGCTTTTCAGCAAAAAAATCTTTTATTATTTGCGCAAGTATTAGATTTAATGGTGCCACCATTAGCGCTGCTATTCATGGCTACGCTTGTGTTGTGGGGCATTGCCTTGGTTGTCTCAATCATATCTGGTATGAGTATTTACGTGGCTATATTGACGGCTGCATTGTGTGCTCTAGGCTTTGGCATAGTAATTGCATGGTACTGCTTTGCAAGAACAATTATCTCATTCAAAACCTTGTTGATGGCACCTTTAGTGCTACTGATGAAACTGCCTGTTTATTTGAAGTTCATGGTGAGTCGTCAGGTGGATTGGGTAAGATCTAAACGAGACCTTGATTGATACAAACAATGCATAAAAAAATTAGATTATTTAATATCGACATCGATCGATTGACGATGAAAGAAACAGTCGAAAAAATTGGTCAGTGGGTAATCGCCAGTGATGTTCACAATCATTATGTGGTCACGCCCAACGTAGACCATATTGTCAATTTGCATAGCAATGAACAGTTTAAAAAAGCGTATTCGGGTGCTTCGCTTATCGTAGCTGATGGTCGTCCTGTGGTATTGGCATCAAAATTATTAGGTAAGGCATTGCCAGAAGTAGTACCAGGTAGCGATTTAGTCCCTGCGTTATTTGATTACTTTCAGCAAGAAAAACAACAACCATTAAAAGTATATTTACTAGGTGCGATGCCTGGCGTTGCTGAAAAAGCAGCCGACAATATTCATGCGCGATGGTCGCATGTGGAGGTGGTCGGCCTGTTTAGTCCAGATTTTGGTTTTGAAAAATCAGAAGAAGCTAGTTTGAAGATTTGCCAACTGGTTAGTCAAACCAATGCTGATGTTGTGGTATTTGGCGTGGGCGCACCTAAGCAAGAATTGTGGTCAAAGCAATATGCGCAACAGTTAAATACTAAAGTGATTCTTTGTGTAGGTGCTACGATTGATTTTCTTGCAGGTGAAAAATCAAGAGCGCCAATGTGGGTGCGTAAGATTGGCATGGAATGGCTACATCGATTGATGACCGAGCCCAAAAGACTGGCAAAACGTTATTTTGTGGACGCACTCATTTTTCCTGTGTTGGTATTTAGAGAGTGGAAAACAAAATTTTTGTAGAAGGCTTTAACATCAAAAGTAAATGCTAGTATGAAACATAGCAAGCTTAGATAAGGATATATGTTGCGTAATAAAAATGTAATGGTGTTGTTTGGGTTGATTTTAGTGCTTGCACTATCGGGATGTTCTACACCCGAAGAAAAAGCAAAGGCATACTATGAAAAAGGATTAACCTTATTAGAAACGGATCCTGCCAAGGCAAAGTTAGAGTTTCAGAACGCACTTCAAATGAAGAAAGACATGACCGAGGCGCTATATGGCCTTGCACTTGTAGCTGAGAAGCAGTCTGATTGGAAAGCATGCTTTGGACTATTGAACAAAGTACTGGACAACCAACCTAAACATCTTGAAGCAACTGTGAAATTGGCACAATTGTTTTTGGCTGCAGGCGAGATTGAAAAAGCAAAAGATTATGCTAATAGTGTATTTGATACATCCCCAGAACACTTAGGCGCAACCATGGTGATGGCAGCGATTGATTTAAAGCAAAATCAATTTGCAGCTGCCGTTGAAAAAGCCAATCAGGTATTGAAAAAAGACCCGAACAACATTGATGCTTATATGTTGTTAGCCTCTGAGAGATTTGCTCAAAAAGATTTAACAGCAGCTTTAAACTTTTTGAATCAAGGTATCAACATCAATCCTAAGAGCATGTTGTTACAGATGTTTAAGGTGAATGTTCAGGTGGATTCTGGAGAGATAAAAAATGCAGAAAACACTTTTAAATCAATGGTAGATGCCTTACCAAATGATCTGGATTTGAGAAAAAAATACGCTGAGTTTTTATTGCAATATGGCAATACCCAAGAAGCAGAGCTACAGCTTAAAAAAATCATTGCAATGGATGAGTCAGCTATTGAGCCCAAACTTAACTTAGTACAATTTTTGCTCAAAGTAAAAGGCCCAAAAGAAGGTAGAGACGCGCTAGAGGCATTTGTTAAGCAAGCGCCAGATAATTTTGATCTCAATTTTCATCTGGTGGATTTATATGAGGCACAAGAAGATTTACCTGCTGCCGAAAATCAACTTCGACACATCATGCAAGTTGCAGGCAATCAGCCTGAAGGTCTCAATGCAAAAGTAAAAGTAGCGACCAAATTACTTGGCAATCAAAAAAAATCTGAAGCCATGCAACTGATTAAAGAGGTTTTGGATGCAGATACAAGAAATGTTGAAGCGCTCACAGTGAAAGCAGGTATGGCCATTGACGATATGCAGTACGAGTCTGCAATCTTGGATTTGCGCTCCGTATTAAGAGAACAGCCAAACTCAGCACAAGCCTATTACTTTATTGCGCGTGCGTATGAACTCACTGGTTCAAGTGCATTATCAGAGGAAAGTTACAATAAAGCATTGGAGCTTAGCAAGTACGCAGCAAACTATGCAGTGCCATATGCAAAACTTCTCATGAGTAAAAACGCACTTGACCGAGCTGAGCAAGTGCTACAAAACACCTTAAAACGTAACCCTAGCAACATGGCCGCAACTAGGTTGCTAGCACAAATCAATTTATCAAATGGTGACTATGCAGCCGCTCAGGCGATTGCTAATAATATTAAGCATGCATCTAACTCTAATCTAGCGGAGTTGATAGAAGCAGAAATATTAATGCGTAACGGCGATGATGCGGGTGGTATGGCATTACTTGAAAGTGCCTATAATAAAATGCCAGAAGATACTAAGACGATCACCGCCATCGTGAAGATTCATTTGAGTAGACAGCGCCCGGATGCCGCCAAAACTTTTTTAGACTCTGTGCTGGTCGCAAATCCTGATCATTATCAAGCCAAGTTATTGTTGGCGCAAGTGTATGATGCTGCTAATGAAACTACCAAAGCACACGAGATTTTTGAACAAATCATCGCATTAGAGCCTCAAAAAATTGAAGCTTATCAACAGTTAGCTTCGTCTTACGCTAAAGCGAATGACCTGTCTGCAGCACAATCAGTGATTGAAAAAGGGCTGATTGCGAATCCTAATAGTCCAGAACTCTATATGTTGCTGGCTGAGATTCATCAGTTGAATAAACAATACAAAGCAGCCATTGCAGTCTATGATCAATTGCTAGCGAAAAATCCTGCATTGCTAGTAGCACTCAATAATTACGTGAGCATCGTGGCAGATTTTGAAGCAGACCCGAAAGCGCTAGAGCAGGCATATGCACGTGCTCAAAAACTTAACAATTCTGGTATTGCAGCATTTTTAGATACAGTCGGTTGGATAAGTTACCGAGTTGGAAAATTGGATGAAGCTGAACAGCATTTAAAACAGGCTATTTTAAAAATTCCTGATAATGCGACTTTTCACTATCATCTAGGAAAAATATATTTAGCTAAAAAAGACCAAGTAAACGCTAAACTGAGTTTAGAAAAGGCACTATTAATTTCGAATAAGCAAGATAAAACGCTGGCTAGTGAAATTTCAAAGCTACTCAACAGCGTATAACATTAGTATTTAAATTTAGGGTAACGCACAATATGTATGAAGATTTTTATGGTTTAAAAGAAAAGCCATTTTCAATTCAACCAGATCCAGATTTCTTATTCTTCAGCTTACGCCACAGTATGGCTTACGCTATGCTGGAGTACGGTATTCAAAATCGTGCAGGCTTTTCTGTAATTTGCGGTGAAATTGGCTGCGGTAAAACTACATTAGTACGGCATTTGCTCAATAACTTAAGTGACCAGTTACAAGTCGGGATTGTGTACAACACACACAAACACATTGACGACTTGCTCGGTTGGATTATGTTGGCGTTTGGTCAACCCTATGAAGGCAAGTCTAATATTGCGTTATTTGATGCTTTTCAACAGTTTTTAATTAAAAGCTATGCAGAAGACAAAAAAGTAGTGTTAATCGTAGATGAAGCGCAAAACTTAACGGCAGATGCGCTTGAATCGTTACGGATGCTCTCAAATATTAATGCGGATAAAGATCAGTTATTACAAATTATTCTAGTAGGTCAACCGCAATTACGTGATTTACTCAGAAGACCAGAATTAACGCAATTTTTCCAACGAGTTTCTGTGGACTTCTTTATTCCACCGTTAGAAGATTTTGAAGTTGAGAAATATATCAATCATCGTTTGTTAATTGCGGGTAGAGATACACCGTTGTTTACTCCAGTAGCTATCAAACAAATTGCCTCTACCACCAGAGGTATTCCGCGTAGTATCAATATCTTATGCGATACTGCGTTGGTGTATGGGTTCTCCACAGGCGCAGATAAAATTGATGTTGGACTGATTCGTGAAGTCATCAAAGATCGAAATGACTTTGGTGTATTGGGTAGCTAAGCTTAATAGTTACTTAAACTCTCTAATCAATCACAGATATTTTTCTATATGCCCCCACTAAACGTTCTAATTGTCTGCGAGCATGCTTCCAATGTGTTTGGTGGGGAAGCGATGTTGCCACTCAATTACTTTAGACTACTCTCGGAAACTGAACATCAGGCGTATTTAATTACACATGAACGTGTGAAATCCACCATAGAAAATATTCCAAACATTAAACACGATCATGTGTACTACATTCCCGATACTTGGATGCATCAATTTTTGCATCGAAATGGTGGTTTTTTACCTGAACGAGTCAGGGTAGTCATAATTGGGTTTTTGATGCATTTAATCACTCAGGTATATCAATGGAAGATCGCAAGGCGCGTGATTCGCGAAAAACAAATTGATGTAATACATGAGCCCGCGCCTGTTTCTGCAACCCAACCTTCCGCTATGTTTGGATTAGGCGTGCCAGTGATCATAGGGCCAATGAACGGAGGCATGACTTTCCCCAAAGCATTTGAATACATGTCTGGCGGATTTGAAAAAGTGGTATACAAACTGGTTGAAGTTATCTCAACGGTATACAACCTCCTCATACCTGGTAAGTTTTTTGCAAAAATTTTGTTGGTTGCAAATGCAAGAACTGCTAAGAGTTTACCTAGATTCACTAGGGCAGAAGTTTACGAATTGGTAGAAAATGGTGTCTTCACAAGTCGAGATGAGCCAATTTTTAATAACAAAAGCATGAATATCAACGTGTTATATGTTGGTCGGTTGGTAGATTGGAAAGCTGTAGATGTATTAATTGAGACTGTTGGAATCACGACTAACCCAGTTAGTTTAATTATCGTGGGTAGTGGTGATATGCAAGATGCGCTGATAAAACAAGCCAGTGATCTTGGTTACCACAACATACAGTTTGTTGGCATGGTGCCACATGCCGAGGTCAATCGTTACTATGATGAAGCTGATATATTTGTGTTGCCTAGCGTACGCGAATGCGGTGGAGCAGTGGTGCTGGAAGCGATGGCGAGAGGCCTGCCTGTGATTGCTACTAACTGGGGCGGCCCACAAGATTACATCACTGCAGACACGGGCTTTTTAGTAGACCCAATTTCGCGCGATTATATGATCAAAGAGTTTGCAAGATTAATTGATATGTTGGCAGTGAATCCAACGCTACGTTATCAAATGGGCCAGGCTTCAATTCAACGAGTGAAACAACACTTCATGTGGGGCGAGAAAATAAAAACCATCATTGGTTACTATCAATATGCAATTCAGTCAGCACGCCTTTAGTTGGCAAATTTGGATGAATAATATGGGTGGATCTATATATAAACGTTGGCGACTAATTTTATTTGTATTGGTCACAATCTCACTACTGTTAATTTTCAGAGATGCAATTCACGAAATACTGGCTCGGTGGACCGAAGAACGCTATAGCCATGCTCCCATTGTATTTTTACTGGCCATTTACCTTGCTTGGATAAAACGTCACGAATTAAACGCTGAAAATACCCATGCTTGGTATGGCGTGTGGATTGTTATTTTTTCTGGATTAATACTGATTGTAGGAGAGCTAAGCGCCATTTGGACCATTGTGCAATATGCTTTGGTGTTTTTGTTGTTCGGATTTGCTTGGACGATACTAGGCGCACAAATTCGTAAAGTCACCATTCCTTTCTTACATATTCTCGTGGTTATTCCTTTGCCTTATATGCTTGATGTCATGCTATCTGGCAGGTTCCAATTAATGTCCACAGATTTAGGGGTGAGTATTATTCGTTTGCTTGATATGTCGGTATATCAAGAAGGGAATATTATCGATTTGGGTATTTATAAGTTGCAAGTGGTAGAAGCTTGTAGTGGCCTTAACTATACTTATCCGCTGATGACCATCGGCCTAATGATGGGGTATATGTATAAAGCACCATTTTTTGCACGGTTTTTAGTCTTTATCACCACCATACCCATTAGTATTGTGATGAACAGTTTCAGAATTGCTGTAGTCGCTTTGTTTGTAAATCACTACGGAATCAAAGCAGCTGAAGGCTTCATGCATTATTTTGAAGGCTGGGTGATTTTCATTATCTGTATCTGTGTATTGCTCGCAGAGGTAAAGATTATCAACCGCATACTTGGTAAACAACGATCTCTGGCGGATTCTTTTGACTATTTAGAAGTAAAGTCAGATGCTACTGCACAACCATACAAAGCCAAAATCCATAAATTGCCTATTGTAGTAGCGTCGGTTTGTATCCTAGTGACTACGCTATCTACACTGAGTATTCATCATCGAGATGAAATTGTGCCTACAAGAGTAACCTTTGACCAGTATCCACTAGAAATAGGTGGTTGGGTTGGTCGTCGACATCAGTTTCAGAATGGTGAAAATGAAGTACTGCAATTAAAAGATTATTTTCTGGCAGATTACAACCGTGCAAATACCAATGTGGGCGTGTATTTAGGTTACACAGAATCGCAACGCCGAGGGTTTGTGCCGCACTCACCCAAAGCATGTATTCCAGGAGGTGGCTGGGAAATCGCAGATACAAAATTGCACCAAGTGGATATTGATGCTAATAAAGGCTTTAAAGTAACGCGCATGGTGATAGCAAGAGGTGAGTCAAAACAATTGATTTACTACTGGTTTCACCAACGCGGGCGCGATTTATCTAATGAATTTCCGATGAAGTTTGCGCTACTATATGACGCCATTAAGCTTAATCGTACCGATGGCGCAATCGTCCGCTTTACAACGCCTATCTACAAATCAGAAGAAAATGCTGATGTAGTATTAACAGAGTTTATCCGCCTAAACTATCCAAAGTTTCAGCAATTTATACCAAATTAGCTCTAGAAATGACATTTGATTAGTTGCTTACATAGCGACTAATCAATGTCGTTTCATTGTACAATTCGATTAGAAGGTAAGATCGTCAGTGGCTGTTATTGCAGTTAGACGATTTACCATTGATATTTTATTGATTGGTGCCCAAAAGAGGACTCGAACCTCCACATCTTTCGATACTAGTACCTGAAACTAGCGCGTCTACCAATTCCGCCATTTGGGCATCCTGTACTTGCGGCGCATTTTATAGAAAGCATAATTCTTGTCAATTAAAAAAAGTAAACCAAGTTCGCGAGAGAACGATCCTTACGCAAAACGTGAAGCTGCGCAATATGAAACGCCGCTCCCCAGTCGCGAACTCATTTTACAAATACTCTCTGACCAAGGCATTCCACTCAGTATTGAGCAATTGTATATTCTGCTAGATATACATGCAGATGAGCGCGAGATTTTCAGCCGACGCTTAAATGCGATGGAGCGTGAAGGGCAAGTCATACGTAATCGTAAAGGCGCGCTGTGTTTGCCTGAAAAAATCCATTTAATTCCCGGCGTTGTATTTGGTCACCCTGATGGTTTTGGCTTTTTGGTACCAGATGATAAAGCGAAGCACCCAGATGATTTATTCTTAGGGCCACGCGAAATGGCGCAAGTCATGCATGGCGACCGTGCCATGGTGCGCATGGCAGGCTTAGATAGAAAAGGTCGTCCAGAGGGAAGGATTGTTGAAGTATTAGAACGTGCTAATAAAACGCTGGTAGGGCGGGTGATGCGCGGTCAAGGGGTGACCATTGTCGCTGCAGAAGATAAGCGCATCAATCAAGATATTCTGATTCCGTATCATTTGGATATGGATGCGAAAGTAGGACAAGTGGTAGTGGTGGAGCTCACAGAGCAACCTTCTTCGCATGCTATGCCAATGGGCAAGATTGTACAGATTCTTGGTAACTATGCTGATAGCGGCATGGAAATTGAGATTGCATTGCGAAAGCATAAACTGCCCAATGAGTTTAAGCCTGAGGCAATCAAGCAAGCAGAGAGTATTCCAAAAACAGTACAGCCTGCAGATTATAAAGGCCGCATAGATTTACGTGAATTACCGTTAATTACCATTGATGGTGAAACTGCACGTGATTTTGATGATGCAGTATTTGCTGAGCCACAGGGCAAAGGTTGGCGCTTAGTTGTAGCAATTGCTGATGTGAGTTTTTATGTAAAGCCAGGTGATGCACTCGATAAAGAAGCTTTTGACCGCGGTAACTCTGTGTATTTTCCACGTCGTGTCATTCCCATGTTGCCAGAGGCGCTATCAAATGGCCTGTGCTCGCTGAACCCAGATGTAGAGCGCATGTGTATGGTGTGCGATATGCAAGTAGATGGTTTAGGCTTGGTGAAGCAATACAAATTTTACCCTTCTGTGATGCGTTCAAAAGCCCGTATGACCTACACCAAGGTATATGAAATGCTGCAAAATCCAGAGGGGGAGTTAGCTCAAGAATATACTTGGTTAATGCCACACCTACAGCATTTGTATAGTGTGTATCAGTTGATGCTTAAACAACGTGAAAAACGAGGCGCTATTGAATTTGAATCATCAGAAACGATGATGATGTTCAATGAGAATGGCAAGATAGATAAGATAGTGCCTAGCACGCGTAATGAGGCCCATAAACTCATTGAAGAATGCATGCTGGCAGCTAACGTCTGTGCAGCAGAGTTTTTAATGAAGCATGAACACCCTGCGTTGTATCGTATTCATGAAGGACCTACACCAGAGAAGTTAGAAGCTTTACGCTTATTTATGGGCGAGTTTGGTTTCGGCGTGGGTGGTGGAGAGAAACCGCATGCCAAAGACTACGGTAAGTTAATGGCGCGCATCAAAGAGCGTCCAGATGCGCAACTGTTGCAGACTGTGATGTTGCGTTCTATGCAGCAAGCAGTATATAGCCCAGATAACGCGGGCCATTTTGGCTTGGCTTATGATGCTTACGCACACTTTACTTCACCAATTCGACGTTACCCTGATTTGCTGATACACCGCGCTATTAAAGCAGTGGTCAGTGGTGAAAAATATATTGCCAAGGATTGGCATGGCTTAGGCGCGCACTGTTCTATGACGGAGCGTCGTGCAGATGATGCCACGCGTGATGTTACCAATTGGCTCAAATGCTTCTATATGCAGGATAAGATTGGCGAAGTGTTTGAGGGCACAGTAGCTGGCGTCACCAGTTTTGGTTTGTTTGTTGCGCTAGATGAGGTCTATGTTGAAGGCTTGCTACATGTGACGGAGTTGGGCAATGATTACTTTGTGTTTGATAAAGCGCGCCATGAAATGATGGGAGAACGCACGGGTGTGCGTTATCGCTTAGGTGACAGGCTGACCATTAAAGTGGCGCGTGTGGATTTAGAAACCAGCAAAATAGATTTTACCTTAGTGGCTAACCCGAATGGTAAAGCTAAGCAATCTACTGACGCAGAGATTGCAGACCAAGCCAGTAATCAAGCATCCGTAGAGTTGGCACCACGTCAGAAGACCTTAACTGTGAGTAAAGCAGCATTTGACAATAGTGCAGAGCAAAAGCCAAGATCTACGCGAGCCTTAGAAAAAGCCAAGAAAGAGCGTTCAGTTGCACACAAAAGTACACCAAAACAGTCAAACGGTGCTAAATCACCGTTTGATAAATCAGGCACTAATAAAACGCGAGACAGTCGTGCTAAATCTGGTAGCCCACCAGCAAAATCTAAAAACCGTTTAAAAGACCAAAAAAACAAAGGTAAGCCCAAGCGCTAATGTCGCACCTGCATTTGCAAGTATCTTTAATCTAATGAGTGAGTAAGTATCCGTATGTCAGAATCCCGTATTTTATTTGGCTTCCATGCAGTTTTAAGTCGCATGCGCCAACACAGCACCAGTATTCAAGAAATTTTGATTGATCGGGATCGTGTGGATGCCCGCATGAAAGATTTGCTGAATATGGCAGAGAGTGCAGGGGTGCGTGTGATGCAAGTAGAGCGCAGCCGACTGGATGGCATGGCGGGCATTAATGGCCGTCATCAAGGTGTCATCGCAAGAGTGGTCGACACACCCATTCCTTACAAAGATATTCATGACATTTTGGAATCTGATCTCAAAGAACCACCTTTTTTCTTGGTGCTGGACGGTGTGGAAGATCCACATAATCTAGGCGCATGTTTGCGTGTGGCTGATGCAATGGGCGTACATGCCGTGATTGCGCCGAAAGATCGTGCGGTTGGATTGAATGCAACAGTGAGAAAAGTGGCTAGTGGTGCAGCAGAGACTGTGCCTTTTATCGCCGTGACCAATTTGGCACGCACTCTGCGTGAGCTTAAAGAGGCCGGTGTGACTGTGATTGGTACGACGATGGATGCACCTAGCTCATTACTCAATACCAAGCTGGAGGGCCCGATTGCCATAGTATTGGGCTCTGAGGGCGAGGGCATTCGCCGCTTAACGGCAGAAACGTGTGATGCCTTAGTGACGATACCGATGTTTGGCTCTGTACAAAGTTTGAATGTAAGCGTTGCCAGTGGAATGTGTTTATATGAAATTCGCAGACAGCGTGGCTTAAGCTAACAATCACGCATAGGATCAACTTCAGATAAGATTAAGTCGGTGAAGAGTCCGCTCACGCACAGTTTTCAATAGCTTGGAGTCGTCAACGAGTGATTGTCCGTAAGACGGTATGAGTGTCATTAATTGAGTTTGCCATACCTCAGTTTGCATTTGTTTTGGAAAGCAGCGCTCTAACACATCCAGCATGGCTTGTACGCTCACAGAGGCGCCAGGAGAAGCACCCAGCAATGCAGCCAATGTGCCGTCTTTTGCAGCCACAATTTCAGTGCCAAACTCAAGTTTCCCCCATTTTTGCTCGCAGTTTTTAATGATCTGCACACGTTGACCTGCGTTTTCTAGTGTCCAGTCATCCGCATTGGCATTAGGTAAAAAATCTCGTAATGCTTGCATGCGTTGCGCATGAGTTTGCTTGGTTTCTTTAATCAGGTATTTGGTTAAATCCATGTTATGGCGACCCACGCTGATCATGGCTTTTATATTATTCATTTTGAGTGACCTCGCTAAATCGAGCTTGGAGCCACCCTTTAAAAATTTAGTAGTAAAGCCTGCAAATGGACCGAACAGCAACGCGCGCTTACCGTTAATTACCCTTGTATCTAAGTGTGGCACAGACATCGGGGGAGCACCCACCGCGGCTTTGCCATACACCTTGGCATAATGTTGTTGAATCACTTCTTCATTATGGCAAATCAGCCATTGCCCGCTGACTGGAAAGCCGCCATAGCCTTTGCTTTCATCGATATTGGCTTTTTGTAGCAAAGGTAGCGCACCGCCGCCCGCACCTAAAAACACAAATTTAGCCTTGATCGTCTGCTTTTGTTTGGTTTGTAAATCACGCACATGTACATGCCATGTATTGTCTTTGGCACGGTTTTTCACTTTGTTCAGATTGCTAACTTTGGTTTGCTTGAGTAAAGTGAAATTGGGGTTAGATTGCAGATGACGCACCATGTGTCGTGTGAGTGCGCCAAAGTCTATATCGGCGCCATGTGGAACATAGCTTGCCGCAAGCGGCTGATCTTTGCTTCGTTTTGCCATCATCAGTGGCATCCAAGCTTGCAGTTGCTCAAAAGCTTCAGAGTATTGCATCTCTGCAAATAGAGGATGTTGCTTAAGCTGTGTAGTGCGTTGGCGTAAGAACGCGACATTTTTTTCACCCCAAACAAAGCTCAAGTGTGGGGTTTTGGTAATGAAGTGATTGGGTGAAGGTAGTGCGCCATTTTCAACCAAATATGACCAATACTGGAGAGATACTTCGAAAGCTGCATTGATGTTCAGCGCACGTTGAATGCTGATACTGCCGTCTTCTGCTTGCGGGGTATAGTTGAGTTCACAATAGCCTGCGTGTCCTGTGCCAGCGTTATTTAAAGCATCAGAACTTTCCATAGCAACATCTGGCAGTTGTTCAATCATGGTAATGGTTAGACTCGGGTCTAGTGTGCTGAGTAAAGTCCCAAGGGTCGCACTCATGATGCCACCACCTACCAATACAACATCTGTGTCTAAATGCGCCACGTATCGCTTCCAGAATCAATTGCAAACAAAGTCATTATTATAATATCGAGCATCACGCTTTTAAAATAAAAAGCCAGCGCAATGGCTGGCAAGTTGTTCTGCTATGGTTAGTGGCAAAAATCAGTATGAGCGACGTTTCATGGGTGTGAAACTACCTTTAGATTCAATATGCCTAAATGTGATACGGCCATTGTTGATGTCGTAGGGGGAAAGTTCTAAGGTCACTTTATCGCCAGCTAGGATACGAATGTGGTTTTTTTTCATTTTGCCACCTGTATACGCTACTAATTTGTGACCGTTATCTAAGGTAACGCGGTAACGCGAATCGGGTAGGATTTCATCTACTACGCCGTTCATTTCTATGAGCTCTTCTTTAGCCATGACTGCACTCCAATCTTTATGAGACCCGTATAAGCAACAATCTCTTAGGAGTTTGCAAGCAAATTGTAGTGCTTATTAATAAAGCATCACCAGGTAAAGTGTGAATAAAACAATTGATTAATGTGCTAAGCACATCCAAGTGCGCGAAGTATAGTCCTGACGCTCAAATATAGCAAATTTGTTGCATTAAACTCATTAAAACCATGATTATTGCAATCATTTTAAATAAAACTTGACTCAGGCAGATATAGGGCGTACAAGGTGCATTAGGCGTTTTTAAATTTTAATTTGATGAGTCTTAATGACTCTTTTTTTTTGGAAAGTAAAAACTTTCAGGGTGCCTCCCTTTTTAAAGTAAGAAAGTAATATTATGGCAACAGGTATTGTAAAGTGGTTTAATGACTCTAAAGGTTTTGGTTTCATTACTCCTGACGCAGGCGGTGACGATTTATTCGCACATTTCTCAGCTATCGTTGATAGCGGTTATAAAAGTTTGAAAGAAAATGATCGCGTTAGTTTTGACGTGACAGATGGTCCAAAAGGTAAACAAGCTTCTAACATTCAAAAAGCTTAATTCACCTAGAATTCAAACTTGTGAATTCTAAACAATAGAATTCTTAAAAATGGCCCTTTAAGGGCCATTTTTTTTGCAATCTGATTGGATTGTAAATAGATAGCCTTATCCGTATCGGATACGTTGGTGCTTTGGCATAGTTCCTGCATTCATTCATTGACAACAATTTTTAAATTTTGCAGGTGAGGGATAGAAGTGGCAATTCGCGTCGCATTACACCATAAAACCAGTTACCAATTCGATCGGCTTGTCAGCCTTTCTCCACATGAAGTTCGCTTAAAACCTGCCGCACACGCACGTACACCAATCTTATCGTATTCATTAACTGTTGCCCCAGAACAGCACTTTGTGAATTGGCAGCAAGATCCGTATGGCAATTACATAGCGCGATATGTATTCCCCGAAAAGGTGCGTGCGCTCGATTTCACGGTCGATTTAGTGGCAGACATGACCGTGATCAATCCTTTTGATTTCTTTGTGGAAAAGTACGCAGAGCATTTTCCATTCAATTATACAGAGCAACAAGCGTACGAACTTGGTGCATATTTAAAGCCAGAACCGATATCACCATTACTGGAGCAGTGGATTACTACAGCCAAACAAGCGGTGATGCAGCCAGAGCTAGGTATTGCTAATTTTTTAGTCGCGATTAACCAGCGTTTGCAACAGGATATTGGCTATTTAGTGCGGATGGAGCCGGGCGTGCAGACGCCTGAAGAGACTTTAATCAAGCGTACAGGCTCTTGTCGAGATAGTGCTTGGTTGCTGGTACAAATTATGCGCAATTTAGGTTTGGCGGCTAGATTTGTGTCCGGGTATCTCATCCAACTCACGGCTGATATCAAAGCACTAGATGGCCCCAGTGGTACGGCTGTGGATTTTACTGATTTGCATGCATGGACCGAAGTGTACATACCAGGTGCAGGTTGGATTGGCTTGGATCCGACTTCTGGATTAATGGCAGGTGAAGGGCACATTCCATTGGCGTGTACGGCAGTGCCATCTTCTGCTGCGCCTGTCACTGGTTTTACCGATATTGCAGAAGTGACATTTCAGCATGAAATGTCGATTACCCGTATTCATGAAGATCCAAGAGTGACCAAACCTTATTCTGAAGAAGATTGGTTAAAAATCGATAAGCTTGGTCAGCAGGTGGATAAAGACTTAAAAAAACAAGATGTAAGACTCACACAAGGTGGAGAACCAACATTTGTTTCCATTGATGATATGGATGGGCCCGAGTGGAATACGTTGGCACATGGCGAGAAAAAGCGTGAGCTAGCAGGAAAGCTTGCACTCAAGCTAAAAGCGCATTTTGCGAATGGTGGTTTATTGCATTATGGTCAGGGAAAGTGGTATCCAGGTGAGCCACTGCCGCGCTGGGCCATTAATATGTATTGGCGTGTGGACGGTAAACCAATATGGCGTGATGCTAGTTTATTCTCCAACGAAGAAATACCCGATGATTACACTGCTAAAGAGGCAGAGTTATTTGCGCGTCATTTAGCAATGGAGCTACGCTTTCCGCAAGCATGTTTGATTCCTGCCTATGAAGATGTATTGGCGCAAATCAACTTTGAGCAAAATCTTCCAGACAATATTGATCCGTTAGATGTGAATCTGAAAGACAGTGAAGAGCGTCGTCGTTTAGCAAAGTTATTAGAAACAGACTTGGGCGCGATAGTGGGCTATGTGATGCCAATTAAGCCAGTGGAAACGAAAAAAGCTGGTGAATGGCTTACCAGCAAATGGCCACTTAAACGCGAGCATTTATACTTGCTGAGTGGTGACTCGCCTATGGGTTTACGCTTACCTTTGGGCTCTTTGCCATGGAAGTTGCCAAAAGACATGGAAGCAGAGTTTCCTTTAGACACATTTGCTGAATTAGAGTCTTTAGCTGAGTATGATAAAAGCATCAGCAAGCCAACCGTATCTGTTAAACATCAAACTGCAAAGCCGCTGCCTAAAGAAGTCATTCATACCGCGCTTTGTGTACAAGTGCGTGCGGGCAGATTGTATGTATTCATGCCGCCCGTCACACGGCTTGAAGACTACCTTGCGCTCATCAATGCCGTAGAAAATACGGCGGCCAAATTAAAACTCAAGTTATGGATTGAGGGCTATACGCCGCCACGCGATGCGCGCATGCAAGTGCTAAGTGTCACACCTGATCCTGGGGTCATTGAGGTCAATATTCATCCGTCTGCCAACTGGCAAGAGCTGGTAGACAAAATGACTGTGCTCTATGAAGAGGCTAGGCTGACGCGCCTTGGCACTGAGAAATTTATGCTAGATGGCCGCCATACGGGCACTGGTGGTGGTAATCATGCAACCTTGGGTGGCGCAACTGCTATGGATAGCCCAATGCTGAGGCGCCCAGATGTCCTGAAAAGCTTGATTACTTACTGGCAAAATCACCCAGCACTTTCGTACTTATATTCGGGTACTTTTATTGGACCCACCAGTCAATCTCCCCGCGTAGATGAAGCAAGAGACGATAATTTGTATGAGTTGTCTATTGCGTTCCAGCAGTTAGAAAAGACATTGCCTGCCACAGAAGAGAGCAAACGCCCTTGGTTAATAGATAGATTGCTACGTAACTTGCTCGTCGATTTAACTGGCAACACCCATCGCGCTGAATTTTCGATTGATAAACTGTACTCACCAGATGGCCCCACTGGTAGATTGGGATTGGTAGAGTTTAGAGCATTTGAAATGCCACCACATGCGCGCATGAGCCTGCTACAAAGCTTGTTATTACGTGCCTTAGTTGCTAGGTTTTGGAAAGAGCCTTACCAAGGCAAATTGATTCATTGGGGTACTGAACTACATGACCGTTGGATGCTGCCGCATTTTGTAGCACAAGACATGGCTGATGTAGTGGCAGACTTGCGTGCATTTGGTTATGCCTTTGAAAAGCACTGGTTTGATCCGTTTGTGGAATTTAGGTTTCCCCGCTATGGCACAGTGGCTTATCACGGCATTGAGTTGGAATTACGACAAGCGATTGAGCCTTGGAATGTATTGGGCGAGGAAATGGCGGGCGGCGGCACTGCACGATACGTGGATTCCTCGGTCGAGCGTATGCAACTACGGGTAAGAGGCATGACGGATGGGCGTCATATCGTCACATGTAATGGTCGCCCACTACCATTGCAACCAACTGGGGTGGCTGGCGAGTATGTGGCTGGCGTTCGCTTTCGTGCATGGCGTCCATGGTCTGCGTTACACCCCACGATAGGCGTGCAAGCGCCATTGGTGTTTGATTTAGTGGATACATGGAGTGGTCGCGCTATTGGCGGTTGCACTTATCATGTGTCACATCCGGGTGGTCGCAATTATGATAGTTTCCCTGTGAATGCCAATGAAGCAGAGGCAAGACGGTTTGCAAGATTCTGGGGGCACGGACACACCCCGGGGAAAATGAAGCTCGAAGATGAACCTAAAAATCCACGCTTTCCTTTTACACTAGACCTAAGATGGCAAGCCCATTAAACTACTTTGGCTATGCAATCTATTCTTTATCAAATTCCATGTCAGGCAGACCATTACAATGAGCTGTTAGATGCTAATGGCTTACCGCACCCACATTGGCAAGCGCTGATTGAGTTGCTGGCCAATGAACAGCCAGCACAAATGCGGCATCGGGTAGAGTCGATACAACGTCAGGTGCGAGACAACGGTGTTACTTACAATGTATATGCAGATACCAACGGCTTACAACGGCCATGGGATTTGGATGCATTGCCATTTATTCTTCCACATGAGGAATGGCAGCATATCGCGGCAGCGGTAGCGCAACGTGCAACGCTGCTGAATCAGTTGTTGGTAGACATTTATGGTCAACAGACAACCTTAAGAGAAGGTTTATTGCCATCGGTGTTGATACACGGACATGCGGGTTTTTTAAGACCGTGTCATGGCGTGCAGCATGAAGACAATATTGCCCTGCATTTGTATGCGGTTGATTTAGCGCGTGCCCCAAATGGGCAGTGGTGGGTAGTTTCAGATAGAACGCAAGCGCCCACAGGCGCAGGGTATGCATTAGAAAATCGCACCATTATTTCAAGCGCATTTCCAGATTTATTCCGTGATCTGAATATTCAACGCTTAAGCAGTTTTTTTACCAGCATGCGCGATAGCCTATCGCACTGGGGGCGGGCGTGCGCACAAAAGCAAAGCTTTGCACATGCTGAAATCAAACCGTTGAGTGATGGTGAACAACCGCTGATTGTTATCCTGACACCAGGGCCTTATAACGAGACCTATCACGAGCAATCGTATTTGGCGGGCTACTTAGGTTTTCCTTTAGTACAAGGCAGTGATCTAACGGTACGCAATGGAATTGTCTGGCTCAAAACGATTTCTGGCCTCAAGGCCGTACATGTTATTTTGCGTCGCCTTGATGATGATTTTTGTGACCCGCTTGAGCTAAATGCGGATTCGTTATTAGGTGTGGCTGGACTTGCACAAGTGACAAGGCAAGGCCATGTGGTGGTGGCCAATGCACTCGGTTCTAATATTTTGCAATCTGGCGCGCTATTAGGTTTCTTACCTAAATTGTGCGAACGCTTTTTAGGTGAGGAATTAAAAATGCCATCGGTGGCCACTTGGTGGTGTGGTGAGCCGCAGGCATTAGAAACGGTCATTGCTAACTTAGAAAACTTAGTCATCAAACCAGCATTTCCACAAATTCAGCAACACCCGATTTTTGGTGAAGACTTAAATCAAAGTGAGCGGGATGATTTAGTGCGTAAATTAAGGGCAAACCCACAACACTATATCGCACAAGAACAAGTCAAAATCTCACAAGCACCAGCTTGGAGCGCACACCATAAACCTAATCTCAACTCGCTGGCAATCGGTTTACGCGTGTACGCATGTGCAACGCCTAACGGTTATGCCATTATGCCCGGCGGCTTAGCGCGTATTGCCAGTGGTAAAGATGAGCGTGTGATTACCATGCAACGTGGCGGTACCAGTAAAGACACTTGGATTACTTCGCCAGACGCGGCATACCATAGCAGTTTGTTACGCAGAACCACCTCTAGTAAGGATTTAGTGCGCGGTAATACTTATTTATCTAGCCGTATGGTGGAAAATCTATTTTGGTTTGGGCGCTACACCATACGCAACACGCACACCACACGCATCATACGAACCGCTATACGTTTCTTAATGGAGTTCTCCTCAGAGCGGCGGCCAATTGAGTGGTCTACTGTGCATCAGCTCTGCCAGTGGTATGGCTTAATGCCTGATGCAGAGGAGATGGCAACTGAAGGCAATCATTTTGCTGAATTGAATGACGAAATGATTGAGCATCAGCTAATACAAGCTGTATTTTCTAGCAAAGACAACAGTCTGCAGAGCAGTATTCAGCAGTTTTTTCAACTCGCTTTTAATATTCGAGAGCGTTTGTCTAGTGATAACTGGCGCATTATTAACCAGATGTCACAACGCTTTAATCATGGCAGGCATATTCCAACGTTGACAGAAACTTTGGAGCATTTAAATGAAACCTCTGCATCGCTGGTCACCCTTACTGGCTTTACCTTAGATGGCATGACGCGCGACCAGGGCTGGCGTTTTATGTCCTTGGGTAGACGCATTGAGCGGCTGCAATTTTTGTGTGTGTTGCTACAAAATGCGCTCACTATGCCACCAGAAAGTAACTTAGATTGGTTGCTAGAGCTAACAGACAGCATTGTGACGTATCGTGCACGTTATTCTGCACAACCTGAATGGTTGCCTGTGCTGGATTTACTATTGATGGATGAGCATAACCCTAACGCCATGATTTTTCAGTTGAAAGGTATGGTCAAGTACCTCACTGAAGTGTCATCTAATTATGGAGGTGGTGGCAACGAGGCCTTGTTTATTGAGCGCTTAGAAAGCTTAAAAGCACTGGATCCCGATTTGTCGCTTTATCATGGCAGTACCACTTTGCTGATTTGGCTGAATGATACTTACCGAAAAAGTGTAGAAATCTCTGACCAATTGAGTTTGCGCTTTTTTAGCTACAGCGGCACACAGTCGGGGGGAGCGTTCTAGGCATGCGTTATCACGTCCATCACGATACAGAGTATCAATACGATAGCATCGTGACTTTGTCGCAACAAATGCTTTATATGACACCACGTAATAGCTTTGCGCAATACTGTGAGCAACATCTGTTGACCATTTACCCAGCACCTACTGAGCGCGTACAACACATTGATTATTTTAAAAATTATAGTGAATACATCGCGGTGTTCACACCACATGACTTATTAAAAGTTACCTCAAGTTTTACGATTTCTTTACAGCGCAGACCAGAGCACTCTGAATTGCAGCAAAGCCTTGCTTGGGATGAAGTCGCTTATCGCTTGGCCAATGAGCATGGCATGCATTTAGAAGCAGCGAGTTATTTGTACACCTCACCCAAAATCATATGCAGCCAAGCATTGGCAGAATACGCATTGCCTAGTTTTTGGCCGGGGCGTCCGTTGATCGAAAGTATATTTGACCTTAACCAGCGCATTTTCCAAGAGTTTGAATTTGATCCTGACGCAACCGATGTATCTACGCCACTCGAACAAGTGTTGCAAGGACGGCGCGGCGTTTGCCAAGATTTTGCACACTTGATGATTGGTTGTTTGCGTTCGTTAGGTTTAGCTGCACGCTATGTCAGTGGCTATATTCTCACCAATCCACCAGAAGGTGAGCCGCGCATGATAGGCGCTGATGCCTCGCATGCGTGGATTTCTGTCTATAGCCTAAAATATGGTTGGATTGATTTTGATCCAACCAATAATTGTTTGGTACAAAATGAACACATCACGGTGGCATGGGGACGTGACTTTAGTGATGTATCACCCATGCGTGGTGTGGTGTTGGGTGGTGGAGGGCAAACGCTCAAGGTGAGCGTCACCGTAACGCCAATGCCGCTTGTAAACACATACACTACTTAACAATACGCTAAAAGTTAGTGTTTTTGACACCTTCTTCAGCACCAGCTGCCTCGGTTAAAGCAGCCACATTTTCTTTAGTAAAAAAGCCATCAAAGCTACCGTAGCGTTGCACGTATTCAATAATCAATGATGAATGCTCAGAAGCGTTTGAGAAGATTTGTTTCAAGCCTTGCTCTTTAGAACCAATCACATCTAGCAAGAAGCCTTTACCTTGTTGGGTGATGGCATTCACCACAAATTCAATATTTTCTAAGCCATCGCGCTCGCCATCTTTGACTGCCAACGCCATGTGGTGCAAACGCGGCCCATAATTGCGCACAAATGTTTCTGTGGGTGACGGCAGCTTTTCTAAGTGATTAACAAAGTAGGGCGTGTTATTGGCCGTAAACACTTTGGCCGGGCTTTTCGACTCTGGCAACTGATGCACACTCTTGGTCACGTTGGTAGAAGAGTTCTGATCCCAAATGTTATACGCGCCCCAAAAGTAATAACTACTCCAAGACAAATATTCCAAAATGGCTACTTCACGGTTTTGGCTATATACGCGCGTGGCTAAGTGGTCAACGGGCAGAATTAAATCGTCAATACGTAAATCTGCTTGCAGCTGTTTTGCACCTTCGTAAGCAGCTTGTACGTCAGAACGAATCGTACTCATGCCCAGTGCATATACGCGTAAATCATTGGGCTGGCGCTCTAAATACGCCACAATATTGTGCGTATATGGTGAAGGTTTACTGATGGCTAAATTGCCTGGTAACTCTAATTTACGCACATCATTTTGGTTAAAAAATCTAAACTCACGCGCTTGCTGAATTTTTTCAACTTCATGTAAATTACTCACACGGATAATTTCACCCATATAGCGGCTATTTGGCTTTTGAGAACCCACAGGGTAAATTTCATTCAGCGCACGAAAAATACCTCGGAAATTTGGGTCCTTCACTTCACGCACAATTAAGTCTGGCGAATTCAAATCAATGCGAAGTACATGCGTCCAGTGCGATTCACTCTCTAACGTTACCAAGTAGTGATAAGGCGTCATCAAACACAATTCAGCGATGTAATTGATAGAGTGGTTTGGGTCAACGGTAATCATCAATGCATCAATTTCATGCACCATTTCAGACAGCCCAAGGCGGTCACGCTCTTCTAATAAGCGCTGCAAATACTCTTCAAAAAATGGGGAGTTTTCTTTATCACCGTGTCGGTCGAATTGTAATGAGTTCATATTGGCTAGCCTAAGTTATTTTTTTGATTCACTGTAATGGTGCGTATTAGATGAATAATGTGATGTGTGTGTGAAAATTTTAAATATGAGTATAGTAGAAATTTAGAGGTGAAGTTCTAAAATGTTATTTGTAATCAATAATCTATTTAAAAGCATGCTGTTTATGGCGTGTGTTCAATACATGATATATAGCTAATTACGTGCCAACATTCGCGCTGTTTTACGCTGGCTTAGGTGATAATGTAGTGAATTCTGAGGCAGGATGTTGTTGTTCTCGGCTTTGGATGAATCAATATTTTAACTTGACGGAATTGCTCATGGCGTTTGTTGTGAATAATCATGCTTGATGAATATCTATAAAGGTACAGTGTATATTGACGCACATGGCAATGCATGTGCGACGTTTTTTCAAGCGGCTATTTCATTCGACATCGCGCAATATGATCATTTTTCCGAGCGTCGTAAGCTACGCAGAATTCAACAATCATTGGCGGTAAGAGATTTGCTAAACAATGCTTTGTGTAGACAGTTCAATATAGATCTCGCTAGCAGTTGGACGCTAGATAAAACTGAAAGTGGCAAGCCATATCTTTCAGGTGATCACGCCCCATTCATCAGCATGACACATAGCGGCAACTGGTGTGCTTGTGCGATTGCAAATACATCGCCAATAGGGATAGATATTGAAGTGGTGCAATATCGTGATTGGGAAAGCTACTCAATAGAGGTTTTGCATCCCACAGAGGCGCAGTGGGTGATGGCAGTTGATGGCAAGGAAAGGGATATTAGAGGCTTAATATGCTGGTGCAGAAAAGAGGCGATTCTGAAAGCATTGGGTCTGGATATTTCATCAGCGTTTACAGAGATAGGATTTTGTGCAGAAGGTCATTTGATTGCGTTACCCAGTGCGCTTGGTGTAATGGACGATTGGACACTATTTACGCAGGTCATTCAAGAGCAGATTGTGGTTGCTGTTGCTTGGCAACGTACCTAGTGCAATCATCGCCATTTGTTATCCGCTACTTTTAAGCCTCATCACTACTCATAAATAATTAGCGTGTGTTACCCTAGCGTTTTTGATTTTTGAAGGCTAGCAACAAATACCAAGATATATTAGGATTTGGATGCTTTCAAATTGATTTACCCATTAAGATGCACGCACGCTTAACATCACTTTGTTTTACATTAAGATGAGATTCAGTTTGGCTAGACAATTAGTCAACGTGTAGAAGTTAGTAGTAATCATATGACAACCCATTATAAAAATAATATTCCACACTCTGGAGTTGTACAGTCTGAAGGTCAGCGCTGGTTAGCACCTATATTGCGCTCATCGATATGGCGAGAAGATGAAGCGAATACCAACAAGCTGGATGTTAATTTTGTAGAGCCCGGCTTGCGTAGAAAACTTAGTCTGCTTGTCAAAATGTCGCTCAAAGTAGCGCATGATTGCACAGATCAACTAAGCGGTGTCCATTTAGTGTTTGCATCAAGACACGGTGATTTAAGCGGCACCACGGACATGCTAAATGATTTAGCGGATGCACAACCACTGTCGCCTACCACGTTTAGCATGTCAGTACTCAATGCGTTTACCGGCGTATTTTCTATTTCCAAACAAGAGCAATTACCTTCAGTATCCATCACTGCAGGACGGTCTAGCTTTGGCTTTGGCCTACTTGAGGCATCTCTTCAGTTGATGAGTAATCCTACGGTGCCTGTACTTTATGTATACGCAGATGTTCCAGCGTCATCCGTATATCGAATAGCATCGGGCGATGCATTTGTGCCGCATGCCATCGCGCTACTACTTTCAAGCGAAGCTAAGACCCACATAATGTGTGAAATGCGCGAAGCGGTATCTGATGTACATCTTGATACGCGTGCTCAGTCTGACGTGTTTATTGACTGTTTAGATGGCAGTACACCTCAATCTTGGCAAGATGAAGGTAGGGTTTGGACTTGGGGGCGATGTGCGTACTAAATTGAATTATTGCTGGCGTTTGGTCGCTACGGGATTTTGTTTTTTTGTATTTGGCATTGGTGCACTCATATTGTCTGCATTCGTTTTTCCAATCATGCAGTTAATGGCAGGCCAAGATAAAGCAAAATATGCCCGTTGGGTTGTCAGCAAAGTGTTTGCTATTTTTCTGCGACTGATGCAGTCGACTGGGGTGATGCGACTAGAAGTGATTGGGGGCGAGAAGTTACGTACTAGTCGCAATGTGTTGGTGTTAGCTAACCATCCCACATTAATTGATGTAGTCGCTTTAATATCACTTATGCCAACAGCTAGTTGTGTCGTAAAGCGCGAGTTATGGCGTAATCCGTTTATGTGGGGAGTCGTGCGCGCGGCTAACTACATCAGCAACACAGCGCCCGAAGCACTCGTCAATGATTGTGCAGCAGACATCAATGCAGGCTACCCACTGCTGATTTTTCCTGAGGGGACACGTAGCATCCCAGGTGAGCCGCTACGTTTTAAGCGAGGAGCGGCTTACATTGCACTCAGTGGTGACGTACCCATTTTGCCAGTTTTGATTAGTTGCGAACCTTCAACTTTAACGAAAGGGGAGAAATGGTATAAAATACCCGAAAAAAAAGCACATCTTATAATTGAAGTGAAGAATACGATAACGGCGAATATGCTGGTGAATTCTGAAGATCCACCGCCGATTGCCGCACGTAAGCTAACATCGGAACTAGAAAAATACTTCACTCAGGGACTCAGTAAGCATGGAAACACTCTCTCTTGAAATTAAAAATCTTATTATCAATGCCCTTGATCTAGAAGATACGACCCCCGACGATATTCTTGATGACGCACCTTTATTTGAATCAGAAGGACTTGGTTTAGATTCGATTGATGCGCTTGAGATAGGCGTTGCGCTACGCAAGAAATATAAGCTACAGATTGAAGCCAATAACGCCGATAATCGTGAGCACTTTCGCTCTGTGAGTTCACTTGTTCGCTATGTGGAAAGTCAGATTAAATCAGCCTAAAAAATAAAAATATATAACGTATAAAATAAAAACGAATGAGACAAAGAATGACTGATGATGAAATTTTAGTGAAGCTCAAAGCAATCTTCTCTGAGACGTTTGAGATTAGTCCAGAGAATGTGAAATTGGAAACACATCTATTTGAAGATCTGGATTTGGACAGCATTGATGCGGTCGATCTAGCAATCAAACTCCAAAATATGACGGGAAAGCGCATTAAGCCAGAAAACTTTAAAAGTGTGCGGACAGTAGGTGATGTCGTTGGTGTAACGCGCGTTCTGCTCTCGGCATGATGTAAACGACTTCCATGAAGCTTGAAACGATTATTCAAGTGATGCTTTGGTTGGCGTATCCCGTTGTTATTTTCTTTGGCATTCAATATTTTCAGCCTCGCTATGTGGCGATACTGCTTGCCATATTGTTAGTGATTCGCTGGAGGCGCGAGGCTAGACATATTGTGTTGGGCATGTCTAAAACCTATATGGCTGTGTTCATGCTTTTATTGACTGCCGTCTCAATTACAACCATTACCAATAACGAGGCATTGCTACGCTTATACCCAGCATGGGTCAATTGCGGTATGTTGTTGATTTTTAGTGTGTCATTACTATACCCGCCAACAATCATCGAACGTTTTGCAAGATTGCATGAGCCTAACCTGTCGGTGTTTGCTATCGCGTACACTCGACGAGTGACGCAAGTCTGGTGCATATTTTTCATCGTCAATGGAAGTCTGGCACTTTACACAGCGCTGTTTGCTAGTCGCGAAGTCTGGGCGTGGTACAACGGCTTTGTTGCATATCTGCTTATCGGCACATTATTCGGGATTGAGTGGTTAATTCGTCGACGGTTGATTGCAAATCAAATGAGCGTGCATGAATGAGAACGTTTATCCCACTTAGCACTTTGATGTCCATAGGTAGACCTGATGCTTATCCAGTTTGTTACTCATCAGACTCCAACGTTTCTTGGCAAACATTTTCAAAAAGTATTAGAGCATTGGCTTATGGTTTAAGTTTGAGAGCAGAGGCGCGTTGGTTAATCTCCAGCCAGAATACGCTTGAATTTACTATCCAATTGATGGCTTTATTGCACGCAGGCAAGCAAGTCGTTATTCCACCAAACCTACAATCAGGAACATGCGCAGATTTGGCATCGGAGTTTGACGCGGTTGTGAGCAGCGATATTGCAAGTTTAGAGTACGATTCATTTGAGTTGTCTCCATTGACCTCGCTAACTTCATGCATTGATTTGTATACCTCTGGTAGTACAGGACGCCCCAAGCGTGTTCGTAAAACATTGATCCAGTTTGAGACGGAAATAGACACGCTTGAAAGTCTTTGGGGTCATGCACTAGGCGATAGGCCAATAGTGGCGACTGTTCCTCATCATCACATTTACGGGTTAATTTTTAGAATATTTTGGCCTTTAAGTGCGGGAAGAGCGTTGGATACTGTCCTTTGTACAGACCCGGAAATGTTGAATAATCGACTGACAAAATTGCATAAGGCTACGATTGTTTCAAGCCCAGCCTTACTTTCTCGCCTGCCAGAACTGGCACCATTAATTTCTGTTATCCCTTCTGCCAGTCTCATCTTTTCATCAGGCGGTGCATTGTCAAAAATAGCTGCGTTGCAATTTCAACAGCAGTTAGGTAACACACCAATCGAAGTGTTTGGCAGCACTGAAACTGGAGGAATTGCTTGGCGCAGGCAATTGAATGACGAAGCATGGCAACCGTTTACAGGCGTTAAATTAGTATGCAACGATAACGTGGCAACTCTTAGTTCACCATTTCTTACGGACAGATTACCTAAGACGATAGACGATGCGATTGATTTACTTCCAGATGGTCGATTTTATCTGCGTGGGCGCATAGACCGTGTAGTTAAAATTGAAGAAAAGCGACTGTCTTTACCTGAAATGGAGCTACAACTTGTTAGGCATGATTGGGTAGTTGCCGCCGCCGCTATTGCTTTGACTGGCCGCAGGCAAATGGTGGGCGTTGCAATTGTGCTCACAACAGAAGGACAGCGCATGTTGATGCAGCATGAACGCCGCTTTATCACCCAGCAATTAAAGTCACATCTTGCGCAATACTATGACGTAGTCTTGCTTCCAAGACATTGGCGATTTGTTGACCAGTTGCCAATGAGTGCGCATGGTAAATTAACTTACACTGCCATTTCTGCATTGTTTACATCGGAGGGAAGTCAGCATGCTGTACCCTGATGTGGTTGACGTTCAGGATAGCCGCGAGGCTGAAAATCAAATCATTTTGAACTTGCATGTTCCGGCAGGACTAGATTATTTTTCTGGACACTTTCCCAATATGCCAGTACTACCTGGCGTTGTTCAAATTCATTGGGCGGTACATTATGCAGCCCAGTATTTTCCATTAGTGGGTGGCTTTACCTCTATGGAGCACATCAAGTTTCAGTCACTCGTATTACCTGATGCTAAGTTAGCGTTGAGTTTGCATTGGAGCGCAGAAAAGCAGCAACTTGAATTTTCATTTTCGAATAGTGAACGTAAACACTCTTCTGGCCGTATTGTATTTGGCAAAGATGTATGAGCTTTAACCCATGCATACTGATTCCGATCTACAACCATAAGCGCACCATTCGTCATATGGTGGAAAAGCTTGATGCATTTCAATTCAACATCATCATCGTGGACGATGGTAGTGATGCGCCTACGCAAGCAGTATTGACGCAAATTGCTACAGATTATCCCTCTGTCATGCTTTTGCGGCTTGCCCAAAATAGCGGGAAGGGTGCCGCAGTGATGCATGGAATGCGCGTTGCTTTTGCAAATGGTTTTAGTCATGCATTACAAATTGATGCAGATAACCAGCATAATACGCACGACGTGAAGCGGTTTACTGAATGCGGCAGAAGCAATCCAGAAGCATTGATTTGTGGCAGACCCATTTATGATGATTCCATACCAAAATCTAGGCTATACGGCCGATATATCACGCACTTTTGGGTGCATGTAGAGACGCTGTCATGTGAGATTAGCGACTCTATGTGTGGGTATCGTATGTATCCACTGCAAGCAACTTGTGCCCTGATTGATAGCAATAAAATTCCACAACGTATGGATTTTGACATTGAAATTTTAGTGAGATTAGTGTGGCGTGGCGTCGTGCTTAAAAATATTGACACTCAAGTGACATACCCAGTAGATGGTTTGTCACATTTTAATATGCTGGATGACAATATCCGTATCACCAAAATGCACACACGGTTAGTGTGCGGAATGCTGTTGCGTTTACCCGTGTTACTGTGGAGAAAGATTACCAAATCACCCCAAAGCCAGCACTGGTCAAGCTTGACAGAGCGTGGCAGCAGTCTAGGTTTGCAAGTTGTTTTGGCTTGTTATCGATTACTTGGTGGTCGTGTCGCTAGGTTATTGTTATATCCAATCGTTGCTTATTTTTTCCTGACAGGAAAAAAAGCACGCAACGCCTCTTTGCATTATTTGCAAAAAGTTAACGCACAAATAAGTGGCGCTCGCATACAAACAGGCTGGTCGGGTAGTTTTTTGCATATGATGGCCTTTGCGCAATCTGGGCTAGATAAGTTATCTGCGTGGGTGGGAGATTTTGATCACAAGCGTATTCATTTTCCTAACCGCGTTATGTTTAAAACGCTTTTGGATTCTGGCAAAGGTGCTTTGTTAATAGGTTCGCATCTAGGGAACCTTGAAATGACCCGCGCTTTGGCTTCTATTGAACAGCGCGCAGTAGTCAATGCGGTGGTTTATACAGAACATGCGCAAAAATTCAATCAAATACTGCACCAAGCCAATGCAGATTTTAGTGTGAATCTAATCCAAGTTTCACACTTTGGTCCTGATACTGCAATCATGTTTAAAGATAAGATTGATCGAGGTGAGTTTATCGTCATCGTGGGAGATCGCACACCGCCAGCAGAAAATGGCAGGGTGACACAAGCTGATTTTTTAGGGAGCCCAGCGTCATTTGCGCAAGGCCCTTGGATACTCGCTAGTTTGCTCGATTGTCCTGTCTATCTGTTTTTTTGTTTGCGTGCGGACGACGATTACCATATCCATTTGGAATCTTTTGCAGCACGTATTGAGCTGCCAAGGCAGATGCGGAAAGAGCGATTACAAACCTATATTCAACAATATGCCTCAAGGCTTGAGGCCTACTGTCTCATCGCGCCACTGCAGTGGTTTAATTTCTATAATTTTTGGCGGCAAGAAGCTGCACCAAATGACCCCAAGGCGTAAATATGCAATCGAATTCTTTACCAACACAATCTAAACAATTAAACGCGCCATCAATATTGATTGAAATTGGCAAAAGCCGAATTTCTATTGAAGATGTATTAAATGTGGCTCACCACAACAACGGCGTATTGCTATCTATGCAGCCAGAGTTTAAAGAAAAAATTAAACGAGGGGCTGCTTTTCTAGAACGGCTGTTGGCTGATAACGGCACTGTTTATGGGGTGAACACGGGATACGGTGATTCATGTACGGTGACAGTGCCATCACACTTGGTAGCAGAGTTGCCGCTGCACCTCACGCGTTACCATGGCTGTGGTTTAGGTGAATATCTAGATGACAATGAGACGTTGGCGGTCCTGGTTTGTAGGCTTAATTCATTAGCGCAAGGCTATTCAGGTGTGCGTTGGGAGTTGTTAGAACAATTATCCGCACTGATTAATTGCCGCATATTGCCTAATATCCCATCCGAGGGGTCTGTGGGTGCAAGTGGCGATTTAACGCCGTTATCATATGTGGCTGCAGCGCTAATAGGAGAGCGCGAGGTGCGCTACGCTGGCAAGCTCAGCCCGGCTGCAGATGTATTAAATTCGTTAGGAATCTCGCCATTAACGTTGGCGCCTAAAGAAGGTTTGGCCATCATGAACGGTACTGCGGTCATGACTGGGCTCGCTTGTATTGCTTGGCAACGTGCCAATTATTTATCTAAATTGTGTTGCCGCCTGACGGCATTGGCTTCTGTCGCTTTACGCGGTAATCGTGGTCATTTTGATCCTCGGCTATTTGCGGCCAAACCACATGCAGGCCAAAACGAGGCGGCGGCATGGATCTATGAGGATCTTTGCGGGAACGATGATGAAGTGATTCGCCTGCAAGATCGTTACTCCATTCGTTGCGCACCACATGTGATAGGGGTGGTGCGCGATGCGCTAACGTGGATGCGTCGTGATATTGAGAATGAGTTAAACAGCGCCAATGACAATCCATTGATCGATGGCGAGCATGAGTTAGTGCTGCATGGCGGTCATTTTTATGGCGGACATATTGCGTTTGCCATGGATTCTCTCAAAACCGCAGTAGCGAATCTTGCTGATTTAATGGATCGCCAGCTTGCTTTACTTGTTGACAGTAAATACAACCATGGTTTGCCACAAAACCTTTCTGGAAGTAGTGGCGAGCGTGCGCCTATCAATCATGGATTTAAAGCGGTACAGATTGGGGCGTCGGCATGGACAGCAGAGGCACTTAAACTCACCATGCCGGCCAGTGTATTTTCCCGATCAACAGAGTGCCACAACCAAGATAAAGTGAGTATGGGCACCATTGCAGCCCGTGACTGCTTACGTGTGTTGGAACTGACTGAACAAGTGGCTGCAGCCATGACGCTGGCCAGTGTGCAAGGTGTGACGCTGCGTCAGACCTTGGTGGATACTGATACAGCGCCAATGTCGTTGCCAGCAAATATGCTCGAGTTTATGCAAAATGTGAGCGCGCATTCGCCATTTTTAGATGAAGATCGTGCGCTGGAATCAGAGTTGCGCCAAGTCACACAGTTGATTCGCGCAGGTCATTGGGAACTGTATTCAGATGACTAAACTGACAGCTGCCATTCAAATAAAAGTGCCGTTTCATGATGTGGATGCCATGAATGTGGCTTGGCATGGGCACTATGTAAAGTACTTCGAAATAGCCCGTTGTGCACTACTTCAGCAGTTTAACTATGATTATCCAGATATGAAGGCATCTGGCTATTTGTGGCCGGTTGTTGAATGTCATCTTAAATATGTTCGACCCGCACACTATGATCAAACCTTGCGGGTAGAGGCTACCCTACTAGAGTACGAAAATAGAATCAAAATTGGCTATGTCATTTTTGACGCCATGAGTGATGAGCGACTCACCAAAGGGCATACAGTACAGGTAGCGATTGATGCTACCACCCATGAGTTACAGTATGTTTCCCCTCCCATCTTGTTGGCTAATGTGGAGCGTGTATGTCCCAAAGAATAATCAACTCTATGTTAGCGTTATTTGTGGCATGCCTATGCATTCAACCGCTCAATGCATCAGAATCAGAAATGCTCAATCGTATTGGTGAGCAGCTAGAACAATACCCGGTGATTCGTGCGGAATTTATACAAACCAAACAGATGTTAGCGCTAAAACGTCCATTAGTAAGTACAGGACAACTGACTTATTCACGTAGCCATGGAGTGCTTTGGCAGATTCATCAGCCATATCGTGTCAGTTACGTATTGGGCGAAGAGGATATTGTTGAGATTGATGCAAATGGCGTACAGAAGGTGCGGAGTGTGCGAGAGGTTCCAGGTTTAGCGCAAGTGGGGAGGGTGTTCCGTGCTATGTTAGGTGCCAATACAGCTGCACTGCGCACCTATTTTGACGTTGCCTTAGAGGGGGCGCCAGATGAGTGGAAAGTGGCACTGGTGCCTCGCCAACCGCAATTAGCCAAAGCGTTGTCCACAATACAATTAGAGGGTAGTCAATTTGTAGACGCGATAGTGATTCATGAAACAGGTGGGGATGTTGCTACCATTCGATTCAAACACGTGCAGGGTGTATCCGCTTTAAATGCATCTGAATCACAGTTATTTGGTGTTGCGCCTTAAGCAATGAGTGGAATCAGACTGCGCGCCTATCTCTGGCTGCTAATGATGCTCGGCGTGATTGGGATGTGCACCCTGCAGTTTTACCATCAATCGCCACTGCAAACCAATCTCTTGTCGTTGCTACCTGCAACGGAACGTAATCCTGTCGCGGAAGAAGCGGTGACAAGATTGGCGAATATCGCAGGCAATCGAGCGATTTTTCTGATTGGTCATACTTCTACTGAGACAGCAAAGCTTGCGGCGAACGCCTTTGCCTCCAGTCTTGAGCAATCGAATGCATTTCATCAAGTCATTGCTAACATCCCTGCGATAGATCCCAAGCAACTGGTTGAGGTTTATGTTGATCATCGGTTTCACTTATTGACAGAAGGTGACCGTCATTTGCTTATGAATGAGCAAACGGACCTTGATGCACGTTTACAGAAAAAACTATATGTTCCCTTTCAGTTTGGTTTAACAGTCCCTATCGCAGATGACCCATTTGGCTTTTTGGATAACTGGATTGGTCACTTGCCTTTGAGAAGTTTAAAGCTGGAACCTGAAGATGGGATGCTATTGGTCCGAAATATTGAGCCTCATGGTGTGAGCCATCAATCTACCGAGAAAACTTGGGTATTTATCTCAGCCGAGCTCGACGGATCTGCCTATGACAACATCGTTCAAAATCATGTTGTAAGTGCGGTGCTTAAAGCAAAAGAAGCGTTATGGAAAACATCACCAGAAGCTGAGATTTTGTATACAGGTACAGTATTCTATGCTGACGATGCCCGCGTCAATGCAGAACGTGAAATTGACTTTATTGGTATTGGTTCTCTGGTTGGTATGTTGGCGTTATTGTATTTCGTATTTCGATCTGTCCGTCCGCTTGCGCTGGGTTTACTTTCTGTAGCGTTTGGGATTGGTGCAGCAGTCGCGTTTACAATTTCCATGTATGGGCAAATCCATCTCATTACCTTAGTGTTTGGTGCAAGTTTAATTGGTGAGGCCATAGATTACCCAATTCAGTATTTTGCCGCACATCTTGGTGCAGGCAAAGACTGGGCGCCTATGTCTGGACTGAAACGCATCACACCAGGCTTAACCATCGCATTGGTCACTAGCTTGCTAGGCTATAGTGCGCTGATGTTTGCACCGTTTCCTGCGCTCTCTCAAATAGGGTTGTTTGCACTTGTTGGCTTGAGTGCTGCTTGGATATCTGTATTTTTACTATTACCTGCGTTGCTGGTTAAACCTAATACGCGAGATCCAGAAGCGGCCGTAGCCAAACCAAAGTTGCTCTTAACTTGGTGGAAAACGCATATGGGCAAGCGCGAGTGTTATGTTGTGGTCATCATGATATTGGCGATTGCATTGCCCGGTTGGTTGCAGCTAACAAGTAACGACGATGTGCGGTTGTTGATTGCCAAACCCAGCGCATTGGTGACTCAAGAGGAAAAAATTCGCGAACTTACTGGGATAGGTAATGAAAGCCAATTTTTTTTAATAGAGGGCGCAACCGTCGATGCTGTATTACTTCATGAAGAAATGCTCACGCAGCGGCTTGCACCCTTGATACAAAAAGCTGAAATTTCCGGATACCAAGGGATTTCTAGTTTTTTACCTTCGCTAGGCACACAGAAAAAAAACTACGCATTATGGGCAAATAAAGTGTTTGATGATAAAAATGCATTGCAAACGACGCTCACTCATGCTGGACTGCATGAAGAAGTGAGTGAGCAGTTAATCAATACGTTTGAAACCTCAGCTAAGCAACCATTGTTGCTGGAAGATTGGCTTAAATCACCCATTGCGAATACAGCTAAAAACCTTTGGTTAGGTAAAACTGATCAAGGTTTTGCCGCAATTGGACTACCCAGAAATATTCGTAACACAGAAACTATGAAGCTGCTTGCTGAGAAAATAGAGGGTGTAACATTTGTAGATAAAGCAGGTAGTACCAGTCAACTATTACAAAATTACCGTCAGTGGGGCGGGTTTTGGTTGCTGGGTGTCATTACACTCATTTATTTAGCCCTTGTCGTTCGCTATCGATGGACGCAAGCAGCGGTTGTATTAACACCTGCCGTATTGGCCATCGTTTTAACCTTTGGCATGTTTGGCCATTTCCATATACCGCTTTCCCTCTTTCATTTGATGGCGTTAATGCTAGTGCTGGGGGTTGGTGTTAATTACGCAATATTTCTACGAGAAGGTGGTGCGTATGCTGCAGCATCATTGTCGGGTGTGTTGCTATCAGCAGGTACCACTTTACTTTCTTTCGGGCTACTGGCTTTTACTTCTATGCCAGCGCTGTCTAGCTTTGGTCTGACCTTATTACTAGGGGTTGGTATTGCCGTATTGCTTGCACCAATGGTAATGAGTTTTGAGGCTAAGCATGGATAGACATTCGTATCATTTTTTCACACAGGTTTTGTTAATTACAATCACATGCCTTGTGACAGCTTGTGCAAAGTATCATGTCAATTGCACAACATTGATTGGGGGCGGAAACTATTGCCTACAGCCAACTTCAGTGGTTGAGCCGCTTGAGTTGCAGCAAAAATTGCATATCACTTTTAAAGCGCGTAACGAGACATTGATCACGAATGTCATGGTGAATGCTGAGAGAATGACTATAGTGGGGTTAACGCCTTTTGGACATAAATTGTTAGAAGTGAGTTATAACAACCAGACTACAGTCGCTACTGTGTTACCAAGCGCACAACTGGAACCCGCATTTTTAATGGCAATGTTGCAATTGGCATTGTGGCCAGAAGATAATGTGCGAAATGGATTAAGCCCAATCATAACGTTAGTGTCTACACAAAATCAAAGACGCTATTTAAATCAAGGCAAAGTCATATTCACCATAGACTATCTGGGTATTAAAACCCCTCAGGATCAATTACATATTGCCTTGCCAAAGCTTGACTTAACGCTTGATATCGAAACATTGCCTGAAGTTGAGATTACACATGAATAAACCATGCTACCTCTCTGGCTTAGGTATCATCAATGCACTTGGTAGCGGTGCGAGTGAAGTGTCTACTAAGTTATTGACTGGTGACACCAGCGGCATGGTGCTTGAGGATGGATTGCTATTGACAGGGCGTGCGCGCATTGGGCGTGTGCAGGGCCCATTAGAAGTTGTACCAACGCAATTACAACACTTTAACTCACGTAATAATCAATTATTGCTCACGGCCTTCGTGCAGATTGAGTCTCTAGTGAAAGCTGCGATAAACAGATATGGACAGTCCCGCATAGGGATCGTACTCGGCTCTAGTACATCAGGCATTGCTGAAGGTGAGGCCGCGATTGCAGCACAACATCACACAGGGTCTATGCCAGCAGAGTATTGCTACACGCAACAGGAAATTGGCAGTGCTGCAGTTTTTTTAGCACATTTTCTAAAAGTAAGTGGGCCAGCCTACACGGTGAGCAATGCTTGCACTTCTAGCGCAAAAGCATTTCAGTCTGCACGTAACTTGTTGCGACATGGTATATGTGATGCCGTGATAGTCGGTGGCGTGGATACATTGTGCCGCACTACTATAAATGGCTTTGCTTCGCTAGAATCAATTACGGCTGAGCATACGAATCCGATGAGTATCAACAGACGCGGTATCAATATAGGCGAGGGTGCAGCCCTATTTTTGTTAACGCAACAACCTTCAGAGATCGTATTGCTAGGGATAGGCGAGACTAGCGATGCCTATCATATGTCAGCGCCTCATCCTGAAGGGCGTGGGGCAGAGCAAGCCATGCGATTAGCACTGCAAGATGCAGAGGTTGAGGCGGACGCGATTGGGTATTTGAATTTACACGCGACTGCGACAATTAAAAACGATGAAATGGAAAGTTTGGCTGTAGCACGTGTTTTTCCTAACGGCGTGCCATGCAGCGGCACAAAGCCGCTCACTGGACATACACTTGGTGCTGCTGGCGCTACTGAGTTAGCCTTTTGCGTATTAGCTATGCAGGCCAATCAATTACCGCCTCACGTGTGGGATGAGCAGGCAGACCCGAGTTTGCCCTGCCTTAAATTAATTGGAAAAACGCAGAAGTTGATGGAGCGAACTTTTATAGATAACAGCAGGCGTATTTGCATGACCAACTCGTTTGCTTTTGGCGGTAGCAATACCAGTTTAGTGATAGGTGAAAACCGTTAACCGCATTTATTATTCAGACTATGATGGATCAGAATCAACTACCAGTTATTGAGGATATATTGCCCCATCGCGGCAATATGCTTTTCATTAATCGCTTAATAGATTTCACAAGTGAATCTACGGTTGCAGTATATGCGCCCGAGAGTAAAGCTTGGTATGCAAATCATGAAGGCAATATGCCTGCATGGATTGGCATTGAACTCATGGCACAAACGGTGGCAGCACATGTTGGTATACACAAACGGCGAGAAGGCTTACCTCAAAAAAATGGAGTATTGGTGGGCACTAGAAGCTACCAAGCGATGACCCCACATTTTGTCGCGGGCAAGTCATTAAAAATTCAAGTGACAGTGATCTATCAAGATATCAGTGGACTGGGTGCCTATGATTGCACGATTGCTGATGACAACCTAATTTTGGCAACGGCTACGCTTAAAGTGTTTGAGCCAGATGATTTTCAAACTTTTTTAGAAGGAAGTATTTCATGACGCCTCGACGCGTACTTATTACAGGATCTAGCCGTGGTATTGGTCGTGCCATTGCATTACGTCTCGCACATGATGGATTCTCTGTCACTATTCACTGCCGTAGCGGTAGAGCAGAAGCGGACGCAGTCGCTAATGAAATTGCTGCTGCGAATGGCTCTGCCACTGTGCTGCAATTCGATGTCTGTGATCGTGATGTCTGCCGTCAAGTGTTGGAAGCAGATGTAGCTGAGAAGGGTGCCTATTACGGTATTGTTTGTAATGCAGGCATATCGCGCGATGCTGCTTTTCCTGCATTAACGGATGAAGATTGGGATCAAGTATTAGACACCAGTTTAAATGGGTTCTTTAACGTAGTTCACCCGCTCACCATGCCAATGGTACGCATGAAACAAGGTGGGCGTATCGTTACATTGGCTTCAGTTTCAGGTGTGATGGGTAATCGCGGCCAAGTGAACTATAGCGCAGCAAAAGCAGGGTTGATTGGCGCTACCAAGGCATTGGCTGTTGAATTGGCCAGCAGAAAAATCACTGTGAATTGTGTTGCACCAGGGCTCATAGCAACTGATATGACCGATGATCTACCGTTAGACGAAGCTTTGAAAATGGTCCCGATGAATCGCGTTGGTCAGACCAATGAAGTTGCAGCAGCGGTCGCCTTCTTAATGTCGGATGAGGCGTCCTATATTACACGCCAAGTATTGGGCGTAAATGGAGGCATTGTTTAATGAAGCGGGTGGTAGTGACAGGTATGGGTGGCATCACCGCGCTTGGTGATAACTGGACCGACATACACATCAATTTGCGCACACAGCGCAATGCCGTGCGCTACATGCATGAGTGGGACTATTTTGATTCACTTAATACAAGGATAGGCGCACCAGTCGATACCTTTGTTTTACCAGAGCACTACCCGCGTAAAATGATTCGTTCAATGGGAAGAGTCGCTTTAATGGCTGTGCGTGCAAGTGAGTTGGCTTTGTTAGATGCTGGCCTGTTGAATAGTCCAGAAATACGCAATGGGAGCATGGGTGTTGCCTATGGTTCGTCTTCTGGTAGTGTGGATCCAGTGAGTGTGTTTGGCAACATGATTAAAACTGGCCAGATGGATGGGGTCACTTCAACCAGCTATATTCAAATGATGCCGCACACCACAGCCGTGAATGTTGGTGTATTTTTTGGGCTTAGAGGGCGTGTCATCCCAACCTCCAGTGCTTGCACTTCTGGTAGTCAAGGCATTGGCTATGCATATGAGGCGATAAGGTTTGGTCGGCAAACAATGATGCTGGCGGGTGGTGCAGAAGAGATATCTGGCCCGAGCTCCGCAGTATTTGACACAATGTTTGCCACTAGTAGCCAGAACAATCAGCCACAAACGACGCCACGCCCATTTGATCGAGATAGAGATGGATTAGTGGTTGGCGAAGGTGCTGCCACATTAGTACTGGAAGAATACGAGCATGCTAAAGCACGTGGCGCCAGAATTTATGCAGAAATCGTCGGCTTTGCCACTAATTCAGATGGTAGTCATATTACTCAGCCAGAAACGGATACCATGGCAATTGCCATGCAATCTGCATTGGATGATGCAAAATTACCTGCAACCGAGATAGGGTACATCAGCGCTCATGGAACAGCGACTGACCGAGGTGATATTGCTGAGAGCCATGCCACTGCAAAGGTATTAGGCAACCACACCCCAATCAGTTCCATGAAAAGCTATCTTGGACACACGCTTGGTGCCTGTGGCTGTATCGAAGTGTGGTGGGCGATTGAAATGATGCATAATCATCACTTTTCTCCAACGCTTAACCTTGTCAACCCTGATAACGCATGTGCTGATCTCGACTACATTATTGGACAGGAAAGAGTGTTAGACCTTGAGTATGTCATGAGCAATAACTTTGCTTTTGGCGGTATAAATACATCCATCATCATAAAAAGAATCACTTAAAGGATTAAAGATTACTTAAAATCAGCAGAGACACAGTTGATATCGCCAGCAACAGTTTAACTAACACCATAACAATAAGGAAAATCCCAATGAAAAAACTAATCGCAATGTTTGTCATGAGCATCACGATGATGTCAACGTACGCTAATGCAAGAACTGCTGTACCTATCATCAATCACCCCAATATCACAATCACGACCTCGGATGCTAAAGCACTTCAAACTGAACAGGTGAAGCAAGCGATTACAGCAGCAGCAGTGTCGAAAGGCTGGACTGTTGCAGCACCTGAAGCTGGTACCATACTGGCAACACTACTCGTGCGCAATAAACACACTGTTGTCGTTAAAATTGATTACGACACACGTCAATATTCAATTCACTATCATGATAGTAAAAATATGAAGTATCAAATTATCGATGTCCAAAAGACGATTGCATCCTTTGGTGCAGACACAAGCTTAAACGGGCAAGGGGAAATACATCCTTTCTACAATCGATGGGTACAAGATTTAAAAGAGGCTATTCAGGCAGAGTTGCTTAAACTTTAAAACGTTTAAAGGTGGTTAACAGAACATGCATAGCGTTGCAATTTCATTTAGGCGTTATCTATTTTGAATAGACGTGTTGTCGTCACTGGGATGGGTATCATCTCCTGTATCGGTAACGATATCGATACAGTGGAATTTGCCTTACGCAATGGCCAGTCAGGTATAAAGTTTGTACAGGAATATGCGGATCTTGGGCTTCGAAGTTGTGTAGCTGGTATCCCTGATATTAGCCAAGAACCCATGATTGATCGGAAATTTCGTCGATTTATGGGAGATGCCTCACTCTATGCTTATCACGCAATGCGCCGTGCGATAGTAGATAGCCAATTGAGTCATCAACTGTTGACCAGCACGGGTACTGGCTTGGTTGTGGGGTCTGGTGTTGGCTCTCCTTATGAGCACATGTTGTCGATTGATGTGTTACGAAAAAATGGCTTAAATAAAGTCTTACCTTACGCAGTGCCGCGTGTGATGGGCAGTACCACATCCGCTTGTTTATCCACAGCATTTGGCATGCGTGGGACGAGTTGTTCTATGACATCAGCCTGTACAACCTCAGCGCACTGCATTGGCTATGGCGCAGAGTTAATTCAGTTTGGCAAACAAGATATAGTCATTGTCGGCGGAGCAGAAGAGGTGCGATGGACTTCCACGGCACTATTTGACGCCATGGGAGCACTTTCTACCGGACGTAATGATGCAACTGCATCGCGTCCGTTTGATGTGGATCGTGATGGATTTGTGATTGCAGGTGGCGCTGGCATACTGGTTCTGGAAGCACTAGAGCATGCGCAGATGAGAGGTGCGCGTATCTACGGAGAGCTTGTTGGTTATGGCACTTCCTCCGATGGCCTTGACATGGTCACGCCAACCAGCGATGGCGCTGCGCGCGCGATGCATTTAGCGCTGGATCAAGCAGGATGCAGTGTAGATTACATCAATGCCCATGCCACCTCTACCACATTAGGTGATATTTCAGAGCTTGACGCCATTCGTCAGGTATTTGGTAAGACCAGTCACATGCCCATGATTTCATCCACCAAGGGGATAACTGGTCATCCTATTGCTGCCTCTGCTGTGCATGAAGCTATTTATTCACTCATGATGCTTGAGCGCGGGTTTTTAGCGGGCAGTTTAAATGTTGAGCAGCTTGACCCTGCCGCAGATAACATGCCAATTTTAACCAGTACCATCGATCATCCAGTGAATACCGTGATGTCAAATAGTTTTGGCTTCGGGGGTACCAACGCAAGTTTAATTTTTCGTCGAATGTAATCGCAAGATTGCATTCATTGTTCTATCTTCATTCAATTAATAAAAAGGAAAAAATAATGAATAAATGTTTACAGTTAAGTACATTGCTGGTGGCGCTTATGGTGAGTGCCAGTGTGTCAGCACGTAATGATAAAGAGATGTTTTCATTGGAAGATGCATTAAATACGCCAGTAGCAAAGGAAAAACTTGATCCAGAAATCAAGTTGTATTTCGGCAATCAGAGTCATCCTAAAGTCGCTAAAGAGTTGGGGGAATGGAAAACTAATAAAAAAACGAATGGTTTTAATAAAACAGACAAAGAAGCGTGCGAGTGGGTATTTGTGACAGCGGCTTTAGAGTTACAACAACGCGCTAGAAAAGAGGGCGGCGATGCAGTGATTAATATCAAGAGTAATTATCAGAACATCGAAACAAATAGCGACACCGAATACATGTGTGGCAATGGTACGTTTACTACAGGCGTGGCATTTAAAGGCACTGTGATTAAATTAGCCAAGTAAAATTTGGGCGACTTGCTGAATCGCTGTGTAAAATCAAACAGATGGGATCAGTAAAGTTGCCCATTCGAATATGCGTTTCTCTAAACCTGAAGGTTGATCAATCATCAACCTTCAGTGACATCATCGGCTTGATGGCCACTGCATTGACCAAGGTCTCTTCCCTTTTTTCTGGTACAGATAAACCTACCCACTCAAAAAAGCCAATATCGGGTCGGCTCCACCATAAGTAAGGCATTGAGATTCTCTCAGTTGGCAGGCTAAATCCGGCTGAACGAATAATATCTATGTATTCCTCCGCTGTTTTTTGCACTTCCATTGGATGACGGAACAGCAGTCTTATCGGAAGAGAGTGGATGTAGCGTTTCGTTGACTCTGCAAAAAGCAATATGCCTCCGGGCTTTAAAATACGAAAAAACTCGGCCATCGCGGCTTCTTGATCAACGATGTGATGAAACGTCTGGTGGCAAAAAACAATATCAAACTCCTCATCTGGCAAGCCTATGGATGCTGCATTATCTGCATGTAGGCGAACCTCGCATGCACATTCCTTTGCCGCATCATTTGCTCGCTCAAATAGACCAGGATCAGCGTCTAACCCTAATATAAACTCTGGAGAGAATCTTTTAGCTAATTCGTCAAATGAATGTCCAAATCCACAACCAATATCAATAATGCGTGGCTGGCTTGGTACGTGGGAGGCTGGCAACAGCTTTTGTAAATCGTTGAGCGCACGAGACAATACATTGATTCTCCACGTAGCTGATTTTAGAAACCAATTTCCAAACTTTGTCTCTTCAATAAAAGGTGATGTGATGTTCATGATTTTTCTTTTATTAGTTATTGTTAATCACACAAAAATACACAGGTTATTTTTGTTTATAAAGCAGAAGCTATATAGATTGTTCTTAATGATTTTTGGCTCAACACAAGCAAGCCTTATTACCGAGCATTACCATCGAAAGTGAATGCTTTTATTCTTTTAACTGAGTTAACGGCTGATTAATGTGTATCGGTGTCTTTAACTTCGCAGGAACACTGTTTATTTTATAACCACGACAGGTTAATTATACAAAAATAAAGGGATGTTTGCTGATTGGTGTTTTGTATAATGCAGAAGCCAATAACCAATGCGTACAGTGTGCTATAAAGTTGAGTATATAAGCGCTGATAGGAAATATGGTTATATCCTATACGATAAAAAAGGCCTGCATTGCTGTAGGCCTTATAGAGTTTGGCTCACCAGTTCAGATAAAGTTAATAACTGGAAAATATTATTATCATTAGATTTATCATGAGAATATTAACCATATTATTAAATCATCAAATATATTAAGCTTTAAGATTATTAATTTGAATTGAGATTTTAATTCATACTAAGCTTCATTACTCCTGCGACTGTCTCCATCTTAATGTTATTTAATACATTCATACCTAGTAATGAATTGCTTAAGTTAGGAAGAATAGCTACTTCTACATTATTGATTTTGAATATACCAAAAGTTAGCTCCGAAATGATTCCAACACAACCTGTAATCAAACCATTGGCAGTTTCAAATGATTGAACTCTGCAATTAGTTATTCCTAAGGAATTTGCTAATTCTTTTGGTATTGAAGTGAAACTTGCACCCGTATCTACCATAAAGGTTGTTTTATGGTTGTTTATTGTCCCATCAATATAGTAATTCCCGTTGATTGCTATATTGATATTTATACTTTTTTCATAACCTCTATTTTGTGATTCAGTATTCTGAGTTACTTGATTGTATTTATTCAATACAAGATTAATGTTCCCAATTTCTGCACCTTTTGGTTCTATTATTATTTCGTTATTAACCCCATTTTCCATATGTAATTTATTATCAACAACTACTATTTTCCCGTCACTAAAACCGATTTGGCGGTTACACCAAACCCTTCCAATTTTAAGTTCAATATCATAGGATCCTTGTGGTAGGCTTATTGATGCAGCACTTTTTGGATGCGCAGATAATAAAGCATAATGGGTAAATTTATCTGGACTGCTTATTTGAATTACAGTGTGATAATCGATATGATTTTTAATGGATAACTTTGAGTAATTAAGGTCACTACGACCAATTAATGAGTCATTTAAAATGTAATAACTTTTGTCAGCAGGTGGACTATCATCACATTGAGCCTGAACTGTTTGCATCTGTTTTTGCTGTAAATTTTCTTCAGATACCTGTTTAAGATTTATTTTTTTAAGTAACAAACTTATTGCAACAAAGTTTACTGCGATAATGATAATAAGGAATATGCTTCTGTAATCTTTGCTTTGATTTTGTTTTGAATTATTAATTCTTAACTCAGAAGTCATTTGCTCTTTTAATGAGTTATCTTCGTCGTATTTTTCTTGACTCATTTAATAATCGCCATTTTTTAAAGTTGTTATCAATAAATCGCATACACGCTTCTTTGACCCCGTTTATGTAACACGGGGGGCTATAAATACATTCAACTAATTCTCAAAATATAGATTGCTTGTTTTGCAATCTACACAGTCTTTAAAAAACCTATTTCCATCTTTTCTTAATTTGGCGTTATGCCCATCAATGTGACATTGCACTTTAATGTTCGTATTGGCTTCGCAGTCACCACACTTGTAATAATAACCAAATTTACCATACTGGATTTTCACATTTTGGCTGTTACACTTCTTGCAAAAGTGCTGGCTTGTGTCGCTTTTTGTTTCTTCGGTCTTGCTTGATACTTCGTTTGGCTTTTTATCGCCATAAGGTGCTAAATCAGATTTCACCACGTTGGGTTCTTCAATGCCAAATTTAGCACGATAATCAATAACGATTGGTTGGTGCAGAACCATTAATTGTCTAGCAATATCGTCAATATCATCACACGAGGCAGAGGTTAATCTAGCGCCTAACCCTACATTTTCAAAATCTTTTTTGATGGAGTCATAAAGATATTCGCTTTTAACAAGCGGTAAACTATCAAATTTTTTTGATCGTTCTATCCTAGCGTCATTGTTGACGACAACACGCGAATGAAAACTTGGTCTTAGCTCTACACCAAGCAGCTTTGGCAATGAAATACAGTTATCAAACACCTCGTTAAGCACACGAATATGACGTTGATTTTGAGCGAGTGGAGAAGGGATGCCTTCATAGACTTTTTTATATCCGTTCCACTGCATAAACTCACCATCATCGTTGATTTTAATGCCCGCATTGAAATGCTTGGTTTCGATGCAATAGACGCGCATATGTCTATGAATGAGAATATGATCTATCTGCGCAACGTTACCATTTATTTCTAGCCGTAAATCGTGAATCACGGCATAGTTTTCTGAATCCCGCAGATGAAAGTCGATGTGATATGTGGTTTCTTGCTCACCCATGATGCCAGCACGCAGTATGTTTAGCTCTTTTTGAACTTTGGCTTTCTTATCCCCTGTGGCTATATTCAAAAGGCTTTCAAGGGCTTGAATTTGCAGTTCTTTGTCATCTGATTGCTTAAGAATCATTTTGAACGCATCCTAAAAACAACTACTTAAAATAAAAGTTATGCTTAGTTTTCTAGGAGATTTGATTCTGTCATATAACTTGCAAACTAACAATTGTGAAATTGGACTTTTATAGAGTGACTTTTAAGTTTACAAATATGAGTCAATAAAATGACTGCAAAAGCCCTAGGCGGGTGTACTTGAATGTGTAGGTAGGTAACGATTTAGCTACTGTTGTGCTGAAAGTAAAAAAGCCTTACATTGCTGTAAGGCTTTTAAAATTTGGCTCCTGGACCTGAGCTCGAACCAGGGGCACACGGATTAAAAGTTATATAAAGCTTGAAAATTAGCTTGAGCTTACATTCTTTGCCTCAAACACTCACAGTACGCATCCTGTCAATTTTCTCGATAACTGCCTGATAAAGATCATGGTCGGAATCGGGGTTATTGCGATCGGGATGGTTTGCGCTACGTATTTTTTTCAGTACGCTCAAATCATCTGACAGGTCATGTACTTTAGTCACGCGGTCACCGTTTTTAAGCATCAACCGCTGTAGCTCTGCTTCGGCATCATCGCGTAAGTCATACAGCTTTTTGCTACCAAGGCGCCAACTGTCTTGATTTTTGCGGGGTGATAGTTTTTCCTTACCATCAAACCAAGTCCATTTACCAGTATCTGCATCCACTTCAAAATCTACGGTAGTAATGGTGTAGGTGCGAACGGGTGGCTCGACTTCTATTTCCAATAAATTGATGACCTTACCTACATTGTCCACATTCACTACGTAATAAGCACCTGCCTCATGCGGGCGGAACGCACTGATATGAGTAGGCTCAGGCTTGTTATCGTTACTTAACTCAGCCATGCGTGCAAGGGCTCTGCGTTGTGCGTTGGTCATTGGTATTGCTCCTTAATGAGTTGAAATCTACTAGGTTCAACCGCTATGCTACTAAACTGATAAAATAGCTTAAAGTGATATTGTCTGCGATCATCGCCGCAGACTTAAAAAATAAAAAGCCTTACATCTCTGTAAGGCTTTTAGAATCTGGCTCCTCGACCTGGGCTCGAACCAGGGACACACGGATTAACAGTCCGTTGCTCTACCGACTGAGCTATCGAGGAATCGGTAGTACTTGTGAAGGCGTGATAATACTGGCTTAGGCTTTGTTGGTCAATCGTTAGATGAGAAAATTTAGGTAATTTATTGAAAAAATCTAAAAAAATAATCGCAGGATTGATAGGCATATTCGTGCTGTTATTAGTTTTGCCTTTTTTAATTCCTAAAGAAAAATATTTAGCAGAATTTGAGCGTGAAGCGACTGCGCTACTTGGTGTGCCTGTAGACATTGAAAATGCACACATCTATTTTATTCCTTCACCCCGATTAAGCGTTGAAGGTATTGCTATTGGCCAATCACAAGATATCACGGTGCAGTCTGTGACTGTAATTCCAAGCCTATGGTCGTTATTTTCTTCGTCACGCACATTTGCACTCAATGTCCATCAGCCGATCATTAAAGATAGTGCAATGCCTTTTGTGTCCAAGCTAATGGCGTCAAAATCAAATACGTCTACACATTCCTCAATTGAAGTAAGCCAAGTCGATATTGATGGACTTACGTTAATCTGGCCATCAGTCAAGTTGCCTATGTTTGATCTGCAGGTTGTTTTTTCAAAAGGGATGCAGCTTTCAACTGCTGAAGCTAAAAGTGAAGATGGGCAGCTAGAGATGAATATTCAGCCGAATGAGGCTGGATATTCTATTGTAGTGAATATGGATGATTGGTTAATGCCACTTTCTCACCCTTGGCGAGTCAATCAAGGCAGAATTGATATGGCGCTGGTGAATCAAACGCTTGATGTGTCCAGTATGTCATTGCAAATGTATGGTGGGACCATTAATGGTCATGCCAAGTTGGATTGGCAAAAAAACTGGCAACTGAACGGACAAGTCGAAGTAAAGGATTTGTCGCTCGCTACACCTACAAAAATGATGAACCCAAATACTTATCTAGGAGGTAGTTTGGTGAGCAAAGGTAAGTTTTCAGCAAATGCAAAAAATGCAGATCAATTACTGAATCAATTGAGAGCGGACTTTGTATTTACAGTGAATCAAGGTGTGCTTTACGGGCTAGATCTAGTAAAAGTGGCCAGTTTATTAGTAAAACAAAGCGCTAAAGGCGGTCAGACGCAATTTGACACCTTTACTGGAGAGCTTGCTGTGTCTGGTAAGCGCTATCATTTGAAACGCATGCAAGTAAGCTCTGGCTTGATTTCTGCAAAAGGCGATGTACAAATCAGCGAGCAAGAAAAGCTGGATGGTGCAGGGGAGGTGGAAATTAAACAAAGCGTTGGTTTGGTGTCTGTGCCGTTGATTGTGTCTGGTACGCTAGACAAGCCTTTGGTTTATCCATCTAAAGCGGCACTGGCGGGCGCGGCTGTGGGCACTGCTATTTTAGGGCCTGGTTTAGGTACCAGCCTCGGCTCCAAGGCTGGTAGTGCAGTGAGTGGGTTGAAAGATTTATTTGGCGGTGGTGAAAAATAATCTAACTAAGAGCTTTTTCAATACGATCAAGCGCTTCAGTTAAATTGGCCATGCTGGTTGCAAATGAAATTCTAAAATAGCCCTCTGCGCCAAAGGCAGAGCCAGGCACCACTGCTACATCAAACTTTTCTAATAAGTACTCTGCTAGCGCCATATCGGTTGTTTCTGCAATTTTTCCTGCAGCATGCAAACGAGCAATGGCCGCTCGCGCATCTGGGAATGCATAAAACGCACCGCCAGCCATTAAGCAGCTCAGTCCTGGCATGGCGTTAAAGCGGTCAACCACGTATTTGTGGCGCTCTTTAAACGCTTTTACCATCGGTTCAATACACGCTTGGTCGCCACTCAAAGCGGCTTCTGCTGCGTATTGTGAGATAGAAGTAGGGTTGCTGGTGGATTGGCTTTGTAAAATCTCCATGGCTTTGATGATGTAAGCTGGACCAGCGGCATAACCTATACGCCAACCTGTCATTGAGTAGGCTTTAGACACACCATTTAATACTATACAACGGTCTTTTAATGCAGGCGCTGCATTTAAGATGTTATGAAATTTTTGCCCAGTTAAATTGACGTGTTCGTACATGTCATCTGTGGCTACTAGCACATGTGGGTGTTTCAGTAATACTTCGCCAAGTGCTTTCAACTCATCAAGGCTGTATACCGCGCCTGTAGGGTTGGAAGGCGAGTTGAACATCACCAATTTCGTGTTAGGCGTAATGGCAGCTTCAAGTTGTGCTGGCAACAGTTTAAAACCTTGTTCAATACCGCACTCAATGATAACTGGGGTAGCCTCTGCCACCATCGCAATGTCGGCATAAGATACCCAGTAAGGGGCTGGTACGATGACCTCATCGCCTTTGTTTAGCACGGCCAAACACAAGTTGAAAATGGTTTGCTTGCCGCCCACACCTACAATCACTTCATTCAGTTGGTAATCAAAGCCATTTTCGTTTTTAAATTTTGCGACAATAGCTTTTTTGAGTGCTGGAATACCACTGACCGGTGTGTACTTAGTGTAGCCCGCGTCAATTGCAGCCTTAGCCGCATCTTTAATGTGTTGCGGTGTGTCGAAATCAGGCTCGCCTGCAGCAAGACCGATGATAGGCCTGCCTTCCGCTTTATATTTAGCAGCTTTTGCTGTAATCGCTAAAGTAGGGGATTCTTTGATAGATTGGACGCGTTGCGATAAAACGGTTGATGCAGAATTGCTCAAAATGACTTCCTTAGGCGTGCTTAGTAAATGTTTTTTATATAAAAAACATTATTTTACGCAAAAATCTTCTCTTATTACAGAGAAATTTCGCTTAAGGAAGTGAGGCTGTATGAATCGTACTTTTTAACAGGAATTGCCGCAGCCTAGTAGCTCAACATACTCATTGGCCAAGTTTTCATCAATGTTCGCTAATGCTACCTGAATGCGATGCATTTCAGCCGAATCGCCATTACTCTTGGCTATTAATCCCATGTGCACTAAAGCATCATAATTATTGCCATCTAATAAAAATGCTTGGTTAAATGCCTTGGCTGCTAAATCGTTTTTGCTGATGTTCTCGAGGGCAACCCCTAGCGTGTACCAAGCTTCTGCCGTTTTTGGTTCTGCAACGGTCCATTTTTCTGCAACTTCGGCAAGTTTAGGCCAGTCTTGACGTGATTCAGGTACCGCTGCTTGCATGTAGAAAGGTTTTTTATCTTCATCTTCTTCCCACAAGGCTTTGCCTTCAATTGGGAATGTGGTAATTTCAGCTTGTTTTTCCAAGGTTTGTAGCCACTCAATAGGCAATGCAAAGTGGATGCTGCCACCAATTCCTGCTGTTTTAAATGTATTAATACCCACTAAATGACCATCCATATCAAACAAACCACTACCACTCGCGCCCATTAAAAATTTAGCGCTGGTACGAATGACGTTGCCGGGGCTATTAGGATATAAGCCTTTTACATAGCCGCGTGATGTGAGTGGGGCAGGCACACCATTAGAGTGGCCGATACCGGCGACTTCCTGACCACGCTTGAGATCTGTGCTATTGCCGAGTTTTGCTGCTTTAAATGGTAGCTGGTGGGCCGATACCAAACATAAATCATGCCAAGCATCAACTCTCACACCAGTAATCGCATAACTGTCTTCGCCACGAGAAATCCACGGCTGTTTTGTTGAACGTAGTACATGGCAGTTGGTGATGACTTTATTTTCGCCCACCACCACGCCTGAGCCGTATGCCATGCCGCCGCTGCTGTTGTATCCACGAATCATGACCACACTATAAAACGCATCCATCAAGCCTTGCATGTCATACGCTTTTGCAGGCAGAGTAAAGCTTAAGAAACTAATAAGAAGGAAAAAGTTACGCATCATGGCCCCAATTAAAAATTATATTTAGTGTTTTGTTGATGGACTATGGACAACATGCAAAGTTCGCAAAAGACTTGCGTGCTAATGAATTAAACTACTCGGTATATTCAACTAGGCATTTTGCATAAGCCTGTTAAAATTGATTTTTGTTTTTCGCTATTGAGTGTCTTTGTGTTTGTTACTTTTCCAAATAGTAAATATCAATTGCATCAACCATTTCCCCCCGCGGGAGATCAGCCTCAGGCCATAGATAAACTGACGCAAGGCATACATGACGGCCTTAAATTCCAAACCTTGTTGGGCGTCACAGGCTCGGGTAAAACCTACACCATGGCCAATGTGATTGCGCGTACGGGTAAGCCAGCCATTGTGATGGCACCCAATAAAACGCTGGCGGCGCAGTTGTATAGTGAGTTTAGGGAGTTTTTTCCCAATAATTCGGTAGAGTATTTCGTCAGCTACTACGATTACTATCAGCCCGAAGCGTATGTGCCATCGCGTGATTTATTCATCGAAAAAGACTCCAGCATTAACGAACACATTGAGCAGATGCGCTTATCTGCAACTAAAGCGTTACTTGAGCGCGAGGACAGCATCATCGTGGCTACGGTTTCCGCCATTTACGGTATTGGTGACCCTAGCGATTACCACGGTATGGTGTTGCATTTAAAGCAAGGCGACAAGATGAGCCAGCGCGATGCGATTGACCGTTTAATCGGCATGCAATACGACCGCAATGACTTTGATTTTAGCCGTGGCTGTTTTAGGGTGCGTGGCGATATTATTGATATATTTCCGGCTGAAAATAACGAAACAGCAGTGCGCGTAAGTTTGTTTGATGATGAGGTGGAAACCATCACCTTGTTTGATCCGCTCACTGGTCAAGTATTTAATAAGATTCAACGCTTTACTATTTATCCTTCCAGCCATTATGTGACGCCTCGCGAAACCACTATTCGCGCGATGGAAGGCATCAAACAAGAGTTGCGCGACCGCGTCTCTTTTTACATCAAAGAAAATAAATTGGTGGAAGCGCAGCGTATTGAGCAACGCACGCGCTTTGATTTGGAAATGCTGAATGAAATTGGCTTTTGCAAAGGCATTGAGAACTACTCGCGTCATTTATCTGGCCGTAAACCCGGAGATCCACCGCCAACACTCATTGATTATTTGCCTGATGATGCACTGATGATTATTGACGAAAGTCACGTCACAGTACCGCAAATTGGCGGTATGTATTTGGGGGACCGTTCGCGTAAAGCCAATTTGGTGGATTATGGTTGGCGTTTACCTTCGGCGATGGATAATCGTCCGCTTAAATTTGAAGAATTTGAGCGCATTATGCGCCAGTGTGTCTTTATTTCCGCCACACCTGCCGATTACGAGAAAAACCATCAGCAGCAAGTGGTGGAAATGATTGCAAGGCCTACAGGTTTGATAGACCCTGAGATTACGGTGAAGCCAGCAGATACGCAAGTCGATGATTTATTGGGTGAAATTAAACTGAGAACAGCAGTAGGTGAGCGCGTGCTGGCGACGACACTCACCAAACGCATGGCAGAAGACTTAACCGACTATTTGGCTGAGCATGGTATTAAAGTCCGTTATTTGCATAGCGATATTGATACCGTGGAGCGCGTAGAAATTATTCGTGATTTACGTTTAGGTGAGTTTGATGTGCTGGTCGGTATTAACTTATTGCGCGAAGGGCTCGACATCCCTGAAGTGTCGTTGGTCGCAGTGTTAGATGCAGATAAAGAAGGGTTTTTGAGGTCAGAGCGTAGTTTGATTCAAACAGCAGGCCGTGCAGCACGTAATTTAAATGGCAGTGTCATTTTTTATGCCAATCGCATTACCCGCAGCATGAAAGCAGCGATGGATGAAACCACACGTCGTCGCACCATTCAAACCGCATTTAATGAAGCCAATGGCATCGTTCCTAAAGGGGTCACTAAGCGTATCAAAGATATTATTGATGGCGTTTATGATGTAGAAGATGGCAAGCGCGAGCGTAAAGCAGCCCAAGAGCAAGCCAATTATGAAAGTTTGAGTGAGAAGCAATTGGCCAAGGAAATGAAGCGCCTAGAAAAAGCCATGCATGATGCAGCGAAAAATCTGGAGTTTGAGAAGGCGGCTGATTTTAGAGATCAATTGAAAAAACTGAAGCTCAAAGTGTTTGGCGCAGAAATGCCAGATCTTAAAGAATAGTTAATTCAATTGGTTATATTGGAATTGTAAAGTAAATTATTATGTTTTTATCTGAGTACGCGAGTTACATTGGCACTGTCGGCGCAACACTTACTACTGTTTCGTTTGTGCCACAGGTTATTCACTCTTATCGCACACGTGATTTATCTGGTGTTTCACTGTCGATGTACAGTATTTTTACGCTTGGTGTAGGTTTATGGCTGGTGTATGGATTGCTAAAGCAGGATTGGCCATTGATTGTAGCGAACAGCATTACCTTTTGTTTGGCGACGATAGTGATTGTCTTGAAAGTGCAGCAATTACTCAAAAAATAGGCATTAATTGCCCTCAGGTGCTGAACTAATTTGTTCTCGAATATATCCACATGTTATGAGTAAACTTTTTAACAAACTGTCAGGCTTTACAGAGACGCCGTCTGGTTTTGAGTGGGTGTTGTTTAAAAGGCTACCCCTTTTATTTTTGCTAGGCACCTTGCTCGCTTGTATGCCTATGGCATACGTCTACTTTTTTGATCAACCTATTGATTTAGAAAAACAAAAAACGATTTATCTCTCCATAGGCTTAATCTTTAGTTATTGGTTTATTGTCGGCACCGTTGCAATAGGCTGTGTTGTGGTGATGATTATGAAAGGGCCTGCATATGTAGCTGACCCGTATGCTTTACCTAAAGAAAACCCCGATTTAGAGAATAAGATAAACAAGCCCTTGTTTTAGCATTATTCAATGTTAGGTACATTTATTACTGTAAGACTTTAGTTATAGCTGGTTAGCAAAGTCATGATTCACATCACGGTGATTGGCTTCATCAGCGCGCACAACAATAATCACATCCCTTAATGTTGCATCTGGTGGCAGTTTCCAATAGTCGATTGCAATTTGCGGTGCGGCAATATTTTCGTAGATGCCACTGTCAATGCCAGCCAAGTATTCTGTATAGCTATATACGGCTTCTTCCTCAAAATAGCCAACTAAACGATGCGCAGTTTTATTAGAGATTAAATAAAGAATAAAAAAGCAATTATAGAAAATACCTTGAGCGAGCACGATTAATAAGCGCTCAAACCTGTTGGGTTTTGCAATCTCGACAAATGTCATCAGATGCATGCGTTCATTTTCGGCTTCGTCTAACAAAGTTTTAATCCAACCTTGGTCGGATTTCATAAGCCTGATAGAGCGTAAATGTTGCAAGGCGCCGCCCACCATGCCTGGCACAGCAGCAACAGTTTCTAGTACGACAGCACGATGACCGTAACGACCACTAAAAAAACGGTCTGCAAAAAAGCGTAAAAGTTTAGTCAGCGCTAATGCAACTTTGTCAGATAAATCAACAGGTTGGTGATGTATTTCTAGTGGCGGGTTTAATGGCATATCTGTGCTTTATGAATAAGATTGACTATACACCTGTTAGTCCGCAGAAATAGGCCTTGGTTGCAAACGGACTAGGTAAATTTGCTTAAATTGACGATTTTTAATCATCATGTTGGTCGCCAATTTAATTTGCATTAATGTATGAAACCATTTGATACATAAACGCTTTTGCACTATAATCGCGGACTTTCTAACCTTGCCACACCACAACGCATATGGGTGGCTTTAACCAAAAGGAGATTTCATGCGACATTATGAAGTAGTATTTATTGTGCACCCAGATCAAAGCGAGCAAGTGCCAGCGATGATTGAGCGTTATCGTACGCAAATTACCACAGGCGGTGGCAACATTCACCGTTTGGAAGATTGGGGCCGTCGTCAACTTGCTTATCCTATCCAAAAAATTCACAAAGCGCACTATGTGTTAATGAACATTGAATGTAGCCAAGAAGTGCTTGAAGAATTAGAGCATGGCTTTAAATTCAACGATGCAGTATTGCGTCACTTAACATTGTCTACTAAAGCAGCTGTTACAGCACCAAGCCCAATGATGAAAGAAGAGAAATCTAAATCAGTATTGGCAGATGCACCAGCAGCAGCGCCAGTAACAGAGGCAGCAGCAGCGTAAGTTGAATAAATTAGTGTTGAGTGGTGTTGTAACAGTTATTGAGCCGTTACGTTACACCCCAGCAGGATTACCGTTGTTAAGTTTTGTGCTACACCATGTTTCAGAAGTCAGCGAGGCAGGGCTAAAGCGAAAAGTTGAATGTGAAGTGAATGCTGTGATGATAGGCGAATTAGCCAATACAGCGATTCAACTAGGAAGCCAAATTAAAGCCGCAGGTTTTTTGGCAAAGCGCAGCGCAAAAAGTACACAACTGGTAATGCATATACAGAATATAGCGCTTATTTAAAAATTAAAGTTTAGGAGTATTACCATGGCAAGAGATATGTACAAACGCCGCCGTTACTGCCGTTTCAGTGCAGAAGGCATCAAAGAAGTTGATTATAAAGATGTAGATTTACTGAAAGATTTTATTTCAGAAAACGCAAAAATTATTCCAGCCCGTATGACAGGCACAAAAGCTAAGTACCAACGCCAATTAACAACAGCGGTTAAACGCGCACGTTTCTTAGCATTGTTACCATACACAGACAAACACCCAGGCTAAGGAGAACCATATGCAAGTGATTTTATTAGAAAAAGTAGCCAACCTTGGTGTGTTGGGCGATATCGTTAAAGTAAAAGACGGTTTTGGCCGTAACTTTTTGATTCCACAAGGTAAAGCAAAACGTGCAACTGAAGCCAACAAAGCTGAATTTGCTGCACGCCGTGCTGAATTAGAAAAACAACAGGCAGATATTTTGGTTGCGGCTAAAGCACGCGGCGAAAAATTGGCTGGTGCAAATGTGAAAATTACACAAAAAGCTGGTGTAGATGGCCGTTTATTTGGTTCAGTAAGCAATATCGACGTTGCTGAGGCCTTAAAAGCACAAGGTCTTGAAGTGGTGAAATCAGAAGTACGTATGCCAACTGGCCCATTAAAAACGATTGGTGACTTCCCAGTATCAGTGGCATTGCACCATGATGTGGTAGTAGACATTACTGTAACAGTAGTAGCAGAAGCATAAATTACAATTGCTGTTAAAAAGCCGATCTTGATGGTCGGCTTTTTTTATGACTAAAATGGATGTTTATGAATAAATTATATTTGTTAATAGTATTACTGGGTATCAATGCCTTTGCATTGGCGGATGATACGATTGAGGATGGTCGATTTTGGCTCACGCTGAGTCATGATTATCATATCAATGATAAGTGGCGCATTAACTTGCACCTACAACCACGCTGGCGCGAAGAAGGGCATGAGTTTGACCAAATCATTTATCGGCCGGGCATTTATTACAAAGTGAATTCAGAATTAAGCCTAGGCGTTGGTTATGGCTATATTTTGACGCACTTGTTGAATAGTGGAAATACCCATGAGCAACGGCTTTGGGAAGATGTGCTGTATCAAACCAATATCACGGATGACATTAAGTTTCTTTCACGCTCTAGATTGGAACAGCGCCATTTAGAAGGGCAGTCAGACGTTGCTCACCGTTTTCGCCAAATGGTGCGGTTTTCAGTCCCCACGCGATTAATGAACGGGTTAAGTGCGGTTTTTTATGATGAATACTTCATTAATTTTAACAGTGCAGATTGGGGCGTATTGCGTGGTTTTGACCAAAACCGTGCATTTATTGGGGTGAATTATCAATTCAATAAACAAGCCAATATGGATGTAGGTTATTTAAATCAATATATTAACCGGCCTAATATCGATGCAGAAAACCATGTGTTTGCTATCACAGTGAATACACAGTTTTAGCCCTGTAATTTTTTTTATTGCGCGTTTGCGCACTGCTATAATCCGACTATGGCAGACGAACAATTAGACGCATTAAAACTTCCCCCGCACTCCATCGAAGCCGAGCAATCCGTTATCGGTGGTTTGCTGCTAGAGAATGAAGCACTCGATAAAATTGCGGATATTCTCGCGCCTGATGATTTTTATCAGCACGACCACAAAACCATTTACCAGCATATTTCTAAGCTAATTGAGCGCAACCGCCCAGCCGACATTGTGACGGTTGCTGAGTCGCTTGAAAGCACCGCGGAATTATCTGGGATGGGTGGTATTGCTTACTTGGGCGCACTTGCACAAAATACGCCTACCGCAGCCAATATTCGCCGCTATGCTGAAATTGTGCGTGAACGCGCTATTATGCGCAAATTGGTCGCCGTTGGCTCTGATATTGCCGGTAGTGCTTATAGCCCCAATGGTCGTGATGCACAGCAATTATTAGATGAAGCTGAAGCCAAAATCTTCCAAATCGCCGAAGGCGGTAACCGTAAATCTGAAGGTTTTCAGGATATTAAAGAGCTATTGCCTCAGGTCGCAGAACGTATCGATATGCTGTTCTCACGTGACAACCAAAGTGATGTCACTGGTATTCCTTCAGGTTTCGCTGACTTAGATTCGATGACGTCTGGTTTGCAACCAGGTGATTTGGTCATTGTAGCGGGTCGTCCATCCATGGGTAAAACGGCATTCTCCTTGAATATTGCAGAAAATGTAGCGTTGGATACAGGGTTGCCTGTGGCCGTGTTCTCTATGGAAATGGCATCCACTCAGCTGGCGATGCGTATGATTGGCTCTGTAGGACGCTTGGATCAACATCGTATGCGTACTGGCCGTTTAGAAGATGAAGATTGGGAGAAGCTCACCACCGCATTAGGTAAGTTAAACGAAGCACCCATATTTATTGATGAAGGCGCTGGTTTAAGCAGTTTTGATGTGCGCGCACGTGCTAGACGCTTGCATCGCCAAACGGGTAAGTTGGGATTGATCGTCATCGATTACTTGCAATTGATGTCGGCGCCTGCGGGGAAACAAGGTGAAAATCGTGCCACGGAAATCTCCGAGATTTCACGTTCTCTCAAAGCCTTAGCCAAAGAATTAGATGTGCCAGTCATTGCTTTATCTCAGTTAAACCGAAGTGTAGAGCAGCGTCCAGACAAACGTCCTGTGATGAGTGACTTGCGCGAATCTGGCGCGATTGAGCAAGATGCCGATTTGATTTTATTTATTTATCGTGATGAGGTGTATAACCCAGATAGTCCTGACAAAGGCACGGCAGAAATTATTATCGGTAAACAACGTAACGGTCCGATTGGCCGTGTTCGACTCACCTTTATTGGTGCTAATACGCGCTTTGAAAACTTTGCTAACTCTGGCCATATGGCTGACGAATACTAATCATGCGTCCGATTCAAGCTACGGTATCCCAGCATGCGCTCGCACATAATCTAAATGTAGTGAAGCAGCTAGCACCACATTCTAAAGTGATGGCGGTAGTCAAAGCCAATGCTTATGGTCATGGATTGTTTAATGCAGCAGAAGGGTTAAATGCTGCGGATGGCTTTGCAGTGTTGGGGTTGAACGAGGCGATTGATTTACGTGAAGCAGGGTTTACACAAACTATTTTGTTGCTTGAAGGCGTCTTTGATGCGCGTGAACTCAATATTGCTGCGTCATATCATGTCGATGTAGTGGTGCATTCCCAGCCACAAATCGCGATGGTGCAACAGGCAAGTTTGATTGCGCCTATCCATATCCATCTCAAAATGAACACTGGCATGAACCGTCTAGGGTTTGAACCAAACGCTTATCAGCAAGCTTATGATGCGTTAAAAGACAGTGCCAATGTAGCCGGCATAACCTTAATGACACACTTTGCCACGGCAGACGAAACGTTAGGGGTGGATAAGCCTTTAGATACATTTCATTCAGCGACCCGGCATATGGCTAACCCAAAGTCTGTGGCAAATTCAGCCAGTATTTTGCGCTATCCAATTACGCATCTAGATTGGGTGCGACCAGGTATCATGTTGTATGGTGCCACACCTGTCAGTGGCACACCCATTGAATATTTCAACTTAAAACCCGTAATGCATCTGACTAGTGAATTGATTGCTGTTCAAACGCTATCTGCAGGTGAGAGTGTGGGGTATGGTCAGCGTTTTACTGCAGCACAAACTACGCGTATTGGTATTGTTGCTTGTGGTTATGCGGATGGCTACCCAAGGCACGCTCCAAATGGTACGCCCATCGCCGTGAATGGTAAGTTAACCCAAACCCTAGGGCGTGTGTCCATGGATATGCTGTTCTGCGATATCACACATATTGCAGAGGCACAGATAGGCTCAGCTGTCGAACTATGGGGAAGCCAAGTGCCTGTTGATGCCGTAGCCGAAGCAGCAGGTACGGTAGGATATGAATTACTCTGCGCGGTCACCCCAAGAGTGCCCATGAAAGTGGTCGATTGATGGCCAAAGTAAAGTCGGTGTATACCTGTACCGAGTGCGGGGCAACAGAGCCAAAGTGGCAAGGACAATGCCCAAGCTGTATGGCATGGAATACCTTAGTCGAGAGCGTGGCAGAAACCAGCACTTCCACTAATCGCTACGGTAATAAGTTTGAGGGCTTAGCCACTACCGGCCAACTACAAAAGCTATCGAGTGTACAAGCCGCTGAAATCGCGCGTATTCCCACTGGTATCAGCGAGTTCGATCGCGTGTTGGGCGGCGGTTTGGTTGAAGGTGGTGTTATTTTAATTGGCGGCGACCCTGGTATCGGTAAATCGACATTGCTGTTGCAAACTTTGTGTCATCTAGGACGAAATAGCAAAGCCATTTATGTCAGCGGTGAAGAGTCGCCTCAGCAAATTGCTATGCGTGCACACCGTTTGGGATTAGATGCTTCCGAATTGGATTTACTGGCGGAAATTAACCTAGAAAAAATTCTCGCCACGCTGCAAACACATAAACCTAATATCGCAGTGATTGACTCCATTCAAACGGTGTATTCCGAAGCGTTGCAATCTGCCCCAGGCTCGGTAGCACAAGTACGCGAATGTTCGGCGCAGCTTACACGTTTGGCCAAGCAATTAGGGATCACGGTGATATTAGTAGGGCACGTGACCAAAGAGGGCGCGTTGGCTGGCCCTCGTGTATTAGAACATATTGTCGATACTGTGCTGTACTTTGAAGGTGACCAAAACTCGTCCTTTAGATTGATACGTGCTTTTAAAAACCGTTTTGGTGCGGTAAATGAATTAGGTGTATTCGCCATGACCGAAAAAGGCTTGCGTGAAGTCGCCAATCCTTCTGCATTGTTTTTATCGCATCACGAAAGCCAAGTGGCGGGTAGTTGTATTACTGTGACCATGGAGGGCACGCGGCCTTTGTTGATTGAGGTGCAAGCGTTGGTGGACGAGAGCCATGCGCCAAACCCAAAACGATTG